>ENA-UOUL01000753-UOUL01000753.1-bioreactor-metagenome-genome-assembly--contig:-NODE-753-length-53235-cov-5.533335_pt1 | contig 53235 bp, 43 predicted proteins | sample MGYA00249838_ERZ747220 | MGnify/ENA primary metagenome ERZ747220 (study PRJEB28778, sample SAMN05720191) | bioreactor metagenome | isolation source: Anaerobic biogas reactor | place: USA:Washington... | reverse complement strand
GGGAAGGCCCAAACCGTCGCCGCCCAGGCCCTGCAGGCAGAGGTGACCAGGGCCGAGGACGCCATCGCCGAGCGCGCCAGGGCGCTGGGCTTGGACAAGCTCCCCGCGGTGCCGGCGAGCCCGCCCGACGCGTGGGAAGAGCAGGCCGCACGCATCGTCCCAACCAGAAAGTTCCCTGGCCCCATCCCCGTGGCCGAGTACCTCCACCGGTTGCCTTTTGAGCGGCGCGAGGAGATCCGCGCGTGGCAGGAGCGCCACAAGGTCGGCCGGGAGATGTCGCTCCTCGCGCTGTACTGGGCCGACGGCAAGCGAAACCTGCTCGAGATCGCCCATCTGGTGGCGATGGAAAGCGGGCGGCGCGATACCGAGTTCCTGGTGGGCTACTTCCGGCTGCTGCGCGAGCTGGACCTGCTCTCGTTCTAGCGGCTCAGGCCCCCAGCGCCATGCCCCCCGCCCCGGCATCCGCCGCGCCCGACAGTCGACCGGTCGCGGGGTCGATCGCGATGGCGTGCACGAGCCCCAGGCCCCCGTGCGAGGCCGCCATCCGCTCCACCGGGTGTCGCTGGCGCACCTCGGCGCAGACCCACTCGGGGATGCGCGCCTGGCAGCGGATGCGCTCGCCCTGGCAGTCGAAGCGCGGCGCGAGCACCGCGTCGCTGATGCTCATCCCGAAATCGAGCACGTTGAGGATCACCTGCGCCAGCGAGGTGATGATCCGCGTGGCCCCCGGCGCGCCGAGGACCAGCACCGGGCGCCCGCCCTGGTAGACGATGGTGGGGGCCATGCCGGTGGTGCGCGACTTGCCCGGGGCGATGGAATTGGCCTGGCCCGCCAGCGGGTAAAAGTTGACCATCGAGTCGTTGACCATGAAGCCCAGCCCCGGCGTGATGACCCCCGACGACGACCCCAGCGAGTGGGTCAGCGCCACGCCATTCCCCTGGCCGTCCACCACGCTCACGTGGGTGGTGGAGGGCGAGCCGGAGGGGGCGAAGGCGACCTGGATGGGCCCACCTGCGTCGATGCGCCCCCGCCACTCCGCCGCCCGCGCCTTGGAGGTCATCCAGGCCAGCGGCACCTCCACGAACGCGGGGTCGCCCAGGTGGGGGTTGCGATCGGCGAAGGCGGCCTTCATCGCCATCGCCACGAGGTAGATGTACTCGGCCGAGTTATGCCCCATGCCCGCCAGGTCGTAGCCCTCCAGGATGTTGAGGATCGCCAGGAGCGTCGGCCCCCCATGCAGCGGCGGGGCGGTGGCGACGGTGTAGCCGCGATAGCTCCCCATCACCGCCGCGGGCTCGCGCAGCCGGTAGGTGGCCAGGTCGTCGGCGGTGACGAACCCCCCGTGAGCGGCCCAATCCTGGCTCAGGCGGCGGGCCAGGTCGCCGGTGTACAGGTCCTCCGGCCCCCGCTCGGCAAGCTGGCGCAGGGAGCGGGCATAATCGGGGTTGCGGAGCGTTTCGCCGGCCTCGTAGGGTGCGCCGTCGGGGTGGAGATAGATGCGGCGCGCCTCCGCGTTCGACTGGATGCGCTCCAGCAGGGAGCACGCCTCGGGGTACGCGGCGCGGTTCTTCCAGCCCGCGGCCAGCTCGGCGTCCACGACAAAGCCCTCCTCGGCGATGCGGATCGCCGGGGCCAGGGCCTGGGCCCAGGAGATGGTCCCCCAGCGCGCCAGCATGGCGGCGAGCCCCTTCACCCAGCCGGGGGTGCAGATGGAGGTGTAGCCAATGTCGTTGACCTTGCCGCGCAGAAAGTAACCCCAGCCGTCGGGGTTGGGCCGGAGCACCGCCCCCTCCCACATCTCGGGGCGGGCCCGCGATCCCGCCAGCGCTGGCGCGTCCAGCGCGACGGGCTCGCGCCGCGAGGCCAGGCGCAGGGTCAACAGGGCATAGCCGCCGAGGCCGCACATCTGCGGGCTGACCACGCCCTGCACCGCGGCGCACGTCACCGCGGCGTCGATGGCGTTGCCCCCGCGCATCAGGACCCTGGCCCCCTCCTCCACGGCGATGGGCTGCGGTGCGACGATCATGCCTGGCATATGGACCTCCTGGGCTGGCGGCGTCTCCCCCGCCGAGATTTGGCGCCTACTATACCCTTTCTCGCACCATCAGCCAAGCCTGGCCGCAAATAAACGGATGCGGATGGATATAGCCAGGGATTCCCTCTACCCCAGCCCGCGCTTCCGATACGGCACCTGCAGCAGGTTGGCGGCGCACCAGGCCAGAGAACAGGTGCCTCAGCAACTCCGCCAACTGCCATCGGACCTACCCACGCCGCTTCCAGCAGTTGCTGAACGAAACGAGGCGTGTCTCCAATTCCAACCGAATCAAACCACGTTATCGCGATACATTTCGCGGGGTGGATGATAGGAATGGTCTTGCCACGTGTCCCGATTGTCAGCCGCGAGAAGCGTCCCTTCCGGGGTGGGAATAACTAGACCAAGGGTCATAAGCTCATCCTCCGATCACCGGTTCGCCCACCGCTCCCTCATCTTGGCGCACGCCCTCTCTGGCAGCCTCGCCCCACCCGCCAGCACAGCCTCCAGCGCCGTGCAGGCGCCTTCGGGTGCCAACAGGCCATGCCGCACCATCTCGTCCAGCACCCACAGCACGCCATGCACGGCCTGGGCACGTTGCTCCGCCAGCCGCCGGAGCGCGCCATCGCCGGTGAGCAAGATGCCCCGCCGGTCGCGCGCCACCAGCAACGCCGCTAGATCGGCGACGGCCAGCCCAGCGTGCGCGGGGCGCAGCGCAAAGAGCTCCAGCACGCTGGCGCCGCTCAGCTCGGCAATCTCGAAGCCCAGCTCGTCTATCCTCTCCGAAGGCGGGCTTGCCAGCTCGGCGCGCACCAGGTCGGGGATGAGGCAGCGATATGGGAGCCGCGCCAGGAGCGCCAAAACGCCCCCGTGGTGCAGGTCGATCAGGATGTTGGCGTCGGCGATGCACAACGCGGGCGCCTCGATCATGCCGCGACCAGTTCTGTTTCAGGCTCGAGCGCGCCTGTTTTCTCGCCCAGCAGCTCGGCCGCCCGCGCGCGCGAGATCTTGTCCTCCGCCAGGGCGCGATAGACGAGCTGCTCCATCCGCCGCGGCGTTTCCGGCAGCGCCTGATCACCCGGCTCCTCCTTGCGCCAGCCGTTGCGGCTAAAGCGCCGGCAGATCCCCTCGTAGGCCGCCTGGGAGATGACCTCCAGGTCGCGCGCGCGGCGGGCCCAGGCCTGCATGCTCAGGCCGTATTTGTGCTTGAGCAGGTAGAGCTCGCGGGTCTCCAGGTCGCTGCGGCGGCCGCCCAGCTCGGCCCGCACGGCGGGCGCGGGGGCCAGAAAGGCGCCGGCGAAGCGATGAGCCGCCTTTTCGCCCTGCTTTTCGTCCCACTCGGGCGGCAGCTCCAGCAAGAGGTGCCCCAGCTCGTGGGCCAGGTCGAAGCGCTGGCGGTCGCCGGGGATGGCGCGCCGCACGGCGATCACCGGGAGGCCGTCCTCCAGCCAGGCGGCCAGGCCGTCGAAGCCGTCGCAGCCCTCCACCAGGCAGACGCGCACCCCCTTGTCTTCCAGCACGCTGGCCAGGTTCTCCAGGGGATCCAGCCCCAGCGCCCAGGCCGCCCGCAGCTCCTCGGCCACGCGCTCCACGTCCGCCAGGCTCGTGACCCGCCAGGCGATATCGGGCCGGTCGAAGGGCAGCGGGTCGCCCAGGATCGCTTCCACCTGCCGGTAGCGCTCCAGGTATTCCAGAGCCTCCCCCTCGGCCCGGCGCTGCTCCCCCAACCCGCAGCGGCTCGCCTTGCGAAAGCGCACCTGCTGCAAGGTCGCGGTGTGCTCGCGGAAAAAATAGTCGAGCTGGACGCCCAGGGCGTCGGCCAGCGCCAGCAGCACCCCCGAGCTGGGGATGTCCTCCCCCCGCTCGTACTTGGCGATGGCGTTGTGGCTGACGCCCGCCCGCTCCGCCAGCGCGCGCAGCGAATAGCCCGCCCGGTCGCGCGCCAGTTTGATCCGTTGGTCCAAGCTCATGTTGATCACCTCCTTCGTCGGTTTACATTATAGCATATCTTGCCTTGTTTGTCAACCGATTTTGGGACTAGGGAGGTTCACTTGTCGGAGGGAAACGTTGGCCCGTGGATGACAAAAAGCCAGCCATGCGAGATGGCTGGCCCTGAATCCCTAGAGCCTGTTATGGGCCTTGATGCGCGCGCTCCTGGTTGTAGAAGGTAAAGTAGCCTCGCAAGCCCAGCTCCAGCTCGGCCACCGTCTCGTACTCGTAGAGGTAGACATCCTCGTATTTGACGGAGCGCCACAGCCTCTCGATGAACACGTTGTCCAAGGCGCGCCCGCGGCCATCCATGCTCACCCGAACCTCGGCTGCCTCCAACCGCGAGGTGAAGGCCTGGGCCGTGAATTGGCTCCCCTGGTCGGTGTTAAAGATGTCCGGCCGCCCTTGGACCAGCGCCTGGTCCAGCGCCTCCAGGCAGAACCACCCATCCAGCGTGTTGGAGAGCTGCCAAGCCAACACATAGCGACTATACCAGTCCATGACGGCCACCAGATACATGAACCCGCGCTGCATCGGCAGGTACGTGATGTCTGCGCTCCACACCTGGTTCGGGCGCGTGATGGCCAAGTCTCGCAGCAGATACGGATACACCTTGTGCCCTGGCGCGGCGATGGTCGTCCGTCGCTTGGGATACACCGCCTGCAGGCCCATCTTGTGCATTAGCCGCCGTACCCGCTTCGGGTTGATGGCATGGCCCTGCTTGCGCAGGTAGATCGTCATCCGCAGCCAACCGTAGAACGGCGTCCTGGTGTATTGTTGGTCGATCGCACGCATCAGCGCCAGATTCAGCTCGCTCTCCTGCGCCGGGCGGTAGTAGAACGTGGCCCGATTCAGGCCGACCAACTCGCACTGGCGACGGATGCTCAGCGAGTGTCCCACCTCGATCAGCGCGCGCTTGGACCGGGCGTCAGGAGGTAGCTTTTTTTTTCAACCACTCCAACTCCATCTTGAGTCGTCCGATCTGTTCGTATAACTCGGTCTGCAGCGCTTCCTGCTCGCGCTGCTGCCCGGCGGTCTTGGGGCCAAAGACGTTGGGCCCCTCGCTCAGCAACTGCTGCTTCCAAGCGCTGATCTGGCTGGGATGCAAGCCATACTCGCTGGCCAGCTCGTTCAGCGTCTTGCTCTCCTTGATCGCTTCCAGGGCGACCTTGAACTTGAACTGCGCACTATGCGGCTTCCCTCTGGGCATGATCCTGACCTCCACATGCTCTCCTCATGATACCACGAGTTTCACTCCGCATGTGGTCCAGTTTTTGGGGATAATTATACCGTGCGCTCGTCAACGCCTGGCGCCCGTTATTGAAAGAGTATGTGCCCACGATGATCATTCGTATTTCTCTGGCCTTTCCAACAGGCTGGCTTGGGCGTTTTGTTTCCACTCCTCAGGCATCTGAGATACCTTTTCTCGACCCGTCGGTTCGTAAACAGGCTTGCCTAGGGGACGATAGCGCAAGGTACCATTGAAATACGCGACAAGCCGCTCTCGTGCTAACTGGACGTACTCTGCTTCTTGATCACTGCCCAGAGCGCGCCGATTGCGCATAACCGCAGCTACGACTGAAGTCCCAACACCCATGTAAGGATCAAAAACCCAATCGCCCTCGTTGGTAAGCGCGAGCACGCACCGCTCAACCAACTCGATAGGAAACTGGCAGGGGTGGTCAGTTTTCTCTGGGTGGTTCGATTTGACGTTAGGAATATCCCAGATGGCCTCCTCCCACTCCTGAGCCATGATCTCCCAGACATCCGAAGGGTTCTTGCCCAATGGATTGCCGGAAAGCTCTCCCCTGTTGGGCCCTTTGAAGTGACGTTTGCCGGGGTATTTGGCGGGCACGCGTACTGCGTCTAGGTTAAAAACATAGTTTTCACTCTTGGTAAACCAGAGGATCGTCTCGTAACGCCCGGAGAAACGCTTTGAAGCGTGCAAGCCATGTCCAAAGCGCCAGATAATCCGATTGCGGAGCTTGAGGCCAAGTCTCTTGAAAATCGGATAGTATAGGGTATCCAGCGGATATACTTCGCCGTCCTCCACGAAGTTACCCACCTGCCAACAGATGCTGCCATCATGGCGCAACACACGATACAGATGGGCGATAACTGAAGCTTGTGTCTCCAGATATCGCTCGATTGAAACGCGATCCTCGTATTCTTTGCCAAGATTGTAAGGTGGAGAGGTAACGATGAGACTAATCGAGTCATCAGGCACTTGGGTCAGCAGATCGTTGACGCCACCCTGATAAAGCACAATCTCTGCATTCTCATCAAAGGCGTCAGCGATCGGCTTAAAGCCACGGAAGAGAGGGGGCTCCATCATAGCTTTCTCCAAAGATCAAAGGTTCTACTACATATTATACGCATAAAGACGCACCATCACAACCGTGGTTAGCGATAAATACCCCGATACGCTTCCGGCAACAGCTCGGCCAGCCGCCGCATGATCAACTCCGTGGCCGCCTCCAGCTCCTCCCGGCTGGCCTTGCCGTCCACCTCGGGCAGGTAAAAGACCGGCCCGACCTTCGCCGTCACCCGGGCCCGGCGCAGCCGCCGAAGCGAGGGAAAAACCTTCTCCACCCCCGCGATGGCGACCGGCAGGAGCGGCGCGCCGCTGCGGTAGGCCAGATAGGCGGCCCCGCGCTTGCCCTGCTGCAAGCCGCCGGTCTTGGACCGCGTCCCCTCGGGAGCGATCCCGATGACCCTGCCCGCCTCCAGGATCGCCAACGCCTGGCGCAGGGCCTGGCGGTCCACCTCGCCGCGCTGCACAAAGATCACCCCCAACGGGCGCATGAAAAGGCCTTGGTACCGACGCTCATACTTTTCAGCGGCCATGACCGTGGCGGGGAAGGGCAGGATCGCGAATAGCAGCAGCGGATCGAGCCAGTGCAGGTGGTTGGTGAGCAGCAACAGAGGGCCGCCCGGAGGCAGATTCTCCAGGCCGGTGACCTCGAGCCGCGTGAACGCGCCGAACAGGGCGCGACACAACGCTCGAAACAGGGTGCGGTAGAGGGGGTTCTGGGGCTGCAGACGCTCTTGTCGCATCGACTCGGCCATCAAGGGAGTCTAGCTCTCCTCTCGCTTCTTGAGCACTTCGCCCAGGTGCGAGCGCCAATCGCCGATGACATCAAGGTGGCCCAAGATGCTGCCCAGGCCCGCGAACAGGCTCACCGCCCACACCACCACCGACCCGATAAAGCTGGAGAAATAGTCCAGCTTCATGGTGGCGGTATAGGCCGGCACGCGGTTGGCCCCCTGGCCCTCGCCAGCGGCGGGGTATATATAGAGGTCCAGACGGCGCTCCCGCTCCATCAAGAACGGCAGGATCACATCCTGGAGGCGCACGTTCTTGTTGAGCCAGACGCCAAAACTCTGGCTCGCGTGCGGCTGGTTGAAGGTCAGCACATAGTTGCCGTCCACCGTGGTGATGTCTTGCTCATGCGGCGCCAGCTCGACCCGCACGGGCTGGACGTCGCCGTTCTCGCCGCGCTGCAGCTCCACCTCGAGCCTTTGCTCCTTCCCCAGGCTGAGCAGCGAGTCGTGGCGCACATAGCCGGTCACATTGAGCGCCGAGAGGGCGATGCGCTGGTTGACGTAGCGGTCGGCGAACAGGACCTCGGCGGAATAGAGCACGATGGTCGGGAGCGGCAACAGCAGCAGCAAGGCCAGGATAGCCGTCAGCGCATAGCGCGCGGCCCGGGCCTTCCACCCCGAAGCCTTGGGCAGGGCGCCCCGCGTCCCCTGCAGCGCCCGCTCATAGATCGGGTTGCGGATCGCCGCCGGGCTGCTGGGGGCGATCGCCCCGATCATCGCCAGCCTGGACATCACGGGGTCCACCCGGCTAAAGAGGACGTCCCGCTTGGTCACGATCCGCTGGAGCAATTCGCGGGCGGGGCGGTCCCGCTCCAACTGCCGGGCGATGTGTTCCAGGTTGTCGTCGCTTTCCAGCACTTCAGCGATGGCCGCGTCGATGGCGGGGATGGTCAGCGCGGGCGCCTGGCGCAACTCGAGGATCGAGCAGATCCGCTGCACCAGGTAAGGATGCCCCCGGGTCTGGGCGTAGAGATAGTCGCTGGCCTTGCGGTCGATCTTGCAGCCCAGCGATTTCAGGTTGGAGACGAGTTTCCACACCTCGTCGGCATCGAGGTCCTGCAGATAGATCTTTTCGCAGATGTTGAGCGGCGAGTTCTCGCCGCTGGTCAGCTCATAGAGCTCGGTGGCCCCAGCGAGGATGAACACATACTTTTCAAAGGCCTGCTCGCTCTCTTTGCGACGGCTGGTAAAGACGCTGCGGATGGTGCCGAAAAAGGTGCTCGAGATGCCCGCCGGGATCGCCCTTGCCTCGTCCAGCATGATCACGAGGCGTGGGGTCCGAGAGCGCTGGGCCACCTCCAAGAGAAAGCTCCGGAAAGCGAGCGGCCCCGTGACCTCCTCCAGTTCCTCGCGCGCCTGCTTGGTCAAGCGGAGTTGCCCGCCCAGGTCAGAGATGATCTGCCGGCAGACGAAACGATAGCAGTCCTCTTCCTGGCGATTCTCCAGAGGTGAGAGGTCCACGAAAGCCACGGCGCAATCCCGCTCCGCCAATAGGGCGCGGGCGTGGTAGAGCAGCGTCGTCTTGCCGGTCTGGCGGGGGCCGAGCACCGCGCCATAGCTGTGCACCCCAGGCTGGGTCGCCAGTCGCAGAACCTGCCACACCTCGCGGCGCTCGATCAGCACGTCGCGGTCCTGGGCCGGGTCCAGGGGCCCCTTAGTCTTGAACTTGCGGTCCCGCATCAGCTTCTCCTTCGGGGTGAGGCGCGGCGATCTGCTGCTGCAGCCCCTCGATCAGCGCCGGCACATCCTGGGTGCCCTCCACGATATCGGGGAAGGACTGCGCGGCAAAGGCGTAATACTGCCGCTGCCGATCCAGCACCGAGCAGAGCACCAGATGCTCCAGCGCCTCGTCCAGGGCCGCTGTCTGGACCTCCAGCGCGCAGCGATCGCGCAGGAGGCCGGCCAGGTCGCTCGCCGTCACCAGCGGGTTGTCGATCATCAACAGGGTGATCAGCCGCTCCAGGGGACTGGCGCTGCCCCAGATCACGGCCATATAGTACTCGGCGAAAAAGCGCGACCCGATGACCCCCTCCAGCGCCTCAACCGTCGCTTGCCGGGGCTCCTGCGCGCTGATCCCCAGCAAGAGCTGCTGGCAGATATACTGCACGACGTTGGGATGGCAGGAAGAGACGTCGCGGATCGCCTCCACCAGGGCGTCGGGGTCGGGAACCTGGATGCCCATCTCGAGCATCGGCTCCAGGATGACCCGTTCCGCATCCGCGGGCAAGAGGTGGGTCAGGCGCAGCGTCTGGCAAAAGTTGAACAGGGGCGATTGCGCGTCGTTCAGCCGCGCGTTGAGCACCCGCTCCCCGCAAAAGACAAAGCGGCAGCGGTTCTCTTGCGAGAGCGCGCGGAAGGCGCGGAAGAGCTTTTCCTGGCGCGCCACGTCATGCGCCAGGAGCTCGTCCACCTCATCCAACAGGAACACGCGCAGTGCCTCGGCATCGCCCTTCTTGGCGGGCAACCGCGCCAGCATCTGCTCAAAGGCGTCCTCGGCGGAAGCGGGCGCGTCGACGCCCCAGCGGCTGCGAAACGCCTCCAAAAAGGCGGCCTCATCCTGGACGGCCTGGCAATCCACGTAGAACGGCTGATAGCCCGGCGTCTCGCCCAACAGGCGGTTCGCCTGCATCAGTACCGAGGTCTTGCCGATCTTGCGCCCGCCCACGATGGCAAAGCTGCGGTCCTGCACGGTGCGCAAGATGGTCTTGATCTCGGCGTCGCGACCAAAGAACATGCTCTCCGGGACCGGCCCGAAAGTAACGTATGGGCAGACCACCGCCAGATCGATCTGTTGCAGCAGCAGGCGAGTCAGGTGCTGCTCGCGCCGCCGGGCCGCGATGGTGCCGAAAACATCGGGGAAATCCAGCACGACGAAATCGTGCGCCCCCGTTTTGGCCAGCTCGCGCAGATCGGCAGCGCGGCTGGGCTGCGTCGCGTCCGCCCCAAAGACCAGCACCAGGGCGAAATAGCTGGTCATGTGCAAAACATCCATGACGTTGCGCAGGTCCTGGATATCCTCTGGCCCAAAGCTGGACTGGCGCATAAAGATGATGGGGAAACGCGGCGGAAGGCGCAGGCGCAGCGTGGGGCCCTCCACGACGTAGGCATGGAGCTGCTTGTAGGTCCGGCTCGTGACCCGCGTAAAGCCCATAAAGTTGCACAACTGGTTGATAAGTCGCGAGGTGGCCGCGCGAAAGGAGGCGGGGTCCGCCAGGCTGTCCTGCGCCGCCCGCCAGTTGCGCAGGAACGTCTCCACGCGCTTGGAGTCGGGCAGCTCCAGGCTTTCGGACTCGGCCCGCCAGGTCAAGTCCTGCTCGGGGTGCACCTCCCGGTAGCATTGCAGCGCCCCCGGCCGCAGCTCGAGCGGTATGCTGGGCAGGGCCTCGGCGGCCGCGCGCCCCGATGCCATGAGCGCCGCCCCGATCTCGGCATCCCACTGCTCCCAGTGTTCCTCCAGCGCCTGCACCGGGGTCGGCTCCTCGGACGTCCGGTTGCGACGGGCCCACCAAAGCCCGCCCGCCGCGCCTGCCGCCACCAGGCCGCCCACGCCCAGCCACGCCCACGGGAACCCGGCCGGCAGGCGGTCCTCGCCGGCCCAGACGCCGCTGTCGCGCACGGCGGCATAGAGCTTGCCCGGCTCCGCGGGATCGGCCAGCACGGCGCTCACCCAGCCGCCGGCAAAGAGCGGCGCCCACGTTTGACCGCCGTCGCGGCTCGCCAGGATGCCGGCATCCGTGCCCGCGTAGAGCGCTGGCTTGCTGCCCCCGCGCGCGGCCAGACATTGCAGGGCCGCGTCGTGGGCCGCCAGCGAGCGCGCGCCCACGACCGCCCAGGATTTGCCGTTATCCTCGCTGCGATAGAGGCCATCGGACAGGGCCGCATAGACGACCTGGCCCGAATCCACAGCGAGCACGGCCACGACCTCCGCCGCCGGCACAGCAGCGAGTCGCTGCCAGGTTGGGCGCTTGCCGGAAGAAGCAAGCTCGGCGCGGAACAGCCCATCGCGCGTCCCCGCGTAAAGGGCGCAGCGTTCGGAGCAAACGGCAGCCAGGGAGAGGATGCTGGCATCCGCCAACCCCTCGCCCAGCGCCTCCCAGGTCGCGCCCTGGTCCTGGCTCCAATAGACCCCCGCCCCATCGGTCCCGGCCACCAGCCGCGGCGCCCCCGGCTCGCCGGACAGGGCCGCCAGCGCCGTGACGGGAGCTCCCGACGCCACATCGTCGCACGCCAGCCGCCAGGACGCGCCGCGGTCATCGCTGCGATAGACCTGGCTGCCCCAGGTTCCCGCGTACAAGGGGCCTGCCTCGGCCAGAGCCAGGACGTTGAGCCCCTCGCTCCCGCGGCTATCCGACCAGGATTGGCCCCCGTCATCGCTATAGTGCATGCCCCAGTGCGTCGCCGCCACCAGGCGCCCGCGGCCCTCCGGCCACGCGAGCAACGCCTGGACGTCGCTGCCCACCAGGCCCGCGGACGCTGGCTCCCACGAGGCGCCCGCATCGCCGCTGCGCAAAATGCCGGCCCCCGTGCCCGCATATAACGCCCCAGGGCGACCGGGGTCCGTCGCCAAGGCGGTCACCATCCCCAGGCTCGACCCCACGGAGATCAACTCCCAGGTCGCCCCGCCGTCCTCGCTGCGCGCCAGGCCCCGGTCCCGGACCGCGGCATAGAGCGCGCCGGATGAGGCCGCTTGCGCCAGCCCGCCGATTGGCCCGCTCAGCTTCTCGCCGCCGACCGCCTGCCAGCTCTGGCCCGCGTCCGCGCTGCGATAGAGGCCCCGCTGCGTTCCGGCCAGCACGATCGGCGAGGGCGCGGCGCAGAGCAGCGACTCCACGCCAACCGCGGGCAGCCCCTCGGCTGCCTGCCAGGAGAGCCCCCCATCGCGACTGATGAACAAGCCCTGATCGGTGCCGACATACATGGCGTCCCCGCGCTCGGCGAGGGCCAGCGCCGTCACGCGCGTGGCCGCCAAGGGCTGCGCGCTCCAGGAGCGCCCGCCATCCAGGCTGCGATAGAGCGCGTCGCTGCCAGCAAAAAGGTGTGCGGGCTCGGAGGGGTGCGCGGCGAGGGCCCAGATGATCTTGGAGGGAGAAACAGAGCCCAGCAGCTCCCAGGTCTCGCCCGCATCGGCGCTCTGGTAAACCTGGCCGCTCTGGGTGCCAACCAAAACGCGCGCGATCGGGGAGGCGGGGGCAAAAGCGATGGATTGCGCGACCTCCGGCAAGGCCAGCCGCCAGCTCGCGCCGCCATCTTGGCTGCGGAACAAGCCCGCGCGCGTTCCGGCATAGAGCACGCCTGGGCGCGCCGGGTCCGCCTGCAGGGCATAGACCTGCGCCCCGGCCGGCCCGGAGGTCTGCCGCCAGAGAGGCTCCTCGGCCAGGCAGGGTAGAGCCACCAGCGCCCAGGCAATGGCGAGCATACACAGCGCCCGCCGCGTCCGCTGCGCGCCATGCCGCTGCCCCTCGCCCCCTCGCGTGCGCCGCCTCGCTGGCATGCTACCTCACCGACCCGCCGCGAGTCGCGCTGGACCCAAGGTTGTGCGCTCCGCGATCAGCCATCAGCGTCCCGCCCTCTACGCCCAATCCAGTTGCACCGAGTCCTGTCCCAAGAGATCATCGAGCTTGCGGCGCAGCTCGGGGTTATACTTGGTGGTATAGTTGGGGAAATCCACCTGAAAAACCCCGGCCTGGCTGATCACCTTGAGGCAGTAGCGGTCGTGCCCGTTATAGCTCTTGAGCAGCTCGCAGATCTGGTTCAGCCGGCGCCGGTCCTGGTCCAGATCCCTGGTCCGCTGGAAGGTGATGCTGAGCTGCCGAGGCCGATCGGCCAGGGGATGATCTTCCCTGATCTCGGTAGGGTTGAACTCCCGAGCCGATTGGCAGATCAACTTGGCGCGCTCGTCGCGATCATCCACCCGCCCCTTGACCACCAGAACCGTGTCCTCGGTCCACAACGCCTCCATGTCCTGATAGGCGTTGGGAAAGACCACGACCTCCACGGAGCCGTGCAGATCCTCGAGCTGGACGAAGGCCATGGCCTTCTCGGTCTTGGTGGTGATGACGCGCACGCTGGTGACCATGCCGGCCACCTCCACCATCTGGCCCTTCATCGAGACGTCAAGCTGGCTGCAAGGGATCACGCCGGCGGGCAAGCGCATCAGCGCCTGCAGCGGGTGCTCGGAGACATACGTGTTGAGCAGCTCTTTCTCCCAGGCGCTCAGCGCCTTGGCCGGGATCGGGTCGATCCGCGGCAAGGGGTAGAACAGGGAGGCGCCGTCCTTGCTGTCGCTCAGGCCGTCCAGGTCGAAAAAGCTGCGTTGCCCAATGTCCTGGGCCGCATGGCGCTGGTGGCTATAGTTCACCATGCGCTCCGCGATCTCGAGCAACTGGCCCCGCCCGCCAAAGCCATCCAGCGCGCCAGCTTTGATCAGGCATTCCAGCACGCGACGGTTCACCTGGCGCAGGTCCACCCGTTCGCAAAAGTCGTCGATGCTCTGGAAAGGTTGCCCGTTCCGGCCCTGCAGAATGGCCTGCACCGGCCCCTCGCCGACATTCTTGATGGCGCTCAGGCCAAAACGGATGGCCGGCCGGCCAGTCACGCCCGGCGGCAGGCTTAGCGCCAGCCCGGCATTGTCGGCGGCCCACTTGACCTGGTCCTCGGGGATATAGGTGATCGCAAAGTCCAGGTCGCTCTCGTTCACGCTCGGCGGCAACACCTCGATGCCCATCCGCCGCGCTTCATTGGTCAACAAGCCCAGCTTTTCCGTGTTGTTCCGCTCGACGGAGAGGAGCGACGTCATGTACTCTACCGGATAGTTGGCCTTGAGATAAGCCGTATAGAGGGTGACCATGGCATAGGCGGCGCTGTGCGGCTTGTTGAAGCCATAGTTGGCAAAATACATGATCGAGTCAAAGATAGTGTTGGCTTCTTCCGCGGACAGGCCGCGCTCCATCGCCCCCGCGACAAACTTTTCGCGGTGAGCGGTCAGCTCCTTCTCCTTCTTTTTGGAGACGGCGCGGCGCAACAGGTCGGCATCGCCGATGGAATAACCGGCCACGTCGCGAGCCATGCGCAGGATCTGCTCCTGGTAGACGCAGACGCCATAGGTTTCCTTGAGGATCGGCTCCAGCGCGGGGTGCGGATACTCGATCGGTTCTTCGCCATGCTTGCGCTTGATATAGTTGGGGATGAACTGCATCGGGCCGGGGCGATACAGTGAGATCAGGACCACCACGTCCTCGAACACCGTGGGGCGCAGCTCCACCAGGGTCCGCCGCATGCCCGCGCTCTCGAGCTGAAAGAGGCCGGTCACCTCGCCAGCGCAGAGGATCTGGAACGCCTTGGGATCGTCGAGCGGGATCGTCTCCAGGGTCAGCTCGATGCCATGTTGCTGCTTGACCAGATCCATGGCGCGCTGCAAGATGGTCAGCGTCGAAAGCCCCAAAAAGTCGATCTTGAGCAGGCCGATCTCTTCCAGGGCCGTCATGGAATAGGTGGCCAGGGTGCCCTCGCCATTGGGCGCGCGCTGCAGGGCCACATACTCGGTGAGCGGTTTATCGCCGATGACCACGCCCGCCGCGTGGGTGGAGGCATGGCGAGCCACGCCTTCCAGCGCCAGCGACTTGTCGATCCAATCCTTGACATAGTCCTGCGACGCGTACATCTGCTGGAGGGGTGAGCCTTCCTCCAGCGCGTCCTTGAGCTTGACCTTGGGGCCATAGGGCACCAGCTTGGCCACGCGGTCCACTTCCGGCAGCGGGACGCCCAGCGCCCGGCCCACGTCGCGGATCACGCCGCGGGCCGCCATGGTGCCAAAGGTGATGATCTGCGCCACGCGGTCCTGGCCGTACTTTTGGACCGTGTACTGGATCATCTCTTCGCGGCGGTCGTCGGGGATATCCAGGTCGATATCGGGCATGGTCACCCGGCCAGGGTTCAGGAAACGCTCAAAGAGCAGGTCGTGCTTGAGCGGGTCCAGCGCCGTGATGTTCAGCGAATAGGCCACGATGCTGCCCGCGCCGGAGCCACGCACCGACATGAGGATGCCGTGCTCTCGCGCATAGCGGCAGAGGTCCCAGACGATGAGGAAATAGGTGTCAAAGCCAAGCCGATGGATCAGGTCCAGCTCGTAATACAGGCGCTGCGTGACCTCAGCCGTGATGACGCTATAGCGCCTTTTGATACCCTCCTCGCTCAGGTAGCGGAGGTAGCTCTCGGCGTCATATCCCGCCGGCACATCGAACGGGGGCAGGTGATATTGGGTGCGGTTGAGATTGACATGGCAGCGCTCCGCGATGGCCAGCGTGTTGGTCAGCGACTGTGGGACCGAGGCAAAGAGCTCGGCCATCTCGTCGGGGCTGCGCAGATAGTAATCCGGCGAGGACATGGTCATGCGCTTGGGGTCATCCATGGTGGTGCCGGTCTGGATGGCCAGCAGCAGCTCCTGGGCGGCAGCGTCCTCTTTGCGGATATAGTGGACATCGTTGGTCGCCACCAAGCCGAGATCCAACTCCCGGCTCAGGGCAATCAATTCGGCATTGACCTGGTCCAGCTCGGGCACGCCAGCATGCCGCTGCAGCTCGAGGTAAAAGTGGTCCTTGCCAAAAGTGTCGCGATGCCAGATGGCCGCTTCGCGGGCCTTCTCCCGGCTCCCCTGCGCGATCAGGCGCGGGACCTCGCCCGAGATGCAGGCCGAAAGAAAGATGATCCCCTCGGTATTCTGGGATAGGAGCGCATGGTCCACGCGCGGGCGATAGTAAAAGCCCTCCATGTGCGCGCGGGAGACGAGCTTGAGCAGGTTCTGATAGCCCTGTTGGTTCTCCGCCAGCGCCACCAAGTGGTAGGGGTGCGTGTCCAACTTGGGGTCTTTGTCGGTCATGGAGCGCGGGGCGACATACAGCTCGCAGCCGATGATGGGGTTGACGCCATAGTCCTGGGCCGCGTGGGCGAAATCGATCGCGCCATACATCACGCCATGGTCCGTGAGGGCGATGGCGGGCGAGCCCGCGTCGTGAGCGCGATGGCAAAGGCCTCTTAGCCGGCTCATGCCATCCAGCAACGAATACTCGCTGTGCACGTGGAGATGTACGAATTCGGCCATGCTCAACTCGCAGTTCCCTTGCGCCAGGGTCAGCTCAGCAGCCCCTGATAGATGTTGGTGATCTGCCCGCCGGCCCAATCCCAGGAGTAGCGGTCCACCGCGCGCTGGCGCAATTGCTGCCCCAACGACGCGGCCCGCTGCGGGTCGTCCAACAAGGCAATGAGCGCCTCGGCGAATGCGGCCACGTCCCCTGGCGGCGCATAGACGCCATGCTCGCCCATGTACTCCCGGCTGACCGGCGTATCGAAAGCCACCACCGGCATAGCCATGGACATATAGTTGAGCAGCTTGCCACTGCCCTCGGTGGCGGAGAGCTTGGGAGCCACCGCGATATCGCCCATCGCCAGAAAGCGCGGCGCGCCCTCCGGATAGGGCACCCGCCCGGTAAAGGTCACATAATCATCGAGCCCCAGGCCGTGCGCCTGCATCCGATAGCGCTCCACGCCCGGGTAGCCCATGATCAAAAAGTGCGTCTTGGGGCGGGCGCGGACCACCTGCTTGGCGGCCTCCAAGAGCAGCCCGGTCCCCTGGTACTCGGCCAGCAACCCCAGGTAGGCCACGACCTGCCGCTCGGCCGGGATCCCCCATTGCATCTTGAGCACGCGCGCGCTCTGGCGCAACGTTGGCGAAAAGACATCGGCGTTGACGCAATCGGGGATGGGCGTGATCAGCGACGTGTCCACATGGAACTGGTCCTGCAAAAGCTGCGCCGCATGGAGCGAACTGGTGAGGATCGCATGCGGCAGCCGGTTCAGCGTCTTTTCCAGGCGCAGCCAGGGCTTGAAAAGCCACCCCTCCGGGTTCAAAAAATGGTGGTCCACCATCTCGCTGGTCATGCTGCCCTGAAAGTCGAACACCAGCGGCACATCCCACAGCAGGCTCATGGGATAGCCGGCGAAAACGCCCTCATGCAGGTGCGCATGGATGATATCGGGGCGCCGCCTGGTGAAACTGGCGCATTTGGCGGCCAGCAAGAGATCGAAGGCCACCTTGTGGCGAGACGACCCCACCTCATAGCCCTTGCGCCAGGGGACGGGCAGGGTCCGCTCGATGCGCAACCCCTCCACGTCCTGCCCGTTGTGATAGGTCACGATGGTCACTTCATGGCCCATCTTGACCAGGACGCGCGCCTCTTCCAGTATTCTAACATGGCATCCGTACGAGGCAAAAAAGCTCGTCGGAGCGATCATGAGGACATTATAGCTGCTCTTGTTTTCTCTCATTCGCCAGCTCACGCCTCAGACGCCACCAATAACGGATCAGTTCGCGAAAAGCCTTGAGAATCACTCTGAGCTTGGCGCCTGTCTGTGAACCAGCGGTGCGAGGAAGGTGTGTGACGGGGGTTTCCACGATGCGCAGGCCGCGCGCCTTGGCCCCCACCAATAGCTCCGTATCCAAAAAGGCCCCATTGGAGGTCAGCGTCACGCGATTGATGACCGCGCGCCTAAACAGCTTGAAGCCGCAGTCGATATCCCGGGCCACATACCCAAAGAGCAGCCGCATCAGACCGTTCCAGGCGGCCGCGTTCAGGCGGCGATGGGCGGGGTCCTGGCGATTGGCGCGATAGGGGTTGATGATATCCGCCTCGGGGATCAGCGGCAAGAGCTTGTGCAACTCCTGAACGTCGAACTGGTTATCCGCCGGGGTCAAAAAGACGAGCTCTTTGGTGGCCGCCGTGAACCCCGAGCGCAGCGCGCCGCCATACCCGCGGTTCACGGGGTGCGGCACCAATCGCAGGCGCGGGAACTCGGGCATCAGCCCCTTGACCACCTCGCCGGTGCGGTCCCGGCTCCCATCATCCACGACGATCACCTCAAAGTCGCCGCCCAGGGACTCTAGCACCGCGGTCACGTCGCGGACCGCTTTTTCCACGTTGGCCTCTTCGTTCCAGGCTGGCAGCACTGCCGAGATGCTAGGGACTGTGCTTTCTCCCATCTTGGTCCTTTCTCCCGCAAATCGCGTGATCATCCTGCTAAGGGGCATCATCGGATCGCTTCTTGCCGGCGGGGCGATCCAGGCTGCGCAAGCGCCCAAAGAGCATGGAGCGCATGGAGGGCATCACATCGCTGAGCGACACCTCGCTGGTTTCGGCGCTCTCGCCGCGTTGCCATTGGCGCCAACTGGCGCGCGCCTCCTCGAAAAAGGCGCCCACCTGCGCCTCGTCGCCGCCGGCGAGCAACTCGTGCACCTCGCGCAGGGTGGCTTGCATGACCTCCAGCCAGCGGAGGATGTTCTCCTGGTTCAGCAAGCAGACGTCCCGCGACGTGGCCGCCTCGGCCCAGGCCGGCAAGGTGGCCACCGCCAACTGCTGGCTGCCCACCTTGCGCATCTCGCGCAGCGCCGGGCTGGCGCCCACCGCCTTCAGCAACGCCGCGGCCAATACCGTCGGCAGGTGGTCGGTGGCGGCCAAGAGCCCATCGTGCTCATAGACATCCACAAAGTAGGGTTTGGCCCCGCAGGACGTCACCACGTTCGTCACGAGCTGGATCGCGTCAGAAGAGGCGGGAGCAGAGGAGACAACGCACCAGGTGGCTTCCTGGAAAAGGTCAGCCTTGGCTGCGTCGGCGCCGGCGCCCTCCGTGGCCACAATGGGGTTCCCGCCCACATAGTACACTCCCTGGGGCAGGGATTCCGCGGCCCACGCCGCCACCGGGGTCTTGACCGTGGCGGTATCGGTCACCACGCAGCCGGAGCGCAGTTCGCCGCCCAGCGCCTTCAGGGTATCGCGGATGCCCTGCAGCGGGATCGCCAGGACGACCAGGTCAGCGCCATCGCAGGCCGAGATCAAGTTCCAGTGGGTCTTGTGCACCGCGCCGATCTTTTGTGCCTGACGCGAAGCCAAGGGCTCCTTATCGTGGCCGGTGATCTCGACCTCGGCGCCGGATCGCTGCAACGCCAGGCCCAGGGAGCAACCGATCGCCCCCAAACCCACAATGGTCACGCGCGTCTTGGTCATTTCGTGTCCTTCCGCCAAAGGGCCGTTAGTTCGACGCATCCGCTTGGCGCAGCAGCGCGAGCCGCCAGGCCAGCGCGGGCTGGTCCTCGCCGCCCTCTTGATGATAGCGCACCAGATCGATCACCAGCGCAGGCGCGCCGAGGCCCAGCACCAGTTCGGCGCCGATGGCCGCGTGGTGCTCCTGCACGTAAAAGGCGTGGCGCCAATCCCCAGGGCGGCTCTGGGCGAGCCGCCGCCAGGCGGCGGGCGCCACAGCCCGCAACAGGACATGGATCACGCGATGCGCCAGGGTAATCCGGCCGCTGGCCCCGTCCGCTCCCGCCTTGCCCACATCATGCAACAGCGCGGCCTTCAGCAAATCCGGGTCGGCGACCCCGCGCGCGCGGAGCGTCTGCCAAACCGCCACGCTATGCCGCTGATCGGCGCGCGAAAGGCGCCGGAAGATCGCCCCCTCCGCCTCGCCCAGCGCGCCGCGCAGGTCCGGGAGCGGCGTGGGCCATAGCTCAGCTCGCAGCGCCGCCGCGAACTGCCGGACGCGATACGCCGCCCTGGCAAGCGCGCTCATATCCCCAGGACGAGCTTGCTAAAGAGCCGTATCGGCGGGCCGATCAGCAGCCCCATCAAGCTAAAGGGCATGAACGAGTCGGCCATGATCAGCAGCAACAGAAGCATCGGCCCGTGCGCTTCCAACCGCGCCAGCGTCTGAAACGCCCGGTAGGCCCAGGGCTTGCGGATGAGGTTTAGGATCGCCATCAACACACTATAGCCGTCCAGCGGGGGGAAGGGCAAGAGGTTAAAGGCCGCCAGGCTGATGTTTACGCTCGCCAGCACGTACAGGAATTCGTACGCGACCCCCGAGGTCAGGGTCCCGAACCGCAATGGCATGGCGACCACCGTCGCCAGGATCAGGTTGGAGACCGGCCCCATGGCGCCGATGATGCCCATCGCCGTGCGCGGGTCCCGGCGCGTGTTGTAGGGGTTCACCGGCACCGGCTTGCCCCAGCCCAACCCAATGCCGCTATAGACGGCCATCAGCATCATCACCGATCCCATGGGGTCCAGATGCACCAGAGGGTTCAGCGAGACGCGGCCCATGCGCTTGGCTGTCGAATCGCCGAGATAGTTGGCCATCCAGGCATGGAAAAACTCGTGAACGGTGATGCTCAAGACCAGGCTCACGAGCATGTAGAGCATGAATATCAGGTCACGACCGTACAATGAACGCTCCTTGCGACGTCCCATGCCAAGGGCACGAGGCGCCGGTGCGAGGGTGGGCCACACCCGCTATTATAGCACAAAACGGAGGCGGCCTGAAACCTACGGCGGAGGGCGCCTATACCCCTTGCGGCTGCGCGGGCTCCGGCAGGGTGCGCACAAACTCGGCCAACGGCACCCCTACCGTATTGGGGTCGGCAAAGAGGTCCTTGTGCACCTTGCGCGGCAGGAGAACATTGAGGCTCTTGGGCAGCACGCGGATCTCCAGGGGCGTCTCGCCCGCCGGCGCGCCATCCAGATGCACAGGCATGGGGCGGTTCGTTTCGATCTTGAGGTGGCGCACCCGGTGATAGGAAACCCGCGGGTTGCGCATATGCTGCTCGGTCAGCAGGCCCAGCACGTGCAGCATCGTGGCCAGCGGGCCCTGCCCCTCGCAAACAAAGACATCAAAGTAGCCATCGTCAAAGCAAGCCTGGGGCGCGGGACGGATCAAGCCGCCGCCATATTTCTGCGTGTTACTGACCAGGATGAGGATCACGCGCTGGCGAAGGTACTGGCCGTCCAGGGTAATCCGGGCCCGGGTGCCCACGAAATTCGTCGCCAACGCCACGCCGGCGACGATGAAAACCAGCGCGCCCCAGCGGCGCTTGGCCTCATACTGTGGCTCCACGTCCGCCACCACCTTGGCGTCAAAGCCGATGCCGCTCCAGAGCAGAAAGCGGCGCTCGTTGGCCTGCCCGGTATCGACGGGATAGACGGCGCCCTCTTCCAGCGAATGCAGCGCCTGCAACAACGAGGTGTGATGCAGCGGCGTCGAGACCGGGATGCCGATCTCTTTGGCCCACACGTTGCTCGTACCGATTGGCAAGACGCCCAGCACCACCGGGCTCTCCGCCAGGCCGTTCACCACCTCGTTCAGCGTGCCGTCCCCGCCCGCCGCCAACACCAGGTGGCACCCCGCCAGGACCGCCTGCCTGGCGTATTCCGTGGCCTCGCCAGCGGCGCGCGTCTCGGCGCTCTGCACCTGCCAGCCACGTGCCTGAAGATAGGCGGCGACCTGCTTGACCTCGGCGCGAACGTCACGCTGCCCAGCCACAGGGTTGTAGATCACTTGGACTTTCATGGGGCACATCTCCTGAACGGGGCCTCGGGGGCGCCACGTCTTCTACCCTATGATATGCTAAAACACCCCTTTTGCCAAGCCGCCCGGCTTTCCATGCCGCCCGGCTTTCCATGCCGCCGGTGGCTTGGCGCCGCTTTGACAATTGCCCTCGCTTGTGCCAAAATGTGCCCATGAAGATCATCGACCTGCACACCCACATCCTGTCGCCAGAGGTCATCCGCGACCGGGCGCGCTACCTGGAGCGGGATGGCTGGTTTCGGTCCCTCTACCAGAACCCCAAGGCCCGGCTCGCGACCGCCGACGAGCTCGTGGCCGACATGGATCGCGATGGGGTGGACCAGGCCGTGACCTTTGGCTTTGCCTGGGCCGATGAGGGGCTGTGCCGCGCCTCGAACGATTATGTCGCCGAGGCCATCCGGCGCTATCCCGACCGGCTGATCGGCTTTGCCGTGGTCAACCCGCGCTCCGGCGCGGCGGCGATCCGCGAGGTGGAGCGCTGTGTTGAGCTGGGCTTTCGCGGCGTGGGCGAGCTCTTGCCCGATGGGCAGGGCTACACGCTGGACGAGGCGGACGTGCTGGACCCTCTGCTGAATTGGCTGGAGGAGCAGGGGCTGCCGCTGCTGGCGCACACCAACGAGCCCGTGGGCCACGCCTATTGCGGCAAGGGCTGCAATACGCCGGAGGTCGTCTACCGCCTGGCGAAGCGCCATCCGCGGGCCACGCTCATCTGCGCCCACTGGGGCGGTGGGTTGCCCTTTTACGAGCTCATGCCGGAGGTGCGGCGCGTCCTGGCCAGGGTCTATTACGATACGGCCGCCTCTCCGTTTCTCTACGATAGCAGCATCTTTGCCCTGGCCGCGCGGATCATCAGGCCCAAGATCCTGTTCGCCACGGACTATCCACTGCTTGGCTATCCGCGCGCGCTGCGGCACCTGCGGGCCGCGGAGCTCGCTGAGGATGACCTGGCCCGCATCCTGGGCGGCAACGCCGAGAGGCTGCTCTGGCCGCCCGAGCAAACCTAAGCAGATGAGGCTGGCATGGTCGAGAATATCCGTTCCTTCATCGCCATTGCCCTGGACCAGCGCGCGGTTGCGGCCCTGCGCCAGCTACAAGACGCCCTGGGCCGCAAACCGGGCACCCGCGCGGCCCGCTGGACAGCGCCGGGGAGCATCCACCTGACGCTCAAGTTCCTGGGAGACGTGCCCGCTGACGACATCCCAGTGATCGCCGAGGCCCTGCGGGAGCGTTGCAGCCAACACGGCCCCTTTCGCCTGGTCCTTGCCGGCCTGGGCTGCTTTCCCGACGTGCGACAACCGCGCATCGTCTGGGTGGGCCTGCAAGGCGAGACGGCGGCCCTCTTGGCCTTGCAGCGAGAGGTGGATCAGGTGATGGACCAGTTGGGCTATCCGCCGGAGCGCCGGCCCTTTTCGCCGCACCTGACCATCGCGCGCGTGCATCAGAGCGCCACGCGCAGCGAATTGGAGACGCTGGGGCAGGCCGTGGAGCGCTCAGCGGTGGGCGAGTTGGCGGCGCTCGAGGTCGAGGCCGTGCACCTGGTGCGTAGCGACCTGCGCCCAGAGGGCCCGATCTATACGGACCTGGCCGCCCTGCCGCTCGCCGGGAAATGATACATCGCCTATCTGCGTAGCACAAGGAGGTGCACGTTATGCAGTTTCGAGATCGACACGAGGCCGGGCAAGCCCTGGCCGAAGCGCTGAGTTTTCTGAAAGGCCAGCCGGACGTGGTGATCCTGGCCATTCCGCGCGGCGGGGTGGTGGTGGGCTACCAAGTCGCCAAGGCCCTGGGGCTGCCGCTGGACGTCTATATCACGCGCAAGCTGGGCGCCCCGTATAACTCGGAATTGGCCCTGGGCGCGGTCGCCGGCGATGGCAGCATTGTGCTGGACGAGGAGCTGATCCAGCGGTTGGGCATCCCCCGCGACTATATCGCGCGCGAGCGCGAGCGCCAGGCCAAAGAGATCGAGCGCCAGTTGGAGCGCTATCGCGGTGATCGCAAGCCGCTGGATCTGAAAGACAAGATCGTCGTCCTGGTGGATGATGGCGTGGCGACCGGCTCGACGACCCGCGCCGCGATTCAAAGCCTCCGCAAGCATCCCCTGCGCAAACTGATCCTGGCCATCCCCGTCGGACCCCCGGAAACGGCGGCGATGCTGAGCAAGGAAGTAGATCAGGGGGTCTTTCTCTCCACGCCGGAGCACTTTTGGGCGGTGGGAGGGTTCTACCTGACCTTCGACCAGACCTCCGATGACGAGGTGGTGGCTCTGCTGCGCGAGAGCGCACTGGAGCAGCCCCAGGCTTGAGCTGGGCCAGGCTCCACCGCGCGACATAGCAAGAGGACGAGCCTGCCTCTGGGCATAGCTCGTCCTCCGGATCGTTTCCTGTAGGCCGCGCTCTGGCGAGCCGCGCTACTGGGCGTACTTGGCCATCTCGGCCCGGACATACGCCTCATAGGCAGGGTCCGTCGCTTTGAGCAGCTTTTTCAAATCCCCCGCCAGGTTGGAAGCCTCGATCTTGACCAGCCAGCCATCCTCGTAAGGCGACTGGTTGATCAGCGCGCTATCGAACTCGAGCTCCTCGTTGGCCTCAGCGATCTTGCCGCTGACGATGGCCTGGACGCGGCCCACCCATTTGCCGGACTCCATGGACATGAAGGGTTTGCCCTGCTCCACGTCGCGCCCCGCGCGAGGAACCTCGGCATAGATGATCTCCCCCGCAATGCTCTGGCCGTAGGAGGTCATGCCCTGCACGATGGTGTCCCCGTCGATCCGGGCCCATCCGTGCTCTTTGTCATAGTAGAGATCATCGGGAAACTCGAACTCTGCGATTTTCATCGGTTGCTCCTCCTCCTGTCGTCAGCGCTAGCGCGCCCTGCAAACCACTGGTCCCATTATAACATCGTGCGACGATTTTGTAAACTGCCCATTCACGGCCTCGGCTGTCTAGCGCTGGGCGGCCGAACCCGGGCGCTGGCGCCGCGAAAGCAACCGGCCTGCCAGCCAGTTGCCCACAGCGCGCACCTCGCTGACTTGGCAGATCCACGCCGAAGCGACAAAAACCCCGCCGCCGATGATGCCCCCCGCGGCCGCCACCAGCCAGCCGGGATAGCCGCCGCCCATCACGCGCATCACGCTATACAGCGCCACGGCCATCGCTGCCGTCGCGCCCACCACGCGCAGGGTGGCCGAGAGCAGCCTGTCACCCTCCAGGCCGTCCAGCCACTTGTGCATGAACCACAAGAGCCAGACCATCTCGACGTTGACCGCCACGGCGTTGGCCAGGGCCAGCCCGCCGATGCCCATGCTCCCCAGGAGCGCCAGGCTCAGCGCGATATTCAGCGCCACCGTGGCCGCGCCCACCAGCACGGGCGTGCGCGTGTCATGCAGGGCGTAAAAGGCCCGCGAGAGGATCTCGACGATGGCATAGGCGGGGAGGCCCAACACGTAGAACTGCAGGGCCCAGGCGACGGCTTTGGTGGAGGCGTCGGTGAAGCGGCCGCCTTCCAGCAGCACGGCGATCACTGGGTTGCGCAGGATATAGAGCCCCGCCGCGGCGGGCAAAGCCAAGAACAGGGTCGCGCGGAGCATCACCATCAGGGTGTGGCGCAACTCGGGTATCTGCTGCCTCGCCACCAGGTCGGAAAAGGCCGGGAAAGCGGCGGTGGCCAGGGCCATGGCGAACACGCCCTGCGGGAGCATCATCAACAAGAAGGCATAATTGAGGGCGGGCAGGCTGCCCGGCTCCAGCCTGGAGGCCAGGCGCGTGCTGACGATAAAGTTGATCTGCACCACCGCCAGCCCCAGAACGCGGGGCAACAGCAGGCGGATCACCTGGCGCACGCCGGGGAGGTGGCGCCCCCAGGTGGGGAACCACCGCCAGCCCCGCCGCAACAAGCCAGGCAACTGGACCAGCAGGTGCAGCCCGGAGCCGACCACCACGCCGATGGCCAGGCCATGCACGCCCATCTGCGGCGCCAGCCACACGGCCCCGGCGATGATCGCCAGGTTATAGAGGATGGGGGCGATGGCAGGCAGCAAGAAATGCTGGTGGGCATTCAGCACGGCCATGGAGACGCCGCTCAGACCAAAGATGATGGGCGTCACCAGCATGAGGCGCATCAACTGGCTGGTGAGGGCCTGCAGCTCGGGCGAGTACCCGGGAACCAACACCTGCGCCAGCGGGCGCGCCCCCGCGAAGGCCAGCAGCGCAAAGCCCGTGGTCAGGAAGCCGACGAGGTTATAGATGGCGCTGGCCAGCCGCCAGCCCTCGCGATGCTGGCCGTGGGCCAGATACTCGGAAAGGACGGGGATCAGCGAAGAGCCTAGGGCGCCCCCCGCCAGCAGTTGAAAGATGAGGTCGGGGACGCGAAAGGCCGCCAGGTAGGCCCCCAGCTCGGCGCTGGTCCCGAATTGGCGAGCGACGATCATCTCGCGGGCCAGCCCCAACACGCGGCTCACGACGTAGGCCGCCATCACCAGGGTGGCGGCCTGCGCGATGCGCGCCAGCCGGCTACTCACGCTTCATCCCGCCCAGGGCGCGCGACGATCGTCTCAAAGATGGACTGCAGCTCTTCTTCGGAGTAGAAATAGATGACCAGGCGCCCGCCCCGCCGCCCACGCGAGAGGTTCACCTTGGTGCCAAGCGCGTCGCGAAAGGACTTTTCCAGGGCCAGCGTATCGGGGGAGGCGTTGGGGCGCGCTGGCGCCGCCTCGCGAGGCGCCGACAGGCGGCGGACCATCTCTTCGGTCTGCCGAACGGAGAGGCCGCGCTGTTGCACCAGTTCGGCCAGCTTGAGCTGCGCCTCGGGGCTATCCAGGGCCAGCAGGGCGCGGGCATGCCCCTCCGAGATGCTCCCCTCGGCCAGGAGCCGCTGCACGGGCTCCGGCAATCGCAGCAGCCGCAGCGCATTGGTGACGCTCACGCGGTGCTTGCCCACGCGGGCGGCCACCTGCTCCTGGGTCAGCCCGAACTCGTCCACCAGGTGTTGATAGGCCAGCGCCTCTTCCAGGGGGTTCAGGTCGGCGCGTTGGATGTTTTCCACCAGCGCCAGCTCGAGCATCTCTTGCTGGGTGGCTTCCTTGATCATGGCCGGCACCCGCTCCAGGCCCGCCATGCTCGCGGCCTGCCAGCGGCGTTCCCCGGCGATCAACTGATAGCTGGCCGTGCCCGGACGCCCCGCCCCTGGCTTGCGCGTCACCACCAACGGCTGGATCAGCCCATGCTCGCGGATGGAATCGGCCAGATCATGGAGGGTGTCCGGCTCGATGCGCGAGCGCGGCTGGCGGGGGTTCGGCTCGATATCGTTGACCTCGATCAGGGCCAGCCCTGGCGTGGTGGGCTCGAACGCCGAGGTGCTGGTGATCAGCGCTTCCAGCCCCTTCCCCAGACCGATCCTATCCTTGGGCACCATCCACCTCCTTAGGCCTTGTCGCCCGCGAGCAACTCGCGCGCCAGCTCTTCATACGCGATCGCGCCAGCGGAGGTTGGGGCGTAGGACAGGATAGGCTCGCCATAGCTGGGGCTCTCGCTCAAACGCACGCTGCGTGGGATGATCGATTTGAACACGCGGCGATCGAAATAGCGCCGCACCTCCTGAACCACCTCTTGGGAGAGCTTGGTGCGGGTATCGAACATGGTCAGCAAGATGCCGCGAATCTCGAGCTGGGTATTCAGGTTATCGCGCACGAGGTTGATCGTCTGCAAGAGCTGCGAAAGCCCCTCCAGGGCCAGGTATTCGCACTGGATGGGGATGATCACGCCATGCCCGGCGGTGAGGGCGTTGACGGTCAGCAAGCCAAGGCTAGGCGGGGGGTCGATCAGGATGTAATCATAGTTGGGGGAGATGGGCTCCAGGGCCCGGCGCAAGCGATTCTCCCTGGAGATGAAACTGACCATCTCGACCTCGGCGCCAGCCAGGGAGGGCGAGGAAGGCACCAGGTCCAGCCTCAGGCGCTTGGTCAGCGTGATCACGTCCGCGAGAGGCACGTCCTGGACCAAGACGTTATAGATGGAGCGTTCAATGCCGCCCTTGTCGATGCCCAGGCTGCTCGTGGCATTGGCCTGGGGGTCCATGTCCACCACAAGCACGCGCTTGCCGCTCTCGGCGAGATACGCGCCCAGGTTGACCGCGGTCGTGGTCTTGCCCACGCCGCCCTTTTGGTTTGCCAGGGTATAGATGTGGGCCATGGTCTCCGTCCGCCACCATGCGGCTTGCCCCGCGCCAGGGCAAGGCAGCCTCGTCGCTAGATCAGCACGCTGTCGATCATCTCGCGTTCCGCCGGCGTCAAGTCATCCACCAGCCGGTTCTCGCGCAAGCGCGCCTCCACCTGCTCACGGGAGGGGATGGTCGAGATCGACCGGCCCTCGATGGACAGGGAGGCCGTGCAGTTGGCAAAACGAGCGGGCTCGAAAGGATCGCCCATTTCGTGGTAAGCGACCATGTAAGCTGCGGCAAAGACATCGCCTGCGCCGGTCGGGTCCACCTCTTTGGTCTGAAAGCCAGGGAACCACTGCGACCTGCCGCCGTGATAGACGATGGCTCCCAGGTGGCTATGGGTCACCACGGCCGTCTTGGCCAGGGACGCATACGCCTTGAGCCGCTCCAGGTCATAGCCCACGTCCTCATAGCTGAAAAAGAGGACATCCACCAGCGGCAAGACCGCGTGGGCCTCGTCCCAGCGGCGGTCGTGCACCAGGCCGTCGCTGTTCCAGCGGCGCATCCATCCTTGCGCGGTGACGCCTAACAGGGCGCCCGGAAACACCGAAAGCATCTCCGCGCCCAGCTCGCGGACCAAGGGCCCCAGCAGGACGATCGGGGCTCGCCGCCAGGCCTCGGGCACGTCCGCCGCGGTCAAAGGCTCCGCCACCGCCCGCACGAACTGGTGCCTCCGGCCGCCTTCATAGATATTCTCGAAAGCCGTCGTCGCCTGGGCGGGGCGAAGCGAGATCTGGACGCCGGGAAGCCGCTCCGCCAGCGCCAGGTCCGCCGAGGCGCTGGTGACGATGGCCGCCTGTTTGCCCAGATTGCGCGCCGTGACGGAGGCATAGGTCGCCGTGCCCCCAATCAAAAAGCCGCCATCAGCCAGCAAGTCCTTGGTCACATGCCCGACGGCCACAAAATCCGGCGGGCGCAAAGGGTTCAGATTGCTCGTGTCAGTCTGTCGCATAGGGTCTATGGGCGCGGCATGATGACGACTTTGCGCGCCTCGTCTTCACCGGTGCTCTCGGTAAAGACGCCGGGGCAGTCGCGCAGGGCCATGTGCACGATCCTGCGCTCGTGGGCAGGCATCGGCTCCAAAGCGATGGGTTGATGGTTCTGCTGGACCTTCTCCGCCATGCGCTTGGCCAAATCCACCAGCAGCTTTTCGCGCCGCATCTTGTAGTACTCGATATCCACCACGACGTTGGGCCAGCTCTGGGTCTGCCGGCTGACGGCCAGGCGCGTGATAAACTGCACATCGCGCAGCGTCTCGCCGCGGCGCCCGATGAGGACGCCCAGATCATCGCCGGTCACGTTCAGGATGATGGTATCCTCTTGCTCCTCGCCAGACGCGGGTTGCTCCACCAACTCGACGCGCGCGCCGCCCATGCCCATGTGCGCCAAGAGCTCTTGCAGGAACTCTTGCGCCACCGCAGCCGGATCGACGTCCGGCATCGCACCCGTCTCCCGGGCGCGGGGTCGGGCTGGGACGTACCCAGAGTCATCCTCCTCATCGCGGCGCCATCTGGCCTCGGCGCGAGGCGCGCCCGCCGCGCTAGGGGCCGGCGCGGGCGGTTCCTCTACGACCGGGGCCTCTGGCTCGGGCAGCAGGATGCTCACCAGGGCCTCCTCGGCGCCGATGCCCAGCACGCCGCGGCTGCCCTCTTTGATCACCTGCACCTCAACCTGGTCGCGGCTCAGGCCAAGCTGGGCCAGGCCCTTTTCCACGGCCTGATCGACGGTTTTAGCGCTAACCTGAATGCTTTTTCTGGCTTTTGCTTCCATCGGATTTGCCTTTCGAATTCGAGGCGGGAGACGCATTGTTCCGCGCAGCGCCCGCATTGGCCGACGCTTTCTTGGGGAGAAGGCCGCCCCACCCCGTGGTAAAGTATTGCTGAACAATACTTAGAATGTTCGAGATGACAAAGTAGAGCGCCACGCCGGAAGGAGCCGAATACATGAAAAAGCCAAACATCAGGGGCATCATCAACCCCATGCTCTGGTTCATCTGCTGTTGCTGCGCGTCCGCCGTGGGCGAAGCCATCATCTTTTGCTGCGCCCACATCAGCGCGGCCACCAGGATGGGCATGACATAGTATGGATCCGGCAGCGCCAGGTCCAGCCACAGGAAACGGCTCTGGAAAGGCACGAGCTTGGAGAGCTGCGGGAGAAAAGGATAGACGTGCTTGCCGAGCTCGAAGAGCTGCGCCGGGTTGTTGGAGAGGATGCGCAGCACCGAGTTATACAGCCCGATCCAGATGGGGAACTGGATCAGCATGGGCCCAATGCACCCCGTCGGGCTGATGCCCAACTCGCGCATGAGCTTGACCTGTTCCTGGCTCATCCGCTCCTGATCGTTCCCGTACTTTTTCTTGAGCTCTTCCAGCCGGGGCTGCATTTCCTGGGTCTTTTTGGTCGTCTCCATCTGCTTGCGCGTCATGGGCAAGGTGAGGAGCTTGATGAGGACGGTAAAGACCAGAATGCTCAGGGCAAAGCTATGCCCCAGATACCGGTAGATCAGCAGCAGCGAGTTCAGCATCGGCTCAAAGAAGAGCAGATTCCACCATTCGCCGAGGCTTTTCATGTTCAGCAAAAAGACGGCCAGGGTGATGATCGCCACCCACTTGAAGAACTTGGCATCCAGCTTGAACTGGGGGAGCGAGGGCATCTCCGGCTTGGACTCTGTAGAAGACACCTACTACCTACCTCCTGGGTACGCTACTTGGGAGAAAACCGCCAACGCTCCGCCCCGAATCCCGCGTCCACCGCCAATAGCGAGCCGGTAGAGAGGGGCAGATAGACGATCTGGTTGTTGACGACAGGCTGCGCAAAGACGGTGCCGCCGGCCGAGGCCAGCTTGACGGGCTGTTGCGCGCCATCGATGCGGTACAGGTCGCCCTTTTCGGTGACGGCATAGAGGTACTCGCCGTTATGCGCGAATCCCGCCAGCACAGGCCCTTCCAAATCGGCCTGCCAAAGCTCCTGCCCCGTGGCCAGTTCGAGAGCGTACACCTTGCCATTCAGCGATCCCGCGAACACCACCTGATCGACGACCAGCGGCTGGCCCCAGAACCACCGTCCGGCGGGCAATTTCCAATTCAGGAAGGGCTTGCGCGCGGTCTCGAAGGACCACTTGGGCGCGCCGGTCTGCGCGTCCAGCGCATGGACCTTGCTATCCAGCGCGCCGACCAGGATCATCCCCTCCGCATAGCTGGGCGTCCCGGCCATGGCCGCGCCCACGCTGTATTCCCAGATCTTTTGGCCCGTGCTGGCATCCAGGCAGTAGACCTTGTGGTCCATGGAGCTCACATAGACGCGCCCTTCCGCCACCAGCGGGGCCGACCAGACCCAGTTGCCCGTCTCGAAGGACCACTTTTTGGCCCCGGTGCTTGCCTCCAGCGCATAGACCTGGCGATCCGAAGAGGCGACATAGACCATCTGATCCTGCGCAGCGGCGGCGCCATAGATCGAGCCGCCGGTCAGAAACCGCCAACGCAACTGGCCATCCGACACGTTCAGCGCATAGAGGTTCTTATCCCCGGACCCCACCAGCAACAGCTCGCCAGCAACGATGGGACGCGCAAAGAGAGCGCCGAGGTTTTCCTTCTCCTCCACGGGATACACCCAGCGCTGCGCCCCCGATAGAGCGTCCAGGCTATAGACCTTGCCCGCGGAAGATGCGTAATAGACGACATCGTTCGCCGCCTCGGCCCCAGCCCATCCCGGCGCAACGCGGGCGCCGAAGCAGCCCGTCACAAGCAGCGCCAGCGCGAGGGCCGCCACAAGACCCTTGGTCCAGATACTCTTCAATAGATGCTCCTTATGGAAATGCAAAAGGCGGGCCCGCCTAATAGCGTGCCGCCTCTAGCGGCTGCCCTCAGGGAACGGGGTCATAGCCGCCTGGGTGAAACGGGTGACAGCGGCTGAGTCGCTTCAGCGCCATCCACCCCCCTCTGAGCAGCCCGTACTTGTCGATCGCCTCATACGCGTAGGAGGAGCAAGTTGGCGTGAACCGACAAGAAGGCGGCTTGTGAGGAGAGATCGAATCCTTGTACCATTGGATCAAGCTGAGCGCGATTCGCCTCATCAGGATGACGCGCTTCCTTGGGAGAGGTCTCCCTGCCACAGCCTGGCTTGCCTGAGCAACTGGAGCAAGGCCGCGGCCACTTGGTGCAGATTGGCCTGCGGTGTCCGCTTGCGTGCAATCAGCACCATATCCGATCCTGCCTTGATCGCTGTCTGGTTCAAGCGCACTGCCTCGCGCATGAGACGCTTGGCGCGGTTTCGGGCGACCGCATTGCCAACTCGCTTGCTGGCTGCAAAACCGAAGCGGCTGTGCGGCAGATCGTTGGGCATCACGCACACCACCAGCATGGAATTGGCCCAGGAGCGGTTGCCCTTCAGCACGCGCTCCAAGTCCCGCGACTTGAGCAGGCGCTGCTCCTTCTTCACGCCTATTGCTTGGCCAGCTTGAACGGCAGCTCCACGGTCAAACGCTTGCGCCCCTTGGCCCGTCGCTCCTTCAGCACATCCCGGCCGTCACGGGTCTTCATGCGCTGACGGAAACCATGCACCTTGTACGTGCGACGCTTCTTGGGTTGAAAAGTCCTCTTGGTCATCTAGTTTCACCTCAAGCTATGATGGCAGTGAAAGGTGCGCGTCTGCAAGACCTGGCGCACACCTGACAGATAATTATAACCTGTTTTGACTGTAGCTGCAAATAGACGGGGGTTCGCGCCGGCGCGAGGATCGGGCGGCAGAGTCCTGCCACGAGCAGGAGGAGTGCGGCGGGTTCAGTCCACGACGATCAGGGGCAGGGTGCCGCGGTAGCGAAACTCGGGCTCAGAGGCCCCGTACATGATCTCCCAATTGCCGTCGGGCAACTGCTCGGCCCAAGCGGCATGGATGGCCCCATCCGGTCCCGCGGCCAGCACGACATCCGCCACGCCGGTGGCGCTCTCGGAGACGAGTTGCTGGCCCAGCCAGGGCAGCGTGAGGGCCAGCCGCCGCCGATAATAGAGCTGGTCGGCCTGGTCCCAAGCGATATGGGAAAAGCCCCGCCCGTCCACCGCAATGCTGGGCAGATAGGCATCGCCGGACCCGTTGGAGACCGCTTCTTGGAGAGACCAGAAAAAGCTGCGCCCGCCGGCGTAATAGACCTGGTCCCGGCTATCCACCCGCTCTTCCCAGGTGATATGGGCCAGGCCGTCGCGATCCACGGCGATATCGGGGATGGTGGAGGGGTTATCGCTGTCCGACAGGTTTTCGGGCAAGCTCCAACTGCTGCCAGCGTATTGGGTGTGATACACTTCGTAAGGCTCGTCGAGGCTGTCGCGATCTTGCCAGACCACGTGCAAAACGTCATCGCCGCCGATGGCCAGCGAGGCCACGCTGCCCCGCGCCTGCGGGATCGGCATGTTGATGGAGAACATGCCCGTCCAGCGGCCATGATAGATCACATTGTAGCCTGGCGAATTGTCCGTCCAGACAAAATGCAAGGTGTTCTTGGAATCGATGGCGATATCGGGGATCGCCGAGACGCCGCTGGTGTTCGAGATGTTGCGCGGCAACGACCAAAAGCCCCCTGTCCACTGGCAATAATAGATCTGGTACTTGCCGCGAAACTCGTTGACGAAGAGCAGGTGAGGCACGTTGTTCGAGTCGATAGCCAGCGAGGGCTGCTCGCCAACGGTCACGCGCCAGGGGATCGACCACTGCACCAGGTCCCAGTAGCTATGATAGAGGTAGCGCCCCTCTTCCCAGACGATATGCACGTAGCCGCGCCGATCCACGGCTATGGCTGGCACTCGCGATTCGCCGACGGTCTGAGAGACGTTTTGCCGCACCGGCCAGCCCGTGGCAGGCGGCACCGCCTGCGCGCTGGCCCAACCCGCGCGCGCCACAGAGAGGAGGCCCGTCATGCCCAGCAAACAGATCCCCCCTACAAGCAGCCATGTTCTGAACCGGTCACGGGCGGTTTTGGACACGCCTTGCCTCTCTATGCCAGGAGAGCCCGGAAAACGACAGGCCGGACACAAGGCATAACCGCTCCCTGTGCCCGGTGAATGGATGGATTGTTGCGCAGCTCGCTAGTTGGGCCTCTCCAAACGGATCCGCAACGCCAACAAGGTGTGATCCTGGCGCTGTATGGCCAGCACGCTGGCCAGGTTTCCTGCCGCAGCCGGCGCGCGGCTCTCGTCTATAAAAGAGCTCGCGTCCAGATAAACGACTTGCTGCACGCCCGAATCGAGCCTGAGGGTCCACGACTCGCGGGCCATCGAGACGACGCGCCCGCTGAACCGCTGCTCCTCGGACGGGTTGATCTCCTCCACGAGGATATAGGTCGCCCGCACGGAGCCGTCCGCCTGCTGCGCTCCGGACACCTCCGCGGTCAACCCCACGTGACCTTGCCGAGGGATCTCGGCGCCCGCGATCCACACGCGGGTGCCGGATACGGTCCACCAGTCGCCCTGCATCGCCTCGATGACGCCCTCGAACTCGACCTGTTGCGCGGCCTCTCCGGGCGCTGAGGTGACGATGCGTCGGGCCAGCACCGACCCATCGGCCCGCCGCTCGCCGCGCACGTCGGCGATGCGCCCCAGGGCGATCTCGCCGACGATCTGGGTCTCGCCGTCGGTGACTACCTTGGCGCCGGACACGGTGAGCCTCAACGCCGAACCGGCGCCTTCGATGGCCTCGATGTTGCCTCTGAGCTCGTAAGGGGTCGCCTCGATGGCGCCGATGCGGACCTGGATTCGCTCGGCCACCAGCGAGCCGCTGCCATCGCCGCTGGCATACACCAGCGCCCAGTCGCCAATGACGGGCTGATAGCCCGCTGGCTCCACGACGGTGGAGGCGATCACCAGCACGTCTTGGCCGGCCACGGTCCACAGCACGTCTCCCGCGCCTCCGACGGGCGTCATGGCCGAGATGCGCCCCTCGAAGCGCACCTTGGTGGGCCGCGGCGGCGTGACCGCGGACAGGGAGACGCGCGTGTTCGCTCCCGCATGCCAGACCAGGGTCTGGTCCACGGCCACATTGGCGACCTTGAAGGTGATCGCCTCGCCTTCCTGGCCGCCATCGCGGCCCGCGCGAGCGGGATTATCGGCCGCGATATCCATCATAAAGATGGACTGGTTCAGATAGCAGTAGCAGACGCCCTCGGCGACCTTGGCATCGCCGATCCAGGCGGTGAGCGACGCATAGGGTGGTAAAGCCTTGCCATCCAGCGTGATATAGCCATAGAAACCCGCCCTGGGAGCAGCGGCGATGCTTGCTGATCTCGGCACAAGGAAGAGGGAGAGCAGGAGCAAGGAGATCAGTAAGGTTTTTCTACCCATGACGAGGCCTCCTGAAGCGCCACGAACAGGCAGCAGCGCCAACGGACGTGATGGCGAGTTGTATTCCCCCAGGAACGCATCGCAACAGATTGGTGTCGCACACTCAGGGCATAACGATCGGATTGGACGTTGGCCGCGGCCGCACCACGCCCGGCGTCTTGGCGGCGAGCGTCGGCTGCGTCTGCGAGATGGCCGTCTCCGTGGGCAGCGGCGACGGTTCTGGCGTCACCGCGGTGCCCTGCGTCGGCGCGGGCGTTGGCGTCGCTGGCACCAGAGCCACCGTTGGCGACGGCTCTGGCTCCGCAGACACCCGAATCCAGCGCGCCACCAAAGTGCCGTCCGCCTTTTGCACGGCCTCTACCTCGGCCAGCCGGCCCACCGCCGGAGCGCCCTCGATGGCCGTCTCGGCGGTAATCTTGATCGCGCGCCCCTCCACGACCCACTCGGTGGCGGAAAAGCTCTGGATGGCGCCCTCGAACTGCACGACGATCTCGGGCTCCAAGACCCGGATATGCGTGGCGGTCCACGGTCCATCTTGGAAACGCTTGGCCCGGACTGCGGCCATTCGCCCCACCACCGGCGTGCCCTCGATGGTCGTATCGGGCGCGATGCGCACCGCCTGCCCGCTGACCACCCATGCGGCGTCGGTAAAGGACTCGATCAGGCCCTGGAACTCGGTGACCTCGGGCTCGCGCGCGGCGGGACGCTCGATGACGATCTCGAGCGCCACCAGCGCGCCATCCGAGTCGCGCCGTACCGCCGTGACCCGCGCCCAGGCTCCCACCTCGGCGGGGCCGCCGCGCTTGTCGATCACCGTCTCCGCGGTCACGAGCACCGTCTCGCCGCCGACCTGCCAGGAATCCTGGCCGATCTGGGAGATCGAGCCGGAGAACTGCAGCTTGATCACGCGCGGCTGGGTCGGCGTCGCCGTGGCGGTCGAGGTCGCGCTAGGGGTCAGGGTGCGCGTCCGAGTCCGCGTTGAGGTGGGCTCCGCCGTCGACGTGGACGTGCGGGAAGGCGTGGGCGACGCGGTATCCGGCGGGATCGGCGTCTTGGTGGGCTCCGCGGTCTGGGTCTCCGTAGGGATGGCCGTGGCCGTACCGACCGGCGTGTTCGTCGGCGCCGGCAGCGGCGTATCGGTGTTGACCACAGCGGGAACCGTGGCCGAGGAGGTCGGAACCGCGGTCGGCGCCGCCATGTCGCTCTCGATCTCGATCCTGCGCGCCAGCACCGAGCCGTCCGGCTGGGTCCAGGCTTCCACCTTGACCTCGGCACCGCTCCCCAGCGCGGGCGCCAGGGTCACGTCGCTGGGCAGGGTCACGGTCACACCGCCGATCACCACCACGGTATCCGAGATGATGTCCAACGTGCCGGTGAAGGCCACGCTCGCCGCGCGCCGCTCCTCCAGGAGCGACTTGGTTTCCGCGATGCGCCGCTCCTCGAAGGCATCTCGAAGGTCTTCTTTGGCCACGTTATCGAAGGTCAGCCAGAGCTGCACCTTTTCGCGGACCAGCTTGACGGGGTAAAAGACATCACCAGGCAGGCTGCGCGCCGAAGCGACCAGCGCGCCCCCACCCAGGGAAAGCGCCGCAAAAGCCAGGACCAGCGCCGCCGTGGCGAATCCCCTGGCCAGCGTCGCGGGCGCGCCGCCCAGGTTCCGCCACCACGCCGACGCGCGAGCCAGCAGGGAACGTTGACGGCGCTCGCGCAGGACCACGGCCTGCTCCAGAAACTGCCGGCGACCGGCCGCTAGGGCGGCTGCAGAACGCGGGGGCACGGGCTGCAATGCGCGCAACTGCCAGGCAGCACGAAGCAAGGGAGCCAGTCGTTCTGCTTCTTCGGGATGCTGTGCCAGGCAAGCACGCAGGTCTTGTTCAGACCCAATTTGGTTGAGGCACTGGTCTAGTAACGACTCAAAATCCTGGCTCACCCAAGCCTTCCTCCACCAAGATACGGCGCATCGCGTCCAGGGCGCGATGTTGCAGGGATTTGATCGCCCCCTCGGTCTTGCCCATCATCTCTGCTACTTCGACATTGCTCATGCCCTCCACGAACTTGAGCAAGACCACATTTCCTTGCTCAGCGGTGAGTTGCCTGATCGCTGTGCGTAGCTTTTCCTGGGTCAAGTTCTCGTCCAAAGCCCTGACCGGATCCCCGCAATCAGCTACCAGGCGCTCCTCCAAGGGCAATTCACTATCCTTACGCCAACCACGAAAGTGATCCACCACCACATTATGGGCGATGCGATACAACCACCCCGAGAAAGAGGTCCGCCAATGCTTGGCTGAAAGGATCGCCTCCAGCATCTTGGTGAACACTGCCGCCGTGAGATCCTCCGACAGGTGGGCATCGCCAACGCGGCGATAGATATAGTTGTAGATGCGCGTCGAGTACCGGTCGTAGATCTCGGCCAGCGCTTCGCCATCATACTCGCGCGCTTTATCCAGCAATGCCCAATCGTCGCCGGAGAGCAAGAGATCCTCTCTTTCTCACCTCTCATGACGGGAAAATGCGGCACAAGATACGCTCGTCCAATCCAAGCCGCATACGATAGACCCACTGCGCCGCCGCGCGCGGTATAGTGCGCGGCGACAGGAAAGGGCAGCCCAGATGGCCTTGGGCAAATGCCGGCTCCACCAGCGGCCGGCAGGCCTCCGAGCCTGATCAAGCGATAGAAATGACCACAATAGGTTCACGCACCATCTTGGAAATTGTATCATACTACGGTGCTCAAGTCAAAGATAATCGGTTAACAAGCGCGGCTATCGCGCCCAGCAGTGCGTTTTTGCATCGCTTGACGATAGGCCCTATAATGATACGATGTAGTAGTGCGTATTGGTAGGTGAAACAGGATGATCTTGCCCGACGAAATGTTCATGGAGGGCCTGGAGGAAAAAGCCAGGTCCGATCGGCATCCCGCAGCCTGGCGTGAGGTGATGCGCTGGCTGGAGGAGCGCTCTGTCCAAGAGCTGCGCCAGCTCGCCCAAGTGCGCGGCGCGTCGCCCCATGCCACGCGCAAAGTAGAGCTTGTCGCCGAGCTGGTGGGCTTGCTGACCAATCGGGAAAGCGTGGAGCGCGCCATCGCGGAGGTGAGCGAAGCCGAGCTGGCCACCCTGCAGATGGTCTATCTGCTGGCCACGGAGGAAGGGCTCTCCCGGCAAGAGGTTCAAAAGGCCCTCCTGGCCTGGTATGGCCCCCTGGTGGCCAAGGATGCGACAGCCCACCTGGAGAACCTGCGCTCTCGGGCCCTTCTCTTTGGCACGCCCGATGCCGCTGGGGCCACCGCCCGTTTCCAGCTGCCGAAAGCGGTGGCCGCCTGCCTTCACTCCCTCCGCAAACCCATCGAATCGCTGACGCTCTCGGAAGATAGCCAGACCCGCCATTTGCCCACCTCGCTCTTGCTCGAAGCCATCCTGGCGCTATGGCAATACACCAAAGAAAGCGCCATGCGCATACGGGGCCTGAGCATGGCCTCATCAGGCCAGCCGCAGGAACCGGGAGAGTATAGCGAACAGCCCAACCTGAACCGATGGCTGGAAGAACAACAGCGCGGGCAAGAGATCGACAACGACGAGTTGTACGTCGATATCCCCCTCCCTGCCCACGGTCTGGAGCCCGCCGACCTGAGCGAGCTGGCCCGGGCAACGGGCTGCCCGCCCGAGATGATCGAGTTCATTTGCGCGCTGCTGCTCGAGATGGGCTTGGTGACCCTCGCCGCCGACGAGCTTCAGGTCAACGAGCTGGCCATGGAACGCTATCGCCGGCACGGCGAGGTGCAAAAGCTCCAGGCATTGACCCTGGCCTGGTTGGGGACCTCGCGGTGGAGCGAGCTGCGCCTGGCCGCGGGACGCATGCAGGCCCGCTTGCAGCGCCATATCCGCGCCCAAGAGGTCGGGTACCGCCAGATCAGCCAGGATATCTCGCACACCCGTCAGTTCATCGCCCGGCTCCTGAGCCTGCTGGACAAGAACCGCTGGTATAGCCTGGACTCTTTGCTGGAGGCCATCGGGCAACTGTGCCCCGATCTGGCCTGCCTCGCCCAGAGCCAGGTCGCGCTGTTGCCCCGGTGGCGGCTGGCAGGTCCCGAGGCCAAGCCGATTGCCCATACCAATGCGGCGGCGTGGCGCCAAAGTTACGGCCAGATCGTGGCCGCCACGGTAGAGGGGCCCCTGGCCTGGCTGGGATGCGTGAGCCTGGCCTATCGCGATGGCGAGCTCGTGGCCTTCCAGTTGAACGGGCTCGGCCAATACGTGCTGGGGCGCTTCCCCCGCGCCCTCTCCAGCGGCGGCGATATGCGCCCGCTGACCGTCGCCGAGGACCTGACCATCAGCGTGCAGTTGGGGCGCGTGGATGCCGAGATCCACGACTTTCTGGGGCAATTCACCGACCTCGTCGAAGCCGAGTCCGACATCTTTCGGTATCGCATCTCGCCTCAGCAGCTCAACCAGGCGCTGGAAAGCGGGATCACGCTCCAGGGTATCCTCTCCTTTCTCGAACGGGTGAGCGGCGCGGCGCTGCCCGATAGCGCCAAACGCAAGCTGACCGAATGGTGCGATTCCTATGGCTCGGTTCGCCTTTATGAAGGGCTGACGGTCATCGAGTTCGCCGATGACTATGCCCTTCGGGAGCTGATGAACACCACCTCCCTGGCGGACCACCTGATCTACCAGCTCTCACCGCGCATGGTGGTGATCGAGCCGGACTCCCTGGAGGCCCTCATGTCCGAGATGGTCAAGAAGGGGTACACTCCCAAAGTCGAGGAGGCGCCCTGATGAGTTCAGCGCTGGAGGACCTGCTCCGGAGCTATAGCCCCAACGCCCAGCAGACCATCGCCAAGATGAACGGTCTGGATCCCGAGGCCCTGCCAGGTACGCCAGATCATGTGCGCGTCCTGGCGCAGGCGCTGGCGCGCCCGGAGCGGATCGAGCGCGTCCTGTCCGATCTGGATGGCGTGGAGCGGTTGGTGCTGGAGCGCCTGCTGCTTCAGAACGGACAGGCCAAAACCGACCTGTTGCGCCAGGAGCTGTTGCAGAGCGGCTTCATCCCCGAGTCACCCTCGGCGAAATACGTCGGCTCGCCTTACCGCCAGCTTCCGCGCTACTTTGAGGATGTCCTGGCTCGCCTGGCCGCCCTGGGTCTGGTCCTCTCCACCGGCGACAGCGAGCACAACGACCTCGCCGAGCCTGCCGAGCTCAGCCCTAGCGCCAGGGTGCTGATCCCCGACGAGATCCGCCGGACCCTGCCCTCCTCGCCCACGTGGCTGCCCACCCTGCCGCCTGACGGCCTCTCCCAGATCGTCGAGGGCGCGCCCGACGAGTTCCAACGTGACCTGTTTCTCTTCTGGAGCTATGCCAATAGCCATCAGATGGTGCTAACCTCGCGCGGATGGATTCCCAAACGGCATTGGACGCACCTTAACGAGGAGTTCAGGTACAAGGAAAGCCTGCGCGGGCTCCGCAACGAAGGAGAGACCGGCCGCTTTGGTTTCTTGCACATCCTCATGGAAGAGATGGGCCTTTTGCAGCAGGCGGAACGCGAGCTCAAGCCCGCACCCAACTCGCGCGAATTCCTGGCCCTGAGCCTGCGAGCGCGCACCGAGCGCGCCTTGCGAGCCTGGTTAAGGGCCTCGGCCTGGAACGAGTTGTCGCGCATCCAGGAGCTTTCCAGCAACTCGCCGCGCCCGCCCAGCAGCCGCCTGACCTCCGCCCTCAAAGGCGCGCGGCAATTCGTCGCGGGGCTGCTGCGGCATGCCCCTCCCGACCAGTGGGTCTCCTTAAAGGGCTTTATCGAGCGCGCCAGGGCAGTCAATGACGAGTTTTTGCTGCCGCGCTACCATAGCTACTATGGCTTCCACAACCCCTATCATGGCCACGGCAACGCCGTCTCTTGGGAGTTCCCCGCCTTTGACGAAGCCAAGGGCTGGGACCTGGTCGAGGCGCGCCTGATCGCCAATATGCTGCAAGAGCCGCTGCATTGGCTGGGCGTGGTCTCGCTCGGCTGGGCCGCCAACGAGCCGGTCGCCTTTCGCGTGACCCCCATCGGCGCGCAGATTCTCGGCATCAGCTCGCCGCAGCCCGAGCAGGCGCCGGAGCGCCGTATCATCGTGCAGCCCAACTTTCAGATCTTTGCGCTGGATCCGATCAGCGACTATACCCTGTCCCTGCTGGACGAATTCGCCGAGCGGGTCAAAAGCGAGCGGGTGTTCGAGTACCAGCTCTCCCGCGAGTCGGTCTATGAGGCGCAGCAAAAGGGGGTGACCGCGGCCCAGATCGCAGCGTTCCTGGATCGCGAGAGCAACACCCCCGTGCCGCAGAATGTCAAGATGACCCTGCACGAGTGGGGGCGCTACCACGAGCGCATCGTCTTTTACCAGGGCGTCGCCCTCTGCCAGGTGGCGGAACCGGACATCCTGGACCGCATCCTCAACGATCCGCGGGTATCCGCGCACCTAGCCGCCCGCATCTCCCCGACGACCGCGATGGCGCGGGGCAGCGGCGCGGGCTTGCAGGGGCTGCGCAAAGCCCTGCACGGCAAGGGGATCCTGTCCACTTCAACCAGGTCGATGCCGCCCTATGCCGTGCAACCAGATGGGCGCATCCGCTTCCGGCACCGCGTCCCGGATTTCCACATCCTGCACCAGTTGGCGCCCTTTACCCTGGAGCGGGATGGCGACCTGCGCATCACGGAGGAGGCGGTGGCCAAAGCGGCCTCCACGGGATGGACGGCCGCCAGGATCATCCAGACCCTTTCCGCGCAACAGCAAGAGGCCTTGCCCCTCGATGTGGTATCCAAAATCAAGGTATGGGGCAAGCACTATGGGGATGCTGCCATCAGCAAGGTGACGCTGGTGCAGTTCAAAAGCGCGGATATCCTGCGCGAGTTGGCCGAGGACCTGGAGATCGGCCCGCTGATCGTGCCGTTTTCGCCCACGGGCGCGCTGGCCATCGTCCGCGACGAGAACGTGGATGCGCTTCGTGCCGCCCTGCGCCAGCGGGGCATGGGCCTGGATAGCCAACTCCGCTCCGGCTGATTTGGCGCGGCTCCGCGCCGCCCTTAGCACTTGCTTCGGCACCCCAACGATGTTACAATCCCGCCAGAGCCTGCTTGGGCTCTCGAGAACGGTTGGCCAGAGACGGCTGGCCGATCCCATACCTCACCGGCCAAGACGGCGCAGGGCCGAGCAAACCACCATTGGGAGGCAGGTTAAGAGATGACGTCCCCCGAATCGCTCAACCAGATTCTGGATGCAGGCCCTCGACCAGGCGTCGTTTTTCTACCCACCCTCGACCTGGATGACGTCCCGCGAGTCGATGCCGAGCGCGATATCACGCCATCCACCCTAAAGCAGGCCCGTGAAGCCACGCTGGCCATGCGGATCATGGCGCTGGCCAATGGCCCCAGCGGATGGGGAGACCGGCGCTACCTGATCCTCGGCGCCCGCCCCACGGGCGAACTCGTGGGCCTGGCCGAAGGGGCGCTCAGCAACGACATGGTGCAACGGATCGCCCAGCGCTATTGCGACCCACTGGTCCTTTGCTACTATCAGGAGCAGCGCACGCGAGGCCAGCGGGTGGGCATGGTGGTCATCTCGGATAGTCCGGCGAAACCCTTCCGCTTCGCCGAGGATGTTAGCTATCAGCAGGGCGGGCGCGCCAAGCCGGCCTACCGGCGCGGCGAGATCTGGCTGCAGGCGGCCGACCAGGCCCGCGAGGCCACCGCGGACGAGATCGTGGCGATCAAACTCGACGCGGCGCGGGTCAAGGCCGCGCGCGGGTCGTCCCTCGTCGCCGCGGGCGACCAGGCCGACGAAGCGATAGACGCCGCCGCATGGCAGCCGCGCCGGGGCCTCTCGCTCATCACCGACGAGTCGCCCGCCATCGAGATGAACCCCGCCGTGCAGGAAGCGCTGGCGCGCACGATCCTCGAGCAGCGCGTGCTCGTCCTGTGCGGCCCGCGGCAGGAGACCTGCGCGATTGCAGAACACCTCGCCCGGCAACTGGGTCGCGAGCTGGACAACCCCGTGTACCGCGCCGCGTCCGAGGCCACCTCCTCCGAGTTCTTGTCCGCGGTGGCAACCCGGCAGCGGTTGGTGGCCCTGGCTTGCGAGACGGCGCCGCGCGAATGGCGAGGCGCCCTGGCCGAACTGCAACGCCTCGCCCAGCGCCAGGATGCTTTCATCCTGCTGGCGTCCGGCGCCCCGGCCAGCGCATGGCGGATTTCGCCGGACCTGCAGCCCAGCCTGGTGGACCTGGCCACCCAATCAGCCTACACGCAAGAGGCCCTGGCCGAGCTGGCGCAGGCTCAGATCGTCCCGGGGATTCCCAGCCAGGCCCTGGCCGGCCAGAGCGTGGAGGCCGTCACGGCGCCGTTGGGCAGCCCGGAAGCCATCGGCCGCCTGGCCGAGATCACCGGGCGCGCTCCGCTGCGCAGCCCAGCGCAACTGGAGGACGCCGTCGCCTTGGCCGCCGACCCGCTCCGCGACGCCGTGGAGTGGTTCTGGGCGCTCGACTATCACCAGCGCTACTTTGTCCTGGCGGTCTGCCTGCTGGGCAACCTGCCCGCCACGACCTTTTGGCGCTACTATGAGCAGCTCGCCGCCGAAAGCTGGCGCACCCGCGAGCCGACCTTGCGAGCCCTCCCCGGCCTCGATCACCTCCTGAGACGGCACCTGCAGGAGGACCTGAGCTTCCGGTACCCGGAGGCCAGGGAGGCGATCCTCGCCGAGGCGCTGCGCCGCTACACCCGTCCCCTGGTCTGGGCCCTGCCCAACCTGCGGGACATCATCGTCCAGCTCGGCGAAAATGTCCTGCATGCGGACACGGCGCCGACGCGAGCGGCCCGCCAAAACGTGGCCGAGGCCCTGGGCGCGCTGGCGCTTAGCGATTGGGAGGCCGTGCTGCCGGTCTTGCAGCGTTGGGCGACCCAGCGCGTTCCCGAGACGCGGCTGGTCGCCTCGCGGACGCTGGCGCGCGCCATCGCCGAGGGCGATGCCGGATTCACGGAGCGCGTGCTGGCCGTGCTCGACGGCTGGACCAACAATGTGGCCCTGGAGGCCGGCTGGGCGGCGCCCCGACAGGCCTACCGCGTCCGCTGGACGGCCGCCTGGGCGCTGGGGCAGGCTTGGCGCTATCTGGAATCGGAGGCGGCGCGGGTCGCCGCGCTGGCTCCCCTCTGGACCCTGGCGCGCGACACGGACCCCCGGGTGCGGCAGGGCGTGGCGCAGGCCATCGCCTCGCTCGCGCCCCTGGGCTTCCAGGACCTGGCGGGCATCCTGGGCTACCTGGCCGACGACCTGAGCAAGCCGGTGCGCTCTCACGTGGCTGCCGCCATGGGCGCCTACGCCGCGGCCGCGCCCCAAGAGACGCCAAGTATCCTGCGCGGCTGGGCTAGCGAGCCGGACACGCTGCGGCGCTGGACAGCCGCCGCGAGCCTGCTCCAATCCTGCAACCAAGGCCAGCCCTGCGACGAGCTCCTGGCCCTGGCCCCGCAGAACCCTGCGGGAGAGGACATCGTCGCGGAGATACTGACCGAGGTCGGCGAGACCCCGGGGGTCGCGCCGGAGGCCCTCGCGCCGCTGCTGGAGCGAACCGCCCAACAGGACCACCCCGCCGCTCGTTCCTGGACTGGGGCTGCCTTGCAGGCCCTGGCGCAATCGCCTGAGAAGCGTCCCGCGGCCCAAAAGCTGGTGGAAGGCTGGCGCTCCGCCAGCGACCCCGCGCTGGCCGCGGCAGCCGTCGAGTGGGATCGGCTCCTTAAGCAAGCGCCCTTCCGGCCGGTCCGCGCGCCAGTTCAGCCAGCAACGCCGCTGGATACCGCCCTGGAAGAGCTGGAAACGGAGCAACCCGCCCCGGCCGCCGCCCCGCTGCGCATCGAGGAGCGCGCCAAAGAGCCCGCCGCGGAACCGGCGGTGGTTCAGGGCCCCCGTCGCTGGCTGCGACAGGCTTCGCTGGAGGCCGAGAAGGCCCAGAGCCGCTACAGGCTCTTGGCCAATATCGCGCGCGGCCTGTTGCGCGCGGCGGCCATGGCGGGCATGACCTACGCAGTGCTTCGGCGATTCCCGTACTATGACGACCAATGGCTTCCCGTGCTGGTCCTCGCCGTCCTGGCGCTGGGATATGCCAAACCAGCGCTCGGCACAGCCCTGGGGGCCGTGATCGCCCTCCTCCCGCTGCTCTATCACGCGCCGGCGCTGGCGCTGGGGGTCGTGGTGTTCGGGGCCATCCTGTTCGCCCTATCCGGCTCCCTGGGCGAAGAACACCTGCTGGAGAAACGGCTGGCCGTGTTGGCCTTCCCCATGCTGGTGGTGACGCCATGGGCGCTGTTGCTCCCCTTCCTGGCGGGCAGCCTCTTCCGCAAGCGCGCGGCCTGGGTGGTAGTGGCGGGGATGCTGCTGGCCATCGTCGTGGGGGTGGCCCTGGGGCAGGACGCGATGGGAACCTATCTGGTGACCGGCGTCGCGCCCACGGAGAGCTTGGTGCTGGAGCGCGCCGCGCCGGAACGATGGCAGTCGCTGGGGTGGCTGCTCGACTTGGACATGTTCAAGATGGCTGGAACCGGCCTGCTTGCGCTGGCGCGGCAACTCGTCGACGCTTTTATCACCACCCCGCTGCCGCTGGTCCAGCTCGCCCTCTGGGGGCTGGTGGCCTGGCTGGCTGGCTGGGGAGCCAGCCAACCCCGGGTCAAGACGGGCGGGCCGTTGATCGCCCTGGCCGCCCTGCTCATGATCGCTTGCTACAGTTTTGTCTTTCCCGAGCTGCTGAGCTGGGAGCTGCCTTTCGGGACGGGCGGGACCATGAACGGGCGGATCGTGCTGGGCGCCCTGGCGGCGCTGCTGATCGCCTTCGGCTGGCCCTGGGCGCGCGCGACTCTTGGGCAAGCGAGAACCTGGGAGATGCTGCGACGTTACCTGACCGACGGAAAGGACTGGCTGGTTTCCGCCCTGCGCAAGTAGCGCCGCCTCAGGGAGCCGCCTGCGCCAGGCCGAGATAGCTCTCCACCGCCTTGCGGAAAATGGGCGCGGACTCGACCCCACCTTCGCCGCCATGGTCAACGACCACGGCCACGGCGATGGTGGGGTTTTCTGTGGGCGCATAACCCGCGAACCAGGCGTGCGGCTCCGTCGGGCCGGCCTCCGCCGTGCCCGTCTTGCCTGCCACGGGCACCTGAATGCCCGCGAAAGCCAGGTAGGCCGTGCCGTAGGGCTCCATGGCGACCTCGCGCAGCGCCTCTTGGATCAGGTCCAGATGCTCCGGCGAGATAGGGAGTTGGCCGATGGACTCTACGGCGAAGGCCGTCTCCGTCCCCCCGCCCAACGACATGATCCGGTGCACCAGCCGGGGGCGATAGAGCGTGCCGCCGTTGCCCACCGCCGCCAGCAGGTTGGCGGCCTGCAGCGGCGTCACCAGCATATACCCCTGCCCGATAGCCATGTTGACGGCATCCTGCGTCGTCCAGAAGGGGTTGGAGACCTGGTCAGGGTGAGCCTGCTTCCACGCGGGGTTGGGCACCAGGCCAGCCGCCTCGTCCACGCCCTGGATTCCGGTCAGTTGCCCCAGGCCGAACTTGGACGCATACCCGGGCAGGATTTCGGCGTTGGTCTCGTCCAGCGCCTTGCCCACCTCGTAAAAGACCACGTCGCAGGACTGGACCAGCCCATAAAACAGGTCGATAGTATTGTGCCCCGTTTTGAGCCAGCAATTGCGCACCAGGCCATCGTTCAGCCCCATCCATGAGCCGGGGCAAAAGAACGACGACTCGGCCGCAAAAGCGCCCTCTTGCAGGGCCGCCGTCATGCTCACGATCTTGAAAACCGAGGCGGGAGGATACTGCCCCAGCGTTGCCCGGTTGACCAGGGGATGCAGGGGGTTATCGAGCAGCGCCTGCCACTGCGCGGCCGAGAGCCCCCGGCTCATCTCGTTGGCGTTGAACGAGGGCCGGCTCACCATCGCCAGGACATCGCCGTTGGTCGGGTCGAGCGCCACCACGGCGCCGGCCCGGTCACCCAACGCCTCATAGGCGGCCTTTTGCAGCGCCGGGTCCAACGCGAGATAGACGCTCTGTGAGGGCTGCGCGGCCACGTCCTTGAGCACCTTGACCGTCTGCTCGCCGGACATGATCGCCAGCGTGCCCCCGCGTTTCCCTGCCAGGGGGCGTTCCGCCCACCTTTCCACGCCCGCCTTGCCTACCGTATCATCCACCATGTAGCCCAACGAGCGCCACTGCTCCCACTCTTCCGCGCTGATCTGCCCCGTATAGCCCACGATGTGCGCGAACAGGTCGCCCTGCGGGTACGCCCGCACCAACTTTTCCTGGCGCGAGACCCCAGATAGGTTCGCGAGGACGCCCTGCAAAGCGGCGTTCTGTTCCTGGGTGATATCGGCGACGGGCATGAACCAATCCTGGCGCGCGGCGGAGGCGTACTTGTTCCGGATCGCCTCCCGCGGCATCCCCAGCGCAGAGGAGAGGGTATCCAGGAGCTTGTTCTCATCCTGGATCCACTGCGGCACCACGCCCACCGAGATGACCTTCTCCTGTATCGCCAGGGCGGTCCCATCTCGCGCATAAATGTTGCCGCGCTGCGGGGACTTGATGGAGAGCCGGACCAGCATGCCCTCCTGCAAATCCTCCAGCATGGCCTGTGGGGTCCAGGCGATGCGCCAGGCGGCGCCCTCGGGCACGAACGCGAGTCGATTTCGCGCGTTCACCGGCCCTAGCAGCGTCGTCTCCAAGACCAGGTCATAGAGGACATCGACGCGCTCCGGGGATATAGCCTCGGTGCCCGCCCGCTGAGCCTGAAGTTTGAGCAGCGCCATCTCGTTGTGCAGCCCGCGGTAGCGCTGGGTAAAGGCCCCCTGCGAGATGGATTGCTGGGCCGCGGAGGCGAGCAGGCCGTACATGGCGCCCCAATCGCTCCGCTGCCACGCCTCCATGAAGGTTTGGGCCGTCTGGGCGATCTGCTCCAGCGGCGGCGCCGGCGTGGGCGACGGCGTGGGCGTCGTCGGGCTCAAGGCGAGTTGCTCGCAGGCCGCGAGCGCCAGAGCGAGAGCCAGAACCATCACGAACGCGAGGCTTTTTATCTTCACGAGCGAACTCCTGGCCTCCAATACGAGGCCGGGCTTTGGATGGCGTATCACGGCTTAACCGCTCGGGACGCCCCCGCCGGATTCGGTCCCCGATAACCTGGATAACAGCTCCGAGTCCACCAACCCCATAGCCTGGGCCTGCTCCCAAGAAAGCAGGTCATCCTCGCCCTGGGGGGCGCTTTGCGCGCGCTCCGCCCCGACCGGCGGCAGCGGTGCGCCCCCCGGCAACAGGCCGGCCAGCTCCGGCGCCGCGGCCCTGAGCTTGTCCAAGACGGACTTGGCGCGGTGCGCCGCTCGGGCATAGACCACGCCCACCAGCCAGCGGGCGCCGACCGCCGCCGCGCCGGCCCCATAGCGCGCGCCCTCCTGCAAGAGCACCGTTGGCTCCGCCGGCCCGCCCAGGACATCCTCGGCGGCCAGGGCGTCCTGCAAGCTGGAAGCCATGGCCACGGCCAGGGCGCCGATCTGGCCCTCGCCGGGCGCGTCCACGCCGCGAAGCGACCCCGCGTCCGCGAGGATGGCGCCCTCCGCATCGCTCACGAACACGTATGCCGCGCCCATCCGCGTGCGCAACTCGACGAGGCGCGACCGCAGCGCATCGCCGCCCTCAGCCGCCTCTTGGGGCGCGGCGGGGCTGGGCGCCGGGGGCGCACTGGGCGTCTCCACCGGCTCCGCCGCCGTTCTCGCGGCGGGCTTGGGCGGCGCCGCCTGGCCCAAGACCTCGCTGGCCCACGCTTGCATGTCCTCCATCTGGAACGGCTTGGTCACGTAGCGATAGGCCTGCAACCGCTGGGTCTCCTGAGCCACCTGCTCCGACCCGTAGGCGGTCATCAGGATCACCTTGGTATTTGGCTCGAGCGCGCGGAGCATCTGCAACAGCTCCAGCCCGTTGAGGCCGGGCATCCGCAGATCGGCGATGATGAGCCCGTAGGCATAGCGATTGATCTTGATCACCGCTTCCTCGCCCGTGTTCGCGGTGTCGATCTGCCATCCCGCATCGACCTCGAGCAAGCCTTGGCGCAGGAAAAACGCGAGGCTTTCCTCGTCGTCCACGATCAGGATCTGCCGAACGGGCCGGACGGCCTTGCTGCGGGCGCTGCGGGATCCGGTTGCGGGCACGTTACGTCCTCCTGGGCAGGCCGATGGCAAAGGTGGTCCCTTGGCCCGGCTGGCTGCGCACGGCGATCTCGCCGCCGTGGTCCTCCACGACCCGCCGGGCGATGGCCAGCCCCAAGCCCACCCCCTTGGGTTTGGTGGTGAAAAACGGCTCGAATATCTGCGCGAGATGGTCCGGGGGGATGCCCGTCCCCGTGTCCTGAACCTCGATCAGGGCCACCTCGCCGGTCAGGCTGGAGGCCGCGCTCACGCGCGCCGCCCATTCGCCCGCCGCCAGCCAGCCGGTGCGCAGGCACAGCTCGCCTCCCGGGCCCATGGCCTCGATGGCGTTGGCGATCAGGTTGCTCAGCGCGCGCCCCAACTGCTCGGCGTCCAGCCAAACGTCCCCGAGCTGCGCCTGATACTCGCGGCGCAGGGCGATGCCCTTGGCCTGCAAGGACGCCGCCGCCCCCTCCGCCGCCCGGTCGAGCGCCGCCGCAATATCGCCGCGAGCCAGTTGCGGCTGCGGCGGGCGAGCAAAGGCCAGGAATGCGTTGACGATCTGCCCCACGCGGTCGATCTGGCGCTGCAGGCGCTCGATGGGCTCCTCATAGCGCGCGTCGCTGCTCAGGCTCTTGCGCAGGTACTCCAGGCCCAGGGAAAGGGTCTGCAAGGGATTGCGAATCTCGTGGGCCACGCTGGCGGCCATCCGGCCCAGCAACGCCCGCTGCTCCTGGCGTTCCGCTTCCAGCGGGTCGCCCTGCCGCAGCTCTTCCAAAATGCAGAGCGCGCCCATCGTCTCGCCCGTGCCGTCCTTGAGCGCGGCGACCCGGGTCCGCACCGCCCGCTCCGCGCCCGCGCGCCGGAAGATAACCTCGCCCAGGCTGCCCGGCTCCCCGCCGCCCGCGGCGCGCTCCAAGAGCCGCGCCAGGGGTTCATCTCCGCCGAGCAGGTCAGCCAGGGGCCGCCCCGCCCAGGCAGGCGCCTCCACGCCGAGCAGCCGGCCCGCCGCCTGGTTGATGGTCATGATCCGCAGGGCCGGGCTCACCGAGAGCACGCCACGATCCAGGCTCTGCAGCACCAGCTCGCTCCAGCCCGGCGCGGCAGCCAGCGCGCTCTGCTCGCCGCCCACGGCAAGGGCGGGCCCATCGATCCCGGAGGAACGCTCGGTCATATGGCCTCCGCTGTGGCCCCACGGGTCGAAATGCCCCATGGGGCCCCATACCAGGCTTCATTATAGCATAAACGGGAGGATTTGCCCAGCGTTTTGAGTTGACAGACATCATGATCTATGGTAGAATTACGCTACTGGCAAGCTTCGAATGGAGCGACATGCCTGGCAAGGGCCGTTAGCTCAGTTGGCAGAGCACCTGCCTTTTAAGCAGGGTGTCGCGCGTTCGAGTCGCGCACGGCTCATTAACACACGAAATCCTGCCACCCTGGCTCAATCGGCAGAGCAGACGCTTCGTAAGCGCCAGGTTTCGGGTTCAAGTCCCGAGGGTGGCTCTATATCTTCCGAGGGCAGCACCGCTTCACCCGCTATCATAATATAAGGAGGTGATGCGCATGGTAGCAAGTAGTAGTACCGTGGGCATCACCGGAGGCGCGGCCTAGGCTACGCCTTCGTCACAAGGTGATGCCCTCCAAAAACAACAAGCCCCCGCTCGCGCGGGGGCTTGTTGCCGTCTAGGGCCAAACGCTATAACACGACAAGCTTGTGCTCCCGTCCTGATTCGATCAGCTTGTGCGCCAGCGTCAGGGCCCGCAGCGCTTCCTCGCCCGAAACCATGGGCTCGGCGTCCGTCTCCACCGCCTGGATGAAGGATTGCAGCTCGGCCTTGAGCGGCTCGATCCGCCGCACCTGGTACTTGATCATCTGCCCCTCGCGCACCCCGCCGATGGCGACCAACCGCTCCCAGTTGCCCGAGGCAAAGTTGTTCTCGTAGAAATACAGGTCCTGGCTCAAATAGTTGACCAGGAACATGCCCCGCTCGCCCACGATGGTCAGCTCCCTGATTTTGGTGGGGGTGAGCCAGTTGATGTCCAACACGCCGATGATGCCGTTCTGCAGGCGCATCACGCCGGACACCAGGTCCTCGTGCACGGCGTGGATCCGACGCTCCGTCTCGGCAAAGACCGTCTGAATCTGCGAGCCGGTGAGATACTCGATGATGTTCAGGTCGTGCGTGGCCAGGTCCACCACCACGCCCACATCCTCGATGCGCGGCGGGAAGGCGCCCACGCGCCGGACGTGAATCTGAAAGATGCGGCCCAATTGCTGATCGTCGAGCCGCTGCTTCAACTCCAGGATCGCCGGGTTGAAGCGCTCGATGTGGCCGATGGTAAGCTTTTTGCCCAGCCGGTGCGCGTGGGCGATCATGCGCTCGCCTTCCGCCACGGTGGCGGCGATCGGCTTTTCCACCAGCGCATGCACCCCCGCATCCAACACATCCATCGCCACCTGGGCATGGAGGCGGGTGGGCACGGCAACGGTCACCAGGTCCAGCTTCTCGCGCTCCAGCATCTGGCGATAGTCCGTATACCCATGAGCACGGTAGGTCCTCGACACTCGCTCGACGGTTTCCTGGTTCGCATCGGCCACCGCCACCAGGTTCGCTTCCTCGAGCTCGGCGTAAACGCGGGCGTGGTTGAGGCCCATGGAACCGACGCCGATGACGCCAACTTGAACGGCCAAGGTGATCTCCTTCTCAGCGGAGCGCAGCGCACGGCATTGCTTAGCCGGCGCGCTGATCGAGTTTTGCCCAAACGGGCCAGGGGATTTCTACGCGGCGACCACAGGCGGGGCAAGACATCGCCATTCGGTCGTCTTGGCGCTCCTGCGGGACGAGGTGGTGCCCGCAAAAGCAGACAAAAGCCCTCAATCGCGCCGGATTGCCCTGGACCAGCCCGTGGTCCGGCACGTCCACCGTGACCACCGAGCCGGCCCCCACCAGCGCGAACCGCCCAATCGTCACGCCGGGCAAGAGCACCGACGAGGCGCCCAGCGAAGCGCCCTCCCGCACATGCACCCGCCCCACTTCCCAATCGTCCGCGCCCTTGAGCGCGCCCTCGGGGGTAATGGCGCGGGGGTACTTGTCGTTGGTGATGCAAACGTGGGGACCAATGAACACACCGTCATCGATCTCGGCGCCATGGTAGACGCAAGCATAGTTCTGGATCTTGACGCGGTGGCCGACGATCACCCCGAAATCGAGATAGACGCCCTTGCCGATGATGCACTCCTCGCCCACACGGACGCCCTCGCGAATCTGGGCTTGGTGCCAGACCCGCGTGCCCGCGCCAAGGCTGGCCCGAGGGGAGACTTCGGCGGTCTCGTGGATGCGCGCTGGCTCCAACATCGCCTATCCCCGGCTCACCAGGATCACCCCGGCGATGACCACCAACATGCCCTACCCGTTTGACGTGGCCACTGAAGATCCGCGCCTGAGTGCCTTGCTTGCAACCATTGACGAACAGACCGGCCGGGCGCAGTCGGTGGAAAGAATCGAAATAGCGGGCGTGCTCGCGCCACATGCCGGCGATGACGATGTTGTGGAATAGCGCCTCCATATGCCACTGAAGCGCCAGTTCGGAGTCTGGGACATCTTCTGCATCGCCTCCGGCGCCATGATAAGCTCCGGACTGTTCGTGTTGCCGGGCCTGGCCTTTGCACAAGCAGGCCCTGCCGTGATCTTCTCTTACGCCATTGCGGGCCTGCTTTTTGTGCCATCGTCACTGTGCCTTGCCGAACTTGCCACCGCCATGCCCAAGAGCGGAGGCAACTACTTCTTCATCGAACGCGGCATCGGCGGGCCTGTCGGCACGTTCGCCGGCCTGGCGAATTGGCTGGCCGATGCGCTCAAGGCGGCCTTCGCGCTGATCGGCATAGGAGCATCGCTGAGCCTGATTATGCCGGATGTCGGCATCTGGCACGTGAAACTCACCGCCATCGGATCCGCTGCGATATTCGTTGCAATAAACTGCG
>ENA-UOUL01000746-UOUL01000746.1-bioreactor-metagenome-genome-assembly--contig:-NODE-746-length-53465-cov-6.720930_pt1 | contig 53465 bp, 50 predicted proteins | sample MGYA00249838_ERZ747220 | MGnify/ENA primary metagenome ERZ747220 (study PRJEB28778, sample SAMN05720191) | bioreactor metagenome | isolation source: Anaerobic biogas reactor | place: USA:Washington... | reverse complement strand
ACTGCAGGGCTACGGGGGTTACCCGTCTCCTTTGGTCACCTGCCAGTGCCTTTCCTTCCAGGTGGCTCCCTCTGGCAGTTATCCTACGCTACCAGAAACGCAGGCTTTACACCTGCCTTTCTTAATTTGTTGATGGTAATGTTCGCCACATGCCATTGTGACCAGTGGTGTTTGTTTTTTTCTCTAATCTCTTGGGGCAGAATATCTCTTACTGCTTTCGACAGTTTTTCTGAGTATCCATATCAAGGTTATCCGGCAAAAATAATGACCGTTTTTTCGGATTAATTCTATTTGGTAAGGTTGCCCTGTTGTTAGGTAATCCAATACTATCTGCCGATAGTTGCTCCCATTAATAGCTCCAGTTTTAAATATTTATCTCATCAGGGTCTCAAAATATTCTATTCCCGTTTCTTTATCATCTAACTCCCGCAGATAGCTTATTGTTCTAAGGATATACCCCTATTTAATGTTTTCCCAATTTTCCTTTGCGTTATCATATATTTCATCTAAGGACATATCTTTAAAAAGCTCATCCTCTAATTCTAAATAGTCCTGCTTGCTTATCCCCTCAGAACAACGTATAAACCTTAGGAATCCAGAATAGCCTAATTCCTTTATCAATGCCCTGGAGCCTTTTTCTATTATTTCTTTGTCTGTAAATTTAGTTCTTTCATTCAATAACATTAATATCCATCTCCTTTCTAAGAAAATCTACGGGATTATATAACTTAATATTTCCGATTGCATCTTTCAAACTATCCCTGTTTTTTTCTACTGTTTTTATAAATTTATCATCACACGTTATAAAGTAATCGCTATTACTATATACGGCAGATGCCAGGTGCAATGCATCTTTGTCTTTAGTATTTGAGCCTTTTACTATCTCTTTTGCTATCAATTTAATTTCATCATCAGGTTTTATTGTTTCTTTACATAAAGTTGATATTTGTCGAATGTACGGTTTTCTCTCAATAAAAGGATTTCTATTGTTTTCATACTCCAAAATAAAGGACCATACTAATTCATAGTCCCCTTTTTCAACGAGTTCAAACAAGATATCTATTGCCATAGATTCAAGACGTATCCTCATTTGCGTTTGATCATCAAATACTCTATTGTATATATTCATATCAAAATATATCTTCATACCTTATTCTCCCAATTTATTCATTCCCTCCAGTTTACAGTTTATTCAAGTATAATTAATTTGTTTATGGATATCAACAATCACTATTTCCTCTCCCCTCGGCCCCAATAGGCAACATATTGTTCTGCTATCCTATAATGTCCCGCGATAGACGGTATAAAATGTCCCAAAGCACGAGTTAAACGAGTTCGAGGACTTTATGCAGCAGGCCAATGGTAACTGCCATCCTAATGATGTCTAGCAATAGATGGGGTAATAATTCGGGCCGTTAAATTATAGGTTGGAACCTTTCATAAAACCCTGGTTTGATATCATGTTCGTAGCAGGCCACATGGCAACGGGTCCCGGGAGCTACCGGAGCACGCTGGTATTTATGCTATAATAGTAGCAGCATCGAGTGAGGAGTGAGGGGTAAGGTGTGAGGGGTTTAAGTTATTTCCTACTATATCTTACTATTCAAGCGCTACTAACTCACTTTTCATCAGTGCTTGTGGACCCCGGCCATGGGGGGTTAATTAAGTTTACCCCTGGCAAAACTATTAACGAATAGAGGTATAAGCTCATGAAGTCTCTGGTTTTGGCGGAGAAACCCAGTGTGGCCCGGGAGATAGCCCGGGTTCTGCAATGCAGCAAAAAAAGCAAAGGCTATATTGAAGGACCGCGTTATGTGGTAACCTGGGCCCTGGGGCATCTGGTCACCCTGGCGGAGCCGGATGATTACGATAAAAGATTGAAACAGTGGCGGATAGAAGACCTTCCCATGCTCCCGGAAAAAATGAAGCTCAAAGTTATCAAGCAGACCTCACATCAATTTCAGGTAGTCAAGGAACTTATGAAAAGGAACGATATTGAAGAGCTGGTTATCGCCACCGATGCCGGGCGCGAAGGGGAACTGGTAGCCCGCTGGATCATGGAAATGGTTCGGTGGAGAAAACCTTTCAAAAGGCTGTGGATTTCCTCGCAAACTGATAATGCCATCCGGGAGGGGTTTGCCCGTTTACAGCCGGGAACGCAGTATAACAGCCTGTATGCGGCCGCAGCCTGCCGGGCCGAAGCGGACTGGTTAATCGGACTTAATGTAACCCGGAGCTTGAGCTGCAAATTCAATGCCCAGCTCAACGCCGGCCGGGTTCAGACCCCGACCCTGGCTATGATAGTAAAGCGGGAAAAGGAAATCAAGGCTTTTGTTCCGCGCGACTACTGGACCATCAGAGCCGACTTCGGCGATTATTATGGGGACTGGCGCGGTAAGGACGGGGGACGGATATTTGATTACGCCCGGGCGGAAGAGATACTATCCCGCATCAAGGGCCGAATGGCTGCGATAAAAGAGGTAAAAACTGAGGCCAGGAGCGAAGCACCGCCCTTGGCCTATGATTTGACCGAGCTGCAGCGGGAGGCCAACCGGCGTCTGGGCTGGTCAGCGCAGAAAACCCTGTCCATACTGCAGGAGCTCTACGAAGTGCACAAACTGGTAACCTACCCGCGTACCGACTCACGCTATATCACCGATGACATTGTTCCTACTCTGCCTTTGCGGCTGAAAAGCATGGGGGTGGGGCCCTATGCGGACCTGGCCCATCCCCTGCTGCAAAAGCCCCTGAAGCCGGGCAAACGGCTGGTTGATAACAGCAAGGTAAGCGACCATCATGCTATTATTCCCACCGAACAACCCTTGCAACTTAAGTCTCTCAATGAAGAGGAAAGGCGCCTGTATGACCTGATAGCCCGGCGCTTCCTGGCGGTTCTCTACCCCCCGTACCGCTATGAGCAGACTACTATTATAACCGTGGTCGAGGGGGAAAACTTCCATTCCCGGGGCAAGGTGGAGATTGACCGGGGCTGGCGAGCCGTACAGGCCGTCCCGAGCGATAAGGACGAAAAAGATGAAGAGCAGTTGCCGGAGCAAACCCTAGCCCGGCATAAGAAAGGAGAAACGCTGGAGGTCAAGTCCGGCAAAGCCAGCAAACATAAAACCAAAGCCCCGGCTCGCTATACAGAAGCCACTCTCTTAACGGCCATGGAGAATTGCGGCAAGCTGGTGGAAGATAAAAAGCTACGCGAATCCATCAAGGGCAGTGGCCTGGGCACCCCGGCCACCAGGGCGGAGATTATCGAAAAACTTATTCGCACCAGCTATATTGAGCGCCAGAGAAAAGAACTGGTTCCCACATCCAAAGGTATACAATTGATGGACCTGGCACCCCCTGACTTGCGTTCACCGGAACTGACGGCCCAGTGGGAGCAAAGGTTGGCGGAAATTGCCCGGGGTCAGGGCAAAAGACTGGATTTTATGGCGGATATTCGCCGGGATACGGTGCAGCTGGTGCAGAACATTAAGAGCGACAGCAGCAGTACCTACCGGGCAGATAATGTGAGCAAAAGCAAATGTCCCCAGTGCGGGCGTTTCATGCTGCTGGTTAACGGCCGGAAGGGTAAAATATTGGCCTGTCCCGAGCGTTCCTGCGGCTATCGCCAGCCGGAAGCGGAGGACTTCAGCGGTAAGGGAGGCAACAGCCGGGCCAACCGCAGGCTCATGGCCAAATACAGCAATCAGGAGGAACTGGAAACCAATCTGGGTGAACTGCTCAAAGCCGCCCTGGCCAAAAAAGAACAAGGCTAGCCAGTCATAACCTATGATGCAATTGAGAAGAGAGCAGGGTACCTGGCTAAAATATTCTCTTTATATAGTCGGTGCTTGTATGCACAATATGACTGACAAAAACAACATCATTTACCACATGATAAAAGCAGAGATAATCTTCGATAATGAGCACTCTGTACCCGGCATCTGCTATCATCTTTGCATGCGGAACCATCCCCATTTCAGGAAAATCTGCTAGTTTTTCGATAGCGTCCAAGATACGACTGGTAATCTTACGAGCGGAAGAAGGCCCAATTTTCATTTTATAATAAGCTGCTATATCTCTGAGTTGAAGCCGGGCTTCGTTCAGCAGCTCAACCTTTAGCTTACTCATTGTAAATTTCCTCTAACTCGAAGCGAAGCGCAGAAGTAGTGAAGGTCGGGGAGCCGGCCAGACGGTTACGTTCAGCGGCAATAAGCTGCTGAAGCAGTTTAATTTCAGCCTCCCGTTTTTCATACATTTCAATCGGTAAAAAGACCATTTCGCCTTCGCCGTTACGAGTAATATAGATGGGCTCGGCTTTTTCGTGTGCTAATTTGACGAGACTATCATAATCATTCCTGAGCGCGGAAGAGGACTTTATTAACATAACAATGGCTCCTTTCGCCGGATAAAATCAGGACAATACATTTATTTCTTTATTATTATACACTAATTTCTTTATTATGAATAGCAATAAGGTCATCTTGGGGAGGGATATTGCTGGCATGCGGCCGGCAATATCCCTCCCCTTCTTTAAAGCATCGGAAGAAACTGCGAAGCAGTTTCAACACACCGCTGCAACGAGGCGGGGGATTAGAACCCACCACCTGTTTTGTAAATAGGAACCCTACCGCTTAAAGAAGCGGGGGATATATTTCACCTCGTTATAATGTCCACGCTACTATTTATAAGCTTCATTTTTCCAGCAAAGCTTCTAATTCTCCCTTTCTTATCCTATCTGCTCATTATCCTATCTTCAGTGCTATCTTCCCGCCTTCGGCGGAGATAATTACTTCACCCTCATTTCTGATTTCGCCTTTTACCATGGCCCGGGAGAGAGCGGTCTCGATTTCGTGCTGGATGAGACGCTTCAGCGGCCGGGCACCATAAGCCGGGTCATAGCCTTTTTCCGCCAGATAATCCAGGGCTTTTTCATCCCATTCCAGGCTGGCTCGCGTGTTCTGACGAAAGCGCAAGGCCAGTTTCTGCAGCAGTATTTCGGCTATCTCCTTGATCTGTTCCGCTCCCAGAGCATGGAATACTATTATTTCGTCCAGGCGGTTTAAGAATTCGGGGCGGAAATTCAAGCGCAGCAACCCCAGAACCCGGTTTTTCATGTCTTCATAGTCCCCGCCGGCCTGCTGGAAGTTAAGTATTTCCTGGCTGCCGATGTTGGAGGTCATTATGACAATGCTGTTGCGAAAATCCACCACCCGGCCTTTGCCATCGGTTAATCGACCGTCATCCAAAATCTGCAAGAGGATGTTAAATACATCGCTATGGGCTTTTTCGATTTCGTCAAACAATATGACCGAATAGGGCTTGCGCCTTATGGCTTCAGTCAATTGTCCTCCTTCTTCATAACCTACATAACCCGGAGGGGCGCCAATCAAGCGCGCTACGCTGTGCTTTTCCATGTATTCCGACATATCCAGGCGGATGATGTTTTTTTCATCATCAAACAGGGCTTCGGCCAGGGCTTTGCTCAACTCGGTTTTGCCTACCCCGGTGGGACCCATGAATATAAAGCTGCCAGCAGGACGGTTGGGGTCTTTCAGACCGCTGCGGGACCTGATGACGGCATCAGCCACGGCATTTACCGCTTCTTCCTGTCCCACCACCCGCTGATGCAGTATTTCCTCCAGGTTCATAAGCTTCTCTTTTTCCCCCTCCATAAGGCGGCTGACCTGAATCCCGGTCCAGCGGCTTACTACCCGGGCAATATCTTCTTCATCCACTTCTTCTTTAATGAGCGCGCTGTGTTTCTCTTTTCCCGCCAGCAATTCCTCTTCCGCCTTGAGCTTCCTTTCCAGCTCGTTTAAGCGGCCGTATTTTAATTCGGCAATACGATTGAGGTCGTATTCCCTTTCCGCTTTTTCCATTTCGTAGCGGCAATCCTCGATGTCGCGTTTCAACTGGCCTACCCGCGAAATGGCTTCCTTTTCCGCTTGCCACTGGGCCTGCATCACTTCCGCTTCGCTCTTCAAATCCTGCAGCTCTTTTAAGAGGTCCTCCAGCCGTTCCCGGGAGGCCTCGTCCTTCTCCTTGCCCAGGGCCGCGGCTTCAATTTCCAGCTGCATAATGCGCCGGGTGATTTCATCCAGTTCCGCTGGCATGCTGTCTATCTCCGTGCGCAGGCGGGCGGCGGCTTCATCCATAAGGTCTATGGCCTTGTCCGGCAGGAAGCGGTCGGAAATATAGCGGTCGGACAATACGGCGGCTGCCACCAGGGCGGAATCCTGTATACGCACCCCGTGGTGCACCTCATAGCGCTCCTTTAGACCCCTTAATATGGAAATAGTATCTTCCACCGAAGGGGGATTCACCATAATGGGCTGGAAACGCCTTTCCAAGGCGGCGTCTTTTTCTATATGTTTACGGTACTCGCTGATGGTGGTGGCTCCTATGGCCCGCAGCTCGCCCCGGGCCAGCATGGGTTTCAAGAGGTTGCTGGCATCCATGGCCCCTTCTGCGGCCCCGGCTCCCACCACTGTATGCAGTTCATCGATAAAGAGTATAACCTGCCCGGCGGAGTCTTCTACTTCCTTCAACACCGCTTTCAGCCTTTCTTCAAATTCACCCCGGTACTTGGCCCCGGCCACCAGGGAACCCATATCCAGCGCCAGCAGTCTTTTATCTTTCAGGCCTTCCGGTACATCCCGGGCCACAATCCTGCGGGCCAGCCCTTCCGCTATGGCGGTTTTGCCTACCCCGGGCTCACCGATTAAAACCGGATTATTCTTGGTACGCCGGGATAATATCTCGATAGTCCTTCTTATCTCCTCATCCCGCCCAATTACCGGGTCCAGCTTGCCCTCGCGGGCCAGGCGGGTCAAATCCCGGCTATAGCGCTCCAGGGCCTCATAACTGTCCTCGGGATTATCGCTGCTGACGCGCTGGGAACCGCGGATGCCGTGCAAAACCTGGAAGATCCCTTCCCGGGTTAATCCCGCCTTCTGCAGCAGATCCTTCAAGTCCGGTTCCCCTTCCTCCAACAGGGCCAGCAGAAGGTGCTCCACACTAATATAGTCGTCTTTCAATTCCTGGGCTTCTTTTTCCGCCCGGTTCAATACCCGCCCCAGGCTGCCACTTAAGTAGACACTTCCTTCATAGCCATATACCGAGGGGATTTTATCCAAACGCTGCCCCAGTTGCTGGGTAAAGGCGGGTATGCTGATACCGGCCTGCTGCAGCAGGCGGGGTACTAAGCCACTCTCCTGCTCCAACAGGGCCATCATTAAATGCTTTCCCTGTACCTCCTGCTGCCGTTTCTCCAAAGCCAGGTTCTGAGCCGCCAGCAAAGCCTGCCTTGATTTCTGGGTCAAACGCTCCATATTCACTCATATCACCTCTTTCTCTTCAGTTCTTCGATTTCATCTTCCAGTTCTTCGATACGCTCCAGTAAATCTACAATAATAGCTGCGCCATTAAAGTTAACCCCCAGAAGGTTTTTCAGGCGCATCATCTTATAAATCTTTTGCAGGCCATCAGCTTTAATGCTATCACCGGCCAGCTCTATTATCCCCATTTCTTCCATAATCTTTAATAAATCCGGGTGCAGGTTGAGCCAGCTGAGTGGAATTTCTTCTTCCTTACTATGGTAATAAATCTTTACCAGTCTCATTCGGCTACCCCCCTCTCCGCCTGACGGGGAGCACGCAGCTCTGCCAGTTGACGATAGAGTTCCTTTTCCTCTTCCGACAGGTCGCGGGGGAGGTCAATCTTAATCCGGGCATAGAGATCTCCGTTTTCCCCCTGGCGGGCGGGCATGCCCTTGCCTTTTAGCCGTAGTTTCTGCCCGCTGCGGCTTCCCGGCGGGACTTTAAGCGTCAGCTGGCGATCCAGAGTGGCCACAGTAACCCGGTCTCCCAGAACGGCCTGCTCCGGCCGCAAAGTGATTTCCGTTTCCAAATCCCGGCCCCGCAGCGTAAAAACAGGATGGGGGAGGATATGAACCTGGAGATAGAGGTCACCCCGTTCGGCTCCGCCCAGCCCCTCTCCTCCCTGGCCTTTGAGGCGGATGCTACTGCCCTCGTGGACACCGGGAGGTATCCTTACCTGCAGGGTCCTGGCCTCGGAAATACTACCGGTACCGCCGCAGCGCCGGCAAAATCCCCGGCCCACAAAGCCGCTGCCCTGGCATTCCGGGCAGGCGGCGGCCGTGGACAGGGTTATGGACTTGCTAAGCCCGTGGTAGGCTTCCTCCAGGCTCAACTCAATAGTACTCTCTATGTCCTGCCCCCTGACCGGAGCACTGCGGTAAGAGGCTCTCCGGCTTTGGCGGCCCGGCTCTGCGCCAAAAAGGCTGGAAAAGAACTCGCTGAAACCCTGCAAGTCCTCCGGGTCTATATTACTGCTGCGATAGAAAACCCCATCCCCAAAACCGGAGGAATCCACCCGCTCGCCGTTTTTCCAGTTGGGGCCCAGGCGGTCATAGAGAGCCTTTTTTTCCGGGTCACTGAGTACTTCATAGGCCTCATTAATTTCTTTGATTTTTTCTTCGGCTTCCTCCCGCTTTTTGCCGGAATGCAAATCCGGATGCCACTTGCGGGCCAGCTTGCGGTAGGCCGCCTTTATCTTTTTGGCGTCGGCATCGCGCTCCACACCCAGGATTTTGTAATAATCAAGGTACTTAACTGCCATTTGGGCCCCTCCATTTTAGTTCTCTTCAAACTCGGCATCCACTACCTCAGCATTCCCCTCTGCAGCCGGGCCGCTTCTATCCGGCCCCGCAGCTGCGGGCTCTATATTATCCAAGCTATAGGCCGCCTGCCCCAATTCATCAATCAGCTCTTTCAGCTTATCCAAACCTGCCTTCTCCTCCAGGACTTTTTTGAGCTCCTGTAAAAGTTCCTCTATACGAGCTTTTTCATGCAGCGGGAGCTGCTCGCCCACCGCTTTCAACTTGCGCTCCACCGTATAGCAGAGGCTGTCACCCTGGTTCATTACCTCCACTTCCTGACGCCGTTTCTTATCCTCCTCGCTATAGGTCTGGGCATCTTTAACCATACGGTCAACCTCAGCCTTATCTAAATTAGAAGAACCGCTGATAGTTACACTTTGTTCTTTCCCCGTAGCCTGATCGCGGGCGCTCACAGTCAATATGCCATTGGCATCAATGTCAAAACTGACCTCGATCTGCGGAACACCCCGGGGTGCCGGGGTAATACCCTCCAGCTTGAACTGACCCAGAGAACGGTTGTCCCGGGCCATTTCCCGTTCTCCCTGCAGTACATGAATATCAACCGCCGGCTGCTTATCCTCGGCCGTACTGAAGATTTCGCTACGGCGGGCCGGAATAGTGGTATTGCGTTCAATTATACGGGTCATTATTCCTCCCATGGTTTCCACCCCCAGGGAAAGGGGCGTTACATCCAAGAGCAGTACATCTCTGACTTCTCCAGCGAGAACTCCGGCCTGAATAGCTGCTCCAACGGCCACAACTTCATCCGGGTTGACCCCCAGGTTGGGTTCTTTTCCGTTTAATTCCCGTACCAGCTTTTGCACCGCCGGAACGCGGGTGGAACCCCCTACCAGTATTACTTCATCGATATCACGAGCCGTGAGCCTTGCATCGTCTAAAGCCGCTTTCACTGGTCCCCGCAGTCGTTCCAAATCTTCATGGATTAAATCCTCAAATTTGGCCCGGGACAGCTTCATGTCCAGGTGTTTGGCTCCAGAGGCATCAGCCGTAATATAAGGCAAGCTGATGCTGGTTTCCAGCACGCTGGAAAGCTCTATTTTGGCTTTTTCCGCTGTTTCAACCAACCTTTGCAAAGCCTGTTTGTCTTTCCGCAAATCTATGCCGTAATCTTTCTTGAATTCTTCGGCCAGCCAATCCACAATAGCCTTGTCAAAATTGTCCCCGCCCAGGTGGGTATCACCGTTGGTGGACTTAACCTCAAACACGCCGTCACCCACCTCCAGGATAGAGACATCAAAAGTTCCTCCTCCCAGGTCAAATACCAGAATAGTCTGGTTGGCCTTTTTATCCAGACCATAAGCCAGGGCGGCTGCGGTCGGTTCGTTTATTATCCGCAAAACATTAAGCCCGGCAATACGGCCGGCATCCTTGGTAGCCTGCCGCTGGGCGTCATTAAAGTAGGCAGGAACAGTAATTACCGCATCCTTGACCTTCTCTCCCAGGTATTGGGAAGCGTCCTCCACCAACTTCTTTAAAACCATGGCGGAGATTTCTTCCGGAGCCAGCAGCTTGTCCCGGCTTTTGAAGCGAACAGCATCATTGGGTCCGGATACTACCGTATAGGGAAGCAGCTTGCGCTCGCTTTCCACCTCGGAATAACGCCGGCCCATAAACCTCTTGACCGAATAAAAAGTGTTTTCTGGATTTAAAGCTCCCTGGCGCCGGGCAATCTGCCCCACCAGTCTTTCATTGTTGTCCTTAAATGCGACCACCGAAGGGGTGGTGCGGTTGCCTTCAGCATTCACTATTACTACCGGGTCCCCGGCTTCTATAATGGCTACCACTGAATTGGTGGTCCCCAGGTCTATACCCACTGCTTTAGCCATCTTATCTCCCTCCTTCATTAACTGAGCTTTAGCTTCTTTTTTCTGTTATTTCCAATAGTCTCTAAGATTATTATAACGGCCTTATGGTTAATAGTCAATAAAGGTCAAAGATAAATTTGCTACAAAAAAAGAGACTCTCTTTCTGTTATGCAAAACAAAAAGAACGGCCCCTTCTTTTAAAGTATTTTCAGCATCTCACGGGCAATATTCTTGAAAACCGGAGCCGCATCTACTGCTCCCGATTCCCCTTCCTGCACTAGAACCAGCACGACCCAGCGGGGGTTATCCGCCGGAAAATAACCGCCAAACCAGGTATCCAGGGATTGCTCTCCGTCTTCTTTCCAGTTTCCCGTTTCGCTGCTAGCTGTTTTTCCTGCTACCTTAATCTCGGCCAAAGCCGCATTTTTTCCTGTTCCCTCACTAACCACCAATTCCATAAGCTCTTGGACCTTGCCCGCTGTTTCCGGGCTGATTACCCTTTCCTTGCGGCTTGATGCTATCCTGCTGCGCTCCCCTTTGCTGTTTATGGTATAGCGCAGCAATGATGGGGCTTGCCAGAGTCCGTCATCAGCTACGGTAGCCAGCAGGGAGCTTATCTGCAACGGGCTTAGCATTACTCCTTCCTGTCCCAGGCAGGCATTGCTGAGAGCTATCTTCCCCGGGTTGATCCTGACATAGGAACCGGGATGGTATGCATAGCCCAGCAGGGTTTCATCACATAAATGCAATTTATCCACATAGGTCAAGAGCTTTTCTCTTCCCAGTCTTTGACCCACTTCGATAAATGACGGATTGCAAGAGCAGGCAAATGCCTGGGCAAAACTCAGCTCTCCGTGCCCTTCCTCCTTCCAACAAGAAGTGGACTGGGTCTCATTGAAAACATATTTTCCGGAACAATGGAACTTATCCCGCTCAGATACCAGGTTTTCCTCCAGAGCAGCCGTTGTCACCAATATTTTGAAAAGCGAACCGGGATGATAGCGGCTCAAGGCCCGGTTAATCAGGCTGCTGTTCTGGTCATGTTTTAACAGGTATTCGATATGATAAGGATTGAATGACGGCCGACTGGCCATTGCCAATACTTCCCTGCTGTCAACATCCATTACTACTACTGCACCTGATTTTACTTGGGCGGATATTTCCTCCTCCACTATTTCCTGAATTCTTTTATCTATAGTCAAAACCACACTGCCCCTGGCCCTATCCTCTTCCTCATAGAATTTGAAATTCAAGCCTTTAATAAGCGCCCCCCGCGCATCATAAACGGAAAGCAACTCCTGGGGAGAGCTGCCTTTTTGCAGTAAAGCATTATAGCGTTTTTCTATTCCCGCCTGCCCTTCGTTATTCTGGTATCCCCCGACATAACCCAGGACATGACAGCAAAATCCGTCCTGGCGATATCTTTTAATCAAAGGGGCCACCGTAATTCCGGGCAGATTATGGGAAATGACTCGCTGGACTTCTGCTTCACTCAGGTCAGAAGCTATACGAACAAAAGTAGTGCCATTTTTAGCAGCCAGCCGCAACTGTTCTTGAATCGCCTTACTATCCTGCTTATCCAGAATCTGGCCCAGAATCTCGCCCGTCACCTGCAGGGTATCCCTTCCGTATACCTTATCACTGACAGATCGGTTACTTCTCATTCCGGCAGGCAGCCCATAAAGCGCAGTTGATGTGTAACTCCCCGTTAAAGGCTGGTAATTCCTATCCAGTATTTCTCCCCGGGAATATTCACTTAGTCTTATGCCCTGACTGCGCATGGCTGTCGCCTGAGCTGCCAGGTCCTGGCCTTTTATTACTTGAAAATAGGCAATCCTCAGGACCAGGATCATATAAAGCAGCAAAAAAAAGCTCATCAATAAATAGAGACGCCGGAGCGACAAAATAAAAACCCCCTTTAAGCCTTTAGCCATAGCTTTGACCATAGAAGAGGGATTCTATTCCTGTATATCACGAGGACGGTTTTGGCGATATATTATCTACCCCGCATGGGGTGCGACTCGGGATTTCCATTGGGGTTGCCATCTTTTACATCGTTTCCATCCTTACCCACGTGGGGTGTGATGGGTATTAGCCTTTTCCTTATTATTAGCTTCCATGTTTCAATCCACGCACCCGCCTGAGTTTATCTTTCAGGTGTTAATTATGATGGGAGATGGATGACAAATTTGAATGTAGATTTGGGCCAAGAGTACATGGTAAACTTAAATTGGTAGATATTATTTTTATTACCGCAACCTACCAGCTGTTTTGTCGTGGCAAACATTGACGTGAATTTAAGATGAAAGAGGTGTATTTATGAATTTTATGCTTTCGGAAGAACAGGAGCTAATCAGGTCAAATGCCCGCGAGTTCGCTTTGAAGTATATCGAACCCGTGGCCACAAAAATCGATCAAGAAAGTCGCCATCCGGTCGAAGTATTTGATAAACTGGCGGAACTTGACATGATGGGCATTTCCTACCCAAGTGAATATGGGGGCGGCGGAGCGGAATTCCTTACTACCATGATCGTTACCGAAGAATTGGCCCGCTCCTGCGCTACTACCGGTTTTCTTCATGGATACAGCTACGGCCTGATCGGACACCCCATACTTACTTTTGGCAATGAAGAACAGAAGCAAAAATGGATGCCCGGCCTGGCCGCCGGAAAGCTTGTAGGTTCCTTTGCATTGACTGAACCCGGAGCGGGAACGGATGTCAGCTCGGCCACCACTACAGCGGTAAAAAAAGGTGATAAATATATTTTGAACGGGACCAAAACTTTCATCACCAACGCAATTCTTGCTGACGTTTTCGTGGTTTTCGCCTATACCGACCGCTCGGCCGGTGCCAAAGGAATGAGCTGCTTCCTAGTTCCCCAGGGAAGCTCGGGACTTAATGTAGGCCAACATTTTGATAAGATGGGGGTTCGCGGCTCCCAGACCTCTGAAGTCGTTTTCAAAGACTGTGTGGTAGCGGCTGATTGCATGCTGGGCAAGGAGGGAGATGGTTTTAAGATCGCCATGAGTGCGCTTGATGTTGGTCGTATAGGTATTGCTGCCATGTCCACCGGCATCACCCAGGGCTGCCTGGATGAATCAATCAAGTATTCGAAGGAGCGGGTTCAGTTTAAGAAACCCATTGCCAGTCAACAAGCTATTCAATGGTTTATCGCCAACATGGCCACCGATATAGATGCTGCCCGTTTCCTGTATATGAACGCCGCCTTTATAAAAGACCAGGGCAAACCATTTAGCGTAGCTGCCTCCAAAGCCAAGTTGTTCTGTTCCGAATGTGCGGCCCGGCATACCACTAAAGCAGTGCAAATTCAGGGCGGATATGGCTTCATGAAGGGAGCGAAGGTTGAACGCTTTTATCGCGATGTCAAGTTAACCGAGATTGGCGAAGGTACGTCCGAAGCTCAACGCATGATTATTGCAGGCTCGGTTCTTCGTTAATTTTACCGGCAGGTTCTTCCCATGGAAGATCTGCTGATCATAGTAAACTGCTCCATGCAGCCCTTTCCCCCTGTGGGGGGAGGATATATAAATGGGACATTCCCCGTGGGCAAGCCTGGGATTAATAAGCTGACAAGTATTTTCATTAAGTTAGTTAAGGGTAAAACGAAGAGAGTAAAATGAAGCAATTAAGGGGTGTGTCCCCTTACATTAAAAGGAGGAATCAGTTAATGAGCAGTGTAGCAGCGGGTACCAAAATTCCTTGCCGGGTTAGCCGGACACTTGATGTGGGGGACTTTTCAATCTTACATCAACTCACCTGGTTTAACATGGCGGTTCACAGCAATTCGGAATATGCCAAAGGAACCTGGTTCAAAGAGCGTTCGCTGGCCGGGCCGATTATTTTTACGGTAGCTGACGGACTGGTTCATAATGCCGACAATATCGCTGAACTTTTGGCGAAAGACGGGTATGAAATCTATGCTTATATTGGTGTAGATAATGTAAAAATCACCTCGCCGGTGCTCTTTGGTGATACCCTGACAGCCGATGCTGAGGTAGTTGATTTCCGCCCGACTAAAAATCCCCGGATGAACTTGTTTATATACAAAAATAAGACCTATAATCAGCGTGGTGAGCAAGTAATTGAGTACCAGACCACTATGTTGGCTCAGAAAATAGAATAATGACGGTTTTCAAAACTACGCCCACCGCATGTTGCTAAGGTGAGGTCGACAAGCATGCAATTTCTTTGTTATGTCAGCCTGCGTATAATGTAATACTAATGGGCAGACTAGCTGTTTTGCTTATCTGCCCTAAAAATATCATTGGGGTGCGACTACTCCCTGGCCTTTACTAGAGCAGGAAATTCTGTTTCGTTGAAATCCAAAACTTCAACCGGGAAAGGGAGATTGTCCAGTATTTCTCTTATTTCGGGGATAGTATCTTCAGTTCCTCTTATTATTACCAGACCTGAGCCGGATTCAATAGTCGAAACGACTCCCAGATGATCATAGGCCTCACAGGCGTACACGGCGGTGGTTTGCATGGCCGTTCTTTCATTGACGGTTTTACCGCTGGCGGTTCCGCCGAATAAAAAGCTGTATGTGCCTCCATACAGACTATTTTTAGGACTGGCTCGGGGTTTTAACAAACCAAACAAAATTGGTATTTTCATCTATCTCCCCCCCTAAATGGATATAAAAAAACACCTGCCCATTGAAAACAGATGCTTTTCTATTCGCTTAGCTTTATGCTATGCAGTAATCTTATATTTGGTTTTCAAGTCATTGTACCAACTATATTCGATATAACCTTCTTTTTGCAGCCTCCCGACCACGATTCCAGCATCAATTCCAACCACATTAGCAAATTGAACAAGTGATGATTTAGAGAAATCTTTCTTTGCAATAAACGAATTAAATTCCTTGCTTGGGATTAGAGTCTCCTTAGCGAATTCATCCGCGGCAGACTCATCCGCATCTGAAGTGCCATTCGGTTGACCAATGTGCCCATAAATAATGTGGGCAAATTCATGAAAAAGGCTAAACCAAAAGCGATCTGCATCTTTGCCTCGCACAGTCAGTCCCATGACGATTTTACCTCCGTCATAGAATGTAGCGCCGTGCAAAAATGATCCCCCAATATGAGGAAGAAAAACAATCGCTATACCGCAGTCGGCAAGCATACTGACTAACTCGCCACAAAATATCCCGGGATTCTCCCGCGTCATCTTCCTAATATGCGGTATTATATTCGAGAGCTTGTTTATATTGATGGGTTTCGTATCGATGTGTCTTGCCTCAAGTTTAGCTTTCTGTGCCCATGCATACAAAGCGTAGTCGGCTTTTTTATGGTCAGCTAAGCGTCTGCAGGCTATGCCAGGAATTAAAGTGCCCTGAAGCAAACCAAGCTGAACTACTTCAAAGTGTTTACGGAGATGGACCACCTTTTCTTTAGCTTTGCTTGTTTCAGGAACCCATCCGTTTTTTGACATCTCTTTGTAAGGGAACTTTTTTGCTATTTCTATATCTGCATCCATTTCGTTCTCAGCGTTGGCCTTTGCCAGCTTCTCACGGTAGACGGACTCTAGCCTGCTCCAAAACTGTGCAGGAGCCCCAAGCACCATCTCAAGACGCATGGCCATGTCAGGGGTCAACTGGACTTCACCATTGATAAGTCTACTGATATGCTTTTCAGACATATCCATTCTCCGAGCAAACTCTTTCTGGCTCATTCCTCTATCAACAAGCTGCTCCTTTATGGTCGCGCCTGGCGGTGATGCAATTATTGTACGGCTTCTCACCATCTGTGCTACCTCCTTCTTATGCAACAGATTTAATGATAGTCAATGATTTCTATGACACGGACAATTTGAATCTCAGAACCTTTCATCTCGAATACAAGGCGGTAGGGCTGAATTAAAACCATGGCATATTGTTTCTTTCTATCTCCCTTGAGTATGTGGCAGCCGCCGATTTTATATTGAATCAGCATTTCGACAGAATCCGCAGCAGTTATTTCATCTATTCGCTGGTGTATCTTCGCCGCCATATTTTTTCCGTGTTTCTTTTCAGCCTCGTGAGCGTTTGTACACACCTTTTCGATTCCACGGCTCTTATACTCTATCTGCAACCCATCACCTCGTTTTGTAATTTACCTTTGAGGTAAATTTACTATAGCATGGACAAATGACAGAGTCAAGAATCAAATTAACCCTGGAGGTAAATTTTATAAAACGAGGAGCCCACGATCATCATAAACAGAGCTGCAAGTTGCTCCACCGCAACTGTTTAGGGATATTTTGAGAGGTACTATCACTGACGGTTTCAATCCACGCACCCGCATGGGGTGCGACATCCCCTGGATTATTACTAACAACTATAGCATTAGGTTTCAATCCACGCACCCGCATGGGGTGCGACTTCAAGTAGATCCCTTATGCCGGCATTAGTATAGTAGGTTTCAATCCACGCACCCGCATGGGGTGCGACGCGATGCTGACCGTCAATAAGTTTGCCGTCATTAGTGTTTCAATCCACGCACCCGCATGGGGTGCGACTACTAGAGAGGGGAGATGTAGATGAGGATATTGAGGTTTCAATCCACGCACCCGCATGGGGTGCGACGCCACGTTTAGCATTCAGGTTTTGCCATAATTCTTGTTTCAATCCACGCACCCGCATGGGGTGCGACCTGTCAAGTTTTGCTTGACACGTTCCCTTAGCAGCGTTTCAATCCACGCACCCGCATGGGGTGCGACAACCAACCTTGCAGCATTTAAACAGTATCCGTGCAGTTTCAATCCACGCACCCGCATGGGGTGCGACGGACGATGGCATCTTGAATATTGCTTAAAGCAACAGTTTCAATCCACGCACCGGTACTGCCCCCAAAAAAACGCACAGGATAAATGAACCCCCTTGTGGCAACAATAACCACGAGGTGGTAATGTGCGAAATATCGATGAACGTGAGAAGGCTTTGAATATGTACTTTCACGAGGGAAAAGGCTATGGCGAAATAGCGCATACACTTGGTATACCTAAAAACACTATAAAATCATGGGCGAGGAGATATAGAATATCCCACGATATACCAAAGCGCTATGATACTCCGCTTGCTAAGGAGCCTGTCAAGAAGGAAAGTCTACATGTCCACAAAATAAAAGATGAAACAAGTCCGGAAGCGCGGATTGCCCGCCTTGAAATGGAGGTGGAACTGCTCAGAAATTTTCTTATACTGACCGAAGAAAGGTGAGAAAACCACAAATATTCTCGGTCATAGAGCGGTTTGCTGGCAAGTATAGCATTAGTGAAATGTGTAAGTTTTACAATGTTTCCCGGCGCGGGTTTTATGATTTCAGGAAACGTCAGCAAGGTGAAAACCCCGACCAAGAACTGATAAATTTAATCAGCGAGTGCCATAAAAAACATAAACGCCGATACGGTTACAGGCGGTTGACCTTATGGCTGAAACAGGAAAAGAACTTGGTTGTCAACAAAAAGAAAGTTTTGCGAATCACAAGCCGGAACAATCTTTTGTCGGCTATTCGCCGCAGGAAAGTTACTAAATTCAAACCAAATGGCAATCTGAAGTATGAAAACGTGCTTAACCGGGAATTTTACAGCGAAATTCCGAATGAGAAATGGGTAACGGATATTTCGTATATTATTATGCCGGACGGAACAGCTTATTTATCAGCAATCCGCGATTTATGCGGCAATTTTATCGTGGCATATAGAACTGCGAAAAAGCAGGATTATTCAATTGTCAAAAACACTATTTCAAATGCCATTCAAGCCGAAAAGCCGCAAAAACCGCCGCTCTTACACAGCGATGGCGGCGGACAATACCGCTCGTTCGACTACCGGGAACAGACAACGGAACACGGCATAACACCGTCGATGTCGAAGCCCTCCACGCCTGGCGATAACGCCTGCGCGGAGAACTTTTTCAGCATTTTCAAGACAGAATGCATTTATCTTGAGAAGCCGAAAACGCTTGATGAAGCCTTAAAATTGGCCGATGAATTTGTCCATTATTACAATTATGAGAGGATTCAAGGGAATGGCTTAACACCTTATGAGGAACGGCAAATAGCGTTCGTAAAACAAAAAGCCGATATTTAAGGAATTGGGGGTTGCCGCCCCCAAACCCCCGCGAGTTTATCGCTTTCGTTTTCCAAAGCAGATAAAAACAAAACGGACAGTCATTTGACTATCCGCATCTGCTTAGCAAAACCGGTCGAGCCGCTCGGGTCGCTCTCCAGCGTTGCCCTATCCTGCACGACGGTAAAAGCATTCTTATTCTTAACAGGTTTGTGTTGATCTATACGCCTTGCAGGGTGGGTGTGCATTTTATTTGTGCGGAACTTTGGGGGCAGTACCACCCGCATGGGGTGCGACCAGGCACAGGGCAAAAAGAACAAGGAGATAGCTGCAGTTTCAATCCACGCACCCGCATGGGGTGCGACTTCATTTTGGCTAACATCTTCTGGCAATACAGCAGTTTCAATCCACGCACCCGCATGGGGTGCGACCATATTGCACCCATCACAAGGATTCTCGCCTCTTTGTTTCAATCCACGCACCCGCATGGGGTGCGACTTAAGACCGGGGAGACAAGCGATAGAGATATGATGCTTTGTTTCAATCCACGCACCCGCATGGGGTGCGACTGTTACTTTACTAATTGCTATACATTGGGATTCCCAAGCATTGTATCCGCGAAAACAAAGGGGTTTATAAAATTGGCTCCATTAATAGAATAGAAAACCATCCTAATACCCTATAACTAGCTATCGCGAACCGCCCACAGTTTGTCCAACTACTTCAGGTTCGCGCTAAAGTACCATGACACCTTCTGGATCATAGGTTTCTTTTGCTCCCACATGTTCAACTCTTCTTTTCCAGTTAGACCCAAGCATATAATATCTTAAACTATCTTTATTTGCATCTATTATTGCCTCTAATTCATTCTTTAACATGACAAACTGTGCTGGTTCCAATAAACATTCAAAAACTGAATTTTGAACCCGTTGACCGTAGTCAACGCACTTTTTAGCCACTTTTCTCAAACGTTTCTGCCCATCTTTGTCAGTAGTATTAACATCATAAGTAATCAACACCATCATGATTATTCACCCCTATTTCCAAATGAATGCCGGATAAGCATCCAAATCACCCCGTAAAAACCTAGCAAGCAATAGAGCCTGCGTATATGGTAACAATCCTATCGGAATCTTTTCTTCCAAATATGGATGGATAATTTCTTCTTGTTTACGCTTTTGCCAGACCGTCAGGAGCATCTTCCTGGTATCAGGTAGAACATACACGGCTCCATTCTCTTTCGTTATAAAATCGTCCTTATTAATCTGCTTGCGATTAATTAATGAAAGAACCATCCTATCCCCCAGATAAGGACGAAGTTCTTCCATTAAATCCAATGCTAAACTAGGTCGACCAGGCCTATCTCTATGCAAGAATCCTACAGCCGGATCAAGCCCTACACTTTCTAAAGCAGCTCTACATTCATGAACCAATAGTGTATAGAAAAAAGATAATAATGCATTTACATTGTCTAAAGGCGGCCGTCTACTCCTGGCGGCCATAAAAAAATCCTGTTTCTGTTCAAGAATTAGATTATCCACTTCTGAAAAATATCTCTGTGCTGCATCACCTTCTAATCCGCGTATATCATTAAGGTTTTCGCTATCAAATACCTTTTTAACTGAACCAACAAGTAAGGCAATGCTTCGCTCAATACTATCCCCAACCTTATCTGGATGATCTCTGCGTCCTCTTTGAAGGACAGCCCTGCTGTTCAATATTTTTGCCGCAATAAAATATTTCGCTAATAAGGGAACCTGGTTTTCCTCATCAGCCATACGATATTGTTTGCGTCGTAACAAAACATTGCCGGTTTGCGGTCCCTCAACCCGAGCTAAAAACCTGCCATTTGGACTGAAAAAGCTTACCGTTATTCCTTTTTCGGCACAGAGACCCAATAAAGATGGACTTGCTCCCGGATAACCAAAATAAACAATCGCTTCAATGTTATGTGATGGTATACGGAAAACAATTTTTTCCTCCAGGCGGATAAGAATATTTTCCCCTTCACGAGCCAGATACGAATCAGGTGTCGTTACATATAGAGTATTTAATAAGCGCCGCAATCACCTCACCTCGTTTTCTACTGGTGATAATTCCTCCAAAGCTTTATTCCAATAGCTTCTTACACTACTTTTTAATCTTATTCTTGGCATACATACATTCATCACGGAGCAGCTTTTGCAAACACTGAGCCTCATGTCGGGTTTTGGAGTTACCTCCTCACTATAGAGTCTATGCATATGTTGTGATAATCTTATGACTTCCTCCTTCAATTCGCTATCAAGCTTAACCTTTTCCCGTCTGCGGGTTTCTCCATAATACAAGTCCCCTTCTTCAATGTCACAGTGCAGCATCTCTTCCAGGCACATGGCCTGCGCACATAATTGGATACGGTCATAATCGCCTTTTTTGGATTTGCCTCTTTTGTATTCAACCGGACGGGGCAGATATAATCCAGCTCGGTCAGGGAGTGAAATTCCTGCTCCGCCCTGTTGTTCTACGAACTCTACCAGATCAGCCACTCCATATAATCCTAAACCAAAGGATTGCAAGGGCATCCCCCTCACGATTATTGCACCTGGCTTATAAGTTTTATATTCCTGGTCATGTACCCTTTCATGAAGTATCCGTCCTTCTGCTGTTCTGAGATTTTCATCCCATTGCTGCTCAATATGAATCAAAGCCCACTGTCTTTCGCAAAAGGCAATGTGTTGCAGGCCGGAAATGGCTAAAAGCTCGTCCTCCCGATACTTTTTAGAGTAACTCAAGGACTTCAACTCCTTGGGGAATCTCATTCCCGGTTACTGAAATCTCGTAATCGCTGAAATTTCGAACCGGCTTGTTGCCGTTTATTTTCTTTACAGTTATAGCATCAAAAAGAATACTTGCCGGCGCATTACCCAATTTGCTGTCGTGTTTAAATACATATAATTTGCGACTGGACATCTTACCCCTTGCAGCCGAGCGGTCGTGATCAAACATATTAATTAATGCATCCCAAAGCAGTTCAAGATCCTCTTCCGAGAAACCAGTTTTATCTGCCAAAGGAGCAGAGATAAAGCCTTCGGCACGATAAAGAGCGTAATTAACAATGTGTTTGCGACCCATAGTTCTCTCTTTTTCTAAATCTCTTTCATTGGTAACAGCCATACGGGTTATAGTTATTTCCTGGGGTACTATGGGATCTAGACTACGGGAAAAACCAAGTTGTACTGGTCCTCGTACTTGTCCGCAATTTACCTCCGTGGTCATAACAGCTCCGAAAGTTCGTATGTCATAAAAGTTTTTACACATAAACTGGGTAATTGCTTCCGCTTGAGCTGTATCTTTAGGAAGCTTTTTGGATTCGGGTTTTATTTTGAAATGCTCATATGCTTTTTTATGTTGATTATTTAACACAGCTTTTTCCTGGACATATATCTGGTAATCATCCTCGTTCTCCTTAAGCAGTGCTACATAATTTCTTATTTTGCGTTTAATACAAACATCACTGACTAAGCCAAAACTAGTTTCCGGATTGATACGAGGCATATTATCGGCATCTGGATCTCCATTTGGGTTCCCATTCTCCACATCAAAGAAAAGTACAAACTCATACCTGTTTTTAATTGTTGTCGCCATCAATAATTCCTCCTTGTTTTTCCTTGCTGGTATACCAGTCTTGTTTTTGCTGGTAGTACCCCAGTACAAATAATCCTTGCTCATCAAGGTTTAGATACCTGGGCAATCCTTTGGTGTCATCCAGTACATTGACTACTTCTTGCATTTTATTATCAAGTGCATATCCAAGACCGGGTTTCGTTGATTTTATCTTTTTTAGGTGGTGTTTTGAGAGTTTTACAAGCATGGGGAAAATTGCTGCAGGGGTTGTAGATGCCGTTCCATAACAACGGTCAACTATAGTTGCATTGAGTTTAGTGTCTGCTGAATCTTGCTGGGCTATTTCCAGGAGAGCAAAAAGCCTCCCTAACAAGTAACCAGGAGCTGTATTCTCTGGGTTAAGACTCATTTTAATCACATCCTCCTTTTCTTTTTGTCCGTTTATTCTGAATTGGCGGAGCAAACAGGCTTTTATTATCCCTGTACGGATGGGGTTCACAATGCTATCGGCCCGAATTCGGCTTAGAATAACTGAATACAGGCTCTGGGGATAGGCTCCGCCACTTAAAATTGTTCGCATAAGCGCTCCTCCAAGTATGGGCGGGATGTTTTCTGTTTTTCCTCCAGTAGCGGTTTCCATTAAAATTCGCCAGACCGGAGGAAATACGGGCCGGTAATCTTTAGGCAAAACAACCAGCATATCCGCATAATGAAGGCCAACATTTTTCATCAAGGTTCCGAATTCCCCCTGGTAATAATAGCGGATTGATATCCGGGCAGCATTAGGCGCTAAACCCAATATATAAAAACGGGTTCTTTCATCAATGTCAACATTAGGCGGTTTTTTCCCATCCCGCAATTGCATCAGTATATCCCGGATTTTTTGTATTGATGCATGGTCGATTTGCGCCATTTCCTGCTCTTTGGGTTCCTCTGGAGGATCAAAAAATGCTGCAATCAGGTTTTCTTCCGGTTCCCGCTCCGCCCAGAATACAACAGTAGTATCTCCTATCTTTATTCTGTTTTTCGGATTAGAAAGCAAATAGTTTAAAGCTGTGGTATAAGCAAAAGTAGTATTTACCGATACCGGTGCATTGTAGCTTTGTTTCTTGCCATACGAAACATAGGCATCATCATTAAACGATACAATCGATGCACCTGATGATTGTGCTCCTCTTACACCTTTGATAGATGGATGCAGCAGGGCAACCGGGCCTTTTTCTCCCGATACCAGGCATTGAGCTATATATGCATCAGTTTTATCGGTTTCCTGGTATTTTTCCCAGGCTTTTCTTATAGGTGCTCGCTCATGAATATAGCCATCTGCTCCGTCTAACCTGAATACGATATTGCCGCCTTCAAGTAATTGCTCCATATTATCCTGAAGCGTTTTTTCCGAAAACTGGCCGGCTTCACGGGAATTCAGGAAAACCAAGACTGCCTTTGCCCCCTCATCCACCACCCCGGTCAGTATCTCATTGTGTAACTCTTTAAAAGCCATAAAGCAATCCCTGCTTCTTTGTTCCTTGCCTTTGTTGTCAATTCCCAGCACATAGCTGCTGTTATCACAAAGACAATTTGCGTTCACTCCCGAAGATCGTTTGACCTGCTCAGGTACTAGCATCTCTCTAGAAATCTTCTTGTTCCCCTTCACTTCATACAAAGGAAAAATATCTAATAGTTCTCCGTTCTCAGATAAATTGAAGGCAAAAGCAACCTTAGCTTTGCTATAGCCCATAGGAGCAATTCCTGATAGTGGGTCTTTATCTAAACGCTCGTAATACTCTTGCAAAGACTGAATAATCATGCGTTTACCTCCTCATATAGGGGTGGTACTTCTATCACTCCATGGCGCATAATAGCTCGAAAGAACAGGGGGGTCATATCATTTTTGAAATCAATATCTAATAATATCCATCCTAAATCCTTTTCCTCTAAATCCCGGTAATGAGAAGGGGGCACTTCCTCTTCCAATAGTGCAAATTCCACAGGAAACTCGCGACAGCCGAAATAGGGTCGGTGAAAGCACTGCCCTTGTCTAGCACGGCGCAGGAACATATTGTAATGTTTTTCTTCGCTGTCATCCGCTTCAGCTTTTTCCGTCATCTCGAAGTGGGCTTCAATGATATAGGCAACATTACGCAATAATAAAGTAGCTCTCTGCTGACGGTTATCTTCAATAGTTTGGCGCAATAAGACTTCCCTGCCATTCATGGCACTTTTCACCGTAACTGCTGATATGCGTCCACTTAGCTCATTGCGGCGAAAACTATCAAATTTAATCTCATTCAGTATTGTAATGCGTTCAATTACCCATCTTATGGCTGGTTTCCAGTGGATTGCTTCTAATATGCCCCGTGCTGCTGAGGGAGTAATGACATCATAGCTTACCCGCTCCACTTTCATTTCCGGTCGGGTAAAACAGGCAAAGTCACCCCATACCTTTAGTTTTACTCCATAGCCCATTTCTTCACCTCACTTTATCCCCAATTACACAACATAGATATCTGTTTCAACATTACTCAATGGCAATAATCCCATGTTATCATCGTAATTATTCACCTCCTCCATAACATTGAATAAACCTGCCACTTTACGAATACCACCTGCCTTTTCGTAGGCAATAGCTTCCCATGGGGTGATTCCTACTGTATATCTTTGCAAGCTCCGGGCAAGTCCTCCCGGGTTATCGCTATAAGCTGCTTTTTTGATGATATCTTTACATTCATTATCTATAGCAATTACTATCGGTACTGAAATATCGTCAATGAACCTGAATTTCTCAGCTACATCCCGAAACGGGAACAATAGCTTACTAGCACATTCTTCAAAGTCCTTTAGTATTCCCAACTCATCTAATTGCTCTCCGGCCAGGTCAAAACGCAATTCAAAAAAACTCTTAATGGCTTGGGGGGATAAGGGGTCATCATATTTATGCAATACTTTTTCTCCCAATGCTGCCATACGTTGAAACCAGCCTTCCGGTACCCCCTGCTCTGGAATAAAGACCCAAACCTCCCCTTGACCACCTATCCCTTCGCGATTACAACGACCAGCTGCCTGGGCAATGGCGTCAATTCCAGCAATTGCCCTGTAAACTACCGGAAAATCCACATCTACCCCAGCTTCGATTAATTGGGTAGAAATCACCCGGCATGTCCTTCCTTCTGCCAGACGCTGACGTATTTCCGCGATTTTGTCACTTCGGTGTTTTGGATACATATAAGCACTCAAGTGATAATTACCTTCGGCTTCAGGCAAAAGTTTATACAGCGTTCTGGCGTGTTTGCGGGTATTTACTATGCATAGTACTTGCTTTTGCGCGGCCAGTTTCTTAGCTAGTTCTTCATCTTTTAAAATTCCTGCCGTTATGACCGTCACCCTCTTACTTAGAACTTCGTAAAGTCGTTCACTATCAGGGATTATTTCTGTTGCTTGCAGCTCTTTGCTCCACAGTTTTTCCAGGTGCGGCTGGGTTGCGGTGCATAATACTATAGTGGCGCCATAACGCAGCAGCAGTTCTTCTAAAATAGCCAGGCAAGGCAGCAAAAGCCTGTCCGGTAGGGTCTGGGCTTCATCCAATATCACTATACTGTTAGCAATGTTATGGAGTTTTCGGCAACGGGAGGGTTTATAAGCCAGAAGAGATTCGAAGAATTGAACATTAGTGGTAACTATCACAGGCGCATCCCAATTTTCTGCTGCTAATCGATGTTTGTAATTGGGATTGTTTTCATCTTCCTCAAAATCATAATTTCTATGATGTTCTAATACAGCATCATCTCCCAGAGCTTCTCTAAAAACAGCAGCATTCTGTTCAATAATGCTGGTAAAAGGTACTGCATATATTACTCGCTCCATTCCATGTTTACTGGCATGGCGAAGAGCAAATTCCAGGGAAGAAAGCGTTTTCCCGCCACCGGTAGGAACACTAAGACTAAATAAGCCCTTTTCTTTTTTTGCCGCTTGCCGACAGCAAGCCCTTACGTGTGCCCGTTCTCGTTTAATAATTGGACTTTTGGCCTTTTTGCTTATCTTATAAATATATTGTTCTAGTTTATAATTCAGAGTTTTGATATCAGGGAATTTTTTTCTTATTTCGTTTTTTTCTTTTGTATAGAACTTTTCTGTATCAAGAAAATCCGCATCGACCAGGCAGGAAAAAAGCATTCGTACAAAAAAGGACAATGAAAATCCCGGCTTATCAGACCTGCCCAAATTTAGCCTGGGCAATTGGGGCTGTAGGAGAATCTCTTTATAAAAGGCATCATAGTTTGGAAGATTTCTTGCCAGTCTTCCCATAAGGGAAGCCTCATCTGCATCGCTTCCCCCATTAGGTAGACCACCGTGATGTCCGGCACTAACATAAGCCAATAAACATCCCCTATTTCCGTAAAGCTCAGATGCTATTTGGGCTCCGGCCGTAGAATGGTCCACATTTAAGTTCATGCCTTTAAGCTTATCCTGGAAGTCATCGGAGTATTTTCCTCCATCATGTAATAACCCCGCCAGTTCCCCCCATTCTTCCGCTCCGAAACAAGACGCATAGATCCCTGCCCGATGTGATACATTTTCCAAATGCTTTTTTAGCAACTGCCAGTTTTCTTCCTCTCCTTCAGTAGAATGAGCATAATATTTTATCATTTTAAAGCCTCCCACAATTAAAGGATTATTAAAAAGCCCGTTTTTTTGAATAACTTGAATGTATGCTTAATAAATCCCCATACTTATAAAGTTCTTATATGCCAAAAGTAGGAGTTTTGTATCCCTAAGAATTGAAGATATAATCTGCACTAAATATTGGAGATGGATTGTAGGGTAGGAATATATACATGGTGTTTGTTGTGAAAATGCAGGGGAAGAAATTGAGATGTTTGGTAAAAATTTAATCCATAAAGAGTTCATTTATAATATATAAGTTTGACTCTATTGCAAAAAACCCTTTTGTTGCATAAGGTTGCATAAATATACAAAGCGAGCGTTGGCGAAGGTGAAAGCTGACGATCGAAAACCGCCCCTACAATGCCTTGCGGTCGCTATTAAGGTTGTTGCGCCTGATTCGGAACGACACGGGGGTCGTTCCCTACATACCCTACGATCGTTGTTATGGGTGCTGAGCGGTATATTTATGCAAGCTAATGCATATTTATAACTTTTTGCATTGACATCAAGTTTATATAAGAATTTAACCTTACTCCCTGGCCTTCACTGGAGCAGGAAGTATTGTTTCGATCCCATCCAAAACTTCAACCGGGAAGGGCAGGTTGTCCAGTATTTCTTTTATTTCGGGGATAGTGTCTTCGCTTCCTCTTATTATTACCAGGCCTGAGCCGGAGTCAATAGTCGAAACGATTCCCAGGTGATCATAGGCCTCAATAATCTTGGTAAGCAGGTCAATTCGTTGGGGGATTAAGCGTAGAAAAATCTTATCCTTGATTTATCTTCCCCCCTTTTCTCAATATGGAAAATTCGGGCAGAGCGTGGTCAAAGGGAATCAAGACCTTTTGTTGGGGATGCCGGGCCCGGTCCAGGGGCGCTAAATCTTCATCATATAGTTTCTCCAACACAAAACCTAAAAGCTCTCCTCCGGGCAATAGAAATTCCAGGTAATCGCCACAGCCGAAATTAGCCCTTTGTTCGACTTCAATCAGGCCTTCCTGCTCGCGATAACCGGTAACGATAGCGCAGAATTCCGCCCTCAGCGGCATTTCTTCCTTGTCGATATCCTGGGCCCGGTCTTCTTCTCCGCCGACGAAAGCGCTGGTAAAGGGCCGGGTAGCGGTCTTGTGCAGCTCTGCCATCCAGGCCGACAATTCCTCAGCTGTAAAAGGGGTCGTTCTTTCTCTATACCGGTCTATGGCCTGGCGGTAAACACTGGCCACACTGGCAAGATAAAGCGGGCTTTTCATGCGCCCTTCCACCTTTAAGGCATCCACTCCCGCTTCCAACAGGCGGGGGATATATTCCAACAGGCAAAGGTCGCGGGAATTCAATATATAACTGCCTCTTTCATCTTCCTCTATACCAAAATACTCCCCGGGTCTTTTTTCCTCAACCAGGGCGTAACGGTAGCGGCAGGGGTGGGCACAGGCTCCCTGGTTGGCGCTACGACCAGTCATGTAGTAGGAGAGTAAACAGCGTCCCGAATAAGATACGCACATGGCACCGTGAATAAATATTTCTATCTCTACGCTGCTTTTCTTTTTGATTTCTTCGATTTCACCAAGTTTCAATTCCCGCGCCAGGACAATCCGCCGAGCTCCCAGATCCTGAAAAAAGCAAGCCGCTTCATAGTTGCTGATATTGGCCTGGGTGCTTATGGTTAGCGGAATTGAGGGAGCATATTTTTGCGCCAAGCGTAATACTCCCAGATCTGATATTATGAAGCCATCTGGTTGCAAACTGGCCATTTCTTCCAGGTAAGCCGGTAATTTTTGCATATCCTGGTTATGGGCCAGTATATTTACGGCCAGGTAGGCCTTCTTCTTTCTACTGTGGGCAAAGGCAAGGCCTTCCGCTATCTCAGCCCGGCTGAGGTTTCCGGCATAAGCCCTCAGGCCAAATTCCTTGCCGGCAAAATAAACGGCATCCGCGCCAAATAATACTGCCGTTTTAAGTTTTTCCAGGGTTCCAGCGGGGAGGACCAGTTCCGGCCCTTGCATAAAACAACCTCCTAAACAGCCCCTCACGGCCGCAACCTTATTAGTGACACCCGGCAGGGTGGAACACCAGGAGTACCCGAAGGGTGCAACCTTAATAATGACATCCAAAGGATGGAACACCAGGAGTACCCGAAGGGTGCAGGGTGCAGGGTGCAGAGCCACAACCACCGATGAAACGTGAAGGAGCAGGCTCTTGAACAGTAAGAGGGGGCAGGAAATAATTTAAACCCCTCACCACTTACCCCTCACTCCTCACTTTTCTTACCAGCCCGGCATAACTGCAACTACTTATTGTCCATATTTTTCCTGCGCCTGCAGATGTTCCCTATAAGTCCGGGAAAAGAAATGACTCCCGTCTCCTTTGGCAACATAATAATAATAAGAATGCTCCTTAGGATTAAGAGCGGCATTTATTGAAGCCTCGCCCGGGCAAGCAATTGGACCCGGAGGCAAACCGGCATACTTGTAGGTATTATACGGGGAGTTTACTTCCAAATCGGCGTAGGTGACCAGCTCCTTATGCCTCTGCAGGGCATAGAGTACACTGGCGTCAATCTGCAACAGCATACCGGCATTCAAGCGATTTAGTATCACTCCCGCAATCATCGCTCTTTCTTCCGGCACCTGAGCTTCTTTTTCTATTAGGGAGGCCAGAGTGATGGTATGGTAAACACTCCAATTTTTAGCCTGGGCCTGCTCGGCAAACTTCTTTTGCCATACCTGCTCAAAATTGTTTAGCATAAGCACAATTACCTGCTGGCAATTATAATCTTCGGGAACAAAATAAGTCTCTGGATATAAAAAACCCTCCAGCCGGTTCTCGTTTTCTAAAGGAAGAGCTTTTAAAAAAGCAAAATCATAATCCTGTCTTATACTCATATTCCATTCTTCCTGACTGCAAAGCTGTTTCTTAATAAGCAGTCGCCCAATTTGTTCCAGGGTATAACCTTCGGGAATGGTAAAAGAAATATTGACTATCCGGCCCTGAACAAGATCATCAACAATCTCTTTCAGCGACTGGCTGCGGCTAAAACGATAGTGACCTGCCTTCAGGCTGCTATCATAACCATTCTTCTGACAGTAGGCCAGAAAAACACTTTGCTTATGTATCAACCGCTCATTATAAAGCAAGTCTGCCACCTGCCTGGCACCGGTTTTTTCCGGAATTACAATGTCCACCATAGTTTTATCAGAAGGATCCACCGGTTGGTACTGGCGGGCAATCATTTGTCCGGTAAAGAAAACTCCGGCCAATATTATAAATAGAACCGCCAGTATTATTGCTACAACTTTAGGTTTCTCCAATCTCAACTTTATTTCACTCATTTCTCTCCACTTTCTTCAGCAATTTTAATCTATACCCCGTGCCCTTCACCCATCAATTATAATGAGTGATTATACCGCAAAAAGTCATTAAAATTCATTGGCTTGTATAAATCTTCCGCTCAGCGTCCTTAATAGCGACCACAGGGAACATCAGGAGTACCCGCAGGGTGCTCCATGCTTCGACAACGCTCGCTTTGTATATTTGCACAACCCTTCTGCATCAAAAGAAGTTTTTGCAGTGGATTCATTGATAAACAGAATACTTTCGTGTCAACAACCCCGTCCCCGTGTCATACTGTCTTCCGTCCTCCGATTTCCGCCTTCTGTCTTCCGATTTCCTATATTGTGATGGGCGGTGTACCCTCATCCCCATTCTCCGGCTGCGGGCTCGGAGTTTCCGGGGGCCCGGGTTCCACCAGTGGCGCTGCCTCGCCGGTATTGTCGCCAAGCGGGTCAGGCTCAACTTCATTCGGGGGATTCTCAGGATTATCAACATTCTCCGGCGGTGATTCCACCTTAATACCTGGCCCTACATAGATCAGCTTATCCAGGGGCTTGTAATAATCTGATGCCAGTTGCTCACTTTTAAGCAAGCGGCCCTCATCATCCATATAATTACGAAATGATCTGACTACATAGCCCTGAATACCGGCATGGTCAATCTTTTCCTGGCCTGGATTAAGGCTGGGGTCGTTTTCCCGTATCTCTTTGAACGGAATGACCCGGTCTACAATAGTAGATAAATGGATATTCCTTTTTTCCGTCAGGTTGCCATATATAGTCATGGTAAGTTTGCCCGCCTGAGCCCAGGCCCTAATATAAAGCGGATAGGGGCTGTTGTTCTTAAAACGAAAATCCTGCAATCCGTAGACTACGGTGGCATCCCGCCCCACCGGAACATAGGCCACTGCCAGGGCATGATTGTGCCTCTCCACTATCTCCAATCCAGCCAGCAAAACAGTATTATAAAGGGTCGATGAAACCTGACATACGCCCCCTCCCAGACCGGGCTCAAATTTTCCATTGACAATCACCATAGCATCACGATAGCCAGTCTCTATAACTCTCTCCCCCACCCGATGGTTAAAGGAGAAAATCTCGCCGGGTGGTAGCATAGAGGTGTTAATAGCCGAGGATGCCAGGTAGAGATTATGGGAACGGTTTATTTCATTAACATTAAACCAGGTGGAAAATGAGGATAGTTCCCCCATATTGCTTAAATCCTCATCCTTCACCTGCGGCCATTCCTCTTGCATGGTGATAGGGATTTTTATTTCTTTCATTGCTCCCCACTCTTGAGGAAGATTAGCAAAAGTCTGCTCAGGATCTACCTTCAGACCTTTTCTGGCGGGAATTAATACCAATCCCTTCTGCTTATCTATCTCCAGGCGGGCATCTTCCGCTGCCACTCCCAGAACCTTATTCCACTCATCAATCATCTGGGCTTTAATCTCAGGTTTGTATTCCAGTTTCAGCGGATAGACAACTTCTTGGGAACCATCCAGATTAGTAAGCTTGGAGGGCCAATCTCTTTCCTGCTCCTGTTGCCAGACCTTATTAACTGCTTCCTCATAGTTTATAGGATAGCTTAATTCCTCCAGTTTACTGGCAAAACTATATCCCTGGTAATAAAAGATTACAGGGGTTTTTTTGCAGTCCTCCAAATCCCGCTCCAGTCTTGATGCAGCCTGTTTATTAGTGTATCCCCCTACCGTTGTAGAAGCAATCTTGACCCCCGGCATAAAGTAGGGTGATTTATAAAAAACCTGAAAAAAATACATCGCTCCCGCTGAAGCTATTCCCAGCAACAATATCAAGCTAAAGAATATGCTTGTTTTTACTCTCTCACTGGCCAAAATCCTTCCCCCCACTATATCCCCAAAAGAAAAAAAGGAAGCCTCGCGGCTCCTTTTTTTTCGAAACTAAAGCTCTTCACTATCCACGAGTTCCTGCCAGGCTTCAACTACCATTTCCCATTCTGTTTCATCATCGATATCACTCAACAGTTCATTGCCTTCCTCATCGATAATTACTTTCAGAATAACCACTTCTCCGTCTTCTTCATCATATTCCTCATCTTCTTCATCCAGAGGAACAAGAACCCGGTACTTATCATTCTCGATTTCCAATTCAGCCAGCAGCTCAAACAGGTGCTCTATTCCATCCTCATCAACCAGTACCAAAATTGGAAAGTCTTCCTCCAAAAATTCTTCGGTCATAAAGTCACCTCTTTCATTAGATAAGTGTAATTCTATTGTTTTCCGGGGCTGTTGTCAAATCTTTCCTCAGCAAAGATTAATTTTAATAATCCTTCCCCAAAGAACCCCCGTCCAGGTAAGCCTGCAGTATGTGAACTGCCGCTATTTTATCTATCAGTTCTTTTCTCCTTTTGCGCGAAAGATCAGCTTCCAAAAGAACTCTTTCCGCACTCTTGCTGCTCAAGCGTTCATCCCAGAAATCAACCGGAATCTTTAATACTTCCTGCAAGGCCCGGGCAAATTCCTGGGTTTCCAGAGCTTTAGGCCCCATAGTCCCATTCATGTTGAGGGGAAGACCCAATACTATCTTCTCAACCTGAAATTCCTGACACAGCTCTTGCAAATAGCTTAAATCTTTCTTCAGCCCTTTTCGCTGCAAAATCGAATGCCCTTGAGCCGTCCATCCCATAGGATCACTGAAGGCAATGCCGATTCTTTTTTCTCCAAGGTCCAACCCCATTATACGCATAGAGTCCTTTTATTCCTCCTGTTTCCATAGTCACGGGGCCATTCTTTTCCATAGATAAACCAAGCTAAATAGCGCCAAGCAATACAAGTATGGGTTACTTGCCTTTTCCCATGCTATTTTGCAGGTAGCTTTTTAATAAAACCTCCATTATTTCATCCCGATCTACTTTGCATATCAAGTTGCGTGCCTCACTATGACTGGTTATGTATGCTGGTTCCCCTGAAATCATATATCCCACCAGTTGATTGATCGGATTATATCCCTTCTCCTGTAAAGCCTGGTATACCGTATGCAATATGGCACGAACTTTATTCTCATCGTCCCTTTCCAGTTTGAAACTAACCGTTTCCCCTGGTAATTGAGGCATAGTCAACACCTCCCTCAACCAGAATTTCTCCACTACTCCCTCAAATTCCTGCGCTTTAGGATAAGGTTTTTTTCACCATTTTTCTGGCTTCGGCCAAAGCCTCAGAAATTTTGCTCTTGTCCCTGCCTCCAGCCTGGGCCATATCTGGACGCCCTCCACCTCCGCCTCCAGCTACTTGAGCAGCGGCAGCAACTATCTTGCCGGCATGCAGTCCCTGCTCCAGCAAATCTTTGCTCACAAAACAAACAAAAGATACTTTTTCCCCTTTTATTGAAGCCAACATAACTATAGCCCGGCCCAGCTTATCCTTCAGCATCTCGGCGTTTTGGCGCAGGCTGCCCGGGTCTTCAATATCCACCTCTTCAATCAAGATCCAGGCATCATTTAACTGGAAGGCCTTGTTCACCAGTTCATCACTGGAAGAACGCGATAAACGCTGCAGCAGGCTTTCGATCTCTTTATCTTTTTCCTTCAGTGAGTTATGCAAATTTTCAATCCTTTTTGCCAGCTCCAGGGGTGAGCTGCGCAAAGCGGAAGCCGCCTTTTTTAACTCGTCTTCCAGCTGTTTGATATATTCCAGGGCATAGCTACCGGTTATGGCTTCAATTCTTCTCAGTCCTGAGCCAATGCTTCCTTCTCCGGTAATTTTAAACAAACCAATTTGGCCAGTGTTTTGTACATGAGTACCACCGCAGAGTTCGCTGCTGTATGTATCAACCTGAACCACTCTTACTTCTTCCCCATATTTTTCTCCAAAAAGGGCCATAGCCCCCATTTCCCGGGCCTGGTCCAGAGCGGTTACCGTGGTGGTCACGGGATAAAGCTTCCATATGGCCTCATTTACCATCTGCTCAATCCGGGAAAGTTCTTCACTACTTAGAGCCTTGAGGTGAGAAAAATCAAAGCGCAGGCGGGCGGGTTCAACCAGCGAACCTTTCTGCTGGGCATGTTCCCCCAGCACTTCACGCAGGGCCCGGTGCAAAAGATGAGTGGCAGTATGGTTTCTGGCCGTATCCATCCGGGCCGGGTCATCCAGCTGCAAACTAACCCCTTCACCAGTTGTTAGGACCCCCTCCACTATTCCATAATGGAGAATCCAGGCACTGAGCTTCTTGACATCCTGCACCCGTAGTAATCCTTCCTGTCCCTTTATAATACCACAGTCCGCTACCTGTCCCCCGCTCTCCGCATAAAAAGGAGTTCGGGCCGTAATTAAAATCACTTCTTCGCCATTAAGCGCTTTATCCATCAGTTCGCTGCCTTTAATAATGGCCAGGAGCACGGACTCATCCCTGCTATTTTCGTAACCGGTAAAGCTGCTGGGGGCGATGCCCGCAAGTTTTTCCGACAACAGGCGCTCCTGTCCTAGTAAATCTTCCCCTTTGTTGGCCTGCCGCGCCCGTTGACGCTGCTCTTCCATACTCCGGTCAAAACCCGCTTTGTCCAGCGTGAATTGGTTTTCTTCCGCCATATCTTCAGTTAAATCCAAAGGAAAGCCATATGTATCATAAAGCATAAACGCTTCTTCTCCCGGAATTACATTATCACCCCGCTGCCGCGCCCGCTCCATTATTTCTTCAGCTTTTTTCAAACCATCATTCAAGGTAAGCAGAAATCGTTCTTCTTCCAAACGAATTACTTCTTTGATAAAATCCTGTTTTTCCAGCAACTCGGGATAAGCTTCTTGCATTATGTCACAGACCACATCCACATTTTTATAGAGGAAAGAGCCCTCAATGCCCAGGAATCGTCCAAAACGCAAGGCACGGCGCAATATTCGGCGCAGAACATAACCCCGTCCATCATTACTGGGAAGCACACCATCGGCAATCAAAAAACTGCAGGCCCGGCTGTGGTCAGCAATTACGCGAAATGGAAAACCTCTTTCCCCCTGTTCATAAGCTTTTCCGGTGAGTTCTTCAATCCTTTTAATAATGGGGATAAACAAATCCGTATCAAAATTACTATCCACTCCCTGTAATATTGAACTCAATCTTTCCAAGCCCATGCCGGTATCAATACTGGGGCGGGGCAACGGAGTCATCTCGCCGCTTTCATCCCGGTTATACTGCATAAAAACCAGGTTCCAAATTTCCAACCAGCGGTCACAATCGCAAACCCCGATGCCACAGTCGGGAGCACCGCAGGAATACTCGATTCCCCGGTCATAGAGTATTTCGCTGCAAGGACCACAGGGACCGGTATCCCCCATGCTCCAGAAATTGTCCTTTTCCCCCAACCTGACAATACGCCCGGGGTCAATCCCGCTTATTTCCGGCCATAAATCAGCGGCCTCATCATCATCCTGGTATATGGTTACCCAGAGTTTTTCCTCAGGAAGTCTTACCACTTCGGTGAGGAATTCCCAGGCATAGCGAATAGCCTCGCGTTTAAAATAATCGCCAAAAGAAAAGTTGCCCAGCATTTCAAAAAAGGTATGATGCCGCGGTGTTCGCCCCACGGTATCCAGATCATTATGTTTCCCTCCTGCCCGGACGCACTTCTGGGAGCTGGTAGCCCGAACATACTTGCGTTTATCCAGTCCCAGGAAAACATCCTTGAACTGATTCATGCCGGCATTGGTAAACAAGAGAGTGGGGTCATTGACCGGCACTAGCGAGGAGCTTTCCACCACGCTATGCCCTCTTTCTTTAAAATATTCCAGAAAGGTTTTCCGGATTTCTGCACTGCTCCACACAGTATTTCCTCCTCTTTTCCACAAATAAAGATTGTTAATCTATTTTCTTGTAGAAAATCTCCTTTGTCAACTTGCTGGGGCTACCGTTCAAGAATTATTCCAGCTAGAACCATCAGGCGTCAGTCATCGGAGGTTAGAAGGAAGGGGAAGGGGATGTTCCCTGCTGCGACTTATATCCACTCCTACTAGCTTTCTACCATCTTTAAGAAAGCCCACTGGATGATAACCTTCAGAGCAGCAGCCAGGGGCACGGCCAGGAGCATACCCCAGATGCCCATCAGCTTACCTCCAGCCAGCAGGGCAAAGACAATAAGAAGAGGATGCATACCTAACTTACCGCCCATAATCCGAGGAGTTATAATATTACTCTCTACTTGTTGGATAAGAAGAACTGCCAGTCCCATGTATAGTGCAAGTTGTAAAGATTCGGAAAGAGCGATAAGTATCGCAAAAAAGCCGCCCAAAAAAGCGCCAAAATAGGGAACTAAATCAGCTACACCGGCTACCAAGCCAATCAAGAGGGGGAATTTAACCCCCAGTAAAGCAGCGGCAGTTCCGGTAACGATACCAACAAAAGTGGCAATTATCAGGTGACCTTTAAGAAATTCAATCAAAGCTTCATCTATCTTCTCCAGAAGGGCTTTAATTTCCCGACGGAAGGACGGGGAAAAAAGACCTAAGAAAGCATCGCGTATTTTTTCCCAGTCATTAATTATATAAAAGGCCAGGATAGGGGAAAAAGCCAGGGCCAGAAATTTTCCCAGAAAACTATAGAAACCTCCCAGAAAATTCTCCAGACCCTTAAAGAGCTTATTTTCTATCTGGTTAAGGTTTTCCTTTAGTATAGGCGTCAGCTTGCCTAATTCCATCCCATCTATGCTTTTGGCCATGTCCTGCGCCTGTTCGGCATAATCGGGCAGTATACCCGCCATCTGGTTTAATTCCACAACCATGGCCGGTACAGCCAGGGAAAAGAATAGGGAAAAAACCGCCAGCAGCAGCAGGTAGAGGAGCAAAATCGCCCAGACCCTTTTCAACCCCTTTCTTTCCAAAAAGGATATGGGGCGAAAGAGTAAATAAGCCAAAATAGCCCCCAAAAAGAAGGTGAGCAAGACTTCTCTGACCAGGAATAAAAAATAAATGGTGGCCAGGACCACCACAATAAAGAAGAAGTATCGATATATCTTGCTACTGGCGGGCAGCATTTTTTGGCCTCCCTTTGCATTGTTAGAGAAGCTGGGAGGAGCTTTCCATAGCTACCAGGGTCCCATCTTCAGCCACTTCATAAAGGTTGAGCATACCTTTGCGGAAATTAAATTCCAAAAAACAATTCCAGCAATAATACTGATCACTGCCTACCCGGCCAACCTGCAAACCACCGCAGACCGGACACTTGATAATCATTTCTCTTGGCTCCCTTCACCAGCCAGAACTCCGCTCTTGACGCTCTTCCAGGAAACCTCCTGCAGGGATAATTCCATTCTTCCCTTTAAAATATCGTTAATGGCCCCGGAGGAAATCTCCAGGCCCTGAACCTGTTTTTCTGTTGGGGAGAGAATAAAATCGGAGACTATGCCCAGTTCTTTGCCCTGCCGGTCAAATACGGTATCTCCCAGCTTTTTTTCGTATACTGATAATTCTTCCCCATAGGCATAGGATTTAATACAGTGCAAATCCCAGATCTTTACTGCATCCGGAGTTAAGTCAAAATCATCGCGAAAGATAAGGCCGGCTTTACCATCTTCCCCTTTGACCACCAGATACAGAAGTCCAAAATCATCCCCAATAACCGCCTTTTGCACCACCGCAACCACTTCTGCCCGGGAGGCTAAAAAAACAGGTAAGTGCTGAATGTTGCGCGTTTTCAATCATTTGCCCCCTTTGGCCTGAAGAACTTAATAAATTGTCCCCCCGCCTAAAACATAATCTCCCTGGTAATAGACTACACTTTGTCCAGGTGTTGCGGCCCGCTGGGCCTCATCAAAAACCAGTTCCCAGATATCATCCTCGATACAGTGCAAGATAGCTTCTGACTCCCTGGCCGCATAACGAATTTTGGCCTTAACCCTGATGGGCAACTCAAAATCTCGGGGGCAGATAAAATGATTCTGTTTAAAGCGAAGCAGCTTGCTGAATAGTTCTTCATTCTCCCCCAGCAGGATCTGGTTTTCTTTGGAATCAATTTTGAGCACATATAGCGGACGTCCGGCACTTACCGCCAATCCCCGGCGCTGGCCAATGGTGTAAAAGGGAATACCGCGATGCCTTCCCAGTACCTTTCCCGTCCGGTCCAAAAAACTTCCCTCTTTATAGCTTACATGCGGGCGGATGAATTCCCGGTAATCCCCAGGTATAAAGCATATTTCCTGGCTTTCTTTTTCCTCGGCCAGCTGTAGATGATAGCGGCGGGCTATCTCTCGTACTTCTTCTTTCCTATACCCACCCAGGGGAAAGATGAGCCTGGATAACTGCGGCTGCTTTAAGCGATAAAGAAAATAGCTCTGGTCTTTACGAGGATCTACGCCTTTTATAAGGCGGTAACAATGATTCTTGTCATCATAATCGATGCGGGCATAATGACCACTGGCCACTTTATCAGCTCCCAAATCCAGAGCGGCATTTAACAGCAGGCCAAACTTAATCTCTTCATTGCATTTTACACATGGATTGGGGGTATGGCCCTGTTCATATTCCATACAAAAATAATCCACCACGGCTAACTGAAAAGCCTCCCGCAGCTCCACCACCTTATGCTCTATTTGCAGTTCATTAGCAATCCGGGCGGCCTTTTCCCCGGCTTCCCGCTCCAGGTGAACCATGGTTAAGCCAGTGACTTCATATCCCTGCTCCCGCAATAGCAAAGCAGAAACTGTACTATCTATACCTCCGCTCATCAATACTGCAACCTTCACTCTACCGTCTCCCTAAGTAATTTCTACTATTATACCCTTTTCAATCGTCTTCAGTCCCTTTAACACTTAAGCATCGGAATAAACTGCAAAGCAGTTTCAACGAGAGCGCTGCAAAGAGGACGCGGGATTAGAACCCGCCGTCTGTTTTGTTAATAGGAACCCGGCTGCTTAAAGAAGCGAGGGACATCATTCACCTCGTTACAAATAACTTGCTGTCTTGGCAGGTCAGAACATTTATTCTATAATGAGCTTGAGGTTTACCTGAAACTATGGAGAATATGAGGAGAAAAGTATGGATTTATTTTCGCTCGCCAATGAGGAAAGATTTGATGCCCATGCCCCTCTGGCCTGGCGTATGCGCCCTCGCAGCCTTGATGAAGTTGTAGGTCAAGAGCATATTATCGGGCCGAATTCTCCCTTGCGCCGGGCTATAGAAAATGACCGCCTGCAGTCTTTTGTTCTCTATGGTCCTCCCGGCAGCGGCAAAACCACCATTGCTCATATCATTGCCAGAACTACCTCCTCTCATTATGCCGCCATTAAAGCTGTAAGTTCTGGTGTTGGCGAAATACGCAAAATTGCTGCCGATGCCACCAATCGCCATAAATATTATCAACAATCGAGCATCATCTTTGTTGATGAGATTCACCGTTTTAACAAGTCCCAGCAGGATGTACTACTACCTTATGTTGAAGACGGCACCCTGATTTTAATCGGGGCTACAACGGAAAACCCCCTCTATGAAATGAACAATGCGCTATTGTCCCGCATGAAGCTTTATATTATGGAAGCTCTAAACGCCGACAACCTCCGCCGCATTGTCGAAAAGGCCCTGGCTGACCCGGAACGGGGCCTGGGAAAGCATAATACCAGTATTGATGAGCATAGTATGGCCATGATTGTGCAGGCAGCGCAAGGGGATGCCCGTACCGCCCTTAATATCCTGGATACCCTGCATAATTCCTATAGCAGTAAAGACGGGAGTCTAAGGATTAGCCCTGAACTGCTGGAGAAAGTCACCGGACGCCTGATCCTCAAGTATGACCGCAGCGGGGACTATCACTATGATACTGTTTCCGCCTTTATTAAAAGCATACGAGGCTCCGATCCGGATGCCGCACTGTTCTGGCTGGCTGTAATGTTGGAAGGAGGGGAAGACCCCAAGTTTATAGCGCGCCGGCTTATCGTCCATGCCGCAGAAGATATCGGACTGGCCGACCCCTATGCCCTTACTCTGGCTGCTTCTGCCGCCAGGGCCCTGGAGTTCGTAGGGATGCCCGAAGCCCGCATCCCCCTGGCCGAGGCTACCATATACCTGGCTGCCGCCCCCAAAAGCAACAGCAGCAAAGTGGCTATTGATAAGGCCATCAATACGGTGCAAAACACTCCCCGGATTATTGTTCCACCACATGTCGCCGATAGCTCTCACTCGCAGTCGGCCTCATTGGGTAAAGGCAAAGGCTATAAGTACCCTCATGATTATGGAGGTTATGTAAAACAGGAATATCTTCCCCAGGAGATTAAGGGGATTACCCTGTACGAACCGGGGAAAAACGGCTATGAGCAGAATATTCGGGATTTTCTGCAGAAAATAAAAAACAGCCACCCCCCTAAGTAGGAGTGGCCTTTTTGCCTTTAGCTTCCGCTTACTTCATCGATGGCTTTTTGTAATTGCGCTTTGTTCTGAGCTCCAACAATTCTTTTTACTTCTGAACCGCCCTGGAAAAAGGCCAGGGTGGGTATACCCCTGATACCGAAACGAGCTGCCAGGTCCTGATTCTCGTCAACATTAACTTTGCCAATACTTATCTTGCCTGCATTCTCAGCGGCCAGGCTTTCTACCACCGGTCCCACCATCTTGCAGGGCCCGCACCAGGGAGCCCAAAAGTCAACCAGAACCGGCAAATCAGACTGCATTACTTCTTTCTCCCAGTTATCCTGGTTGAATATCTTGATATCTGCCATATTATCCCTCCTAGCATTATCTTACTTAATAAGTCTTCCCATCATATTGACAATCTCTTTTAGGTTTTCTTCCTGTCTTTCTTCGTCCATGGCTTTAACAATGCATTCCTGAGCGTGCTTTTCAAAAACAATAATACCAACTTGATTGATGGCCGATTTAACCGCGGAAATCTGGGTGAGAATATCCATACAATCCGCTTCTTCTTCCATCATGCGTTGTATTCCCCGCACCTGCCCTTCAATGCGCCTTAAGCGAACCAGGATGTTTTTGCGGGTTTTTTCTTTATTCTTGTCCATTCTTTATACCCCCCATGGGTATCTTATTGTATGATAAACAGCTTTTTGTTTTCTGTCAAGTAAAATTTTCCCTACAGGCTCTGCCCTCCAAAAAAAAGGATAGCCATAAGTATGAAGCTATCCTACCAACTTTCTTTACTCTTTCCTATAATACAAAATAGAATATAGACATACCCACAGCCAAAGACAACAAGACCCAGAGAAGGGTACGCAAAAGCTCCATTTTAACCTGCTGGCCCAGTTCTTCCATTCATTTCCCCTCCTTTTACTATTGATGCCCTTATTGGTAATTATAAATACTACTTAATTCTATTTTCTTGTGATTCCAGGGCCTACTACTATTATGGTATCAGAAGCTGGAGTAAGCTCCTCGGATAGAAGACTTTTCTCCACCACTTTTCCTCCACTGGTAACTACCCGGTAATTCCGCAGAATGAATCCTTTTTTCCCTTCCTGCTGAATTATTCTTTGCTGGGGTGAAAGGCGATGATTAAGCTTAATCTGTACTTCTGGGTATACATCTTCCCGTTCGCTTAGCAACGTAATCTCCTTGCCGAGTTCTGTCTGGCATCCATATATCTTTACCAGAAGAGTATGTTCACTCATACTGGTAGTCAAAAGCAACGGATACTGCAGCTTATTCTCCATTACCGATTGCTTATCTTTCTCCTGCATACCGGCCTGTAGGCAAGCCTGAACGATAGCCCCCTTAATCTGGGCTTTGGTTTCACTGCCAACATCCATTGCTGCTTTGTCCCCGGAGTCCATAATAGCCGGTAAATCCAATTTTTCGCCATGCATTATTATTAGACCGTTTAGCTTCTCCAGCAAAGCAGATGTTTCCTGGCTCACATGATCAATTCTCCTGGCACTTACAGCAATGACATCTTTGACGGTTTCAATGTCTTCAATCTTTACGCGCGGATGTACCTCAATTGCAATAATTTCGATAGGCCCCAGTATTCCTTTTCCCAGTGCATCTGATATATGATTCATACTTGCATTCACATTAATCGAATAGCCATTCTGATGGGCCCGGTACTCAAGAAAGTCGTGGTTATAGACAATCCTAGCATCAACTGCCGGTTGGTCATAATCTCGTTTTATCTGCAATATTTTTTCTAATATGGCTTCTTTACTCCAGGATAATGCCGGTTTAATCTCCTGCCTCTTTCCTCTTGCTACACTGTGCTTGACCAGGGTTGCCACCCCCTGGCCTGGGAAGAGTTCCTCTTCTATTTTATCCAAGCTGGCAGCAACATCATAGCTAATTCCTATTTCTTCCACAGGCAGGGAGATTTCCTGCTTCCCTACTACCAAGCTTAGTTTATCACCCAGGTTGGACGCCAATTCTGATTGTAGCAGAGCATAAGCTTCCTCTTTACTCATATCCGCCAGGGATATCCCCCCCAGCCAGAGATTTGATGGATAATAATCTTGGTCCCGTGCGGCGAGGGCAAAGGAAACAATAAGCAGTGATGCACTTATTGCTATCACTGCCATTGAAATGACCTTAAGCCAAAGTTTGCCAGCATCCGTCATAGCTATTCTCCCCAATATTCAATCTACCTCGCACATTGTGTAAGCTCAATAAACCTGTTATTTCTTTCTGCCAAATCCAAAATTTCTTCAGTAATCACTGTCTCCTGAGCAATCAGAACATTGCCAATAGCGTCTTTTATGTCCTGGATAAGCTTTTTCCCTAGTAAAAACTGCCGCTGCTTCTGCTTAAAAAAAGCTGCTCCATCACTGCTTCCTGCTGAAGGAGAAGCGGTAGGAGTAGCCAGCGGAGTTGGTTCGGAGGAGGTCACTGCAGTATCGGCAACAGGAGAAACCAGCTTTTCAGCTTCAACTGCTTTTTGCTGCAATGAAACTTCAGTGCTCTCTTCTTGTTTTATAACAATAACATCAACCCCATATGTCATTACTTGTTTAGCATCAATAATCTCAATCTTGGACTCGTCTTCCGCGGTCCTAAATTCCAAGCAAGCAATGGCTCCGGTATCTTCATCCACTATATACTCACTTATTACGCCAATTAAGTTACCCTTGTTAGTTAATACCCGGTTTCCCTTTAGCTCAATATGGCGCTCCAGAAGCTTATTGGCATTGGCTGTTTCATTAATTGTAGTTAGCAGGTTTTCACTCTCCGTTGTAACTGCGTGTTCACCAATACCCATTACCGACTTGTAGCCCAGAACACGGGCACCATCATACCAGTTTCGATTGCTAACTAAAATAAAATCCACTTTTCCCTCTTCGGGGTTAATGACCAGATCCTTAACCTGCCCAATCTTTTTGCCGTCTAGTATCGCAAAAACAGGCAAACCAATAATCTCCTGGGTCTTCTTCATAGTTCCTGCTCCCTTCATGTAATATCCCGAATTCCATTCCCGGTTAAGCCCGCATCAATACCCGCATTACCCGGGGAAAACTTGCTGTATTCCGCTCCGATTCAATATTTTTACTATTCCCCTGCCTATTATTGTTGCATCTTATTATATCAGTCTACCCTCGAATTTTGTATTTTTAAATAAAAACGGCCCAGAAACACTTATTTACAATATACGCTTACGCACCTTCACCAGGTTGTATCCAAAGCAAGGGGTTTTAGCATCGTAAGAAACTGCGGAGCAGTTTCAACACACCGCTGCAATGAGTGCAAGGGATTAGAACTCGCCGCCTGTTTTGTTAATAGAAACCCGGCCGTATAGCGGGGGGAATATTACACCTCATTATAGTTGGTTTTCGTCAATAAACTGATAAATATTTAGCAACTCTATACTCAAATTCCTCTTCAATTCGTCATCCATAGTAATATCCCATGCTTCCTCAAAGCAAGCCACAGCTTCCGGTAAATTCGCCGCTTCTTTATGTAAGAATCCCTGTTCAATCAATTCAAGTATTCTGGCATTAGCATTGTTCATAATAAGAGTATCTTCTTCCTTAAAAGTATCTGCTTGTTCAATTTTCATTGGCTCTTCATCGTGGACGGCTACCGGTAAATCCTGTTCTTCCATCCAGGCTGCCTCTTCCACCGGCTCTGCTACCGCCGCTGCTTCAAGGACTCCCACAACTTCCTCGTTTGCAGCTTCCTCATCGAGGATAGATTCTCCTTCATCAGCCAACTCTTCTATGGTCTTCTCGGCCAGATTTTCTACAGACTCTATGCTTATATCCTCGTCCAGTTTCTCTATTATCTTCTCTGCCCCATCATCAGGCAAGTCATTATCGTACTCTGCAGGTTCTATCTTTGCTTCTATCCTATCTTCCGTTTCTGTCCCTTCTGCTGTTTCTTCTCTTTCTTCTACCACTTCTTCTATCTCTTCTACTATTTCTTCTTTTTCTTCTTCTGCCCCTTCTTCCGCCTCTAAGCTTTCTTCGACCTCTTCACCTTCTTCTTCGAGCTCTTCCACCAGCAAATCTATTCCTTTTCCGCCCGTATCCGCCAGCTCAAGTTCTGCCATTATGTCTATTTCTTCCAATATTACCTCTTCTTCTATAGAGCCCACACCATCTATGGCTTTTTCTTCAAGAGCAGTAGTCTCTACCTCGATTTCTGCATCCAGCGATCTTGATTCATCAATTGCGAAGTGCAAAGTTTCTGCTTCGCTCTCTTCCTCAGTAACTACTGGCTTGACTGCAAGTTCCCCACTATCTTCTTCAAGCAGCTCTGCCGCAGCAAACTCTTCCTCTCTCATTTCTTCTGTCGTCACAGTTGATTCCAAGACTAGCGCAGCTTCCGGTACTCCTTCAATCAAGCCGGTAGGTACTGAATCCCCTTCCAGATTTTCAAAGGCTTCCACTCGTAGACCTGATAAATCGCTATCCAACCTGGTCTCAATAGTCTCCATAAGCTTTTCCAGTTCAGGACCGGTAACCAACCTGCCTTTCGACTGGGGAGCAAATTCTCCTTCGTTAGCTAACAAATAACGAGTAATAACTACAATAAGCAAAATATAACTTAGAAAAGAACTTAATATACCCAATCGCACTACCGTAATGGGAAAGGTAATTATAATAAGCAAAGAAAGAGTGAGAATAATAGCCATGTTTCTTTTTCCCAATCCTTCTCTTCTTAAAAAATAAGCCATTATTGATCCTATTGGTAAAAATATCAATAATACATAGATTATATATTCCCGCATACATTACCCCTTAATCCAAAGTATCCTAAGTATCCTAAAATAGCTTCGACAAGGATAAGTTATTTCCTTTAAAAGATATTAAAAAAGCTGAAATACTGCTAGAAAATGAGTAAAAAAGTGCTTATTAATATCTTTGACATTTATTTATAATTTCCTCCTTGATTGCAGTGAGCAAAACCTTATTCTAATAATCATGCTATAAGAATAAAAGCAATTTCTATCCAAACAAATTTTCCAAGTATTAAAAAGAAGGAGGCCCGCATTGCGGGCCTCCTTCTTTTTCTCAAACTACACTTCCTCATTAAGTATAATCTGTCAACAAACCTGCTGGGGAAGCATTAAACATGATGGTAATTTAGCTGACCAGGGCCAGATTTTTTACCTTAATTCCCTTGGCTACAAAATCCGCCTCTACAGCGCTACTATCTTCTACTATTCCTTTTCTAAGCTCTTCGTTGAATTCCTCCAGGCTCAAGCGCTGGGTTTTGATTACCGGAAATTCCATAAGCTCCAGCTCTTCAAGGTAGATTGCTGCTAAATCTTTCTTGTCTTCAGAAGCTATGAGGCCCTGGCGTATCTCCTCATTGAAATCCTCCATTGAAAGCAACTGGCTTTTCACTACGGGAAAGTTCATCTTTTCCAGTTCTTGAAGATAGCTATCATCTACTATAAGATTTGTACCTGCAAAAGCTTTTTTGTCTATCATGTGCAATTCCCCCCTTTACTTTTTTCCCCCAATATCCTTTTTTCTCTCTTCTCTCTTCTCTCTTCTCTCTTTTTTTACTCTTTACCAACAATCCGCTCTGCTTCCCAACAGGTGGCGCTCTACTATACAAATAAGCAAGAAGTATGCCAAAAAAGCGCTGCTCTCCCTGGGTAAGAGAAAAGCCGCCAATCCTTTAGTTCAGATGGCAGCCCTTTTATTCACAAGACCAATGTATCGTTTATATTTTTCGATAATAGGAAAGCCGTTGCAGGCCATGTGCAAAAAAGTACATACTACCCGTATCTTATCAGCCCTTTCCTAAAATAGGAGAGTAACGGAAAGATAAACTGATATGAGGAGTGAGAGGTAACAAGTAAATAGGGTTTTGATTCTGAAGGATGTTGACCCTTCGGGTGCAACTATTAAAGGCTGCGCTCATGGGGGGTTAGTGAGAAAAGTGAGGAGGAATGGATTATTGGTCGTCGGTCGCTTCACCCTTGCAGGTCGCTATTGAGTCTTCGCTCCATGGGGGAATAATTAGAAAAGTAGCGAGTGAGGGCTATAGAGGTCAGGGAAGAAGAGTAGCCGGAGCTATTCCAGGCCGTATTTACTCAATTTACGGTACAAAGCGGAACTGTGAATGCCCAGCATCTTGGCGGTTTGCTGTTTGTTTCCCCCACTTTCCTGCAAATACTGGATTATCATCTGTTTTTCTATCTTCTCGATAAGCTGGGGAAGACTGCTCTGCCCGTCATCCAGTATCTCGATTTTAGCAAATTTCTTATCCTTGTTTTTCTGATTCAGAGAAGGAAAATGCTCCATCCGGATTAACTGCTCGCCGTGCATTAGTGCCAAATTTATGGCCCTTTCCAGCAGGTTCTCCAGTTCCCGTACATTGCCGGGCCAGGAATATTCCTGCAGTAAATCTATCGCTTCTGGCTCAATCCCGGAAATATCGGTTTTCAAACACTGGTTTATTCTATGAATCAAATCATTAACCAAAAGGGGAATATCATCCATTCGCCTTCTCAAAGGGGGTATATTCAATCCTACAACATTGAGGCGATAATATAGATCCTCACGAAACTCCTGATTTTCCACCATTTTTTCCAGGTCGCGGTTGGTGGCGGCGATTACGCGGACATTAATAGCTATTGGGGTGGTTCCTCCCACCCTTTCCACCACTTTTTCCTGTAAAACTGTTAAGAGCTTGGTCTGCATGGTCAAGGGCATATCGCCGATTTCATCGAGGAAAATAGTCCCCCCCTTGGCCAGTTCAAATTTTCCCGGTTTCCCACCCTTTCTAGCCCCGGTAAAGGCTCCTTCTTCATAGCCAAAAAGCTCTGACTCCAGCAAATTTTCGGGCAAGGCGGCACAATTTATTCTTACAAAAGGCCAATTTTTCCTTTCACTGCCATTATGAATGGCCTGGGCAAAGAGTTCCTTGCCGGTACCGCTTTCTCCGGTAATGAGAATCGTAGATATGCTGTAAGAAAGTTGCCGGGCCATGGACTTTACCGCCAGGAACTCCTGACTGCAACCAACCAAATCGTCAAAGATCCACCTGGCACTATATATCTGACTTACCTCATCCCGGTAAAGGCTTAATTCCTTCTCCGTTTCCTGCAGTTTCTTGGCCAGGATTTTAGCCCCGGACATATCCAGGAACAGGCTGTGTCCGATAGCTCCTATTATCTTGCCATGCTTTATGATGGGGGTACGGGTAACTATGGTATCCTGGCCTCGGATAGGCCATATATCTGCTTTATCCACCCTGCCGGTTTTCAGTATTTCTATCATCTTGGAATGAGGCAGGATTTCCAGTACATATTTGCCTATTACCTCCTCTTTTTTCATCTCCAAAATATCCAAAAAGGTCTGGTTCATTACCGTAATATAACCTTCTTTATCAACAATTACATAGGCCATATGAGGACTTTCTATCAAACCCTCCAGAATAGCGGTGAATTCCTTCTCCGTTTCCTGCAGTTTTTTCATAAGAATCTTGGCCCCGGACATGTCCAAAAAAAGGCTACTGGCAATAGCCCCGATTATTTTCCCGTTCTTAATAATCGGCACCCTGGTTACTATGGTATCCCTTCCCTTTACTGTCCAAATGTCCGCCTTGTCCATACGACCGGTTCGCAAAACCTCAGGTAACCCTGAACTAGGGGTTATATCCAGAATATTCCTTCCTACGACATCTTCTTTCTTCATCTCCAGAATATCCAGGTAGGTTTGGTTAATGGAGCTAATTATTCCATCACTGTCAACAATCACATAGAACATATAGGGATTTTCAATCAAACCCTCAAGTATACTGGTAATCTCATTAACTGTTAGATCTGACACAGCCATTCACCCCTTTTACCACTTGCTACATAAACATGTAGCCTGTATGACTTACCAGGGTTCTAATGACAAGTGCTTCGAAAGCAACTAAAAATCCTGTTGCATACTCCCGGTCTATTAAATGTATTCAATAGCAACCTCGATTTTCCCTTTTTCCAGGTAAAGCAAAACATAACTACCTTTTTTATCTAGGCGGGGGCGGGAAGGGCTTCCTGGGTTAATCAACCAGATACCTTCGATTTGCTTACAGAAAGGAATATGGGTATGGCCAAATAAAACCACATCGGCACCCAGCTCCAAACCCCTGTAATAAAGAGAATTTACGCTGATTTTTACCCCGTATTGATGCCCATGAACCATATAAAAGCGCTTTCCCTCTAAATCCAATATGCGCTCGGCCGGGCCGGATTCATAGAAATCACAATTGCCAGCTACAGCATGCAGCATAACTCCCCCCAGATGATGAGCTATTCTTTTAGCATCGCTTAAGAAATCCCCGGTAAAGAAGATTTGATCCGCTTTTACCAGTTTTAATTCCCGGCAGATTTTTTCAATCCTGCCGTGGGTATCACCTATAACAGCGATTTTCAAAAGAATTCCCCCTTAGCTGCCAGGTAGTTAATTCAAATTATCAAGACTTATTCAAAAGGTCTGGTGGAAAATATTACGGAAAGGATGGATTAATACAGATAAGGCCTGCTGCTTTAAACAGGAGTCATTTCCGCGTTTGAAGCTATAATTGTAGTAACGGGACGGGCTATAAATCCCTGCAAGGTTTTTCAAGTACTACCCAAAAATAATCTTTCTATCAGCGGGCGGGCTTGCTCTAAAGCCTTCCCCCGGTGACTTATAAGGTTCTTAGTCGCTGATGGCAGCTCAGCAAAGCTCTGGGTATAACCCTGGGGTATAAAAAGAGGATCATAGCCAAATCCTCCTTTTCCTGCTGTCGCCAGAGCTATTCTCCCTTCACATATTCCTTCCACCGTTTCCACATTTCCCTGAGCATCACTCAGGGCAATAACGCAAACGAATCTCGCCGTCCTCTTGTCTTCCTCTATCATTTCCATCAGCTTAAGCAACTTCTGGTTGTTCTCTTCATCACTGGCCAATTCACCGGCAAAGCGCGCCGAATATATCCCCGGCTGTCCCCCCAGGGCATCAACTACCAGTCCCGAATCATCCGCCAAACATATTTTCCCGCTGGCCTTGGCTGTAAGTACCGCTTTTTTTATGGCATTTTCCGCAAAAGAATTACCGTCTTCCTCTACCTCGGCCAGGTAGGGTAGTTCCTCCAGGGTAAGAATATTCAGATTTAGCTCACGAAGAATCTCCTGTAGTTCCAGTTTCTTCTTGCGATTTCTGGTAGCCAGCAACAATTCTCTTGGCATTTCTCTAAACTCCCAATATAGTCTTTTGTAAAGCAATGAGTTCCTGAATGCCTTTTCCCGCCAGTTCCAGCAGTTGGTCCAGTTCTGCCCGGCTGAAAACGGTTCCTTCAGCCGTTCCCTGAATTTCTATAAAATCGCCGTTCCCGGTCATTACTACATTCATATCAACATCGGCCTGGGAGTCTTCAATATACTCCAGGTCCAGAATCGGCGTACCATCGATAATACCAACACTTATAGCCGCTACAAAATCTTTTACCGGAATAGTCTCAATAATCCCCTGTTCCTTGAACTTCTTAAAAGCCAGGTAAAGAGCTACAAAGCTTCCGGTAATGGCTGCAGTTCTAGTTCCCCCATCTGCCTGCAAGACATCACAATCTATCCACAGGGTGCGTTCACCCATAGCCGGCATATCCACTACTGCCCGTAGCGACCTACCGATCAACCTCTGGATTTCCGAAGTCCGCCCGCTAATCTTCCCTTTACTGGCCTCTCGTTGCGTCCGGGTTTCGGTTGAAGAGGGCAACAAGGAATACTCGGCCGTAACCCAGCCACTACCTTTGCCGCGAAGAAAGGGAGGGACCTTTTCCTCCATCATGGCCGAGCACATTACCCGGGTATCACCAGCTTCAATAAGTACTGAACCGTCCGGGTATTTTTGAAAACCAGGAATAATTCTTACTGTACGCATTTGGTCATTGCCTCTGTTTTGGGGTCTTTCCATTAGTTAACCTCCACTTATTAAAATTTTGATTTTAAGAGCAGGAATTACTCTTGTTGATATCTTCCCCATAAGCATCAATATCTACCTCCAGGCCCAGGCACAACAACCAATAGCTCCATTGTACTGAGGCTGGGGCAGTTGGTAGACTTCAGACCCGGTCTCTCGGACTATTATTTTGGCCAGGGCAGAATTCAAGGCTCCGCCGCCGGCCAGAATTATGTTCTTGCTGCGCAGGCGATTGAGCATGGCGGAAACCCGGCGATAAAGGCTGTAGTTTACACCGGCAGCCAGATGGGAGACGGGGTGTCCTTCGACAATCCGAGCTATTAACTCGGTTTCTCCAAAGATTGCACAGGTAGCATTCAATTCTACCGCTTCCTCACTAAAAGAAGACAATTCTTCCAGGCTCATACCCAGCACCGCAGCCATATTCTCCAGATAGCGCCCCGAGCTGGCAGCACAGCGGTCATTGGTTAAAAAGTCAAGCATCTGCCCTTGCCTCACTTGTACTACCTTGGTATCCTGTCCTCCGATATCCAGGAGGGTAAAATCCTGGAGGCCGCTCTGCCACAGGGCCCCATAAACATGGGCCTGAATCTCAGGAATTTGTTCCGCTCCCGCTATTTTTACACTGATCTTACCATAACCGGTAGCGATTATTCGCTCCTGGCTAAAGCCCAGTCCGGCTAAATCAACCCTCATTTCTCCGTCTGCTATTCTCCCGCAATTCCGGTAAAAGAATACTGTATCATAAAGGCTATGATTAATAATCTCTTGACCATCCATTTCAATTATTTTTACCGTTCTGGAACCCAAATCTATTCCTGTAACTGACATTTCCTTCTCCTAAATCGATGATTGATTCTACTGCAAAAAGTTATAAATATTCATTGGCTTGTATAAATATACCGCTCCAGCGTCCTTAATAGCGACCGAAGGGAGCATCAGTTGTGCCCGACAGGGCGCTTCGCATGGGCAATACCTGTGGCTTGTCTCGCGGCTCAAGGGGTGTTGCATCCATGCTTCGCCAACGCTCGCTTTGTATATTTATGCAACCCTTATGCAACAAAAAGGGGGGTTCGCAGTGGAGTAGCCTTTATTTCTTCAGCATACTTACAAAGGACTCCAGGCGCATCCTGCTTCGAGCATCAACTTTTCCTGGGCGATCCCCTTCCAGGGTTAAGAATGGTATTTTAAGCCTTTCCCGGAAAATAAGATCTTCTATCTGGCGAAAGCAAAAAGTCTGGGTATAGTGAATTACGCCCTGTACATCTCTTACAGCCAGTTGTTCTTCAATATCCTCCAGGCGGGCAAAGGCCCCATAGGGATAAGTATAGTGCAAATACTGTTCAATAATATCGCTGCTTTCTACCGGCATGGAAAACTGTCTCTGGACTTCATTGAACACCACCCTGGCCCCCATAAGCTCCAATAGCTGGTGCAAGTCCGTGAAAATAGGGGGGACTCCTATATAAGCCAAGCGAACTTCTTCCTGAATAGGTCTTCGTTTTCCCGCTTCTTCAACAAAACTATGCAATTCAGCTTCAAACTCAGCCGGATTACCGTTAAAATCACTGGAGCAAAGTAAATAATAGTGATTCTCCTGCCCGGTAACCAGGTTATCCCGCCAAGTCATCCGGTCTAGCTCCCGGCACAATGAGCGGATTTTCTCCAGCCGGGCCCGGGCCTTTAAAACCTCTTCCATATCTACCTCAAAGAACTGCATCAACTTGTCCACCTGGGCTTCCAGTTGCGACCGCTCCCGGTCGAACGGAAAGGCAAAGGGAATAATCTTCTTATTCCTTAATTGTAAGGTTTCCATAAGCGCCTGGGTATTGCTGCAATCTCCATGCATAACAGCAATTAACGCTTCCATATCATAATTCAGGCTGGTGGCATAGAGTCCTTTTATCCAGCCACAGCAGTTGCGGGGATAGCCTTCTTCTTCCGCCAGGTCAACCATGGATTGGGGACTTAGAGAATTAATGAAAACATTATTCAGGTCCACTGGAGTCTTCCCTGCCGCTAATATAACCTCTACCGGAATGCTGGTGGTAAAGCCTACCCTGCTCATTTTTGGCACCTCAATCCCAATCCAGCTTGTGAATTTCCTTTATTATATCACCCATCAAAAGTCTCCCCACATTAAAGAAGGAATCATCATGCCCACTGACATAGAATTCATGCCGCGGCTTTTTGCCACTGTTGTTAAAAAGATCCTGGGCCCCGAATATTTCCTGTAATTCGTCAATAGTCTCACAAGAAGTATCTACCAGCTCGAGCTTTTCGCCCGCAAATTCACTGATGGCAGTTGCCAGGAAAGGATAATGGGTACAACCCAGAACCAGGGTATCAATACCCTGGGCCAGTAAAGGCCCCAGGTATTCTGCTACCGCTTCCCGGCTTTCGCTGTTGTTCAACTTCCCGGCCTCCACCAGGGGAACAAAGCGAGGACAAGCCGTTTCGTAAACCTGAAAATCTGGTTCCAGTTCCTGAATCTCCCGGGTATAAGCTTTCTTGTTTACGGTGGCTTGCGTAGCTGCCACTCCTATTTTTCCATTGCGGCTGAGCCTTGCTGCTGACCGGGCACCGGCTTTAACCACCCCCAGCATAGGCAAGCTATACTCCTGCAAAACCGAGGGAAGGGTAACCGAGGAATGGGTACCACAGGCTACAATAATCGCTTTTACTTGCTTACTTATGAGAAAGGAAATAATCTTATGGGCGTAATTAAACAGCTGTTGTTCCGATTTGTTTCCATAGGGTACATGAGCTGTATCTCCAAAATAGATAAAGCTTTCATCAGGCATTTTTTCCATCAAGGATTTTACTACCGTCAATCCCCCTACCCCTGAGTCAAAAATGCCTATGGGCTCGTTTTTCCCCAAAATCTACACCTCTTTTTGTCTAAATCAAGTAAGATTCTACTGCAAAAAGTTATTAATATTCATTGGCTTGTATAAATATACCGCTCCAGCGTCCTTAATAGCGACCGAAGGGAGCATCAGTTGTGCCCGAC
>ENA-UOUL01000744-UOUL01000744.1-bioreactor-metagenome-genome-assembly--contig:-NODE-744-length-53598-cov-5.898694_pt1 | contig 53598 bp, 43 predicted proteins | sample MGYA00249838_ERZ747220 | MGnify/ENA primary metagenome ERZ747220 (study PRJEB28778, sample SAMN05720191) | bioreactor metagenome | isolation source: Anaerobic biogas reactor | place: USA:Washington... | reverse complement strand
GGCACAGCGAGGTCTTGCCGGCCCCCGAGGGGCTGGAGACGATCAGCAGGACGCCCCGGCGCGGGGTGCGGTCATTCGACATTCTGAACCTGTTCGCGAAGCTGCTCGATGGTCGCCTTGAGGTCCAGGCCCACGGCGGTCAAGGCGTTGGTCGCCGATTTCGAGCACAGGGTGTTCGCCTCGCGGCCGAATTCCTGCGCCAGAAAATCGAGCCGGATCCATCCAGCCCCAAATACATCTTTAACGAGCGCGGCATCGGCTACCGGTTCGTGGATTTCAAACGGCAGGCCGAATCCGCAGAAAGCGATAACCCACAGGAACATGGCGAGGACCCAAGCTAGCAGGAGACGACCTAACCCGCGCGCCCGCCAAGAAGACCGGTACCGCTGGCTCCTCTTGGAGTTGTTCATCGTGCTCCTGGGCGGCATCGGCATCGCGCTCATCGCCAGCAACATGTTTGACGGCGGATCGCGAAACGCCACACCCATCCCCAGCCCCTCAGCCCAGGTGGTCGAGGAGCAGACCCTCACCGCGCAGCCCGGGGAAGGCTCGCCCAGCGCGCCCACCGATACGCCGACGGTCCCGCCGGCGGACACCGCCACGCCCGCGGCCCCGACCTCGACGCCCAGCGAGACGCCCTTGCCTACCGCCACCTGGACGTCCACGCCGGACCTGGCGACGCTGTGCCGTGAGCCCAACGACGCTTTCAACGAGGCCGTCGGCCCGCTGGCCTGCCCGATCACCCTGCAATGCCTCGCCTGGCCCGAGGGCGATACCGACTTTTACTATATCGAGTTCGCCACCCCCGCGCCTTTGCACATCCTGTTGCGCGAGCTCGCTACGAACCTGGATCTCTACCTGTTCGACGGCAACCTGCAGATCATCACCGTCTCCGATGGGGAAGCCCTCGCCGATGAGCAGATCGACACGAACGTGGGGCCAGGACGCTACTATATCGCCGTCCAGACCGTGGGTGACGGCGTGGAGGATCGGCCCTATACCCTGGAGGTGTCCTGCGGCGCCGACGGCGTGCCGCCCGCCTCGGCCACCACCCCGCCAGCGGCCCCAACTGACGCCTGCGCGGAGCCGAACAGCAGCTTTGACACCGCCATCGGCCCCATCGCTTGCGACTTGCTCTACCGCTGCGACCTCAGCCCGGTGGGCGGCGACCTGGCCGACGTCTACTATGTCGACCTGGCCGAGACCACCGAGCTCGAGATCAGCCTGACCGAGATCCCGGAGAATAGCAACTGGAGCTTGCACCTGTACGACCCGGACGAGATCGAGGTTGGATTTTCTGACAATGGCGGCAACAGCGACGAGTTCCTGAGCTATGTCGCGCCGCCGGGCCGGCTCCATATCGCCGTGCTGGTCTCCAACACCGCCGCGCCGGCGGGCACCTATGCCCTGCAAGTGAGCTGCGCGGGAGGGAACCAGCCGCCGCCACCGCCGCAGTCCCCGACAGCGCGGCCTTCGCCCAGTGCGACGCGCCCGCGGCTGCCCACTCCCGCTGGCCCCTGCCAGGAGGTCAACGACTATGTCGAGGTGGCCTATGGTCCGCTGGCCTGCGGCGAGAGCTATAGCTGCCTGATGGACCCGCCCGAGGGCGATCTGGTGGACATGTTCTACATCGACCTGCCCTACGAGATGGAGCTCATCGTCGAGCTGACCGGCATGCCCCCCGACGTGGACTGGGACCTATCGCTCTATGACCAAAACCAGGCCATGCTCGCCTTCTCCGGCGGCGTGATCAACGAGGACGAGCGCATCGCCATGTTCGTCAACCCCGGGCGCTATTATATCGCGGTGGAGGTGATCGAGGAAGGGCTGCCTGCCGGCGGATATACCCTGCGCGTGCTTTGCGCGGACCTGCCCACGCCCACCGCCACCTGGACGTCCACACCGACCATCACCAACACGCCCACCTGGACCGCCACCACGACGCGGACGCTCACCAAGACACGCACGGCGACGCGCACCCGCACGCTCACGGCCACCCGCACCGGCACCTGGACCAAGACGCCCACCTGGACCCGCACGCCGACCTGGACGGGGACGCCGACGCGCACCTCCACCTGGATCAACACGCCGACGGTGACCCGCACGGCCACGCTCACGGGCACGCCTACGCCGACGCCGACCATCACGCTGACGCCCACCATCACCGCGACGCCGACGATCACACCGACGCCGACCTGGACGCCCACGCCCACCCACACGCCAACCACGGGCCCCACGGGCACGCCGACGCCTACCGGCACGGCCACCGCCACCTTCACCCACACGGCCACGGGGACGCCCACGCTGCCGCCGACCCTGACGATGACGCCCACCCATACGCCGACGCCGACCGATACACACACGCCGACTTCAACGTCCACGCCGTCCTCGACGTCCACGCCGACCCTAGCGGCCACCGCGCCCCCTACCGGCACCATCGCCAGCAGCTCGGTGATCGGCGCGGCCAACTCGAGAGGTGAGAAAGACCCGCTGCGCCCAGCGGCCCCGGCGGCGCCGCGGCTCCGGCAAGAGTCGGAATAGTGGACTGGCTGCTCGTCCGGCGTGGGGAATAGCTGCGGCGGGCCAGCCAACGGGTGCCCCAGAATCGTTCCAGAAAGGCCGGGCGCCCAGGGAAAAGCGCAGGAGAATACCAGTGGGGCTGACATCCCGTTTCTACCAGTCAGAGCGCGACCTGCTGGACATGTACGGCCTGTTGATGGAGGCGCGGGCGCGCACCGATGACTGGCGCTATCCGCACATTGGCGACCTGGCCTTCTGGTTCTTCATGGTGCTTTGTCACCTGGACCCGCAAAAAGAGATCCGCCTCTGGCACGATGGTGGGTTGGTCGGCTATGCGATCCTGGGCGAAGATCCCTCGTTCGACTGCCAAGTGCTGCCCCAATATGCTGCGGCTGGCATCGAGGGCGAAGCGCTGGCCTGGGCAGAGTCGCGCGTAGCCGAGTTGTGTCAGGGCGACGCCGCGCGCTGGGGCGGCAAGATGGTCTCGGGAGCCCGGCAAGATGACTGGCGGCGCAGAGCCTTTCTGGAGCGGCATGGCTTTTGCCTGAGCGACTATGTCGAGGTCAACTGCATCCGCTCGCTGGACGAGCCGATTCCCGAGGTCACACTGCCCGCCGGGTTCCAGGTCCGCGCCGTCGCCGATTCGGAGGCCGCCGAACGGGCCGCTGCCCAGCGCGAGGTATGGCAGCCATGGACAGTCGGGAACGTTAGCGAGGACGACTATCGCCGCTTTATGCGGCTGCCGGGCTACCATCGCGACCTGGATGTGGTGGCGATTTCGCCCGATGGGGCCATCGCCGCATACGTGAATGGCTGGATTGACCCCGTCAATCGTGTGGGGGATTTCGGCCCGGTGGGCGCGCGCCCGGCTTTTCGGCGGCAAGGGCTGACGCGGGCCGTGCTGCTCGAGTCCCTGCGCCGGATGAAGGCGCGCGGGATGGATCGCGTGAGCGTCTCCACGGGCGTCTCCAACATCCCAGCGAGGCGGCTCTACGAATCGGTTGGCTTTCGGGTCGTGAACCAGTTCCTCGAGGTTGTGAAATCGGAGGGCTGAACCATGAGCGCGCCAGACCAAGCCATTATCCTGCCCGAGATGCCCTCCGTGGAGGGCTTGCGTTTCCGACACATTTGCGGCGAACAGGACGCGGAGGGCCTGTACCAGGTGCGCGCCGGGCGGGTCGCCCGCGACCAGGTCGACCTCCAGTCCATCTCGGAGGGCCTGCCGAGCCGCGAGGAGATCGGCGCGTCGCTGGCCAAGCTGGTAGCCGCGCAGCAGCAGCACCGCAGGCTCGTGGCCGAGGTCAACGGGCGGATGGTGGGGTACAGCCTTGTCGAATCCTGGTTCGAGCAGGACGGGCGCTGGGTGTACCTGACCGTGGGCTGGGTCCTGCCCGAATGGCGCGAGCGAGGCATCGGGACGGCGATGCTGCGCTGGGGCGAACGGACGGCGCGGCAAATGGCAGCGGCGGATCACCCGGGCGAGCCCTTCGAGTTCGCCTCCAACGCCAGCAGCACCGAAACGGATACCGCCGCGCTCCTGCGGCACGAGGGGTATTACGTCGGATACACCGTCTTGGAGATGGCGCTGGATACCGCCGCGCTGCCTCCGCCGCAGCCGCTGCCTGCGGGCATCGAGGTGCGCCCGGCGCGGCCCGAGCATTACCCCCTCATCGCGGATAGCATGATCGCATCCTACCGCGACGAGTACCCGGGGCATCGCTTCCAGGAGACCAGTGACGCGGCGGACAGCATCGCCGGGTTGGAGGAGCCTGTCCACGATCCCACCCTCTGGCAAATAGCCTGGGACGGCCAGCAAGTCGTTGGCCTGGTGATACCCAAGATCGAAAAGGGGCGGGCCTCCCTCTACGACGTCAGCGTCCGCCCGGCCTGGCGGCGGCGCGGGCTGGCGCGAGCGCTGCTGACTCGCGCGCTGCACGCCGTCCGCCAGCGCGGCGTGGAGGCCATCCGGGTCAACACCGTGGCTGAATTTCCCACCTGCGCCAAGGATCTCTATCGGAGCGTGGGCTTTCGCTTGGTGAAAGAGTTCCCGCGCTATCGCAAGTCGCCCTGACCCAATCGGCAACCGACCAGACCACCAACAGACACCATAGACAATTACAGCTAATCTACCCACCACCAGCAGGAGGAGACATGATCGACAAAACCACCCGCCAGACGATCCTGAAGCAGCCGCGCCCGGAGCCGCCCTTTCGGAGCGAGCCGCTCCTGGGCAGTTGGTACACCGAAGCCGAGATGGAAGCGCTGAACCGCGTGGTGCGCGAGAGCAACGACTGGCGCGGCGATGGCTTTGGCTTTATCTGCCAAGAGATCACCGATTTCGAGGCGGCCTTTGCGCGCTATGTCGGCGTGGAGCACGCCGTCTCCATCACCAGCGCCGGCGCGGGGCTGGACATGGCCGTCATGTGCCTGGACCTCAAGCCCGGCGATGAGGTGATCGTCCCGGCGATCAACTTCAAGGCCGCCGCCCACTCGGTCATCGGCCAGGGCGGCAAGGTCGTCTGGTGCGACGTGGACCCGCGCACCCTCTGCGCCGACCCCGCCGATTTCGAGCGGCGCATCACCCCGCGCACCCGCGCCATCATCGCCACGCACATGAACGGCCTTTCCGCCGACATGGACGCGCTGGAGGCCGTCGCCGCCCGCCACGGCGGCATCAAGGTCATCGGCGACGGGGCGCGCGCCTGCGGCGGTGGCTACAAGGGGACCAAGATCGGCAAGCGCGGCTGGATGAACATCTTTAGCTTTCACACCCAAAAGCTGATGACCACCCTGGGCGAGGGCGGCATGGTCGTGACCGGCGATCCCGAGCTAGGGGCGCGGCTGCGGCAGCTCCGCCAGTGGGGGTTGGGCCAACGCTGGGGCACCAATTTCAAGATGACCAAGGTGCAGGCCGCGGTGGGGATCGTGCAACTGGCGCGGCTCCCCGAGATGCTCGCCCCGCGCCTGGCGCTGGCGCAGGAGCGCAACCGCCTGCTCGCCGGCGTGCCCGAGCTGACGCTGCCCTATACGCCAGAGGGCTACGAGCACACCTTCTATCTGTATACCCTGCTCGCGCCCAAGGCCTGGGCCGGGGCCAAGCGCGACCGGCTGATGCAGATCATCGATGGCGAATACGGCGTGGGCTGCGTCGTCGCCAATCCGCCCTGCTACCTGAGCGACCCCTTCCTGGGCAGCCAGACGCCCCCCAACGAGCGGCTGCCGCTCTCGGAGGAATTGGGCGCGCGGCTCTTTTGCGTCTCCATCCACCCGCTGATGACGCCCGCGCAGAACGCCTATATCTGCGCCGCCATCATCGAGGCGGTGGAGCGGGTCAAGGCCGAGTAGCGTGGTCCCGGCGGAGGGCAGCCGCCCTTGAGAAGGCAGTGGTGGATCGTCGGCGCGCTCGTCCTGCTGTGGTCCCTGGCCGCCCCGGCGCCGGTCGCCGGAGAGGGCTGGGCCGCCTATACCGCCGCGAGCGGCCTGCCCGGCAACGCCATCACGGCGCTGGCGGCGGGGCCGGGCGGCGAGTTATGGGCGGGCGCCACCACCGGGCTGGGTCGCTTCGATGGGCAACGCTGGACCACCTATACCACCGCTCAGGGGCTGGCCGACAACTGGGTCACGGCGCTGGCCTTCGATGCCGCCGGGCAGCTTTGGTGCGGCACCTATGGCGGCGGGCTGAGCGCCTGGGATGGCCAGCGCTGGCGCACCTACGACCGCGACAACTCGGGGCTTGCTAGCGACTGGGTCACCGCGCTGGCGCCGGATGCCCAGGGCGGCCTATGGGTGGGCACGCTGGGCGGCGGCATCAGCGCCTTCGATGGCCGTTCCTGGCGGAGCTACACCCGGGCCAGCACGGGCCTGCCGCTGGATCACGTCACCGCCCTGGCGGCGGACGCCCAGGGCGTGCTTTGGGTCGGCACGGCGGGCCAGGGCCTCTGCCGCCTGGCCGGGGGCCGCGGCGCGTGTTTCTCGCTGGCCGCGACGGATATCGAGAACAGCGAAGTGACCGCGCTCGCCATCGGCCGCGACGGCCGCGTCTGGGCGGGCACGGCGGACGGGCTCGTTGCCTTGGATCCCGCGGACGGCGCCTGGCAGCGTTGGCCCGCGCCCGGCGGGTTGCCCAGCAGCCGGGTCCGCGCCCTGGCGCTGGACGCGCAGGGCACGCTTTGGGTGGGCACCGGCGCGGGGCTAGCGGCCTACGACGGCGCGGCCTGGCGCAGCTATACCACCGCCGACGGCCTCCCGCACCCGGTAATCAGCGCCCTCGCCGTCAACGCGACGGGGCTTTGGGCGGGGACGCTGGGCGGCGGGCTGGCCCGCCTGGGCAGCGCGCCGTCCGCGCCCTCGCCCGCGCTGCGCCCTGTGGTCCTGGTGCACGGCTGGCGCGGCCCGGGGAGCGATCGCGTCGAAGATAGCGAGTTCAAGTTCCTGCGGCGCTGGCTCGAGCGCGACGGGCGGGCTGTCTTTTACGCCACGGGCATCTCCCCCGATAACACGCTGCCCCAAAACGCGCGCGCCCTCCAGGCGACGATCCGGCGGGCCAGGGCCGAGACCGGCGCCGCGCAGGTGGACGTGATCGCCTTTAGCATGGGTGGGCTGAACACCCGCGCCTATATCGAGTCGGCGCTCTACGGCGACGACGTGCATCAGGCGATCATTATGGGCACGCCGCACGCGGGCGTGACGATGTGGAAGACCTTCCTCTTGCACGAGATCGCCCTCTGGACCGACGAGCCGTCGGCCCGCGAGCTGCTGCCCGAGCACGTAGCGCTCTTTAACCAGACGCACCGCAACAACGCGCTGGTGCCCTATCACCTCTATGCCGGCGCGGTGCGCGCGCCCGAGCTGCCCTCCCTGTTCGATTTCCTGCCTCCGAGCGACGGGCTGATCTCCGCCTGGAGCGCCCACGCCCTGCGCGGGCCCGCGGTGCGCTACGTCACCACCGAGGACCTGCACGCCTGGTCGGATGAGACCATGCTGTTGCGCATCCCCTCCTTCCTCTGGCCCGCGGACACCTACGACAACCTCCTCCGCCCCACGCTGCGGGAGGAGTCGACCGCCCCCGCCACGGCCACGCCGCCCGATTGGGCGCCGCTCCCCGCCGAGGTGCATTCGCCGCTTTTCTCCGGCGAACTGGCGGCGGGCGAAACCGCCACCCACACCCTGCCCCTGGAGGGCGGCGGGACGACCCGCTTTTACGCCCGCTGGCAGCGCGGCAGCCTGGATTTCGCCCTGCGCGACCCGCTGGGCGAGCTGCACGAGCCAGGAGCCGAGGGGGAGGACGTCTCGTATTTCGAGCTGGGCTTTGCCAACTTTGCCAGTTACGTCATCACCGACACGCTGGCGGGGGCCTGGACCTGCCGGATCAGCGCGCCGGAAGGCCTGCGCGAGCCCGTGGGCTATGCCATCTATGCCGTGCTGGATTCGCCGCTGCGGCTGGAATTCGCGCCGAGCCAGCCCTGGTATCGCGCCGGAGAGCCCGTGGCGCTGCGAGCCACCCTGTCTGACGGCGGGCGCGGGGTGGCCGGGGCCAGCGTCTCCGCGGCGATCTATACGCCGGCGCATGAGCGGCTCGACGTGGCGCTCTTGGATGACGGCCAGCACGGCGATGGCGCCGCCAACGACGGCATCTATGGCAACCATTGGCAGCCCGCCGGAGCAGGCGGCTACTACCCCGTGTTCGTCACGGCCACGGGGGCAGGAGCCAGCGGACCCTATGCGCGCGGCGCCGAGGGGGTGTTGCTGGTCTCGCCGGGGGCGGCCGAGCTGCTGGGCACGTCGCGCCTGCGGCTCCCCGATGATAACGGCGACGGGGCGATAGACAAGCTGGAGCTCCAGCTGGCGATCGGGGTCCAACAGGCGGGCGAGTTCCTGCTGGCCGCGCAGCTGCTCGACGCCGCGGGCGCTCTCATCGGCTCGACCGTCGCGCCCATCGGCTTGGCCGCGGGGCTGCAATGGGCGACGCTCTCCTTTCCGGGCTCCTGGATTCGCCAGCACCAGGCGGAGGGCCCCTATACCGTCACCAGTATCCTGCTGATGGATGCCGCCGGCGCCGCCGTGCCCCTGGATCAGGGGGCGGACGTGGTCACGCCGGCGCTGCGCTGGCAGGATTTCTCCCCTTGACCCCAGGCCCAACCTAGAAGAGGGTGACCATCATGAAAAAGTGGTTGATCATCGGCGGGGCGCTGATCCTGCTCGTTGTGGGGGCCATCCTGGCCTATACCCGCTGGGGCGGGAGCAACGGCGCGAACACTGCCCAAGTGCGGCGGGGCGTCATCAGCGCCACGGTGGAGACCACCGGCAGCATCCGCCCCGCCCGGCAGGTGCGCCTATCGCCCCAGGTGACCGGGACGGTGGCGCGGGTGGCCGTCGCCACGGGCGACGTGGTCGAGCCGGGCGATCTCTTGCTCGAGCTGCGCGAGCCGGCGCTGGAGCGGGCGGTGCGCCAGGCCGAGCTGAGCCTGGAGATCCAGGAGCTGCAACTGCAGCAAGCCCGCTACGGCGGCAGCGACGCCGAGATCGCCATCGCCACGGCGCGGCTGCGCCAGGCCACCGTCGTCTTGCAGGCCGCGCAGGACGAATATGACCAGGTCGCGGATCAGGAAGGGGCCTCCACCAGCGACGAGGCCATCGCTCTCGAGGGCGCCAAGGTCAACTATGAGATCGCCAAGGCCGGCTTTGACGGCGCGGTGAACGGCGCCGACGCCGACCGGATCGCCCTGCTGACCAAGCAGCGCGACCTGGCCGCGCTCGGCCTGGAGAGCGCCCGCGACCAACTCGCGCAGACGCGCCTGCTAGCCCCCTTCGCCGGGACGGTGCTGGCCATCGACGTCCGGCCCGAGGAGGCCGCCTACGCCCGCAACCCGCTCCTGACGCTGGCGGACCTGACCCGGTTGGAGGTGGTGGCGCAGATCGACGAGATCGACATCGGCGCGGTGGCGGAGGGCCAAGAGGTAGAGATCATGCTGGACGCCTTCCCCGGGCAGCGGCTGCGCGGGCAGATCAACCACATCGCCCCGGCCGCCACGCCCCAGCGCGGCAGCACGGTCTATGAGGCGACCATCGCTTTCAGCGGCGAGGGGTTGCGCGTCCGCCCGGACATGGGCACCAACGTCACCATCATCACGCTGGCCAAAGAGGATGCGCTCCTGGTGCCAAATCGCGCCATCCAGCGCGTGGGCCAGGCGCAAGTGGTCCGGGTGCTGGAGGGGAGAAAGGCGCAGGAGCGCGAGGTGGTCGTGGGGCTATCCAACCGCGACGAGACCGAGATCCTGGAGGGATTGCGGGAGGGCGAGACCGTGCTGCTCGAATAGGCGCCGGCTAGGACTCCTCGAAAGGGGCGAGCTCGTCCCCCACCAACTGATCCACCCTGAGCTGGGCCTCGTCCAGCTTGGTCTCGCACCAGCGCGCCAGCTTGACCCCCTCCTCAAAGAGCGCCAGCGACGCCTCTAGGTCCAGGCCGCCGGCCTCCAGGCGCTGCACGATCTCCTCCAACTGGGCAAAGGCCTGCTCAAAGCTCTGTTCCTCGCTCATCGTTCCTCCTCCCGGCCCAGCACCAGCGCGCCAAAGGCGCCGTCGCGCACCTGGACCCTGACCTTGTCTCCAGCCGCCACCTGATCAACGCTGCTCACGATGCCATCATCCGCCCGGCGCACGATGGCATAGCCCCGCTCCAGCGCCCGCAGGGGACTGAGGCTCTGCAAACGCAGCGTGTGGCCGCTGAGCCTCTCGCGCTGCAGGCACAGGCGATAGGCCATGGCCCGCGCGGCGCGCTCGGCCCGCTCGTCGAGGCGCTGGCGCCATTGGCCCAGGCTGTTGCGCGGCGAATGGTAGCCCAGCACCTGCCTCAGGTGGGCCAGCTCGCCGCGTTGGGCCTCCAACCGCCCCAGCATCTCCCCCGCCAGGCGCTCTTGCCAGAGCCCGACCTGCTCCCGCAGCGCCTCGCGGTCCGGTGTCGCCAACTCGGCGGCCGCGGAGGGCGTGGGCGCCCGCACGTCCGCCACAAGATCGGCGATGGTGTAATCCGTCTCGTGGCCCACGCCCGAGATCACCGGCACCGGCGCGGCATGGATGGCCCGCGCCACGCCCTCGTCGTTGAACGCCCAAAGGTCCTCGATGGAGCCGCCGCCGCGGGCCACGATGACCAGGTCCACCTCCGGCCGGCGCCCCAGCCGCTCCAACGCCGACACGATCTGCGCGGGCGCCTCGGCGCCCTGGACCAGCGTGGGCGATAGGATCACCCGCACCAGGGGATACCGCCGCCGCAAGATGTTGAGGATATCGCGCAACGCCGCGCCCGTCGGCGAGGTGACCACGCCGATGCAGCGGGGCATGGGCGGCAGCGGGCGCTTGCGCTCCACCGCAAAGAGCCCTTCGGCGGCCAGGCGCTCCTTCAGCGCCTCGAAGGCGAGATAGAGCTGGCCGATGCCCTTGGGCTGGATGGCGTCCATGGTGAACTGATAGTTGCCGCCTGCCGCATAGACCGAGACGTGGCCGTGGACCAGCACCTCCTCGCCCGTGGAGGGCAAGTAGGCCTGGCGGACCACCATGGAGCGCCACATCACGCAGCGGATTTGCGCGTCGGCGTCCTTGAGGGTGAGATAGACATGGCCCGCCGAGGAGCGGGTATAGTTGGAGACCTGGCCCACCAGCCAGAGATCCTGCAACAGCGGATTCCTCTCCAGCGTCTCTTGGACGTGGGCGGTGATTTCGCTGACGGTGTAGAAAACGGGGTCAAAGAGGTCCATAGGTCCGCGTTCACCTACCGGATTCCAGGTCGCGCCGCCTCAGGCAGGCTGCAGCACCCTGTCGATCGAGCCCAATAGCTCGTCCACGGTAAAGGGCTTGCGCAGGTATCCGCTGGCCCCCTCCCGCATGGCCTCATTCAGCAACTGCTCCACCGCGTAGCCGGTCATCATGACCACCGGGATATCGGGGCGCAAGGCCTTCAGGGCGCGAAGCGCCCCCAAGCCATCCATGGCCGGCATCCGGATATCGAGAAACACCAGGTCAAAGGGCCCGCCCCGGATGCTCTCCAGCGCTTCCTCACCGCTGCCCGCGGTGCGCACATCGTAGCCCTTGGCGCCCAGCATGAAAGAGAACAGGGTCCGTATGCCGGGCTCGTCATCCACGACCAGAATGCGCCTTTTCCCGAGGCTCATGGGGCGCGCAGTCATGGTGTCCCCTCCCTATGCTGCTCTGGCTCCGAAAAGAGGGCTGGGCTCCGCCATCACATTCGCCAATCGCAGCACCTAACCGGCCATCGGGGCTCTATGCCGGCGAGCGCGTCCAGTGCTAACCCAACCGGGCACACGAACAATTATACCACCACTCCGCCCCGCCCGGAAGACCAGCCAGGCCTGGGGACTCGCGCCCCATCATTTGCCCATCAACACGCGGTAGCAGCCCGCCCAGGTCTCGGGGCTGCGCATCAGCTTGGTGATGCGGATGTCGGCAAAGTGAGGCATCAACTCGGCCAGTTGCGCGGGCAGCTCTTGCCACTTGTCCGCCTTGATGGTGGCCTCCATGCGATGGGCAGCTCCCCCAGACCACTCCCATTCGAGGCGGAAGCGGTCGGCCTTGAGGTAATAGTTGCGCTTCTCCCAGGGCTCCACGGTTCGTTCGATGGTATCCGAGATACCGCGCAGGCCGATGACCACCAGGGCGGCAAGGTCTTTGGCCTCGTCATCCAGCTCTTTTTTGCTCATCAGGTGCCGCAGCGCTTCCGCCACGGTGCGGCGCCACTGATTTCGTTCCTTAGCGGGGCTATCGGTGTTGATGACACGACCCATTTTTCGCTCCTTCCAGGTATCGGGGCAAGTATATCTGTTTAGTCGAGCCGGTCAAATCCCTCGCCAGGGCGGCCGCCTGTCCCGCCGCGCTCCGCCAGCATTTCCGATTTGGCGCATACCAATGTGCCATTTTGCGATATCCGGGTATAATGTGGTGGGGTTGCTGAACCCCCAATAGGAGGGCACAGAAAAGGCCAACGCGGCGGCGTGGCGCCCCTGGAGCAACCAGAGGGCGCTGGAAGCCCGTCGGTCACAGCGTGAAATGGACGTTCTCGCCATGAGCGGGAGCTGACCCCTCAAACGCCAGGGAGGTCACGAAAGGATGAGGATTGGCCGCGTCGGTCGGGTAATGGGCGTGGTGGTCGATGTGCAGTTCGCCGTGGGCGACCTGCCAAGCATCAACAATGCCCTGCTGATCCAGCCAGAGGGACAACCGGACATCGTGCTGGAAGTGCAGGAGCACATCGATCCGCGCACGGTGCGCTGCGTGGCCATGTCCTCCACCTCTGGCCTGGACCGGAGCATGAAGGTGACCGATACCGGCGAGCCGATCAAGGTGCCGGTGGGCCAAGCCACCCTGGGCCGGATGTTCAACGTGCTGGGCGAGCCGATCGACGGCCTGCCTCCCCTGGAGAACGCGGAACGACGCGCCATCCATAACCCTTCCCCGCCTCTACAGCAACTGCGGCCCTCGCAAGAGATCCTCGTCACCGGCCTCAAAGTCATCGACCTGCTCACGCCCTATGGCCGCGGCAGCAAGATCGGCTTCTTTGGCGGCGCAGGCGTGGGCAAGACGGTGCTGGTCACCGAGCTGATCCGCAACACCATCAGCGTCAACCAGGGGATTGCCGTCTTTGCCGGCGTCGGCGAGCGCACCCGCGAGGGCCACGAGCTGTGGGAAGAGATGAGATCCAGCGGCGTGCTGGAGAACACCATCCTCATCTTTGGCCAGATGAACGAGCCGCCCGGGGCGCGCATGCGCACCCCGCTGACGGCCCTCACCATGGCCGAGCACTACCGCGACCAGAACAAGCAGGACGTCCTGCTCTTCATCGATAACATCTATCGCTACATCCAGGCGGGGTCCGAGGTCTCGGCCCTGCTCGGCCGGGTGCCCAGCGCCGTGGGCTATCAGCCCACCCTGGCCACCGAGATGGGCGAGCTGCAAGAGCGCATCGCGACCACCAGCGGCGGCGCCGTCACCTCGGTGCAGGCGATCTATGTGCCCGCCGACGATGTGACCGACCCGGGCGTGGCCGCCGCTTTTAGCCACCTGGACGCCGTCACCAACTTGTCGCGCAAGCTCTCCAGCCAGGGCTTTTACCCCGCCGTGGACCCGCTGACCTCTTCCTCCAAGATGCTGGAACCCTATATCGTCGGCTGGGACCACTATCAGGTGGCGCAAGACGTGCTGGCGATCCTGCAAAAGTACGAAGAGCTCCAGGATATCATCTCGATCCTGGGCACCGAGGAGCTTTCCGAGGAAGACCGGCGCACCGTGCGGCGGGCCAGGCGGGTGCAGCGGTTCCTGACCCAGCCGTTCTTTGTCACGGAGCAGTTCACCGGGCTGAGCGGGCGGCTTGTCCCCTTGGAAGAGACGGTGCGCGGCTTTAGGAGCATCGTCGAGGGCCAGTATGATGACCTGCCCGAACAAGCCTTCTACATGGTGGGCACCATCGACGAGGCCGTCGAGAAGGCCAAGCAGCTATGACCGAGCGATTCGATCAAGCCACCGCTGTCTGGCTCCGCATCGTCACGCCGGAGCGAGTGCAGTTGGAGACCAGCGCGCACTGGGTCCAGGTGCCGACGGTGGAAGGGATGTTGGGCGTTTGGCCCTTGCATGCGCCCTTGATCAGCGCCGTCACGCCCGGAGAGGTCGAGTACGAGACAGCCGCCGGCATCCAGCATGTCTGGGTGGATAGCGGCATCCTCCATATCCGGCACGGCCAGGTGGTGGTGCTCACGGGCAGCCCGGAGCGCCTGCCCATGCCGGAAAGGGGCACGGCGGCCTGGGATCAGAGCATCGAGGACATGTCCGGCGCCCTCGGCGCCACCAGCGAGGGAGAAGAGGGAGCCTCGCCCGCCAAGGCCGGGCCAGCATGAGCGTGGACTGGGGCGCGCTGCCCAGCAGCCTGGCCATCGGCCTGCTGGCGTCCATGGTCTATTTCGGCGCGCTGGCGCTGATCGTGCGCCAACTCGGCGCGCTGACGCCCAAGCAAACCGTGTTGGTGACCTCCCTCAGCTTGCCCATCCGGCTAGGGCTACTGGGACTAGTCATGGCTTGGGTGATACGCAGCAACGGCATGGTGGGGGCGTTGGGGCTGCTCCCCGGCGTGTTTATCAGTCGCTTCGCGATCCATTGCTGGCTAACCAGATCAAGATAGGAACATGGGACTAGAAAGCATCTTTCCGCGCACGGTATTCCCCATATTCGGCATCCCCATCCAGGACATCGTTTTTCACACCTGGATCGTGATGCTGGTCTTGGGGGTGCTGGCGTACTGGGCCGGAAAGAACCTGTCGCTGCGACCCAAACGCTGGCAGTATCCGATCGAGATCTTTGCCGAGTACGTCAATGGGCTGCTGTCGCAGCGAATCCATAGGCATATCCCTGGCCTTTTCGATGTGGTGGCCACCTTTCTGCTCTATATCGCCGTATCCAACCTTTTGGGCCTGATCCCGGGGCTCAGGGCGCCCACGCGCAGTCTGAGCACCACCATCGCCTTATCTCTGTTTTCCTTTGCCGCGGTGCACTACTTTGGCGTCAAGGAGCGCGGGCTGGGGCGATATGCGCGCACCTTTGTCGAGCCGGTGGGGTGCATCCTGCCCCTCAACCTGCTGGGGCAGGTCAGCCGCACGGTGGCCATGGCGCTCCGTCTGTTTGGTAACGTCGTGGCCGGCGAATCCATTTCTGCCGTCCTCTTCCAACTCGTGCCGCTGATCGCGCCGCTGCCCTTCAACCTGCTGGGCATGGTCACCGGCGTACTGCAGGCCCTGGTGTTCACCTATCTGACCATCGCCTTTATCGCCGACGCGGTGGGAGAGGAAGACGATTCGGCGGAGCAAGAGCTCATCCCCCCGGAGAGCTAAGCGCGACGGAGCCTGGCGTTTCCAGGATCGCCGCGACAGATCGATAGAGGCTCGCCATCATTTTTTAGGAGAAGGACAGCATGTTCGAACTCGAACCCAATAGCCTATTCATGTTCGTCACCACCATCGTCGTGGGTTTCGCCATCGTCGGCGGCACCATCGCCGCCACCCTGGCCGAAGGGCGCGCCGTGGTGGCCGCCTTTGAAAGCATGGCTCGCCAGCCTAGCGTCGCGGACCGGATCTCGAGCATGATTTTCGTGACGCTGGCGATCCTCGAGTCCACCGCCATCTATGTGCTGCTGATCTGCCTGATCCTGCTCTTCGCCAATCCCTTCAGGGGGCTGCTCGGCGGCTAGAAGCAGCGTTCGATCGCGTCCGGCGGCAGCCGAACCCTAGGCAGTGGACCTTGAGTTCAAGTAAGGAGATTCACCATGCTCGATATCGATCCCATCTCGATCATCCTGCAGATCGTCAATTTCGCCTTGTTGGTGTACGTGCTTTCCAAGTTCCTGTTCAAGCCGCTCAAGAACACGGTGGAAGAGCGCGCGGCGGAGGTCGAGGGCACCCTGGATAGCGCGGCCCGGCGCGAGGCGGAGAGCTATGCCGCCAAGCGCGAGGTGGAACGGCGACTGAGCGAGGTCGAGAAGCAGGCCGAGGCGCTGATCAGCCAGGCCCAGCAAGAGGCGGAGCAGCAGCGCGCGAGCATTGTCAACGCCGCCCAGGAGCGCGCCACCGAGATCATCGCCAACGCCCAGAAAGAAGCGGAGCGGGAGCGCCTGGACGCCTTGAGGGACAACTATGAACAGATCCTGGACACGGTGATTGACCTCGCCAGCGGCGTCTTGCGCTCGGTGACCGTCCGGCAAACCCACGACGACCTGGTCACCAACCTGGCTGCCTACGTCTGGCAGCGCCCGCCCGAAGAGGTGGCCGAGTACCGCCGCGCCCTCTCGGAGCGGGATCCTACCGTCTTTGTCTATACCCCGGTGGCCCTGACCGATAGCCAGCGCAAAACCATCCAGGATACCCTGTCTTCGCTGGCCGACCGGCGCATCGAGCTGGAGGTACAGCAACAGCCCTCGCTCATCGCGGGGCTGCGCGTGCGCATCGGCGACCGCATCGTGGATAACAGCCTGCGGCGGCAGCTCGACCAGGTCCGCGACCAGGTCGGGCAAGACCTGCGGCAGCAATTGGGAATGCCTTCATGAGCAGCGAGTTCGACATCAGCCAGGTCCTGCGGCGCATCCGCGAGGCGCAAGAGCGCCAGCAAGGGGTGAGCGCCGCCCCGGAGAACGCTCCCGCGGAAAAAGAGCTGATCACCAAAGGTGAGCCCGGCCGGCCGCAGGATCGCCCAACGGCCAGCTACGCTCGCGACCGGCTGGACATCCATGCCGTGCTGGGCGAGGTCCTCGAAGAGGCCGCCCACTACCGGCACAGCACGGGCGTCATGGACGTGGGCACGGTGCTCCAGGTGGGCAACGGCGTGGCCACCCTCTCCGGCCTGCCCCAGGCCGTGACGGATGGCCTGGTCCGCTTCCCCACGGGCACGTACGGCCTGATCCTCAACCTGGATCGGACGACGGTGGACTGCATCCTGCTGGGCCCCGAGGAAGGCATCCAGGGCGGCGACCTCGTGACCGAGACACACGGCAGGCTCCAGGTTCCCGTGGGCGAGATGCTGCTGGGCCGCGTGGTGGACCCGCTGGGGCGCGCCTTGGACGGCAAAGAGCGGATCATCTCCGAGGCGCAGCGCTACATCGAGCGTCCTGCCCCCGGGATCATCAGCCGCGAGATGGTCAACCAGCCTCTGCAGACCGGCATCAAGGCCATCGACGCGCTGGTACCCATCGGGCGCGGCCAGCGCGAGCTGATCGTCGGCGACCGGCAGACGGGCAAGACCACCATCGCGCTGGACACCATCATCAACCAGCGCGAGGAAGGGATGGTCTGCATCTATGTCAGCATCGGCCAGCGCAAGGCCAGCGCCTTGCAGGCCATCCAGGCGCTGCAAGAGCACGGCGCCATGCCCTACACCACGGTGGTGGTCGCCGCACCCGACGACCCGCCCGCCCTGCTCTATATCGCCCCCTATGTGGGCTGCACCATGGCCGAATATTTCATGGACGCTGGCTATGATGTGCTGATCGTCTATGACGACCTCTCCAAGCACGCCGACGCCTACCGCGAGTTGGCGCTGCTTTTGCGCCGCCCCCCCGGCCGCGAGGCCTACCCGGGCGACATCTTTTACCTGCATTCCCGCCTGCTGGAACGCGCGGGGCGGCTGAGCGAGGACCAGGGAGGCGGCTCGCTGACCGCCCTCCCCATCGCGGAGACGCGCCGGGGCAACATCTCGGCCTATATCCCCACCAACCTCATCTCGATCACCGACGGGCAGATCTTCCTATCGCCCGCGCTCTATAACCAGGGCATCCGCCCGGCCATCGATGTCGGCCTCTCCGTCTCGCGGGTCGGCGGCAAGGCGCAGAAACCCATCATGCGCTCCATTGCCTCCAACCTGCGGCTGGAAATCTCTCAATATCGCGAGGTAGCCCAGTTCGCCCGCTTTGGCACCGAGGTCGACGAGGCCACCCAGCGGCAGATCGCGCGCGGCGAGCGCCTGCAGGAAGCCCTGAAGCAACCGCGTTACGCCCCCATCCCGCTGGCCAAGCAGCTCGCCATCCTCTATGCCGTCTCCCAGGGGCACCTGGACGACGTGCCCGTGAACCGCGTGGCCGGCTTTGAGACGGCGCTGTGGAACCTGCTGGTGCGCGAGTACCCCTCGATCCCGCGCCGGCTGGCCACGGAAGACAAGCTCTCGCCGCGTTTGGTGCAAGAGCTGATCGAGGCGATGGAACGGTTCCATACCGTTTTCCAGGAAGACACATGGAAGACATCGAGCGGATAAAGCAGCGCCTGGACAATGTGCAGAGCGTCGCCCCCATCCTCACGGCGCTGCGCAACATCGCCGCGGGAAGCTGGCACATGGCCCGCGCCCGGCTGGAGGCGGCCCGCATCTTTGGGGACGAGCTCTCCGCCATTTATCGCGCCCTGCACCGCCATCTCCACCCAGAAGCGCTCCAGCCCCCCGCCGAGGAGGCTGCCCCCGCGGGGCGCACCCTGGGCATCCTGGTCATCGCCTCGGAGCGCGGGCTATGCGGCAGCTTTAACTCCACCGTCATCGAGGCGGCTGAACAGCAGGCGCGAGAGCTGGGCCACCAGGGCTACCAGGTGGAGCTTTTGACCCTCGGCGCCCGGGCCACAACCTACTTTCGCCGCCAGGGCCGGCCCCTGCTGGCGACGCAGAGCCTGCCTGTCACCACCGTCGCCTCGTTGGCCTTTGTGCAGCGCCTGCACCAACAACTGGCCGGGCTGTACGAGACCGGGGCCTTGGACCAGCTTTATGCCCTCTATACCCCCTATCAAGCGCGCGCGGCCGGCAAGCCCGTGATGCGCCCGCTGTTGCCCATCCAGCTGGAACAGCCCCCCAGCCCAGAAGAGCTCGCCACCGAGCCGATCATCGACACGGACCCCGAGCTTGTCTACAAGAGGGTCTTGCAACAGTGGTCCGTTGTCGAGCTCTATCGCTGTGTCATGGAATCCGCCGCCAGCGAGCAATCGGCGCGGTATCAGGTGCTGGACGGCGCCACCAACAACAGCCAGCGCCTGATCGACGAGCTGACCTTGAGCTACCACACCGCGCGCCAGCACGCCATCACCATGGAGATGCTCGATCTGGTGGGCGGCGCCGGGCTGCTCAAGCCGCGCGCTGCCGGCAGCTCGAAATAGCCATCTGGGGCCCATTCGCCCGTAACCATTCCGGGGGGAATCCCGTCTAACATATACAGGGTCCTCACACCGGGCTTTGCTGTGCCCGCCACAGGTCAAGCAGGAGAGAACCATTGCCCGCGCTGACCCGCCTCGAGTTCACCCCATATGTGCTTCCTCTGTTGGGCGCGGCCCTCGTGGCCATCGGGGTTGCGGCATACACATGGCGGAAACGCCACGTGCACGCCAGCGCCACGTCGCTGTCTTGCTTGATGAGCCTGGTGCTCCTCTGGCTGCTTGCCTACAGCGTAGAGACCCTGAGCGTCGCTCTGCAGGCCAAAGAACTCTGGGAGACCGTCATCACCCTCTCGCAGGCTTTTGTGGGCCCTGTCTGGCTCATCTTTGCCCTGCAGTATGCCGGGCGCGGCGACCTGCTCTCCAAACGCCGCATCTTGCTCGTCTTGCTTCCCGGCATCATCACCGCGGCGCTGACCCTCACCAACCCCTGGCATCACCTGGTCTGGCGCGATTTGCGCATCGTCGCCTCCTGGCCCATGCCCAGCGCCTTCCCGACGCCTGGGCCCTGGTTCTGGGTGCTGGCCTTTTATCGGTACGTCTACGTCCTGGTGGGCACGACGTTGGTGCTGATCCCCTTGGTGGGCTCGCCTGCGTGGCATCGCAGCCAGAGCCTCCTGGTCGCGTTGGGCGGCCTGATGCCCCTCGTGGGGAATGCGCTGCATATCTTTGATATGACCCACGCCCTGGCGGTCGACCTGGGGCCGTTTGCCTTTGTGGCCGGCGGGGTGCTTCTCGCCCTGGGACTTTTCACCTACCGCTTGCTGGATGTGCTGCCCGTGGCGCAGCAAGCCATTTTCGAGAGCATGCGCGAGGGGGTGCTGGTGTTGGATGGCTTTGGGCGGCTGGTGGACATCAACCCGGCGGCGCGCCGCATGCTGGGCATCCCGCCCCAACTGCCGGTCGCGCGCATCCCGCTGCAAAGCGCCCTGCCTGCCCCGCTGTACGCCGATCTCCACAGCGCTGCGCCGGCCAGCGCCGAGTTCGAGATGGGCCGCGAGGAGACGACGCGCTGGCTGCGACCAGGCTTCTATCCTTTGATGGACGGGCAGGGGCGCTCGCTGGGCAAGCTCATGGTCCTCTACGATATCACCCAGGAGCGCCGCCTCGCCGCTTTGCGCGACGACCTGACCCACATGATGGTCCACGACCTGCGCAACCCGCTGACCATCATGCATTGCAGCACCGAACTGCTCCTGGATGAGGTCTATGCTGGCTTGGAGCCCCGGCATCAGCGGCTGCTCAAGATGATCATGTCCAGCAACATCCAAAGCCTGGAGCTGGTGAACCGCATCCTGGACCTGCAAAGCCTGGAGAGCGGGCGCATGGATATCGCCCAAGAGGATGTCTGCGTAGCGGACTATGTCAAGCAAGCGGTGCAGCAGGCTTCCTTGTTGGCCGAGGTCAAGCAACAAGAGGTCTGCGTCGACATCCCGGAGGGGCTGCCCCCGGCGCAGTCCGATCCCCGGCTCTTGCAGCGCATCCTGCAGAACCTGATCGGCAACGCCGTCAAGTTCACGCCGGAAGGCGGCCGGGTCACCGTCAGCGCGCGCGAGCAGGGCGGAGGCATTCAGGTCACGGTGGCCGATAACGGGCCGGGCATCCCGCCGGAGCTGCAGCAGCGCCTGTTCCGCAAGTTTGTCACGGGAGAGGTCAAGCAGCGCGGGAGCGGCCTGGGGCTGGCCTTTTGCAAACTGGCCGTGGAGGCCCACGGCGGAGACATCTGGATGGAGAGCCAGGAGGGGATGGGCAGCGCCTTTCACTTCACGCTGCCCATCCTGAGGCTCGAGACGAATACCCCCGTCGCCGATCCTGCGCTAACGCGCCAAGATGTTGGCTAGCTTTACAAAGCGCGTGGGCAAGGGCTTGCTCACGCCGATGACCTGCTCATAGGGAACCGTGGTCACCTCGCCGCCCACCATCCCCACCAGGCAGCCCTGCTCGCCGCGGGCCAGGGCCTCCACCGCTCCCGCGCCCAGGCTGCTGCCCAGCAAGCGGTCGTAGGCATCGGGCACGCCGCCGCGTTGCACGTGGCCCAACTTGGTCACCCGCACCTCAAAGCCCAATTGCGCCTGATTCTGCTCATAGTGCTGCGCGATGGCCTCCGCGTTATAGCTCGCGCCCTCGGCCACCACCACGATGGCATGGGATTTGCCGCGCAGGTAGGCGGCGTGGATCTCTTCGGCGATCGTCTCGGGCAAGACCTCGCTCTCCGGGATCACCACCGCCTCGGCGCCGCCGGCGATCCCGGCCATCAGCGCCAGATAGCCGCACTTGCGCCCCATGACCTCCACCAAAAAGGCCCGCTCATGGGAAGAGGCCGTGGTCTTGAGCCGATCGATGGCCTCCAGGGCGATATCCAGGGCGGTATGCACCCCGATGGTGATATCGGTGCCCGCCAGGTCGTTGTCGATGGTCGAGGCCACGCCCACCACCGGATAGCCCATGCGGGCCAGGTCGTACGCGCCCGCCTGCGAGCCATTGCCGCCGATGACCACCAGGGCCTCGATGTCGGCCTGCCGCAGCTCGCGCAGCGCCCGCCAGCGCCCCTCTTCCGTCTTGAACTCGGGGCAACGCGCGCTGCCCAGCACGGTGCCGCCCAACTGCATGATGCCGCTCACGTCCCGCGCCGTCATGCGGTCCATGTCTCCGGCGATCAGCCCCGAATACCCGTGGCGCACCCCATAGACCTGCCAGCCCTGGCCGATGCCCATACGCACCACGGCCCGGATGGCGGCGTTCATGCCCGGGGCGTCGCCCCCGCTCGTTAGCACTGCGATTTTGTTCATGCTCTCGCTCCGCAAGCTGGATAATGCTTCACGCGCATTCTAGCCATTTGCGCGGTCAAGTCAACCTCGGGCGACAAGAAAACACCCCTGGCATCAAGTGCCAGGGGTGTTGTTCGGATTGCGCTCTAGGGGCTAGACCTCGCGGAACTCGCCTTCGACGGTCCCTTCGTCGTCCGCCGGCTTTTCTTGCTCGCCGCCGGGAGGAGGAGGCGTGCCGCCGGGCTGTTGCTGATAGGCCGCCGCGCCCACCTTTTGCACCGACTCCATCAGCTCTTGCGTGGTGCGGCGCATCGCGTCGGCATCGGAGCCTTGCAGGGCCGAACGGACCGCGGCCACCTTGCCTTCCACCTCGGACTTGAGATCGGCGGGCACCTTGTCGCCCAGGTCGCGCAAGGTCTTTTCGGCGGTATAGACCGCCGAATCGGCGATATTGCGCGCCTCCACCGAGTCTTTGCGCTTCTCATCGTCGGCGCGGTGCTGCTCCGCCTCGTGCACCAGCCGCTCCACCTCGTCCTTGTTCAGCCCGCTGGAGGCGGTGATGGTGATCTTTTGCTCGCGGCCGGTGGCCTTGTCCTTGGCCGCCACGTGCAGGATGCCGTCGGCGTCCAGGTCAAAGGTCACCTCGATCTGCGGCATGCCGCGCGGCGCCGGCGGGATGCCGTCGAGGATGAAGCGGCCCAGCGTCTTGTTGTCGCCCGCCATCGGCCGCTCGCCCTGCACCACATGGATCTCCACGCTGGTCTGGCTATCGGCGGCGGTGGAGAAGAGCTGGCTCTTGCGCGTCGGGATGGTGGTGTTCCGCTCGATCAGCGGCGTCGCCACGCCGCCCAGCGTCTCGATGCCCAGGGTCAGCGGGGTCACGTCCAGCAACAGGACGTCCTTGACCTCGCCCGAGAGGACCGCGGCCTGGATCGCCGCGCCCACGCCCACCACCTCGTCCGGGTTGATGCCCTTGTGCGGCTCTTTATTAAAGAACTTGCGCACCAACTCCTGGACGACTGGCATGCGGGTCTGCCCGCCCACCAGCACCACCTCATCGATCTCCTGGGGGCTCGCCTTGGCATCTTCCAGCGCCCTCTTGAGCGGGCCCAGCGTCCGCTGAACGAGGTCGCCGGTGAGCTGCTCCAGCTTGGCGCGAGTCAGGTTCATCTGCAGGTGCTTGGGGCCAGTGGCATCCGCCGTGATGAAGGGCAGGTTGATTTCCGTCTGCATAACGGTGGAGAGCTCGATCTTGGCCTTCTCGGCGGCTTCCTTCAGCCGCTGCAGGGCCATGCGGTCCTGGCGCAGGTCGATGCCTTGCTCCCGCTTGAACTCGTCGCAGATCCAGTTGATGATCACCTGGTCAAAGTCGTCGCCGCCCAGGAAGGTATCGCCATTGGTGGACTTGACCTCGAACACGCCCTCGCCCAGATCAAGGATCGAGATATCAAAGGTGCCGCCGCCCAGGTCATAGACGGCAATGGACTCGTCCTTCTTTTTGTCCAGACCATAGGCCAGCGACGAAGCCGTCGGCTCGTTGATGATGCGGAGCACTTCCAGGCCCGCGATCTTGCCCGCGTCCTTGGTCGCCTGGCGTTGCGCGTCGTTAAAGTAGGCCGGCACCGTGATGACCGCTTGGGTCACCGGCTCGCCCAGGTAGGCCTCGGCATCCTGCTTGAGCTTTTGCAGGATCATGGCCGAGATCTCGGGCGGCGAATACTCCTTGCCGCCCATGGCCACCCAGGCATCGCCATTGGGCCGCTCGATGATCTTGTACGGCAGCACCTTGCGGGCCTTGACCACTTCCGGGTCACTGTAGCGGCGGCCCATCAGCCGCTTGATCGAATAGATCGTATTCTCGGGGTTGGTGATCGCCTGGCGGTGGGCCACCTGCCCCACCATGCGCTCGCCGGTCTTGGGGTTCACGGCCACCACCGAGGGGCAAAGCCTGCCGCCCTCGGCCGTGGGGATCACCACCGGCTCGCCGCCCATCATCACCGCGACCACCGAGTTGGTTGTGCCCAGATCTATGCCAACGATTTTCCCCATGTCAGCATCCTCCGAATGGAATGGATTATGATAGCTCTATATCGCAAGGGGCAGCGCTATTCACTAGGCCGCCTTTGCCACCTTGACCATGGCCGGGCGCAGCACCGTATCGCCCAGCTTGTAACCCTGACGCAGAACCTGCAAAATGGCGCCCTCCGGATAGTCGGCGCTTTCCTCGTAAAAGACCGCCTCATGCACGGTGGGGTCAAAAGGCACGCCTGGCTCGGCGACGACCTGTTCCAGCCCGCTCTTTTGGAAAGCCAGACGCATCTTGCGCTCCACCAGCTCGACCCCTTGGCCCCAGCCCGAAGACTGCGCCTCGGCGGGAAGGTCGCTCAGGGCCCGCTGCAAGTCATCCAGGACCGGCAGCAGCTCGCGCAACAAGCTGGCATTGGCCCACTTGGTCATCTGTTGCTGATCGCGCTCCTGGCGCTTGCGATAGTTGGAGAAATCCGCGGCGGCGCGCTGCCACTGCTGCAGATATTCGGCCGCCTTGGCGGTCTGCTCCGCCAGGGCCTTCTCCAATTCAGCCACCTGCGCCAGAGTCTCCGGCTGCCCGGCGGCGTTCTCTTGTCTGGTCGTTTCTTGGTCATCAAAAGCCATCTCGCTCGTCACCTCCACAAATCTGTCAAACCGCGACTAGGATGTATACAGATCGTTGATCAGCTCGGTCAGGACCTCCGAGATATAGCGCACCGCGGAAACCGCGCGACGATAAGGCATCCGCAGCGGCCCCAGGACCCCCAGGGCCCCGGAGGCGCGCTCCACGTCGCCATATTGCGCCAGCACGATGCTATACCCTTCCATGTCCTCCCATTCGCCCTCGCCGCCGATGATGACCTGCACGCCGCGGGCATGGCCCATGGCCGCCAGCATCTTTTCCATCAGCCCGGCGCTTTCCCAGAGCTGCACGACGTGCCGCATCCGGTTCGGCTCGCTGAACTCGGGCTGCTGCAGGACCTGGGCAAGGCCATCGCGATACGAGATGACGTTGCGGTCCCGCTCCACCGCCAGCATCATGTCCAGGATCTTGTCCATGGCGATCTGCTCCAGGGGATCGAGCGCCACGAGCTTTTGGGCCATCTCGGCCACGTTCAGCCCCTGCAGGATGGCATTGAGCTTGTTGGCGATCCCCTCGAGCCCTTCCTGCGTCATGGGCGTGACGAGGGGCAGCATCTCCTGGCGCACGATGCCGCCGTGCAACACCAGCACGATCAAGGCAAAGGTATCGCTGACCGCGATCAGCTTGACGTGCTTCATCCGCGTCTGCGGCGTCTGCGGCGCGGTCACCAGGGCCGCCGCTTGCGACGTGTGCGCCAGCACGGCGGCGGTCAAGCGCATCCAATGCTCCAGGTCCATGCGCACCTGGTAGAACTGGTGGCGGATCGTGCGCTGCTCAGCCAGAGGCAGCTCGGAATCCTGCATGAGCTGCGCCACAAAGTAGCGGTACCCTTTTTCGGTGGGCAAGCGCCCCGCCGAGGTATGCGGCTGGGCCAGATAGCCGCGCTCCTCCAGGTAGGCCAGTTCGTTGCGGATGGTCGCCGAGCTAACGCCTCGCAGGTAATTCTCCGCAATGGTCGTCGACCCCACCGGCGCAGCCGTGTTGATATAAGTCCTGACCACGATGCTCAGGATCTCTTTTTGGCGCGGCGAAAGCTCCTCGTCCTCTTGAGGCTGAGGGATCGTTTCCTGGCCGTCCAGCGTCATTATATCACCTACAATCGCGCTCGCGTTAGCACTCGCGGTATCCGAGTGCTAATCATATCACGAACAGGGCGTCTTGTCAAGTACCATTTTACGCCCAGGAAGCGGCTACTTTGCGTTCTGGACCCACATATGTTATAATTTCCCGAGGTTCATCAGAGGGAGGTAGGATCATCTCGTATGAAGCGTGAAGCCGTCGTAGCCGAACGGCCGCATGACTCCGCTTGGCAGCGCGTTTTTATGCTTTTCACCGTCTTGCTGGTCGCCGGGGGGATGTTCTGCGGCTATCTGGTGTATACCACGGTTCGCGACCTGGTGGGCCGCTCCCAACTCGCGATCCTGCCCAGCCTCCCCAGCGGCACCGGCGTCGTCCAGGCCCAAACCGGCCAAGATGTGGTGACGCTCCCCGCACGCAAGGAGCGCATCAATATCCTCTTGCTGGGCATCGACCAGCGCGAGATCGAGACTGGCCCCTGCCGCACCGACACCATGATCGTGTTCAGCATCGACCCTGAGAGCAAGACGGCCAGCATGCTTTCCATTCCGCGCGACCTCTGGGTGACCATCCCCGACTATAACGAGCACAACCGCATCAACGCCGCCCACCTCTTTGGCGACGCCCGCGACTATCCCGGCGGCGGGCCCGCCCTGGCCAAAAAGACGGTGCAATACACCCTGGGCGTCCCGATCCACAACTATGTGCGCATCAATTTCGCCGGGTTCGAAAAGATCGTGGATACCATCGGCGGCATCACCATCAACGTCGAGCAGGCCATCCACGATGAAAAGTACCCCGACGAGCACTATGGCTACATGACCGTCGATATCCCCGCCGGCGTCCAAAAAATGAACGGCGCCACCGCCCTGCAGTATGCCCGCGTGCGTCACGGCTCCTCCGACTTTTACCGGGCCCGCCGCCAGCAGCAGGTCCTCAACGCCATCGCGGATAAGGCGATGAGCCTGGATATCCCTATCACTAGCATCCCGCAACTGGTCGTCGCCCTGGGGAACGCCCTGAGCACCGACCTGAGCCTCGCCGACCTGGAATACCTGGCCCGGCTGGCTCGCGAGATTCGCCCCGAGGCCCGCCAGTACGGCGTCATCGACGAATCCATGACCACCGCCACCAAGACGCCGGAGGGCTGGGACGTCCTCATCCCCAACCGCGAGCGCATCCGCGAGTTGGTGGACGAGCTCTTCCCCGAGACGACCGCCGCCGGGCACCCCGCCGATGCCCCGGTGGACCTGCTGATCCAGGAGGCAGCCAAGCTGGAGGTGCTGAACGGCACCGGCGAGGTCGGGCTGGCGGAGCGCACCGCCGCCTATCTCAGCAAGCAGGGCTATCTGATCGGCAGCTATGCCAATGCCGATCGCCTGGACTATACCCAGACGATCATCATCGACTATTCCGGCAAGCCCCACACCGTGGCGGCCCTGGCGGAACTGCTCAAGGTGTCAGCGGAAAACATCCGCTCCGAGGAACTCACCATGGACGTGGATGTGCGCGTGATCCTGGGCCAGGACTTTCGGCTCACCCCCTAACCCGTCGCTCCCGCAGCGCAAACAGCGAGCCGCCCGCACCCCGGGCGGCTTTTTTGCGACCCAGCGGCGTTTGACTGGAGCAGGCGATTATGCTATAATTACTTCCGTTTCGGACTAATTTCAACGAGCAAGGATTGTGATGTCCATTTCTGAACCGATCATCGAAGGCTTTACGGCGTTGTTGCAGCGGTTCGTCCGCCAGCGCCCTCGGCTGATCCCACCCCAGCAAGCGAGCCAATTTCGGGATCACCTGGAACAGTGGCGAGGAGGCGGCGCCAGCAGCCTGGAAGACTATGCCTTACTGGTCCGGATATTCATCACGCTGGCCCAAAGCGACCCTCCCCCAACGATGGGAGAGCTGAGCGCCTGCCTGGGCATGCCCCTCAGCTCGGCCACGCGCATCGTCGACTGGCTGGTCCACGCCGAGTGCGTCGAACGCATCGACGACCCCGGCGACCGCCGGGTGGTTCGCGTGCGCCTGGCGGATAAAGGACAACAGCTCTATGAGGCCAGCATCGCGCAGAACCGCCAGCGCATCGGCGCGCTGCTAAGCCGCTTCACGCTCCAAGAGCAACACGAGCTATTGCGACTGCTCAACAAACTGCTGGATTCGCTCCTGGAGGAGCAGAACCTGGCCTGAAGCCTTCCTAGCTAGACCGACGTATCCTGCGAAGCAAAGGATTCATCGAATGAGAAAAACGATCGTCACCATCGCTGTCATCGCCCTGGTTATCCTGGCTGGGGCTTGGGCCTATCGCGCCTGGCTGGCCCCGCAAGGGGCCACCCAACAAACGCAGGGCCAGGTCGTCACGGTGCGGCGAGGCACCATCGGGGCCACCGTCAACGCCAGCGGGGTCATCCAGCCCGAGAAGCAGCTCGCGCTGACCTTCAAGAGCGCGGGCCGCATTGAGAGCATCAACGTGGCCAAAGGGCAGCAGGTGAGGGCCGGGGAGATCCTGGCGCGCCTGGAGACGGACGAGCTATCACTCCAGGTCGAGCAGGCCCGGATCGCCCTGCAGATCGCCGAGCAGCGCGCCAAGCTGGCCAGCACCACGCCGGCCGCAGCCGACATCGCCGCCGCCGAGGCTGCGCTCAAGGCCGCCCGAGAGAGCCTCGCGCGCCTCCAGCAAGGGCCCACGGAGGGCCAACTGGTCGCCGCCGAGGCTTCCCTGCAAGCAGCCCAGGCCCGCTATGACAAGGTCGCTGCCGGGGCAAGCGCCGAGGACCTGCGCCGGGCCAAGCTGGCCATCGACCAGGCCAAGAACAGCCTTTGGGGCGCGCAGAACGCCCGCGATAGCGCCGGGCTTTCGGCGCAGTTGGGCGGCCCGCGCTCCCAATATGACCAGGCCCAGGCCCAGGTGCTGAACGCCGAGATCGCCGTCGAGCTGGCCGAGCTAAGCTACAAGGCGCTGCAAAAAAGCGCCGGCGAGGCCGAGATCCTGGCGGCGCAGGCCTCCCTGGAGCAGGCCAAGGACGCCCTGGAGACGCTCCGGTCTTCCCCGCGCCCCAGCGATATCGCCGCCGCCGAGTCGCAGGTGGCGCAGGCCGAGGCCAGCCTGGCCCGGCTGCGCAAGGGCGCCTCGGCGGAAGAGCTCGCCATCGCCGACGCCCAAGTGGCCCAGGCTCGCCTCTCGCTGCAGCAAGCCGAGCTGATGCTGAAGGGGGCGGCCATCGCCGCGCCGTTCGATGGCCTCGTCGCCTCCGTCAACGCCCAAGAGGGAGCGCTCGTCTCGGCGGCCACGCCGGCGATCGCGCTGATCGATGTCAGCCGCTTCCGCATCGAGGTGAACGTGGACGAGATCGATGTCGCCCTGGTCCAGGAAGGGCAGTCGGTCCAGTTGACGGTGGATGCGCTGCCGGACGCGGAGATCAATGGCTTTGTCGCCCACGTGGCGCCGGTGGCCACGCTGGAGACCGGCCTCACCGCCTACGTGGTCGAGATCGACATCGCTCCAGTCGCGGGGATGCGCGCGGGCATGAGCGCCAACGCCGATATCAAGGTCCAGCGCAAAGACGATGTGCTGCTGGTGCCCAACCGCGCCATCCGCATCGACCGCAGCGATGGCACCTATCACGTGGAGAGGTGGGTCAACGGCCAGCCCGTGGACGCCCAGGTCATCCCGGGCATGCGCGACGATACCTACAGCGAGATCGTCTCGGGCCTGCAAGAAGGGGAAGAGCTGATCATCCGCTCGCAGTCGCTGCGCGAACAGGTCAGCTCGTTGATGGGAGGCTAAGGATGGGCGCGCCGGTCATCGAGATCAAGGATATCACCAAGGTCTATCAACTGGGCGAAATTCTGGTACATGCCCTGCGCGGCGTCTCGCTCGTGGTGGAAAAGGGCGATTTCATCTCGATCATGGGCCCCTCGGGCTCGGGCAAGTCGACGCTGATGAACATCATCGGCTGCCTCGACCTGCCCACCGCCGGCCAATACCTGTTGGAAGGCGTGGACGTGGGGCGGCTGAACGACAACCAACTGGCCGATATCCGCAATCAGCGCATCGGTTTCATCTTTCAGACCTTTAACCTGCTGCCGCGGACCACGGCGCTCCAGAATGTGGAGCTGCCCCTGGTCTATGCCCACAACGCCGGCTCGCGCCGCCAGCAGGCCATTCAGGCGCTCACCTCCGTGGGGCTGGCCGATCGCGTCGGCCACCGGCCCAACGAGCTTTCTGGCGGGCAGCAGCAACGCGTCGCCATCGCCCGGGCGCTCATCAACAACCCGGCCATCCTTCTGGCCGACGAGCCCACCGGCAACCTGGACTCCAAGTCGGGGCGGGAGATCATGGCCATCATGCAGCGGCTGAACCGCGAGCAGGGGATCACCGTCGTCATCGTGACCCATGACCCCAACATCGCCCAGCACACCAACCGGACCATTCGCCTGAGCGATGGCCAGGTCGTCGCCGATGAAGCGGTGCCTCACCCGCTGGTGGCCACGGCAGAGAGCGAGGCCGCATGATCATCGAGAGCATGCGCATCGCGCTCAGCAGCCTGCTGGCGAACAAGCTGCGGGCCATCCTCACCATGCTGGGCATCATCATCGGCGTGGCCGCGGTGATCACCTTGCTCGCCGCGGGCGAGGGCGTCCAGGGGCTGGTCCGCTCCGAGATCCAAAGCGTGGGCTCCAACCTGGTGTTCGTGGTGCCCAGCAGCCAGGGCGGCGGCCTGAGCCGGCCCAGAGCGGGCTCCGGTTCCGGCAGCCTGACCTATGGCGATGCCTTGGCCATCGGCGATCCGCTGGCCGTGCAGGATGTGGTCGCCGTGGCCCCAGAATACAGCCGCGCGGGGCAAGTGATCTTTGGCAACCGCAACACCAGCACCTTTGTCAGCGGCGTCACCGCCAACTATGGGGCCGTGCGCAACTATGCCGTCGAGATGGGCGGCTTTATCACCGAGCAAGACCTGAACGCCGACGCGCGCGTGGCCGTGGTGGGGCAGACGGTGGTGGAGCGGCTATTCGGCGAGGAGATCTATCCGGTCGGCCAGACCATCAAGATCAACCGCATCCCCTTCCGCGTGATCGGCGTGCTGCAGCGAAAAGGCGGCTCCGGGTTCGGCGACCAGGACGATATCATCCTGATCCCGCTCACCACGGCCGTCAAGCGCGTCTACCAGGGCCGCACCACGCGCGGCGACTATAGCGTCAGCGTGATCTATGCCCAGGTGAGCAGCGAGGAGCGCATCGACGCGGCCGTGCAGGACATCACCGAGCTGCTGCGGGATCGGCACAAGATCGCCTATCGCGATGATGACGATTTCACCGTGATCAACCAGGCGGACATCCTGGACATCTTTGGGAGCATCACCAGCGTGCTCACCATTTTCCTGGGGGCCATCGCCGCCATCTCGCTCTTGGTGGGCGGCATCGGCATCATGAACATCATGCTGGTCTCGGTTACCGAGCGGACCCGCGAGATTGGCATCCGCAAGGCCATCGGCGCCAAGAAGCGGGATATCCTGCTGCAGTTCCTGGTGGAGGCCGTGACGCTCAGCCTGACCGGCGGGGCGATCGGCATCGCCCTGGGCTACCTCGGGTCGCTGGCGGTGGCCAAGGCCGCGCCCGACATCCAGCCGGTGGTCACCGCGCAGACGATCGCGCTGGCCGCGGGCTTTGCGGCGGCGGTGGGGCTGTTCTTTGGCATCTATCCGGCCAACCGCGCGGCGAGCCTGCATCCGATTGAGGCGCTGCGGTACGAGTAAAGGCCAGGGGGTATCTCCCTTGCCTTTTGACCCCTTCGCGATTCTGGCTATGATATGAACCGGGCCAGAAACCCACATCCCGCGAACGGGGTACCCATCCGCCATGAGCCGTGACCCGCTCTTCGACCCGAATATCCTCCGCCGGGAAGCGACGCGTCCCCGCCGCCAGCAGGCGCTGCGCGTGCTGCAAGCGGCGCTGGAGGCCGTGGACCCGGCCAACGCCGTGCGGCGCTACCTCTCCGTGGAGGGCCACGTCCTGCGCGTCGGCGAGCGGCGCTACGACCTGGACCATTATCGGCGGGTGCTGGTGGTGGGCGGCGGCAAGGCCAGCGGCGCCATGGCCCAGGCGGTGGAAGAGCTGCTGGGCGACCGAGTCGCGGCGGGATGGGTCAACGTCAAGGACGGCTACACCGCGCCCACGCGGCGCATCCATCTGCACGAGGCGGGACACCCCCTGCCCGACGCCCGCGGCCTGGCCGGGGCGCGGCGCATGGTCGAGCTGGCTGCTGAGGCGGGCGAGGGTGACCTGGTCCTCTGCCTCATCTCGGGCGGCGGCTCGGCGCTGACCACCCTGCCCGTGCAGGGCGTCTCGCTGGACGACATGCAGGCGCTCACCAAAGAGCTGCTCCGCTGCGGCGCCACCATCAACGAGATCAACAGCGTGCGCAAGCACCTCTCCCAGATCGCCGGCGGCAACCTCGCGCGCCTGGCCCACCCCGCCACGCTCGTCTCCATCCTGGTCTCGGACGTGGTGGGCAGTCCGCTGGACGTCATCGCCTCCGGTCCCACCGTGCCCGATACCAGCACCTACGCCGACGCGCTGGCGGTGCTGGATAAATACGGCATCCGCGCGCAGGTCCCCGCCAATATCGTCGCCCATCTGGAGTCGGGGCGCGCGGGCGCTGTCCCCGAGACGCCCAAGGCCGGCGACATCGCCTTTGCCCGAACGCAGAACCTCATCGTCGCCGACAACGCCATCGCCGCGCAGGCGGCTCTGGCGGCCGCCGAGGCGATGGGGTTTCACACCTTGCTCCTTTCCACCTATGTCGAGGGCGAGGCCCGCGAGGTGGCCAAGGTGATGGCCGCCATCGCCAAAGAGGCCGCGCAAAACGGGCGGCCCCAGTCTCGCCCGGCCTGTATCGTGGCTGGCGGCGAGACGACGGTGACGCTGCGCGGCCAGGGGCGCGGCGGGCGCAACCAGGAGCTGGCGCTGGCCGCGGCCATCCAGCTCGACGGCTGGCAGGACATCCTGATCGCCGCGCTGGCCACCGACGGCAGCGACGGCCCCACCGACGCGGCGGGCGCCCTCGCCGAGGGCGAAACGCTGGCCAGGGCCGCGCAACTCGGGCTGAAGGCGCAGGATTACCTGGCGAACAACGATTCATATGCTTTCTTCCAGGCCCTGGGCGACTTGTTGCTCACGGGGCCGACCAATACCAACGTCAACGACCTGACCTTCATATTCGTTTTCTGAGCCGGGAGGGCATCGCATCATGCTGCGCACCAAGATCGTCTGCACCGTGGGGCCGGCTTCGCGCTCCCCGGACACCTTGCGGGCGCTGATGCGGGCGGGGCTCGACGTGGCGCGGCTCAACTTTTCCTTCGACGGGCACGAGCAGCACCGCGAGAACATGGCCCGCATTCGCGCCGTGGCCGCCGAGCTGGGCAAGCCCGTCGCCATTCTCGTGGATTTGCAGGGCCCCAAGCTGCGCGTGGGGCAGGTGCCGCCGGAGGGCGTCCCGCTGGCCGAGGGCCAGGAGGTGACGCTGACCACCCGCCGCGGTGATTTGGCGCCAGGCGAGATCCCGGTGCAGTATGAGGACCTGCCTCGCGTGGTCCAGCCCGGCCACCGCATCCTCATCGACGACGGCCTGCTGGAGCTGCGGGTGTTGCAGGCTAGCGACGCGGACATCCGCTGCCAGGTGATCACCGGCGGAACCCTGTTCAGCAACAAGGGCCTCAACCTGCCGCGGGCGTCGCTGGCCATCTCGGCCATCACCGCCAAGGATCGCGAGGACGTGGGCTTTGCCCTGGCGCAGCAGGCGGATTGGCTCGCCATGTCCTTTGTCCGCACCGCCAGCGAGGTGCTCGAGCTGAAAGAGCTGGTGCAACAGCACGCGCCAACGGGGCCGCGGCCCCTGATCATGGCCAAGATCGAAAAGCCGGAGGCGGTGGACCACATCGACGCCATCATCGAGGCGGCGGACGGGATCATGGTGGCGCGCGGCGACCTGGGCATCGAGACCTCGCCGGAAGAGGTGCCGTTGATCCAAAAGATGATCATCGCCAAGTGCAACCGCGCGGGCAAGCCGGTGGTGACGGCCACGCAGATGCTGGACTCGATGATCCGCAACCCCCGCCCCACCCGCGCCGAGGCCAGCGACGTCGCCAACGCCATCCTGGATGGGACCGATGCCATCATGCTCTCCGGCGAGACGGCGGCGGGCAAGTACCCGGTGGAGGCAGCGCGCACCATGGCCCGCATCGCCGAGCACATCGAGCGACAAGCGGCCCGCCCCGCGAGCCCGGTTGTTGGCGAGGTTCGGCATCACACCATCGCCGAGGCCGTGGCGCACGCGAGTTGCCAGACGGCGCAGGATTTGGGAGCCGCGGCCATCATCACGCCCACCACCTCCGGGCTGACGGCGCGACTGGTCTCCATGTATCGCCCTGCCGTTCCCATCATCGCGGTGACGCCCAGCCCGATCGTGGAACGGCAGTTGGCGCTGGTGTGGGGCGTCTGTCCCGCGCTGGCGGCGTCCTCGGATACGACCGACGACATGATCGCGAAATCGGTGCGCGTGGCACAGGAATTGGGCCACGTGCGCCCAGGCGACCTGGTGGTGGTCACCGCGGGGACGCCCAGCGGGCCAGCCATCGCGACGCCAACCAACCTGATGAAGGTACTGCTCATCGGCCAGGGGCCCTGAGCTGGCCGCGGATGCCAACCTGACGGCCGGTCGGAGGGCCAGCCGCCAGGATATCATTGTGCAGATTGCCTGAGCAGATCGAGCTATAGAAAAGGAGAATCCCATGAATAAGAAGACGATCCGCGACATCAACCTGAAGAACAAGCGCGTGCTGGTCCGGGTGGACTTTAACGTGCCCCTGGACAAGGCCCTGAACATCACCGACGACACGCGCATCCGCGCGGCCGTGCCCACCATCGAGTACCTGCGCCAGCAAGGCGCCAAAGTGGTCCTCTGCTCCCACCTGGGCCGGCCCAAGGGCAAGACGCCCGAGCTGAGCCTGAAGCCCGCCGCCGCCCGCCTGTCCGAGCTGCTGGCCGCGCCGGTGGCGATGGCCGACGATTGCATCGGCCCCGACGTGGCCAAGGCCGCCGCCGCGCTGAAAAAGGGCGAGGTGCTCTTGCTGGAGAACCTCCGCTTCTACAAGCAAGAAGAGGCCAACGACGCCGATTTCGCCAAGCAATTGGCCGGCCTGGCTGAGGTTTATGTCAATGACGCCTTTGGCACCGCCCACCGCGCCCACGCCTCCACCGAGGGCGTGACCCACTATCTGCCCGCGGTCGCCGGGTTCCTGATGGAAAAAGAGATCGACTTTCTGGGGACCGCCCTGGAAGATCCCAAGCGCCCCTTCGTCGCCATCCTGGGCGGCGCCAAGGTCTCGGACAAGATCGCCGTCATCGAGCGGCTGCTGGGCCTGGCCGACAAGCTGCTCATCGGCGGCGGCATGGCCAACACCTTCCTGAAGGCCCAGGGGCTAGAGCTGGGACAGTCGCTGGTCGAGGCGGAAAAGCTGGACGTGGCCAAGGAACTGCTGACCAAGAGCGGCGGCAAACTGGTCCTGCCGGTGGATGCCGTGGTGGCTGATGCCTTTGCCGCGGACGCCAAGACCAAGGTCGTCTCCATCAAAGAGATCCCAGCCGACTGGCGCATGCTCGACATCGGCCCGGAGAGCATCAAGGCCTTCAAGAAGGCGCTCAAGGGCGCCAAGACCGTGGTCTGGAACGGCCCCATGGGCGTGTTCGAGTTCCCGGCCTTTGCCAAGGGCACCGTGGGCGTGGCGGAGGTCCTCGCTGGCCTGGAGGGCGCGACCACCATCATCGGTGGCGGCGACTCGGCGGCGGCGGTGGAGCAATCCGGCCTGGCCGGCAAGATGACGCATATCTCGACCGGCGGCGGCGCCAGCCTGGAGTTCCTCGAAGGCAAGGTCCTCCCCGGCGTGGCGGCCCTGAACGACAAATAGCAGCTTGGGGGGGCGGGCCCCGTGGCCGCCCCGCCCGCTATCATCCCAAGAAAAAAAAGATGGTGAAAAATGCTTGATCTGAAGACCATTCGCGAGCTCGTCGAACCGAACACCACCAGGATCGTCATGCTGGTGATGGATGGCCTGGGCGGCCTGCCCATGACCGCCGGCGGCCTCACCGAGCTGGAGACGGCCAAGACGCCCAATATGGACGCCCTGGCTGCCCAATCCCTCACCGGCCTGATCACCCACGTGGCCCCTGGGCTGACCCCTGGCAGCGGCCCGGGGCACCTGGCCCTCTTTGGCTACAACCCGCTGACCTACCAGATCGGCCGGGGCGTGCTGGAGGCGCTGGGCATCGGCTTCCCCATGGGGCCGAACGACGTGGCCAGCCGCTGCAACTTTTGCTCGCTGGACGCCAACGGCCTCCTCACCGACCGGCGCGCCGGGCGCATCCCCACCGAGGTGGGCACGAAACTGGTGCAAAAGCTGCGCGCCATCAAGCTCCCCGGCGTGGAGGTCTTTGTGGAGCCCGGCGAGGGCTACCGCTTCGTCGTGGTGCTCCGCGGCGAGGGCCTCTCCGACGAGGTGACCGAGTCCGACCCGCAGCGGCTGGGCGTGCCGCCCCTGACCATGGGAGCTGCGGCCGACGCCAAGGACCCCGCCGCCGCCAAGCGGACCGCGGGCCTCTTGAACCAGTTCGTGGCTGAGGCGCGCAAGGTCCTGGCCAACGACCACCCGGCCAACGGCAACCTGATGCGCGGCTTTGCCAAGCTCCCCGATATGCCCATGTTCCCCGACGTCTTTGGCCTGAAGGCGGCAGCCATCGCCGTCTATCCCATGTACAAGGGGCTGGCCAAGCTGGTGGGAATGCAGGTGCTGGACGGGGCGCACAGCGGCGAGGAAGAGATGGCGCTGCTGGAAAAGGCCTACAAGGATTACGACTTCTTTTTCGTGCACATCAAGTGGACCGATAGCGCCGGCGAGGATGGCGATTTCGCCCGCAAGGTGGGTGTCATCGAGGACGTGGACAAGCTTTTGCCGCGCATCCTGGCGCTCAACCCCGACGTGCTGGTCGTCACCGGCGACCACAGCACGCCGGCCCTGCTCAAGAGCCATAGCTGGCATCCCGTGCCCATGATGCTCTATTCCAAGCACTGCCGCTACGACGCCAACGCCGAGTTCTCCGAGCGCGGCTGCGCGAGGGGCGCGCTGGGCGTCATGCCCGCGACCAATATCATGCCGCTGGCGCTTGCCAACGCCATGCGCCTGGCCAAATACGGCGCGTAGGCGCCGGTGCGCCGGATAGGACGCTCTCGCCATGCGGGGCGTCCTATCCAGGCAACTCGAAGCCCGCGCCGAGGGCCCGAGCTCCGAGTTGCCTGGATCGCTTTTTCAACCGCGAAGGGGGGATCATGAGCGGTCGCAAGCCCAAGTACTGCATCCTGTTGGCCGGCGGCAAGGGCACGCGCATGCGCTCCGCCGATTGCCACAAGGTCTGCTTCCCCATCGACGGGCGGCCCGCCATCAACCGCGCCCTGGATATCTACAAGTCCTGCGGCATCCGCCAGCCGATCGTGGTGGTGGGCCACATGGCCGGGCAGGTGATCGAGACTGTTGGGCAAGAGTTCGATGACATCATCTATACCTATCAGGCGCAGCAACTAGGCACCGGACACGCCACCCGCATCGGGCTCAAGGCGCTTCAATCCCTGGACGCGGATGGGGACGTCCTGCTGGTCGCCGGCGATCGCATCGTCGAGCCTTTCGTGCTGGATGCGCTGATCGACCTCTATTACGCCCGCGATTGCGATATGGCCTTCCTGATGGGCGCCAAGGGCCGCCGCTCGGACAAGGGGCGCATCGTGACGGCCCCCGATGGCGCGCCCCTGGCCGATGTGGAGGCGCGAGACATCTGGCAGCGCGAGGCCTATCGCCGCATTCGTCAGATGACCTTGGAGGGCACGCCGCCATCGCGCGAGGCGGCGCTGGCGATCTTGCGCGCCCAGTTCGACGACCGGCGCGCCGCCAAGGCTTTTGGCCCGCTCTGGCAAGCCCTGGCCGTGGAGGGCCGCGAGCTGGACCGCGACGAACTCCTGGCGCTCATCCCCGAGCGCAAGACCCGCTTTGATTTCGTGCAGCGAGACGGCCAGCCCATCACCCTGACCCCCGACGAGGTGGAGGAGACCGATCACGCCAACTTTTCCATCTATCTCGCCAAGATCTCGGCGCTGCGCTACGCCCTGGACAACCTCAGCACCGATAACGCCCAGGGTGAGGAATACCTCTCGGACATGATCACCATCCTGGCGCAGACGCGGGAGAACGATCAGCCTCGCTTTGTCGTGGAGGGGCTGCTCGTGGAGAACCCCAACTATGTGATGGCCTTTAACGATCCCGCCGAGCTGCTCGAGATCGAGGCGTATTTCCAGCGCAAGAAGCAGCCCCAATTGGCCGCGGCGCTGCCGCAGGATAGCCACCACAAGGCCATCTCGGCCTGGGTCGCCGAGTTCCGCGACCTGGCGATCCCGGATGCCACCAAGCCGCTCTGGCAAGAGCTGTCCGCTCTCTACGGCGCGGACCCCGCAGTCTTTCGCACCCGCCGCCGCGCTTATCTGGAGGTGTTGGAACACGCGGCGCGCGAGCTGGGGCCCGAGACGCCGGTCCTGCTGGTGCACGCGCCAGGGCGGGTCAACATCCTCGGCCGGCACGTGGACCACCAGGGCGGCAACTGCAACCTGATGGCCATCGACCGCGAGTTCGTGATGGCCGTGCATCCCCGCGATGACGACCAGGTGCACCTGCACAATGTGGACAGCGACCTCTTTAGCTCACGCCGCTTTTCCATCGGCGACCTGCTAAAAGACCTCCCCTGGGATGACTGGATGTCACTGATCAATAGCGAAAAGGTCGCCGAGATGGTCTGCGCCGCGGCGGGCGACTGGGGCCAGTACGTCCAGGCAGCGGTATTGCGCCTTCAAAAGAGGTTCCCCACCCTCAAGCTGCGCGGCATGGACCTGGTGGTGCAGAGCAACATCCCCATCGCCGCGGGGCTGAGCTCGTCCTCGGCGCTGGTGGTGGCCTCCGCCGAAGCGACGGTGGCGGTGAACCAGTTGGAGGTCTTTCCCTCCCAGTTCGTGGACCTGTGCGGCGAGGGCGAGTGGTTCGTCGGCACCCGCGGGGGCAGCGCCGACCACGCCGGGGTCAAGTTCGGCCAGAAGGGCAAGGTCGCCAAGGTCACCTTCTTCGAGTTCGGCATCGACAAGATGGTGGACTTTCCAGAGGATTACCGCATTGTCCTCTGCAACTCGAGGATTCAGGCGAAAAAGTCCGGCGGGGCAAAGGACATCTTTAACCAGCAGGTGGCCTGCTATCGGCTCGGCTTTCAACTGATCAAGTCCTTCTTTCCACAATACGCGCCGCTGCTCCACCACCTCCGCGACGTGAACGCCCGCACGCTGAACGTGCCGCTGAGCTACATCTATCGCATCCTGTTGCGGCTGCCCGAGCGGGCCACGCGCGCCGAGATCCTGCGGCTCTTGCCCGAGGCGAACCTCAAGCCGCTCTTTTCCACCCACGCCGAGCCCGCCGGCGGCTATCCCATCCGGGGCGTGGTGCTCTTTGGCCTGGCCGAATGCGAGCGCAGCCGGATCGCCGCCGACCTCCTGGAGGCGGGGCGCGTCGCCGAGTTCGGCCGGCTGATGAATGTGTCGCACAACGGCGACCGTGTGGCCGTCTATGACGCGCACTGGCAGCCGCAGCCCTATCCCTACCAAGTCTCCAACGCCTATATCCTGGACCTGATGGATGACCTGGAGAGCGGTGATCCCGAGCGGGTGGTGGCGGCGCAACTGCAATGGCAGCCGGGAGCCTATGGCTGCAGCACCCCCGAGATCGACCTGATGGTGGATGTGGCTCGGCAGGCGCCAGGCGTGGCCGGGGCGCAGTTGGCGGGGGCGGGCCTGGGCGGCTGCATGATGGTGCTGGCCCATCGGGATGCCACGGAGCAACTGGCACGGCGACTGACAGAGATATACTATACGCCACGGGGCCTGGAGCCTGACGTGGCGGTCTGCTCCCCCATCGGCGGCAGCGGCGTGATCGGCCAGCCCCGCGGCGGCCCGAGCCGTCGCTGGTGAGCGCCAGCAGGCAGATGAAGGACGAGGCATGAGGATTTTCCCAGGCTATCTCTGCGACCTGGATGGCACGGTCTACCTGAGCGAGCGGCTGATCCCCGGCGCGCGCGAGACGATCCAGGCGCTGCGAGCAGCGGGCAGCCGCGTGGTGTTCATGTCCAACAAGGCGCTGGACCCGCGCTCGGTCTATGCCGACAAGCTCAACCGCCTCGGCATCCCCGTGGAGACCGAGGATGTGATCAACTCGTCCTGGGTGACAGCCCGGCACCTGGCGGATATCGCGCCGGGGGCCAGGCTGCTGGTGCTCGGCGAGCCGCCGCTGCTCCAAGAGCTGGCGGAGGCTGGGCTGCGCCTCGCGGACGACCCCACGCGGGTGGATTACGTGGTGGCTTCCTTTGACCGCACCTTTGAGTACTGGAAGCTCTACCAGGCCTTTGTCGCCATCCGCCACGGCGCGCGACTGGTGGCGACCAACGCCGACCGCACCTGCCCCATCGAGGGCGGCGAACTGCCCGACGCCGCCTCGGTGATCGGGGCGGTGGAGGGTTGCACCGGCGCTAAGGTGGAATGGGTGGCGGGCAAGCCCTCGCGGCTGATGGTGGAGACCGGGCTGCAACGGCTGGGCGTGGCCGCGGAGGACTGCCTCGTGGTGGGCGACCGGATCGAGACGGACACGCTCATGGGCCGAGAGGCCGGGGCCAAGACCGCCCTGGTCCTTACCGGCGTCACCAGCCGTACCCGCCTGGCCCAGTTCCCTTACCAGCCCGACTATGTCTTGGATTCCATCGCCGACCTGGTAGGATAATCCACCGCGGAGACGCAGAGAGCGCAGAGAAAAGAGCTAGTTTAGGAGAGGCAAGAAGAGATCCCCGACACTGCTTGTATCGCTTTTGCGCAAGCGTCATGCCGTCATGAAACACCTATTCCAGCTTCCAGCATTGGTAATCGAGACAGGTCAAACGAATATGGACATCAACCAGATCACAGGAGAGATCATCGGCGCTGCGATTGAGGTGCATCGCGCCCTAGGTCCAGGTCTCCTGGAATCAGCGTATGAAGGATGTCTGTGTCAAGAACTCGGACTGAGGAGAGTCGTATATACTAGTCAGGTGGACCTCCCAGTGATGTACAAAGGCCGGTACCTGGATTGTGGCTACCGGCTCGATCTCTTGGTAGCCGATGCTGTGGTAGTGGAGGTCAAGGCTGTAGAGCGGCTCTTGCCGATCCATGAGGCGCAGGTCTTGACCTATCTTCGTCTGGGAGGGTGGAAGGCAGGGCTATTGATCAATTTCAATGTAGCAGTGCTCAAAAACGGCGTCCGGCGCCTTGTGCTTGGTCTGGAGGAATCTGCAAAGCCAGGAATCCCATACAAGTAGTCAGGCTGTCTGAACACGAGTGTCGCATCGCGCTCTCTGATTCCCAAATCTCTGCGCCCTCTGCGTCTCAGCGGTGGTCTATTCTTACACTAACGGACGAGTATACGAAAAGGAGCGATCAATATGACAGGCAAGAAACCAGTTTTGGGCGTTATTATCGGCAACCGCGGGTTTTTCCCCGACCACCTGGCCGACACCGGCCGCCAGGAGATTCAGCGCATCCTGGAAGCAGAGGGCATCACGCCCATCATGCTCACGCCGCAGGACTCTAACTTTGGCTCATTGGAAACGATGGCCGACGCGGACAAGTGCGCCGCCCTGTTCAAGGCGCACCGTGAAGAGATCATCGGCGTGCTGATCAGCCTGCCCAACTTTGGCGAGGAGCGGCCCATCGCCGCGGCCCTGCGCCTCTCCGGCCTGGACGTGCCGGTGCTGGTGCAGGCCACCCCCGACGAGCCGGGCAAGATGACCATCGCCGACCGCCGCGATAGCTTTTGCGGCAAAATGTCCACCTGCAGCAACTTGACCCAACACGGCATCCCCTTCTCCCTGACCCGATCCCACACCGTCTCCCCCTCCTCGACCGAGTTCCTCGAGGACCTGCGCTGGTTCGTCAGCGTCTGCCAGGTCGTCGCCGGCCTGCGCGGCGCGCGCATCGGCTGCCTGGGGGCGCGGCCCGCGGCGTTCACCACCGTGCGCTACAGCGAAAAGCTGCTGGAGCAGGCGGGCATCAGCGTGGAGACCATGGACCTCTCCGAGGCCTACGGCCGCATGGAAAGGCTCCAGGCGGACGACCTGGCCGTGCAGGCCAAGCTGGCCGCCATCCAGGGCTATATCAGCGCCAAGGGCGTCCCGGCCGCCGCGCTGGTCAAGATGGCCAAGTTCGGCGTGGTAATGGACCAGTGGATCAAGGAGAGCAAGCTGGTGGCCACCGCCATCCAGTGCTGGACCTCCATGGAAGAGTTCTTTGGCGTGGTCCCTTGCACCGTGATGAGCATGATGAGCAACAGCCTCATGCCCAGCGCCTGCGAGACCGACGTCACCGGCGCCGTGGGCATGTACGCCATGCAGCTTGCCTCGGGCCGCCCCAGCGCGTTGGTGGACTGGAACAACAACTATGCCAGCGACCCGGACAAGGCTGTGCTCTTCCACTGCAGCAACCTGCCCAAGGACCTCTTTGGCGAGGCCAAGATGGACTACCAGGAGATCATCGCCGGGACCGTGGGCAAGGAAAACACCTACGGCACCGTCGTCGGGCAGCTCAAGCCGGGGGACTTTACCTTCTGCCGCGTCTCCACCGAGGACACCTACGGCGAGATTCGCGCCTATGTGGGCGAAGGCCAGTTCACCCGCGACCGGCTGGACACCTTTGGCGGCTATGGCGTCGCCGAGATCCCGGCGCTGCAGACGCTGCTGCGCTACATCTGCGAGAACGGCTTTGAGCACCACGTCGCCATCAACATCTCGCAGACCGCCTCCGCCGTGACCGAGGCGCTGAGCAAGTACATGGGCTGGGAAGTGTATCTGCACAACACGCTTTAGGCCCTGCCGAACAGGAGGAGGCCCCATGAGCCGGAAATATGCCATCGGCGTGGACTATGGCACCGAATCTGGCCGCGCCCTGCTGGTGGACGTGGCCACCGGTGAGGAGATCGCCACCGCCGTCTATGAATATGCCGACGGCGTGATCGACGAGGCGCTCCCCGGAACCGGGGTCAAGCTGCCGCCCGATTTCGCCCTGCAAAACCCCGCCGACTATATCGAAACGCTCCGCGTCACCATCCCGGCGGTGCTGCGAGAGGCCGGGGTCAGCGCCGCCGATGTCATCGGCATCGGCACCGACTTTACCGCCTGCACCATGCTCCCCATCGACAAGCAGGGCACGCCGCTCTGCCTGTTGCCGGAGTGGCGGGAAAACCCCTACGCCTGGGTCAAGCTCTGGAAGCACCACGCCGCCCAGCCCGAGGCCAACCGCCTCAACGAGATCGCCCGGCAACGCGGCGAAGACTTCCTCTCGCGCTATGGCGGCAAGATCTCGTCCGAGTGGCTGGTCCCCAAGATTTGGGAGACGCTGAACAAGGCGCCAGAGGTGTACGCGGCGGCGGACCGTTTTATCGAGGCGGCCGACTGGATCGTGCTGCAGCTCTGCGGCCAGGAGCGGCGCAACTCGTGCACCGCCGGCTACAAGGGCATCTGGGAAAAGGCCACCGGCTACCCCTCGGATGACTTTTATGCCGCGCTGGACCCGCGGCTGCGGCGCGTGGTCGACGAAAAGCTCTCCCGCCGGATCTATCCGCTGGGCGGGCGCGCCGGCAGGCTGACCAAAGCCATGGCCCAGCTTACCGGCCTGCGCGAGGGGACCGCCGTCGCCATCGGCAATGTGGACGCCCACGTCTCGGTCCCCGCCGCCACGGTGGTCGAGCCGGGGCGGATGGTGATGATCATGGGCACCTCCACCTGCCACATGGTGCTCGGCGCCGAAAAACGCATCGTCGAGGGCATGTGCGGCGTGGTGGAGGATGGCATCATCCCCGGCTACTTTGGCTACGAGGCCGGTCAATCCGGCGTGGGCGATATCTTTGCCTGGTTCGTGGACCACGGCGTGCCGCCCGAGTATCACGACGAGGCCAAGCAGCGCGGGATCAGCCTGCACCAGGTGTTGGAGGAAAAGGCCGCCCAGCTCAAGCCCGGCGAGAGCGGACTGCTGGCCCTGGACTGGTGGAACGGCAACCGCTCCATCCTGGTGGATGTGGACCTCACCGGGCTGCTGGTGGGCGCGACGCTGGCCACCAAGGCCGAGGAGATCTATCGCGCCCTGATCGAGGCCACCGCCTTTGGCACGCGCCTGATCATGGAGACTTTTCAATCCAGCGGCGTGCCGGTGCGCGAGGTGGTGGCCTGCGGCGGCCTGCCGGAACGCAACAAGCTGCTGATGCAGATCTATGTGGACGTGACCGGCCGCGAGTTCAAGATCGCCCGCTCCAAGCTCGCCGGCGCCTTAGGCGCGGCCATGTTCGGGGCGGTGGCCGCGGGCCAGGCCGCCGGCGGCTACGACTCGATCCTGGACGCGGCCAAGCGCATGGCCCACCTGAAAGACGAAGTCTATCGGCCGATCCCGGAGCACCAGCGAGCCTATGACCAGCTCTACGCCGAGTACGTCAAGCTGCACGACACCTTTGGCCGCGTAAACCCGGTGATGAAAAAGCTCAAGCGCATCCGGGCCGAGGCGCTGGGGCTGGAGGGGGCGGCATGATGCTAGACAAGCTTCGCCAAGAAGTCTGGCGCATGAACCTGGAGCTGCCCAAGGCCGGGCTGGTCACCTGGACCAGCGGCAACGTCTCGGGGCGCGACCGGGAGACCGGCTACGTGGTGATCAAGCCCTCCGGCGTGCGCTACGAGCAGCTCCAGCCCGAGGACCTGGTGGTGGTGGACTTGCAGGGCCAGGTCATCGAGGGGCGGCTCAGCCCCTCGGTGGACACGGCCACGCACCTGTACGTCTACCGCCACCGCCCCGACGTGGGCGGCGTGGTCCATACCCACTCGCCCTACGCCACCAGCCTGGCGGCGCTGGGCAAGCCGATCCCCGTCTATCTCACCGCCATCGCCGACGAGTTCGGCGGGCCGATCCCGGTGGGCGCCTATGCCCCCATCGGCGAGGAAGAGATCGGGCGCGAGATCGTGCGCGCCATCGGCGACTCATCAGCCATCCTGATGAAGAACCATGGCGTGTTCACCATCGGCCCCACGGCCACCGCGGCCACCAAGGCAGCGGTGATGGTGGAGGACACGGCCAAGACGGTGCATCTGGCGCTGCTGCTGGGCCAGCCCGACGAGATCCCGCCGGAAGAGGTGGCGCGAGCCCATCGACGGTACGTGGAGAAATACGGGCAAAAGTGAAACCTGGCCCGGCCTGCACCGTATTAAGAGGGAGCGTGGAAATGCCCAAAATCATGGTGATCTATCATTCGCAGCAGTTCGGCAATACCAAAAAGATGGCCGAGCAGGTGGCCGAGGGTTGCCGCCAGGTGCCCGGCGTCGAGGTCAAGCTGGTCAACGTGAACGAGGCGCGGGTGGATATGGCCGAGCTCGCCGCCTGCGACGGCCTCGCGCTGGGCTCGCCCGACTATTTCTCCTACGTGGCAGGCGGGATCAAGCAGTTCTTTGACGACGCCTGGATCGCTCGCCGGGCCGGGCAGCCCACCGGCGACAAGCCCGCGGTGGCCTTTATGAGTCACGGCGGCGGCGGACGAGCCATCACCGCGCTGGAAAAACTGATGCAGAGCCTAAAGTACGAGCCGGTGGCGCCTTCGGTCACCTGCCAGCGCGAGCCGACGGGCGACGCGGTGGCAGCCTGCCAGGCGCTGGGCCGAGCCCTGGCGGAGCGTGTCACCCGATAGCCCGCCACCTCGACCGCGATCTGTGGTCCTCGCGCCCCGGCCAGCACCCGCCGGGGCGCTATTCTTTTTGGGAGGGAACCCGTGAAGACCGAGGTATTGTATCGCCCATCCTATTCGATGGCCGTGGTGGACCTGGATGGAGGGGAGGCGATCCAGGTGGAGGCCGCCTCCATGGTGAGCATGTCCGCCGGCGTCAACCTGGAGACCAAGATGGCTGGGGGCTTGCTGACGGCGCTCAAGCGCTCGCTATTGGGCGGCGAGAGCTTTTTCATCAACGAGTATCGCGCGCCAACGGATGGCGGGCAGATCATGCTGGCCCCCGCGCTGCCGGGCGATATCCACGTGCGGCAGATGAGCGGCGACGCGCTCATGGTGCAGTCGGGCTCCTACCTGGCCTCCGCGGAAGGCGTCAGCGTGGACACCAAGTGGGGCGGCGCCAAGACCTTTTTCGCCAGCGAGGGGCTGATCATGCTCAAGTGCGCCGGCGCGGGCACGCTCATCCTCTCCAGCTATGGCGCGATTCACGAGATGACCCTGGGCGCGGGCGAGTCCTACACCGTGGATACCGGCCATCTGGTGGCCTTCAGCGAGGGGATGGGCTTCCGGGTGCGCACCATCGGGGGGATCAAGTCCACGCTCTTTAGCGGCGAGGGGCTGGTGGTGGACCTGACGGGGCCAGGCCACGTGCTGATGCAGACCCGCAGCGCCGACGCCTTTCTCACCTGGCTGATGCCACAGGTGCAGCGCAACCTGAACACCCTGAACAACACCGGATCGCGCGGGCGGTAGGGTCAAACAAGGAGGCGCGGAGAAAAGGCAGCGCACGCTCTCCGCGCCTCTGGCCACCTATCGGGCCGACTTGGCGATAAAGGCGACATCGGCCAGGCCCTCCAGGTCCGCATCCTGCGTCCAGAGGGTGGCCCCATGCAGGCGCGCCGTGGCGAGCATGACGCTATCCGCCATGGGCAGCTTGGCCTCCGCGGCGAGCTGGGCTGCGCTCACGGCAATCTCGGCGTCCAGGTCCACCACCTTGGCCTGCATCATGGCGGCGACCACTTGGCGCGCCATGTCCTCGCCGCGCTGTTGGAGCACGCGCTTAACTATGCTGCGCCGTTGGGCGTGACCGCCTTCTCGCCGATCCTGCGCTCATTCCCGTCCCGGAGCCGCCGGATGTTGGGCCGCAGCTCCCACAGCGTCATCCCGCCGGAGACGAGGCCATAGATGACATACTCGGCGGGGAGCCAGCCCCGCCACGCCCCCACCGCCAGCAGAGCCAGGGTGCCTAGCGCCAACGAGATGGAGCCGATCGAGGCGATGCGCGAGATCGCCAAGGGGACGAGGCCGATCAGAGCGGCCGCCACCGCCACCGGCGGGGAAAAGGCCAGCAGCGCCCCGATATTGGTCATGGACCCGGCGCCGCCCTTGCCACTCAAAAAGAGCGAGTGGTTATGCCCATAGACTGCCGCCAGCCCCGCCACCACCTCGGCCAGCGACCCGCCCACCAGCCACCGCGCCAGCAGCACGGCCAGATAGGCCTTGCCCGTATCCACCAACACCGTGATCACCGCGGGCGCCACGCCGGCCGCGCGCAGCACGTTTGTGCCGCCGGTCCGCCCGCTGCCCACCTTGCGCACATCCACGCCGCTGATCAACTTGGCGGCGATATAGCCCGTAGGAAATGCCCCGCATACATACGCTAATATCGCAATCAAGCCCAGAGATAGCCACATCACGTCGCACATACCCCCTTTGGAATCGACTGCTGTAACACCTCCAAGCGCCCCTAGTTTCGACTCATCGCGCCAAGGGTCGCCACCATAACCCGATCAAGGTCGCCGTAGGCCCTGACGACGAGGTCATCGCCACCCACGCCTGCCTCTCTTGACTTGGAGGCTTTGGCTTTGGCGGAACACATGACGCACAACCCTTGACACCCGCCACTCCCCGCGCTATACTGTGCTTGTATGCACCCTCATCGACGAGGGACACCTACACCCTAACGCCTTTCCGCCGCACGCTGACCCATCCCCTCCGGCGGACCGATCTCCGTCCCCCTGGTTCCTGTCCCACACCATGCGCCGCCCGCGAGGTGGAGACGCGACATGTCGCATCTCCACACCACCTGGGTGGACGCAGGCCAGACAAGGAGATGCTACGATGAGACGGGGATACCTTGACCTGTGGTTGCGTGGCGCGGCGATGGCCGTGCTGGCCCTCCTGGCGCTAGCCAGCGGCGCTCTCTCCTCGCCCGCGCAGGCCGACCTGGCCGCGGGCTATACCTTTACCGGTCACGTCTATGAGGGCTACAAGCCCAGCACCAGCGCGCCCCTGGGTGGTGTCAGCGTCGGCCTTTGGGGCGATGCCGACGAGTGGCCCGAGGGCGGTTCGGCCAGGGTTCAACTCGCCACAACCACCACCAACAGCAGCGGGGCCTTTACCCTGAGCTGGGGCGGCGGCGCCACCTACCCCTACCTCCACGTGCTCGAGGTGGACCCCGCCACCCACTGGTCCACCGGCGCCGAGGCCGTCTCCCCCGGCTATGTCAAGAACTATAACTGCATCTCCTATTACATCCGCTACCTGGAGCAGAACACCACCTACAGCGGCAACACCTTCTGGGACGCCCGCCAGGCCACCGCCACGCCCACGCGGACGGCCACCCGTCCGCCCTCACCGACGCCGACCTTTACCCGCACGCCGACGCGAGCGCGGTCCGCGACGCCCACGCCGTCCGCGACGTCGACGGCCACCGGCACCCGCCCGCCCTCGTCGACGCCTACCCGCACCCCCACCGGCACGCGCCCACCTACCGCTACCCCCACCGCGACGACCAGTTGCCCGCGGCTCTCGCTGAGCAGTTCCCTGGTGCTGACCAGCCATCCCAACCATATAGCCACCATGGGCGACACGCTGGTCTATGTCCTGACGGCGACCAACAACGGCAGCGCGGTGGTCCCGACGATCATGATCACCGACACCTTTCCCACCGCCTACCTGGCGCTGGCGCCGGGGCAGAGCGGTTTCAGCGGCGGGGGCTCCTCCGCCACGGAGCAGTGGGTGGAGTGGACCAGCCTCGGCCCCGGCGGCGCGGGCTTTGCCCCCGGGCAGAGCTTTTCCGTGACCCTGCGCCTCCTGGCCATCGCCCCGGCCCCCAACCCCGGCCAGGTGATGAACTATGCCGAGTTCGCCCTCCCGCCCTATGCCGCGTGCTTTGGCGGGTGGGTGGGCCTGGGCTCCGGCGTGCAGATCAACTGCGCGCCCTACTCGCAGCTCCAGCAGATCGCCCTGGTCAGCCACCCCGGCGGGGTCGCCGCCATCGGCGACACGCTGACCTACGTCATGACGGCGACCAACCAGGGCAGCGGCTGGGTGCCGGCGATGGAGATCACCGCCACCTTCCCCATCACCTACCTGGCGCTAGAGCCGGGGCAGAGCGGCTTTGCCAGCGGGGGATCGTCCCCCACCCACCAGTGGGTCTCCTGGAAGAGCAACGGCGCCGGCGGCGCCGGCTTTAGCCCCGGCGAGAGCATGTCCGTGTCCCTGAAGCTGCGCGCCCTCGCCCTCGCCACCGGCGAGGAGGCGCGGGTGGTGGGCCGCTACGCCATCCCGTCCATCGGGCCCTGCGAGGGCCTCGCCGGCCGCATCGCCTACGACGTGGAGATCGGCTGCCCGTCCCTCTCGCTGAGCCTGACCAAGGCGCTACTGGGCCACCCGCGGGGCCTGGCCGTCGTCGGCGACACGCTCACCTTCCTGATCACCCTCACCAACACCAGCTCCGCCTGGGTCCCGGCAGCCACCGTGGAGGATCGTTTCCCCACGGCCTATTTCGAGCTGGCCCCCGGGCAATCGTTCAGTAGCTGGGCCCTGCTCCCCGGCGAGGAGTTGGTGAGCTGGACCACCTATGGCCCGGCCAACGACGGCATCGGGCCCGGGCGCAGCGTCGTGTTCACCCTCTTGCTCAAGGCCAAGGCGCCCGGCAGCGACACCGAGGCGGTAAACCGGGCGCGGGGGGTGCTGGCGCCCTTTTATCCCTGCCAGGGCCCCGAGCAGAGCGCCTCCGCCGGCGTGACCATCACCGAGCCCACCGGCGACGTCGTGGTGACCAAGACGCTGGTGGACCCCCTGCACGGCGAGGGCCAAGTCGGCGGCGTGGCGCGCTTTCGCCTCCACGTCGAGAACGTCGGCAACGCCACGGCGACCTTCAACGTGGAGGACACCTTCGCCGAGGCCGATTTCGCCTTCGTCTCCGCCTCGCCCATGCCATCCGAGGACCTCACCGATGGCGTGACCCACCTGCTGCGCTGGGCGAACCGAACCCTGGCGCCCGGGCTGTCGCTGGACATCCTGGTCGACCTGCGCATGATGCACGCCGGCGTGCTGCCCAACTGCGCTTACTATACCACCGCCTTTAGCGCCGACATCGCCGGCCTCCTCGGGCCTCGCTCCTGCGCCGAGGTGCGCGTCCCCGTGGAGCGGGACATCTGGGTGCAAAAGTACTTTACCTCGCCCCCCTTCCACCTGGCCCGCGTGGGCGATCCGCTGTCTTTCACCACGGACATGCGGACCCTCGGGCCGGCGGCGATCAGCAGCTTTAGCCTCCACGACTATTTCGTGCCGCAGAGCATCGGCAACCCCGGCGACTGGTGGCTCGACTTCCATTGGGACTTGACGGCCTCGTTCGCGGTGGGCTTTGTGGCCGGCTATCAGCCGACCACCGGCCCCACCGTGGGGACCGCCTACCCGGCGCGCAACTATGCCGTGTGGACCGTCACCTACCCCGATGGGCACAAAATCACCAAGACGGTCAGCGACTTTGTCTATATCATCGAGCAGCCGCCCAGCGACGGGCTGGCCGTGCGCAAGGAGCAGCTATCGCCTCTGCCGGCCGCCGGAGCCACGGTGAGTGACACGGTCGAGTTCCGCCTCACCGTGACCAACGTCGGCGGCGCGCCGCTGCCCATCGCGCCGCTGGTGGACCAATATGACCCGCACTGCCTCCGCTTCGACAGCGCGGTCCCGCCGCCCGATTCGACCGCCATCACCTCCGCCGGCGGGGCCGTGACCTGGAACAACCTGGGCCCGCTCAACCCTGGACAGAGCGCCAGCGTGGTGGTGCGCTTTCACGCCGAGTCGCCCTGCCTCGGCACAATCAACTGTGCCCGGACCGCCGATATGCGGCAAGGCGGCGCCGTGGCCGTGGACTGCCTGCCGCTGGACATCGCCGGCCCCCGGCCCCAACTCGCCATCCAGAAGACCCGGCTGAGCGGCAGCCCCGCGCCGCTGGGGAGCCTGGTCGAGTACCGCATTCACCTGCAAAACACCGGCGGCGCGCCGATCCCCTCGCCGCTGCCTCTGGCCGATCACTATGACGCCGCCTTCCTCGAGTTCGACAGCGCCGTGCCGCCGCCCAGCCATGTCGACCTGCCCGCGGGCGCCCTGACCTGGAACGACGTGGGCCCGCTGGCGACCGGGCAGGGCAAGGACATCATCGTGCGGCTGCGCGCCATCCGGCCGGGGGGCAATATCCGCAACTGCGCCAGCGCCTCCTTCGCCGTCGCCGGCGTGCCCCAGCCCGCGCAGGATTGCGCGATGGTGGACATCCAGGCGGCCGGCCCCGCGGTGCGCATCCTCAAGGAGCGCGTCCTGCCCGCGGGCATCGCAGCGCCGGACGCGCCGCCGGCGGCCGTCGGCGAGGCGGTGGCCTTCCGGATCACCGTGCGCAACGTCGGCGGGGTCCCCCTCGCGCCGCTGACCGTGGCCGACCACTATGACCCCGGCTGTCTCGAGTTCGTGACCAGCGACATCCCGCCCACGCACATCCCGGCGCCCGGGCACCTGGTCTGGGAGCTGCCGCCGCTGCCGCCTGCGGCCGAGGTTTCCTGGCAGGTGGTCCTGCGGGCGCTTGGCCCCTGCGGCGAGGTGGCCAACTGCGTCCACGTGACCGGACACGGGCCCCAAGGCGCCGTGACCGAGGACGCCGCCTGCGCGCCCGTGCGCCTGGTCCCGCCCGAGCCGGGGATCCTCGTGGACAAGATGGTCAAGCTGCTGGCGGCGCCGGTGGCTGGGGACGTGGTGCGGTTCCGCCTCCAGGTGCGCAACACCGGCAACACCACGCTGGCCAGCGTGCCGCTGCTGGACCACTTTGACCCCGGGGCCTTCGAGTTCGTCAGCGCGATGCAGGCCCCGGCCACGGTCAACCTGGCGACCGGGCAGGTGGGCTGGGGCAACCTGGGCCCGCTGGCGCCGGGAGAGTCCCGCGCGCTGAGCTTGTTCCTGCGCGTGCGCGACGGCTGCCGGGTGGCCAGCAACTGCGCCGAGAGCCACGCCACGGACCAGTACGGCCGTGCCGTGGAGGGCAGCGATTGCGTCGCCTTCCACATCGGGGGCGAGTGCGAGGTCCACCGGATCTACCTGCCGCTGGTGCTGCGGCAGTACCGAAGGTAGCATTTACGCCGACGTGAAAGGCTGCCGCCCGCAGCCGCCAACCCGACCTGAGCGAGATCGCTAACCCTGCGCTCTGGGGTATCATGTCCTGGAACATCCTCGAGCGCGAGCGAGCTGTCGGCGGCTGCCTGTCTACGCCGGCTCACTGGGCGTATACAGGCAGCCAGATTCTGGCTGAGGCGAGCGGCCAATCATTGTCTGACTCCGCCCAGCGTCGAGCGGGTTCGTCTCCGACCCCCGCCGAGGTAGACCCTGTCTGGCGCGTCCTTGCACTGGTCGGAGCGGCGCAGCCTCTCCCCGCGCCTTTGGCAAAGCAGCAGGGCCTTGTGCTTTCGCCTCCTGGAACACCTCCCTCTCGGCTTTGTCCTGCTTGGCCGCAAGCCTGCCGCGCTGACGCCCCAACCCTATGACACCTTGGGCGCGTGGTCGCGGGAGGCGGCGGGGTTGGCCTGGGGGCAGGCGCGCGCCTTGGCAAGTCATGGCGCCCTACGCTTGCCCCTTCTGGCCTGGGGAGATCTGGCTTTGACGGAACACATATGAGCATATCTTGACGACCGACTCGAAATGGGTTATGATGTTACCTACTGAGACCACCCGCAAGGAGAGCGCGCCGTGAGCCAGGAATACGCCGCCGCCATCGACCAGGGCACCACCGGCACCCGCTTCATGCTCTTCAACCGGCAAGGCGAGGTCGTCGCCTCCAGCTACGAGGAACATCGCCAGATCTATCCGCAGCCTGGCTGGGTCGAGCATGATCCCCTGGAGATCTGGGCCAAGACGCAAGGGGTGATGTCCGGCGCGCTCCAGGCCAGCGGCCTCGCCGCCGCCTCCATCACCGGGTTGGGCATCACCAACCAGCGCGAGACGGCGGTGGTATGGGACGCCGAGACCGGCCAGCCGTTCTGTAACGCCATCGTCTGGCAATGCACCCGCACGCAGGGGATTTGCGAGCAGCTCCTGGCCCAGGGCGCGGAGCCGCTCATCCGCGAGCGAACCGGCCTCGTCGTCGCCACCTATTTCTCCGGCCCCAAGATCAAATGGATCCTGGACAACGTGCCGGGGGTGCGCGCCAAGGCCGAGCGCGGCCAGGCCCTCTTTGGCAACATGGACACCTGGCTCATCTGGAACCTGACTGGCGGGCCCGCGGGCGGCGCCCACGTAACCGATTACACCAACGCCTCCCGCACCATGCTGATGAACCTGCGCACGCTGGATTGGGACGAGGAACTGCTGGCGTTGCTGGGCATCCCTCGGGCCATGCTGCCCGAGATTCGGCCCTCCAGCGATCGCCGTTTCTACGGGACCACAATCAAGGGCGGCCCGCTGGGCGCGGCGGTCCCCGTCTGCGGGGACTTGGGCGACCAACAAGGGGCGCTGGTGGGACAGGCTTGCTTTTCTCCGGGCGAAGCCAAGAACACCTATGGCACCGGCTGCTTCACCTTGCTGAACACGGGACAGGAAATCATCCCGTCCCGGCACGGCTTGTTGACCACCGTGGCCTATGGCATCGACCAGCAAAAGCC
>ENA-UOUL01000743-UOUL01000743.1-bioreactor-metagenome-genome-assembly--contig:-NODE-743-length-53830-cov-4.291686_pt1 | contig 53830 bp, 41 predicted proteins | sample MGYA00249838_ERZ747220 | MGnify/ENA primary metagenome ERZ747220 (study PRJEB28778, sample SAMN05720191) | bioreactor metagenome | isolation source: Anaerobic biogas reactor | place: USA:Washington... | reverse complement strand
TTGGAGTGATGAACAACGACCAGCCTCTTGGCCAGCGCGACCAAACTATGTAGTAACGAATTCATTCGTTCCATGTATCTTGGAGTGATGAATAACGACCGGCGTCTTGATTAGCAGGACCGAGCTATGTAGTAACGAATTCATTCGTTCTTTGTCTCTAGGCGCGAAAAGACGACAAGTCGTCACTACCTAGAGACGCATCTCACCGTAGGGTTGCCGTGTTCACCGCCCTGCCTGCTGGATGCTCGCCTGCTGATCGCGCTATCTGAGGCCGGCCCGGGCGCCAGATTGCCCTGCCAGGCCACAGCACGCACCGTGAGCGTCGCCAATGCCCTACGCCTACCGACGCCTGACACCTTCCGAGCGCACCGAGGTGATCGAGGAGCGCCGCGTGCGGGGCTTTCCCTTGCACTCCCCGCCGCATGCCTACGATGAGGCGGGTTGCTTTCTCATCACCGCCGCCTGTTTTGGGCATGCCCCGATCATGGAGCTGCCCGAGCGGCGCACGTCTTTTCAGGACTGCCTGCTGAGCGCCCTGCAGGCGTCCAACGTCACGGTGCACGGGTGGGTGGTGCTGCCCAATCACTACCACGTCCTGGTCGAGTCGATGCCCCTGGCTTTGGTTTCGACGGCCATCAAACGCGTGCACGGATCCACGTCGCGTGACTGGAATGCGGCCGATGGCCTCACCGGCAGGCGGCGTGTCTGGTTCAGGTACTCGGATCGGCTGATCCGGAACGACGCGCACTACTATCGTGCCCTCAACTATGTGCACTATAACCCCGTCAAGCATGGCTACGTGGAGAGCCCGTACGCATGGGAGTGGTCGAGCCTGCCAGAGTACTTGGATCAGCGGGGGAGGGAGTGGCTGCGCGAAACGTGGCGCCGGCATGTGCCTGACAGCATGGGCAGGGGATGGGATGATGGATGAGGCGATGCCCGCAAGGGGATGCAACGCTGGCAAGAAAAACCAACGACTAAAGTCGTCACTACAAAGTAGTCAAGTGTAACATAAAAAAATACGATAGTCGGCATGTGTTGTGCAACCAGCAGCACATGCGCAATGGCGGGGGTATCGGAAGTGTCCCATGTATTTGGCCACACCTGGCTGGGAGGGCGTATGACCGCCTTGGAAAAGCTCAATCTCGGCATCGTTGGGGCGTGCAAGCGCGGGGGGAGCTTTGCCCGCGCCATCGAAGAGATGGGCGGCGCCCGCATCCACGCCGTGTGTGACACGGACGCCGTGCACCTGCCCGAGACGGCGGAGCGCATGGGCGCGGAGGAGGCGTACACCGACTATGACGAGATGCTCGATCGCTCGTCGGTGGACGCCGTGATCATCGGCACGCCCATGTACCTGCACGTCGCCCAGGCGGTGGCGGCGCTGCGGCGCGGCATCCACGTCTTTAGCGAGGTGACCGCTGCCGTCTCGTTGGAAGAGTGCCGGCAGCTCGTGGCGGCCTGCCGCGCCTCGACGGCCAGCTACATGATGGCCGAGAATTACATCTATACCCGCGCCAACGTGCTGGTGCGCGAGCTGGTGCGTCAGGGCCTCTTGGGCGAGACGTACTATGCCGAGGGGGAATACATCCACGAGCTGAAGGAACTCAACGAGACTACCCCGTGGCGCCGCGTCTGGCAGACGGGTGTGAACGGCGTGACCTATGGCACCCACAGCCTCGGGCCCATCCTGCAGTGGATGCCGGGCGACCGCGTCGTCTCGGTGTGCTGCGCCGGCAGCGGCCACCACTATCGCGATCCGCGGGGCGACCTCTACGAGAACGAGGACTCGTGCCTCATGCTGTGCAAGATGCGCAGCGGCGGCCTGGCCAAGATCCGCGTCGACATGCTGTCCGACCGCCCGCACGCCATGAACAACCACCAGCTCCAGGGCACCGACGGCTGCTACGAGTCGCCGCGCGCCCCCGGCGAGCGGCACCGCATCTGGCTCAGGAGCAAGGCGCCGGATGCGAACACCTGGATGGACCTGGACGAGCTGGACGCCTACCTGCCGGCGCAGTACCGCGAGCTGGAGGACGTCGCCCGGGCGAGCGGCCACGGCGGCGGTGATTTCTATGCCGTGTGGGAGTTTGTCAACGCCGTGGTGAACGGCTGCCCGCCCCCCATCGGCATCCATGAGGCGATGGACATGACGCTGCCGGGCTTGATCAGCCAGCGCTCCATTGCGGAAGGTGGGCGCTGGTTGGAGGTCCCCGACAGCCGCGACTGGTAGGTGGTGCGAGTGCAGAGAGGGGAGAGGAGGCGCGCCATGGCCGAGCTGATGGCAGGGTTCGGGCGAGAGACGATCACCCCGCCCGCCGGGGTGCACATGATGGGCTATGCGAGCCGCACCGAGCCCGCCGCGGGCGCCCGCGACGACCTGTTCACCAGCGCGGTGGCGCTCTCTGACGGCGGGCCGCCGGTCGTCGTGCTGGCGTTGGACGTGGCGGCCCTCGACCGCGACGAGGTGGCCGACCTCAAGGGGCGCGTCCAGCAGGCGGCCGGGGTCGCGCCCGAGCGCGTGCTCGTCAATACCTCGCACACCCACGCCGGCCCCATGGTGGCGCGCCGCCCGGGGCTGGCGTACGAGGCGAGCTATGTGGATGTGATGCTCAGCGCCGCTGCCCGGGCGGCCGCGACGGCCGTGAGCGACCTCGCCCCCGCCATGCTCCACGTGGGCTCGGCGCCGGTCGACATCGTCCTGAACCGGCGCGAGAGGACGCCCGAGGGGGAGATCATCTTGGGCGTCAACCCCGAGGGGCAGCGCCTCGCCGAGGCGACCGTGTGGCTGCTGGTGCGCGCCCTGGCGCGCGACATCGTCCTCTTTTCCATCCCCGTCCACGGGACGACCCTCGGCCCCGAGAACCTTCTCTTTTCGTCCGAATGGATGGGCGCTGCCGTGCGCGACCTGGAGGCGCACGATCCGGATCTGGCGGCCGTGTTCTTGCAGGGGTGCGCGGGCGACCAGAACCCCTACCGCGAGCAACGCTCCTTCGAGCAGGTGGACGCCCACGGCCGGGCGGCGGCCGAGGCGGTGCGAGCGGCCATCGCCTCGGCGCGTGAGATCGAGGGGACGCCGCTGCGCAACGTGGCGGCCGACGCCGACCTGCCGCTAGAGGACGGCGAGACGGCCCCCTGCGCGGTCCATGGCTTGCGCGTCGGCGAGGCGGTGGTGCTGGGGGTGGGGGGCGAGGCGTTCGTCGAGTACGCCCTCTATGCGCAGCAGCAGGCCCGCGCGGAGAGCATCATGGTACTCGGGTACACCGACGGCTCGGTGGGCTATCTGCCCACCCAGGCCGCCTTTGCCGAGGGGGGCTATGAGGTGACGGCCAACCGCTACTTTGCCGTCGGCAGGCCCTGGGCGCCTCGCGTGGAGCGCGTGCTCAAGAGCGCCATGGACGAGGTGCTGGAGGCACTCGCGTAGGTTCGGCAAGACGACACGAACAGGGCGCTGATCCCCAAGCTCAGGTCCCGAGCTTGGGGATCAGCGCCCTATCTGTGATATCAGCGTGCCGCCGGCCTTATACGGGCTCCGCCTGCCCCGACTTGTCCGACGCATAGCAGGCGTCGAGCATACGCATGGTGGCGTCCAGCGGCTCATCGCCGAACTTGGGCGGGTGCAGGCCGCGGATCGCCTCGCACATGTCCTGCACCTCCAGCACATAAGTGTTGGCGGGGGGCAGGACGATCTCCTCGGTGGTGTTGCCCACGGTCACGATCAGCGGATCCTCGCGGTCGCGGCTGCCGGTGCCGTGGGGCGATTCCAGCCTCCCCTCGCTGCCCACCACCCGCAAAAAGCTGCCGCCGTGGGCCGTGAACCCCATGTCAAAGGTGCCGTACAGCCCCTCGCCATAGTCCAGCACGCCGGCGCCGCTCATGTCCACGCGAAAGCGTGGTGACCACTCGAGGGTGGCCCACGCCTTCCGCGGGTGACGCCCCGCTAGCATGAGCTGATGGTTCAGCGCGTAGCACCCCACGTCATACAGGGCGCCGCCGCCGATGCCGGCCTGCAGCCGCACGTTGCTCGGGTCGGGGGTGATGGCAAAGGTGAGGGTGGTGTAGATGGTGCGCAGCTCCCCCAGCCGGCCCGAGGCGATGATGTCCCTGGCCGTCTGGATGACGGGCCCAAAGCGCGGCGCGAACGCCTCCAGCAGGTAAAGGCCCGTCTCCTCGCGGGCGGCCTGCATCTCGCGCGCCTCCTGGGCGTTCAGCGCCACCGGCTTTTCGCACAGCACGTGTTTGCCGGCGCGCACGGCGGCGATGGACCACGGCTTGTGGAGGTGGTTGGGCAGTGGGATATAGATCGCCTCCAGGTCCGGGTCGGCCAGCAGCTCCTCGTAGGAGCCGTAGGCGCGGGCGATGCCGAACTGCTTGGCCGTGTCCTGTGCCTTGGACAGGGTGCGGCTGGCGACGGCCTGGACCACGGCGCCCTCCGCCTGGATCATGGCCGGGATCAGTTGGTTGATGGCGATGCGGGCGCACCCCATCACGCCCCAGCGAACGGGTTCCATAGCGTCCTCCCTCTGTGTTGGCCGCCAAGAGGCTGCGGCCACGATGGTCAGCTCAACCGTACCGCCTGGCCCGAGCGATCCGAGGCAAAGCAGGCGTCGACAACGCGCATGTTGGCGTCCAGCGGCTCGAAGGCGATTTGCGTCGGCTCATCGCCGCGGATCGCCCGGCTCATCCCCTGCAGCTCGCTCGCGTAGGGGTTGATCGGCGGCATCATGATGCGGTCGATGTGGCCGTCGATGATCGTCAGCAGCCAGGCGTCGCGCTCCCTGCCGAGGAAGCCGTAGGGCGCCTGCATCTGTCCTCGTGTTCCTACGACCCGGAAAAAGGTGGTGCCCGGCGCATTGAAATTGGCGTTAAAGGTGCCGTACAGCTCCTGCCCAAAGTCGAGCAGTCCCGCGCCGGCCACGTCGACGTGGTACTTGGGCGACCACGAGAGCCGCGCACTGACGCTCACCGGTTCGCGTCCTGCCAGCGTGCGCAGCACGCTGATGCAGTAACAGCCGATGTCGTACAGCGCGCCGCCGCCCGCCTCGCGCTGCAGCCGCATGTCGTCCGGTCGGTCGTGGATGATGAAACTGAACGAGCTATGCAGCGTCTTCAAGTCGCCCAGCGCCCCGGAGCGCACGACCTCCAGCGCCCTCTGCATGAGAGGGCCGTGGCGATACGTGAACGCCTCCGCGAGAAGGCGACCGTGCTGCGCGGCGGCGGCCTGCATCTGGCGCGCCTCCTCGGCGTTCAGGGCGATCGGCTTTTCGCACAGCACGTGCTTGCCTGCCCGCAGCGCGGCGATGGACCATGGCTTGTGCAGATGGTTGGGGAGGGGCACGTATACCGCCTCCACCTCGGGGTCGGCGATGAGCGCCTCATAGGAGCCGTAGGCGCGCGGGACGCCGAACTGCTGCGCCGCATGGCGGGCGCGGTCGAGGCGGCGACTGGCGATGGCCACGAGTTCCGCCCTGTCGGCCTCTCTGAAGGCCGGCAGCATCTGCTCGGTGGCGATGTGCGCGACCCCCAGGACGCCCCATCGCACGGGATCGGCTTGTGTCATGGCGCGGCTCCTCGGTCAGCGTGATGTCAGCCAGGCGATCGACTGCAGGACGAGGCGTTGATAAGGGGGGAGGCGCCACACCTCCGGCCCGTGGCCCATGGCGATGTGGGCGACCCGCCCCTGTCCCTGATCGCGCGTCCACACCATGGGGTATGCCACACCGCGGTCGATGGCCACCATGTGCACGTCGTCCGTCTCGTCATAATCCTGTACATAGAACTCGTCTTTGACGGCGAACGCCTCGATCCCCTCGGTGATGGGGTGGGGCCGGTACATGGGATAGACCATGAAACTGAACTGTGGCGGATGACTGACGAACACGCCCCCCATCAACGCGCGCATCTCGACGTTGGGCGTCCCGGACACGGTGGCGCCGTGCACCGCAAGGAGGGCGCCGCCGGTGTTCACCCAGTGCGTCAGGTTGCGCACCTGGTCTTCGGTGAGGGTCTCCGGGGTGGTATCCTGCTCTCCCTCCCGGTGCCGGGAGAGGCTGGTGTAGCTCATCACCAGGTCATAGTCGCTGCGGTCGAGCTGGTTGAGGAGGTCCAGGTCATAGGTGTCGGTTAGCGAATGCCCGGCCCCGTCGAGGAGAAGCCGCATCGCCGCGGCAAAACCGTCAAAATCGTGGTACATCCCACCCAGGACGAGTAGAACACGCTTGGCGCTCATCGTCCATTCTCCTTCCTCCCATATATGACGTCAGGATAGCCGAGAGGTGGGGGGATGTCAACGGCTGCCGGGGCCGGCGCTAACCCTTCGGAGCGACCGGCTGGCGGAGCACGGTGCGCAGTTTCTCCGGGGCGGAGCGGCGCGGGTCCCCGACATAGATCTCGTGGTGGAGCCCGCGAAGGGCATAGCCGTGCTCCTCGATGAAGGCGTGCAGACGCGCGACGGTGGGCGCCTCCGCGTCATAGGGGCCGAGGTGCATGATCTGCGCCGAGAGCCCCTCGTGAAACGTCTCAAATCGCATGGCGGCGAGGGCCGGCAGCCCCTTCTTGCGGTTCACCTCGTCGATGGCGCGATCCACGTGCTCCTCGGTGACCGGCTCGGGCTGCATGATCATCAGGCGCCACAACCAATCGTCCTTGGCGCCTCCGGTGTAGGCGCTCATATCCTCCGCCCACCAGAGCCCCTCCAGCGCCATGACGGGGTAGTCGATCCCCTCCTGGCGCTTGATGGCGAACTTGCACGCGTACGAGACGGCATAGAGCGCCTCGGTGGCCTCCTGAAAGGCCTGTGACGTGTTGGGGTTGCCGGCGCCGTCCACCATCAAGAAGCGCATCGCGGGCACATCGACGATGCCGATCTCCTTGGCGGAGGGCGCGTACAGGTGCTTGAGCTGCTTCTTCAGATCGAGCCTGACAACCTCGGGCATCGTGGACCTCCTGATGTCTGGCCCGCGCGGCGACCGGGTTCGCGCCCCGCGCGGGTTCGGCTGACTGTATGATACCACAGCTTGGCGTCGCGTGGGTGATATGCGTAGAATGCGCAGCGTGACGTAACGAGCCGGTTGGCGAACCGCGGCACCATCAGAGAAAGGCACAACTCCATGGCGATCCTCAGGCTGGGGTACGTCGGCTGCGGCTTTATGGCGCAACGGGTGCACATCCCGAACTTTCAGCGCGTGCGTGACTGCCAGCTCGTGGCGCTGGCTGAGCTGCGCTGTGAGCTGGGCGAGCGGGTGCGCGCCCGCGAGGGGATCGAGCGGCTGTACGCCAGCCACCTCGAGCTGGCGGCGGACCCCGACATCGACGCCGTGGCGGTATCGGCGGGCTTTGCGGTGCAGGGCGACATCGCGCGCGACCTGCTACTGGCCGGCAAGCACGTCTTTATGGAAAAGCCGATGGCCGTGAGCGTGGCCCAGGCGGAGGAGATCGTGGCCGCCGCCGAGTCCACGGGTGCCAAGCTCATGGTGGGCTATATGAAGCGCTACGACGCGGGGAACGAGCTGGCCAAAGCCTCCATCGACCAGTTCCGCACCACGGGCGAACTTGGCCCCATCACCTATGCCCGCAACCACGGCTTTTGCGGGGATTGGGTCTGTGGGCTCGATACGCCCATGGAGCTGACCGACGAGCCGATGCCACCCGCGCCGCCGGCGCGTCTCCCCGAGTGGCTGCCCCAGGCGTTCGAGCGCCCCTATCTCGGCTACCTGCAGCAGTACACGCATAACGTCAACCTGTTGCGCTGGCTGCTGGACGCCGGTGACGACGCCCACGTGCGCGTGGTGGATCTGGACGACGACGGCTATACCGGCCTGGTGGTGCTCGATCTCGCCGGCGTGCGCGCCAGCATCGAGTCGGGGCGCCTCAGCTACTATGCCTGGGACGAGCACACGCAGGTATACTTTGCCGACGGATGGGTCAAGGCCTGGGCGCCGCCGCTGCTGCAGCGCAGCCGGCCCGCCGAGGTCGAGATCTATCGCGGGCGCGAGGGGCACAGCTTTACGCGGCCGCTCCCCGAGGATCGTTGGTCCTGGTCGTACCAGCGCGAGGCGGAGGCGTTCGTCCGCGCGGTGCTGGACGACACGCCGACGCGATCCTCGGGGCAGGACGCCCTGGCGGATGTGCGGTTGTTCGAGGAGATCTATCAGGCGTTCCTCACGCAGCGCGGCGTGCTCTAGACTGATCCGCTCAACGCAGAGGGAGACGGCCATGCAAGACAGCGATGTGCGTGCGGTGGTCGCCGAGCGCGACCTGGCGGCCGGCTTGCTGGAGCTGCGGCAGAACCTGTTGGCGCTCTTTGCCTCCGTACTGCCCTTCCTTGGATGGGCGTGGTTCTGCTATGGGCTGTTTCGCTCCTACCTTCCCGTCACCTACGCGGGCCCCTGGATCCTCTTGGGGGTCGGCGCGGCGGCATCGTACCACCTGAGGATCGCGCACTGCCGCCCGGCGTCGTGGATCTTGCTGCTGAGCATGCTCCTCTCTCTGGCGCTCATCACGTGGTCAGAGCCCGGCGTGTTGGCGGTGGCCAACGGCGTGCTCGTGGTGGCCACCGCCGGCGCCCTCCTGGGGCCGGCGACTGCCGCGGCCATGGCGGTGCTCACCTGGCTCGTCGAGGTGGGAGCGCTCTGGATGGTCACCGGCGCGCTGCTGGCGCCGACGGCGCTGCTGAGCACGTTCCTCCTGTACGCCCTCATGTGGGGGGCCGGCTACCTCACGGCCCGGCCCCTACGCGAGGCGCTCGACTGGGCCTTCTCCGGCTGGGGCCGCGCCCGCAAGCTGCTCCAGGAGACGCAGGCACGCCGCGCCGAGCTGTATCGCGCGGTGCGCGCCCTGGAGGAGGCCACCTACCGCATGGAGCGCATGAATAACGAGCTGGTGGTGGCGCAGCACGAGGCGCAGCAGGCACGCGCGCTCAAGGCGCGCTTTGCCGCCACCGTCAGCCACGAGTTGCGCTCGCCGCTGAACCTCATCCTTGGGTTCAGCAAACTGATGGCCCTCTCCCCCGAGAGCTATGGCGAGGCGCTGCCCCGCGCCTATCGCGCCGACGTCGACGCCATCTATCGCAACAGCCAGCACCTCGTGGCGCTGGTGGACGACATCCTGGACCTCTCGCAGATCGAAGCGCAGCGCCTCCCGCTGGTCAAGGACCGCGTCGAGCTGGAGCAGGACGTGGTGCGCAAGGTGATCGATACGGTGCGGCCGCTGGCCGAACGCAAGGGCCTCTTTGTGCGTGAGGACGTGGAGCAGGGGCTCCCCTGGGTGCTCGCCGACTCGGTGCGCCTGCGCCAGGCGCTGCTGAATCTGCTCACCAACGCCATCCGCTTCACCGAGCGGGGCGGCATCACGGTGACCGCCCGCGTCTGCGACCGCTATGTGGAGATTAGCGTGCGCGACACGGGGCGCGGCATCGCGGCCGACGACATGCCGCGGCTCTTCCAAGAGTTTCGCCCCCTGCAGCCAACCTCCACCCGGGAGGGCGCCGGCAGCGGCCTGGGGCTGAGCATCAGTAAACACCTCGTCGAACTCCACGGCGGCCGCATCTGGGCCGAGAGCCAGGAGGGCGTGGGCACCACCCTCACCTTTGCCGTGCCGCTGCCCGAGTCCGAGGTGGTGGCCCTGGACGGGCTGCGCCGGGTGGCCGCCACGCTCCCCTCCGGCATTCACGACGTCTGCGTGGTGGTGCACGATGACCCCTACGTCGTGCGCCTGCTGGCGCGGCACGTGGAGGGATACACCGTGGTGGGGGTGCCCGAGGTCGAGAGGGCCGTTCACCTCATCGAGGAGTTGCACCCGCGCGCCATCGTCGCGCACAGCGATTTCGTCGCCGACATCGAGGCGCAGCTGGCGTGCCGTCCGTATGACGTGCCGGTGATCGGCTGCGGGCTCCCGAGGGTGTCGGAGGTGCCCGAGCTTCAGGGGGTGCGGGGATACCTCGTCAAGCCCGTATCGCAAGAGATGGTGCACGCCATGGTGGGGCAGGACGTGCGCAACGGCGAGGTGCGCGTGCTACTGGTGGACGACGACCCCGACGCGGTGCGCCTGCTGGAGCGCATGCTCACGGCGCTGCCCCACAGCTACTCCATCTACAAGGCGTACGACGGCCTCAACGCGCTGGACATCGCCCTCGAGGTCGTCCCTCACATCGCTTTCATCGACCTGGTGATGCCGGGCCTCACGGGCGCCGAACTCATTGCCAAGCTCAGGGAGCAGCCGGCCATGCGCGACATGGCCATCGTCATCGTGTCGGCGCAGGACTGGGCCGACCAGGAGGCCACTCTCGAGGCGCCCCTATGCGTGCGCTTTCGGCGGGGAGTGGGGATGGCGGAGGGTGCGACCTATCTCAAGAGCCTGCTGGACGTGCTGTCGCCCCGCTACCTGCAGCAGGAAGCGCCTGTCGAATCGCCATTACCAGCGCCTCCCGACTGACCGGCTTTTGCAGCACGGCGGAGGCGCCCAGCGAGAGGGCCAGCTGGGGTTGGCTGAGCACGGAGCAGATGATCACCGGGGTGTCAGCCGTGGCGGGCGATGTGCGGAGCTGCTGCAGGATGTCCCAGCCGTCCTCCCGCGGCATCAGCACGTCCAGGAGGACGACGTCGGGGATGCCCGTCGCGAGAAAGGCCCCCGCCTCTTCGCCGCTCTGCGCCGTCCACAGGCGGAACCCCTCGCCGTCCAGATAGCGCTGAAAGAGGGCGATGGTATCCGCGTCGTCGTCGATGACCATCACCGTCGACACGGTGCAGGCCGGCAGCGTGAGGACGATGCTGCCGCCGCCGGCGTCGCGTTCGAGGGACAGGCGGCCCCCGTAGACGGACAGCAACTCGCGGCTCATCGCCAGGTCCGCGGTACCGGCGGCCGCCGCGGGGGTCAGGCGCGACAAGTCGATGCCCGAGATGCGCCAGAGGGCCGAGCCGTCGTTCAGCTCGAGCGAGAGAAAGAGGGCGTCGCGCGCCACGCATTCGATGGCGGCAGTGAGCACGTTCAGCACCACCTGCCGCAGGAGGGCGGGGTCGCCCACGATGGCGGGAAGGTCGCCGGGGGCGTCGATGTGGAGCGCGATGCCGCGCCGGGCCATGAGCGGCCCGATGGTGCGCTGCACCCCCTCGACGATGTCGGCCATCGACACCGGGGTGCGACGCGCCGCCTGGGCCAGGCGCACCGCCTCGTCCGCCGCGGGGCTCGACCTCTCCTCCGGCACGCCGATGGCGTCCGCCGGCCGCTGTCGGATGAACCGCTCCCAGAGGATGCTGGTGATGGCCTCAAAGGCGTCACGATGATGGCGGTAGAACGAGGCGCGGCTGACGCCCAACTCGCGGCAGGTCTCGCCCTGGTCGAGACACTCGACGTAGCGCAGCCACATGGCCCGGTACCCCAGCCACTCGGGACGCCCAAAGGGGAGCGAGCCGTTGGGTTTCAGCGCCTCGAGCGCCTCACGCAGGATCTCGCGCAGGCACTGCCCCGTGGTGAGGGCTATGGGCTGATCCGTCAGCAGCAGCCGCGCCAGGGGATGCGTCTGAAGCTGCACGGGGTCATAGTAGTTGCACAGCGCGTCCTTGACATAGCGAGCAAAGAGATCGCGCGAGATCACCTGGCCACACCTCCTCCGCTGCCACATTGCAGCAGGTCCTGCATAGCGCCAGAGATGATGCAGAGACCGCGTTGGGATTAAGACCATTCTCACGGGGCGATCCCCGTGTTATGCTCATGGCGTCAGGGGCGCACCGGGCGCGCCCCGCAAGAGTAGCATATGCTCGCCGGATCGGCAAGATCGGGAAGGAGGTGCACACGATCGCCATTTGAACGCGCTGAGCGCTTGCATGTGGATCGAAGACGAAGGTGTCACAAGGAGAAGAAAGAATGCCAGCCATGCAGATGACTCGCCGTGCGTTGCTGCGCTATGCCGCCGCAGGCTCTGCTGTTCTCGCCCTCTCGGCCTGCGGGCCCAAGGAGGTGGAGGCTCCCGCCAAGGAAGAGGCCCCCAAGCCGGCCGCCGCCGAAAAAGCCCCCGAGGCCAAGCCCGCGGGCGACAAGGCCGTCATCACCCAATGGTATCACGAGTATGGTGAGGCGGGTTGCCAGGAGGCCGTGTACCGCATCGCCGAAGAGTACTCCAACAGCCAGGACAAGGTCACCGTCGAGGTGGGCTGGTTCCCGGGCGACTATGTCCCCAAGGTGAACACCGCCCTGGCCGCCGGCGACGCCCCCGACTGCTTTGAGCATCACCTCGAGCTGGATTACGTGCGCACCGGTGTCGTGGCGCCGCTGGATGAGCTGCTCGACCCCGATACCAAGGCCGACTATCTCGAGGGCGTGATGGAAAAGCTGTGCTCCATCAAGGGCACCGTCTACGCCCTGCCGGTGGTGGTCGACTTTCAGGGGATGTACTACAACGACAAGCTCCTGAAGGAGGCCGGCATCGATCCCGACCCCGATGCCTGGGACTGGCACAAGGTCTTTGACGCCGCCGACAAGCTGACCAAGGACCGCATGAAGGGCCTCTTCCTCGGCAACGAGGGTGGCCAGGGCTGCATCGGCAACTATGGCGTCCACAACACCGGCCGGTGGCTGCTTGACCCCGAGTCGCTGGAACTCGACTTTAACAACGACACCATCTACCAGCTCTTTGACGAGTTCCGCGAGTACCAGAAAAAGGGCACGCTCCTGCAGGGCTCGCCCATGGACTGGTGGGATCCCTCGGCGATCAACCAGGGCCTGTGCGCCATGCAGTGGGGTGGCTTCTGGCAGATGCCGGGTACCGCCCCCGTCCTGGGGGAGGATTTCTCCTTCTCCGTGTTCCCGCCGCATCCGGCGGGGGGCGACAAGGCGCGCTACTACACCGAACTCGGTGGCTGGGTGGGGTCCGTCTACAGCAAGAGCAAGAACCTCGACCTGGCGCTCGAGTACACCAAGTGGCAGTGGATCGACAACGTCGACTGGCAGAACGAGTGGAGCACCGCCTACGGATTCCACATCCCGGCCCGCAAGAGCGCTGCCGCCGCTAACGCCAAGCTGCAGACCGGCCCGGGCGCGAAGGCCGTGGAGCAGGTCAACAAGTACGGCTATGCCCTGCACAAGCTCTGGAGCGGCCCCGTCCCCACGCCGTGGAACGACTCGTTGACCGAGATATTCAAGAACAACGCTGACATCAAGTCGCAGCTCCAAAAGACCTATGAGCTGTGCCAGAAGGAACTGGAGAGCCAGCGCGGGTTCTGGGACGAGCTGCCCGGGTAGAGACGCGCTCCCAGCCTCGGAACCCGGCTCAGCCGGAACGACCCAGGTTTGGCCCTCACACCCGGCCGATGCGACTGTGGCGCTGAGGGCCAAACCTCGTATAGAGCGTGCAACAAGGAGGCGTGTCCATGACCGCGCTCTCAACCAGGGGCCTACCACTCGCCCGAGCCCGGCGCGCCCTGATGACCAGGAGGTGGCGCAACAACCTGGTCTTCTGGGTGATGGTTGGCCCGCTCCTCATCGGCACCATCCTATTCTCTTTTGGCCCGCTGCTGTGGGGGGTGTTGGTCAGCCTGTTCGAGTCCAGGCTCCGCATCGACCTCGACCGCTTTGTCGGCCTCGAGAACTATCGTTACGTCCTCACCAACGAGGCCTTTTTGAAGGCGCTCTGGACGGTGGTCGTCTTTGCGGCGTTCATCGTCCCCACCACCTTCTGCCTCGCCATGCTGCTGGCGGTGCTGGTACAGAACGCCGCCTTTGGCAAGGCCTTTTTCCGCTCGGTGTTCTTTATCCCCACGGCCATCTCGTACGTCATCGCCTCGCTCATCTGGCGCATGTCGATCTTTTCCGGGCTCCCCTACGGCGTGGCCAACCAGGCGCTGTGGGTGTTCAAGGTGCAGCCCATCCCCTGGATCGGCCTGGCGCAGCCGCCCGTGTACTGGCTCGTGCTGGTCTCGGTGCGCCTGTGGCTGCAGCTCGGCTTCCAGATGATCCTGCTCCTGGCGGCCATGCAGGACATCCCCCAGGAGCTGTACGAGGCGGCGCGCGTCGATGGGGCCGAGAACAAGTGGCTGCTGTTCCGCAACATCACCTTTCCCCTCATCAGGAACACCTCCGTGTTCCTCATCATCATGAACATCATCCACGCGTTCAACGCCTTTGCCGAGTTCTTTAACATCCTCGGCGGCACCATGTCATCGGCGGGGATGCTCAGGCTGGCGCGGCCGCCCCTCGTATGGCTCTATCAGGTGGCCATGAACGAGCAGCGCTATGGCATTGCCTCGGCCGGCGGAGTGATCGTGGGAGTGATGATCATCGTCATCACGGTCATTCAGACCAAGCTGTCCGGCGGGCTGGGGAGGGAGATATAGGCCATGCGCAAGCTAGAGACGATCGCCACCCATACGCTTCTCATCATCCTGGCGCTGCTCTTCCTGTTCCCCTTCTACATCATGATCCGCAACGCCCTGATGACCGACCCGCAGATGACGGGGTTCGACTGGATCTGGTTCCCCTCCCAGCCGCAATGGCGCAACTTTGTCGATCTGTTCGCCGATCCGCTGGTACCGATGGCCAACAGCTTTAGGAACTCGGCCCTCATCGCCGTCTCGCTGGCGGTGTTCGAGATCCTGGTGGCCATCATGGCGGGCTATGCCCTGGCGCGCATCCCCCATCCCAGCCGCAACCTGATCTTTGGCCTGCTGATCTCGACCCTGCTGATCCCGGGCACCGGAACCCTCATCCCCAAGTACGTGATGGTGGCCAAGATGGGGATGGTCAATACGCCCCAGGGGCTGGTCGTGCCCCAGATGTTCAGCGTGTTCTCGGCGTTCATGTTCCGGCAGTACTTTTTGAGCTTTCCGCGCGACCTGGAGGATGCGGGGCACGTGGACGGCCTGGGGTACTGGGGTGTGTTCTGGCGCATTGCCTTTCCCAACGCCTGGCCGGTGATCACCGCCCTGGGCTCGCTGGCCCTCATCAATGGCTGGAACGACTTTCTCTGGCCGTTGCTCATCGGCCAGAAGCGCACCTGGTGGACGGTGCAGATCTCGCTGTCGACCTACATCACGGCCCAGGTGGTGGTGCTGCGCCTGGCCTTTGCCGGCGCGCTCCTCGGCGCGCTGCCGATGCTGATCATCTTCCTGATCCTGCAGCGGCGCATCGCGCAGGGGTACACGCGCAGCGGCATCAAGGGCTAGGCCCTCTCTTACGGCGGTTTGCCCATCGCGGCCGCAAAGGGCGGCGAGAGCATGGCGCTCTCGCCGCCCTCCTTCATATACGACGGCGCACCGTGCCGATGGCGTCCCTCCCGCGCTCAGCGCCGTATGCAGGGCAGGCGCAGGCTGTAGCCGTCCGGCTCCGGTTCCGGCTCTGCGCGCACCGCGGCGCTGAACAGGCCCGAGCCGGAGGCCAGCAGCGCATCCTGAGGCGCCGGCGCCGACCGGAGCCCGTTTCTGCGCTGCGCCTCCAGCGGCGCAGGCGGTATCTCGATGTCGTTCACCGTAGTGCCAAAGTGCTTGGCCGCCATGGAGCGCGTGTCGTTCTGCACCGTCCACGTCGCCCCGCCGTCGGACGTGCTGATGATGTCGCCTCCCTGCCCCACCACGACGAGTTCCGCCGCGTTGGCGGCATCGATGGCGATAGCAGACACGTGGCGCATGCGCCAGGCCACCTCCTCTTCGACGTCGAGCGTCACCCCCTCAAAGGTGGCGCCGCCGTCGGTGGAGCGGAGCAGGCCGTTCTCGTGCACCCAATCGACAGGGGTTTCCGGAGGAACGATGTGCTCGCGCCCCGCCCAGACGACGCCCGAGGCGCAGTGGGCGCGGATCTCTAGGAGGTTGCCGCTGATGGGCGCGGTGACCGTGGCCGGGCCGCTGGCGGCGTTCTTTACCACCGCGATCCCCCCGTCGGAGCCGTTGTGCTCGCTCGCCCTGAGCGCGACCAAGAGCGTGTCGGCGACCGAGGGGTGGGAGCCCTCCGCCGGGCAGTAGGCCAACGCCGTCACCGCCCGGTCGATGACCTCCGGGCCGGCCGCCTCGATGGTTGGGGCGCCCGTGCCGTCGAGCCGCAGCCGGCGGAGTGTGCCGGTGTACGTCTCGCCGTCCTGCAGCGTCAAGCCGACGAAGGCGATGTCCTCGCCGGGGACGCCGGCCAGGGCGCTGACGCTCACACCGTGCCCGTCGCGGCCCGGAGCCACCAGGTCGGCGGCGGTGGTATCCCGCAGCGCGGCCAGTACCGGCGTCTCGGGCAGCCCGACGGTGGTGGTCAGCGCCGCCAAGAGTTCGCCATCCCCGCCGCTTCCCGCCAGGATCCACGAGGCGCCCGGCTCGGCGCCCTGCCACCACGAGACGCTGGACGTGCCCTTCGGCTGGCCATCCACGTTATCCGGCATCCGCCACAGGAGGGTACTCCACGTCGCGCCCCCGTCGGTGGAGCCCAGCGTGCGGCCGTTGCCGGTGGCGGCCACCACCTCGTCCGCCGTGGCGCCATAGGCCACATCCAAGACGCGGGCCGCATCGAGGCCGTTGATCGAGATGCCGCCCGACTCGGGCGCCGTGCCCGCCGCGGCGATGGTGGGCCACGACGGAAACTCGGGGCGCTGGCGCGCGCCGTCCATTCGCGCCGACTTGACGACGCCGAAATCCCCGTCGCCCGAGATGAGCACGCGGTTGGCGTCGTTGTCATAGCCGACGTCAAAGGCCACGCCGGTGTTGTTGTTGATGCCCGTCACCGGCCGGACGATCAGCTCCTCGTTCTCCTGGGTCACCCAGCACCTTCCGAGGGTGCCCGCTGCCCCCAGGGGCGACACCGACCCGATGGCGTTCGATTCGTCCGTGGCGGCGCATGCGCCGGTGAACGAGCCGGCGGGATCGACATCGTCGCTCCACTCCTGGCGGAACTCGGCGGTCGCGGCGACGACCCAACTGCCCTCGCCATAGGTCGACATGACGGCTGCCCCATCCCCTTCGGCAGAGTAGGCCAGCACGGTGCGCGGCATGTGGTTGCCCGAGTCACCCACGGTGGGGCCGTCAGCGGGGCCGCCCAACCGGATAAAGCGCGGCGCCGCCGCCGGCGCGTGGCCCGCCAGGGTGAGGCTTGGCGCCGTCGCGCGGTCGGGGGCGTCGGTCACGGTATAGAGGGTCACGTCGCCCCCCGCCGCGTCCGCCACGGCGACGATGGGCGCGTCGAAGCCGTTCACCAGGGTGACGCGGTCGCTGGCGTCGCGTTTGTACGAGTTGGCCATCTGCACCAGCTCCGGCTCACGGTCTGGAGCCGCGTCGGTGGGCATGAGCGCGTACCACATCTGGTCGCCGGGGCCGTCGGTGAACAGCACCGAGGTGTCACCCTCATGGCCCCACCATAGCTGGTCGCGCTGCCAGTGCTCGTCTGGCGGCATGGGGATGGTGGCGGTGATACATCGCCACGTCACGCCCAGGTCGCGCGAGTACCAGAGGCGTACCAGGTCGCCGGGATCGCCCTCGCGGTTGCTGGTGACGGCGGCCACCTCGCCGGGAAAGCCGCTGGTGGCCAGCACCCGCACCTCAGCCATAGCATCGATGCCATGCTCGGCGTCGTCGTTGGCCATCGTCACGGGCGCCCACGTCCCGCCATAGTCACCGGTGCGGAACACGGAGGGCAGCGACTCGGTGCTGACGTAAAAGACGCCCGAGACGGCGTCGGCCACCACTGAGCGCACCGAGGCCCCATAGGCCCCCAGCCCGCGGAACTTGGACCCCGTCCGCTCGACGGTTACCGCGACGGGCTCGCCCGTGGGAACCGTCACGGTCGTTTCGCCCACCGACGTGCCCGAGGCCGACGCCCGCACCACGTACGCGCCGTCGGGCACATCGTACAGCGCCAGCGCACCGCCGTCGTCGGTGACGCCGCCAAAGCGTCCGGACGCGCCGACCATGGCCACAAAGGCGCCCGGCACCGCCTCTCCCGAGGCGGTCACCGTAATGGTGACGGCGCCGTCCGCCGATGCCGGCATACCGGGAAGAAGGAGGGCGACCGCCATAGCGACCAACAGAACCACTCCGAACGCAGCGTAGACGATACACCGGCGGTTTACACACGCGAGACTCGGCATCACACCTTCCTCCAACGTTTTCTGACTAGCGACGAGAGCGTCTCGATGGCACAGGGAGACGCGCACCATCTCCGCCTTGGTTATCGACCTTTCGGGGCGCAACTCAAGGCAGAGGAGAGCATTCCGCACGACCTAGTGCCTGTCGAGGGGGAGGCGCGCCCGCCTAGCGCCATGCGACGCGGTGCCTTGGCACCGGATCAAGCGCTACCCTGGCGCACAATCTGGCGCCGACTTGTCGCGAAATCGCCGTCAGCCTGAGGCCGGAAGCATCATCATGCGGTTGACAAACTATCGCTTTACTGCTAGAGTAGTGCTAACGAACCGGCAAGGGTGCCCGTCAGGGCGCTCTTGTTGTTTTTGAGGTTTTGTGAGCTATGTCAGACTCGTTGTGCACGTTTGTCGCGCCTGTACGCACGGATCCCGAACCTAGGAGGCGATACGCCACACGGCGTCTCCTCCCGGGCTAGCCGCGTTGTCTGTCATAGTCGACGGACCAGCTACTCCAAATGGGGGGGCTGGTCTTTTTTGTACCCCACGCCCATCATAACGTGTAGCCCATAACCTGTAATGGTCGATCAGGCGCCGGCCTGGACATAAGGAGGGGATAATGCTCGAGTTCAGCAAGCGGACGAACACCCTGGAGCAGACCGAGTATGAATACACGCTGCAGGACGTGGAGGAGCCTCAGCTCTACCGGCTGCTCTACAACTATAGCGAGGTGCCCAAGATCCCGTTCAACCACCGGCACGTGCCCATGCACCCGCCCGACGAGATCTATATCACCGACACGACCTTTCGCGATGGCCAGCAGGCGCGCGAGCCCTATACCGTCGAGCAGATCGTGCAGCTTTACAAGTTCATGCACGAGCTGGGCGGGCCCAAGGGCGTCATCCGGCAGAGTGAGTTCTTTCTCTATAGCGACAAGGATCGACGCGCCGTGGAGGCGTGTCGCGCCCTCGGCTACCGCTACCCCGAGATCACCGGCTGGATTCGCGCCCGCAAGGAGGATTTCCGCCTCGTCAAGGAACTGGGTATCACCGAGACGGGCATCCTGGCCAGCTGCTCCGACTATCACATCTTTAAGAAGCTCCACATGACCCGACGCCAGGCCATGGACCAGTTCCTCGCCGTGGTCAAGGAGGCGCTGGCGGTGGGGGTGCGCCCGCGGGTGCACCTGGAGGACATCACCCGCGCCGATTTCTATGGCTTTGTGATGCCCTTGGCGTCGGAGCTGAGCAAGCTCGCCCAAGAGAGCGGCATCCCCATCAAGATTCGCGCCTGCGACACCCTGGGCTATGGCGTGAGCTATCCGGGCGTGGCCCTGCCACGCAGCGTGCCCGGCATCGCCTACGGCCTCTGGCATTATGCCCGCTTCCCCAGCGATCTGCTCGAGTGGCACGGCCACAACGACTTTCACCGCGCCGTGGTCAACGCCGGCACGGCCTGGCTCTATGGCATCGGAGCCGCCAACTGCACCCTGCTGGGGATCGGCGAGCGCACGGGCAACACCCCCCTCGAGGCGATGGTGTTCGAGTACGCCGCGCTGCGCGGCACCACCGACGGCATGAACACCCGCATCATCACCGAGATCGCCGAATACTATCGGCGCGAACTCGGCTACGAGGTGCCGCCCATGACGCCCCTGGTGGGTGAGCACTTTACCACCACGCGGGCGGGCATCCACGCCGACGGGCTGCTCAAGGATGAAGAGATCTATAACATCTTTGACACCGGCACCCTGCTCAACCGCCCGGTGCGCGTGCTCATCAACCAGACGTCCGGGGCCGCCGGGCTGGTCCACTGGCTCAAGGCGCGCTACAACGGACACCTCAACGATCTCGACAAGCGCGACCCGCGCCTGGCGCCGGTACTAGCGTGGATCGCCGCCGAGTACGACCGTGGCCGCTCGACAGAGATCGGCGACGTGGAACTCGAGGCGCGCATCGCCGAGCTGAGCCCCGACCTCTATGCCGCGATCACCGGCGCCGCCGCCTGATCCGGCCATCCGGTCTATGACGCGATTCCGGCGAGCGGCGAGAGCGCCGCTCGCCGCTTCGTAGGCGCCCCGTTTGCACCCCTCACGGCTGTTGTGCTATCCTAGCCACGGCGTCGGCGCCCACCGTCTTCTACCATGCGCCGCGCAAGGAGCAGCCATGTCGACCCAGCCCCTCCCCTATGGCCTGTGGCCCAGCCCCATCACTCCGGGCTCCCTGGCCGAGGGTCGCCGCCTCAGCGACCTCTGGTGGGATGACGCCTCCGAGACGCTCGTCTGGCTCGAGGGACGCTCCGGCAAGGGCGTCCTGGTGAGCCTGCGCCTCGGTGACGATGCTCCGTCGTCCCCTGCCGCGATCGGGACGACTCGGTCTTGCGACGCTCCCCGCGATCTGACCGACGAACTCTCGGTGCGGGCGCGCGTCGGCTATGGCGGCGGTGACATGACCGTCGCCGGTGGCCACGCCTATTTCGTCTCCGAGGGGCGTCTGTACCGCCAGCCCCTCTCCCACGGCCCCGCCCGCCCCATCACCCCGCCGGGCGGCGAGGTAGCCTCCCCGGCCGTGTCGCCCGACGGCCGCTGGGTGGTGTACGTCTACTCCACCGAGGGGGCCGACGGCCTGGCGGTGGTCGACGTTGAGGGGCGTCTCTGGCCGCAAAAGCTCGCCTGGGGCGACGATTTTTACATGCAACCCGCCTGGCATCCCGACGGCCGCCGGCTGGCGTGGGTGTCGTGGAATCATCCCGCCATGCCCTGGGACGCGACGCGCCTGCACCTCGCCTCCCTCGCGGTGGATGGCTCGGGATTGCCCCACGTCGCAGAGGACCGCGTCGTGGCCGGAGGCGATCCCGCCGAGTCGGTGGCCGTCTTTCAGCCCTCCTTCTCGCCCGACGGGCGCTACCTGGCCTACATCTCGGACGCCACCGGCTGGGACAATCTCTATCTGCTGGACCTCGAGACGGGCGCGGAGCGCGCCCTCGTCGCCGGCGACGTGGACCTCGGCAAGCCCGCCTGGGCGCAGGGGATGCGCGCCTACGGCTGGGCGCCCGACGGCGCTACCATCTACCATGAGCGCAACGAGCGCGGCGTCGTGCGGCTCTGGGCGGTAGATCTGGCCAGCGGCGAGGCGCGCCCCGTGGATGCACTCTCCGAGTACACCGACGTCTCGCAGGTGGCCGTGTCGCGCGCGGGGAGGGTGGCCCTCATCGCCTCTGCGTCGCACATCCCCACACGCATCGCGTGTTACGAGCCCGAGGGGGAGCGCGTCCGCGTCTGTGCGCGATCCGAGACCGAGACCGTGTCCCCAGAGGTCTTGAGCGCGCCGGACCCCATCTCTTGGGAATCGGAGGATGGCGACCAGGTGCATGGGCTCTACTATGCGCCCGACGCCACGCGGTTCCACGCCGAGGGCGCGCCCCCGCTCATCGTCATGGTGCACGGCGGTCCCACCGGCCAGGCCCGCGCCGGCTATGCGTCACGCGATGCGTTCTTTACCACGCGGGGCTACGCCGTCCTCGAGGTGAACTATCGCGGCAGCTCGGGCTATGGCCGGCGCTATCGCAACTTGCTGCGCGAGCGCTGGGGCGTGTGCGACGTGGAGGACGCCGTGGGGGGCGCCCGTCACCTGGTGCGCCTCGGGTTGGCCGATCCGGAGCGGCTGGTGATCATGGGGGGCAGCGCCGGGGGGTACACCGTGCTGGAGGCGCTCATCCAGCATCCCGGGCTCTTCCGCGCCGGCATCTGCCTGTACGGCGTCACGAACCTCTTTACCCTGGCGTCGGATACCCACAAGTTCGAGCAGCGCTACTTGGATTCTATGGTCGGCCCCTTGCCCGCCACATGCGAACGCTATCGCGAGCGATCGCCCATCTTTTCAGCCGATCGTATCCGCGATGCCGTGGCCGTCTTTCAGGGCGAGGAGGACCGGGTGGTGCCCGTCGCGCAGGCGGAGGAGATCGTCGCCGCGCTGCGTCGCAACGGCGTGCCGCACGAGTACCACCTCTACCCCGGTGAGGGCCACGGCTGGCGCAAGTCCGAGACCATCAAGGCCTTCTACGAGGCGGTGCTGGCCTTTCTGAAGCAATACGTGCTCTTTCGCTGAACGCTCCACCCCACCGTAAGGGGCAGCCCCTTGTACCGTCGGCTCAATCGCATCACAATGGAACAGCAGGCCGAGTGCGGCGGCAAGGCCGCCCGCCTCGCTGAGGCGCTGCGCCTCGGCTGCCCCGTGCCCGATGGGGTCGTGCTGTTCACCGACCTGTACCGTCGCTTCATGCAGCAGGGGGGGCTCCACGGCGAGATCGCCTCGATCCTGGCATCCATGCAGCCCACCGCGATGCACCACTTTCACGCCGTCGAGTGGGCCGTCCATTCCGCATTTGCCGTTCGCCGGCTCCCCGACGACCTCCGGGAAGAGATCGTCGCGGCGTGGCACAGCATCGGCGGGGGCCCGGTGGCGGTGCGCTCGTCGGCCACGCGCGAGGACGGCCCGGAGCGCAGCTTTGCCGGCCAACACGCCACCAGCCTGGACATCGACGAGGCCGACGCGCTCGTGAATGCCGTGATCGGCTGCTGGATGTCGCTGTTTAGCGCCAAGGCCCTCTCCTATGCCCACCGCTTTGGCGTGGACCTCCTGAACTCGTCCATGGCCGTCATCCTGCAGCGCATGGTCGTGCCCAGCTGCCATGGCGTGCTCCTGACCGGCGACCCCATCACAGGCGATCCGGACGTCTTTGTGCTCGAGGTGAACGATGGCCCCCAGTCCGGCGTGCACCGGCTGGACCCCTACGAGCGGCAGCCCGGCGAGCCGCGCGACTGGACCCACCTGCGACGCCTCGGGTTGCTCCTAGACGAGCACTTTTGCGCGTATCAGACCATCGAGTGGGTGGTCGCCGGCGGCTCGGTGCAGTTGCTGCGAGTGCGCCCCGCCACGCGGGTCCCCCCCTATCTGCCGGTGGCGGTGCGCGACGTGGGCGCGGAGCATGGTCCGCTGGAACTGGTCCGGCCGGAGGGAGCGACGGCGCGGGCGCTGCGCCCCTATACCTGGTACCATCGCAGCCGCGGCCCCGCGATGGGCGCCGCCCATTTCCGGAACGTGCACCGGCTCTTCTCGGCCTACTCGGGGTGCGACGAGTTCTATATCCGCGGCTATCTCTACGCGCGCTGGCGCCGTTCTGCCTTTCCTGTCGCGGGCGAGGGAGAGACAGGGCTTAGGGGTGTCCTCTATGACGTGCAGCGCCTGCTGGCGGCGCGCACCCTCGACGCCGGCCTGCGCGCGCTGTGGCGCGCCGAGCGCTCGCGGCTGGACGAGTTGGACGCGGTGGACGTATCCACGCTCACCAACGCCGAGCTTGCCCGCCACCTCCGCGAGGTGATGGCGCTCAGCGAGGCGTTCGTTGAGGAGCGCGGCCACCTCGGGGATAGCCCCAGGGCGCTGGCCGATATCCTCATGCGCCTGCATCGGCGCTTTGGCGGTGACGCCGCCGATTTCGGGGCGCTCCTGTTGACCACCGACGACCAACTGGCTCGCCGCGACGAGGCGTTGTGCCGGCTCGCGCGCACCGCCTTCGAGGACGCGGAGGAGCGGGAGGCGGCCTTCCGGGCGTTCTTCCGGCAATTCCGCCACCTCTACCTGCGCGGCAACCCGCTGTCCGACGGGCAGGATATCTGCAGGTTGGAGCCCGATGAGGGCGCGGCCCGCCAGGCGCTGCAGGCGTTGGCGCAGGAGGATGGCGCGTCGTGCGACAGGCGCGGCGACCTCCTCGCGCGGCGTCGCGAGGCCGAGCAGCGCGTTATGGCCCACCTCGGGCGCCCGCGACGCACCGTGTACCGCCGTGTGCTCTGGCTCGCGCGGCAGTACGCGCCCTGGCGCGGCGACCGCGACGAGCCGGTGCTCCTCAGTTGGCTCATCGAGGGCGAGGTCGTCCGAGAGGTGGGGCGGCGCCTGCGGGCGGCGCGCCTGGCGACCAACGAGGACGACGGGGTGTACCTCGGCGCACGCGAGATCCTCGATTGGCTCGCGGGCACGGCCGACAACGACCGGCTGATCCGCGCCATCCTGGAGCGCAAGGACCTGGCGCGGCGCTGGCGGCGCTACGCCCCGCCCGATATCCTGGGGGGCGAGACGGCGCAGCCGGCCGTCGACATCGTGTACGGCGCCGATCCGGGCGACATCCTGCGGGGCCGCCCCATCTCGCCGGGCATCGCCGAGGGTAAGGCGCGTGTGGTGAGCAGCCTGGGCGAGGCCACCAGCGTGCTTCCCGGCGAGGTGCTCGTCTGTCGCCGGCCTGATTTCGAGCTAAGCCCCTTCTTTGGGATCGTGTCGGCGGTGATCTCGGAGGTGGGCGGGTTGCTCGACCATGCCGCCACCCTGGCGCGCGAGTATGGCGTGCCCACCGTCTTTGGTGTCGCCGACGCGACCAAGATCATTCGTACGGGCGACGACCTGCAGGTGGACGCTAACCGCGGTATCATCGTGCGGCGTATGCCCGAGGTGACCTGGGAGTTGCTCTAGGGAGGGCCCAAGGCGTGGAGGACGTATCGGCGCTCAAGCGCGAGGCGGAGGCGATCGTCGCGGAACTCGGTCTCCTCGACGTGACGGGGCGATACGGCCGGGCCGAGGTCGTCGGCAGCGTCGCGCTGGACCTCATCGTCAAGCTCGACATCGACATCCACCTGTTGGTCGACTCGCCCGACCTCCTGGCGATGACCGACCGCGTCTACCATGCCCTGCTCGATCACCCGCGCATCCGCGAGGTGCGCATCACCGACTATCGCGCCGAGGGCGGCGTCAAGATCGGCATCGCCGCCCACCCGGCGCCGTCGGGCGTGTGGAGCATCGACATCTGGATCACCGACCGCGTCGAGACCACCGCGTTCGCGTATGTGCGCCGGCTGCTGCAGCGGCTCACGCCGGAGCATCGCGCCGCCATCCTGGCCATCAAGCGCGCCTACCACGCGCGCGGGGAGCTGCGCGACGGCATCAGCCGCCGCGTCTATGACGCCGTCGTCGACAAGGGGGTTCGCAGCGAGGACGAGTTCCGCCGCTACCTCGAGTGGGAGCGGCGAGGAAGCCTCGTGTAGGGCCAAGGGGGCCGTCTTCCGAGCGCGTCGTGCGGCGCTTGCGCCGCGATCCCCGGGAGGCTGCGCCGACAGGATCAGGGAGGTGTGCCATGACCGCGATGGTGGTCGCTCCTCAGCCGCTAGCGGTGGAGGCGGGGGCACGGGCGCTGATGGCCGGCGGCAACGCCGTGGACGCCGCCGTCACCTGCGCCTTGGTGCAGGGCGTGGTGAGCCCGCAGATGTGCGGCGTCGGGGGGTACGCCCTGCTGCAGATGCAGCGCGCCGACGGCGGTGTCGTGACCCTCGACGCGCCGGCCACGGCGGGAGCGCGCGTCCGGCCCGACATGTGGGAGAGCGCCCTCATCCGGCCGAACCCCGAGGGGTGGGGCTTTTTCCTGCAAGACAAGGTGAACGACCTGGGCTACACCTCGGTGTGCACGCCGGGCGCCGTCAAGGGGCTGGCCAGCATCCTGGAGCGCTGGGGCACCATCCCCTGGGCGCAGGCCCTCGAGCCCGCGGCGCGCATCGCCGACGAGGGGTTCAAGGTCGACAGCGTGCTGTCGGTCGGCTGGCTCGGTAGAGCTGCCTATCCGGAGGCGAGTTCGCTCCTCGACTATGTGCGCGGCAACGCCGAGGCGAGTCGCATCTACCTCAAGCCGGACGGCCGGCCATACGCCGCCGGCGAGACCCTGCGCAACCCCGACCTGGCCCGCACCCTCAGATACCTGGCGGCGCGCGGCCCCGAGGATTTCTACCACGGCGAGCTGGCGGCGCGCATGTGCGACGACCTGGCCGCCAATGGTAGCTTTGTCACCGCCGAGGACCTGGCGTCGTACGCCATCCGCGACATGGCGCCGGCGGAGGGCGCTTATCGCGGTTACACCATCCGCTCGTCGCCGCCGCCCCACGGCGGCCCGACCGTTGTGGCCATCCTCAACATCCTCGAGGGGTACGACCTGGCGGCCATGGGCCACAACTCGCCCGAGTACATCTATACCGTCTCCATGGCGATGAAGGCTGCTTTTGCCGACCGCAATCCGTACCTCGGTGACCCGCTGTTCGTCGACGTGCCGCTCGCGTGGATGGTGTCCAAGGAGCGCGCCGCCGAATGGCGCCGGCGCATCGACGCGGGAGAAGAGATCGCCGCGGCGTTCGTGCCGCCCGAGCCGCCCGATACCACCCACGTGACCGTGGTGGACGGCGACGGCAACTGCGTGGCGCTGACCCACTCCCTCGGGTCGTCGTCGGGCGTCATCACCCCCGGCCTGGGGTTCATGTACAACAACTCCATGGTCAACTTTCATCCCATCGCCGGCCACCCGAACAGCATCGCCCCGGGCAAATCGCGCAGCACGGGCATGGCGCCCACGGTGGTGACGCGCGATGGGCGGCCGGTGCTGGTGTTGGGCGCCCCGGGTGCCACACGCATCATCACCTCCAACGTGCAGGTGATCTTGAACGTGCTCGATTTCGGCATGTCCATCACGGACGCCGTGCTCGCGCCGCGCTTTGATTGCGAGGTGGGCGCCATCCGCTGCCAGGCGCGCATCCCGGAATACGTGCTCGACGAGGTACGAACACGGCACCCCGTCGAGCGCCTGCCCCAGAGCCACGGCGGGCTGGCGCTGGTGCACGCCATCGCCATCGATCCGGAGACGGGCGCCCTGTCGGGCGCCGCCGATGCGGGCGCGGGGGGCATGGCCCTGGCGGTGTGAGGCGCGCGGCGCCTGCGCTCGACATATCAACCACCAACGAGAAGGGGAGCGACGATGCCGGTATACGGGGGGATCGAGGCGGGCGGCACCAAGTTCGTCTGTGCCATCGGTACGGGACCGGATGACGTGCGGGCGGAGGCGCGCTTTCCCACGGCGTCGCCCGACGAGACCATCGGCCGCGCCGTGGCGTTCATCCGCGAGCAGGTCGCCGCGGCGGGCGAGACCCTGGCGGCGGTGGGGATCGCGTCGTTCGGGCCCATCGACCCCGACCCGCGCTCCCCCTCCTTTGGCTATGTCACCACCACCCCCAAGCCCGGCTGGGCGCACACCGACCTGGCCGGCGCCGTCCGTCGCGCGCTGGGCGTGCCCGTGGGGTTCGACACCGACGTGAACACCGCGGCCCTAGGTGAGCACCGCTGGGGCGCCGCGCAGGGCCTCGACACCTTTGTCTACCTCACCGTGGGCACGGGGCTGGGCGGCGGCGGCATGGTGAACGGCGAGCTGATCCACGGCATGATGCACCCCGAGATGGGCCACATCCGCGTCCCCCACGACTGGGCGGTCGACCCATACCCCGGGTTCTGCACCTACCACGGCGACTGCCTCGAGGGGCTGTGCTGCGGGCCCGCCATCGCCGAGCGCTGGGGCCAGCCCGGCGAGGACCTCCGCCCCGATCACCCCGCCTGGCAGCTGGAGGCGCGCTACCTGGCGTTGGGCCTGGTCAACTATATCTGCACGCTGTCGCCGCAGCGCATCATCATGGGGGGCGGCGTCATGGCGCGCCATTTCCTCTTTCCCATGGTCGGCCGGGAGGTGCAGGCGCTGCTCAACGGCTACGTCGGCACCCCCCAGATCCTGCACGACATAGACACATACATCGTGCCCCCAGCCCTGGGCCCCCGCGCCGGCGTGCTGGGCGCCATCGCCCTGGCGGAGCGCGCCGCCGGGCGCGGCCGCTAGCGCGTCCATGTTCAACGTCTGCCCACGCTGTGGCCGCTACGCGGAGGAGAAGGCGGTCGACCCGGCCGGGCCGTACGCCGTCTGCCCGCATTGCGGCTATGCCCATCCGTTCCGGCGCAGCCCGCTGTTCGTCGTCACGGGGGCCAGCGGCGCGGGCAAGTCGACCGTCTCCCTCCCCCTGGCGGGCACCCTGCCCGGCTGCGTGGTGTTCGAGACGGACATCCTCTGGTGCCCCGAACTGGACACCCCTGACGACGATTGGGAGCGATGGCGCATGCTCTGGGTGCGCATCGCCAAGAACGTCGCCCAGAGCGGCCTGGCGTCGGTATTGTGCGGCACCTTCCTGCCGCAGGGGATCGAGCCGCTGGCGGAGCGCCGCTTCCTTGGGACGGTGCACTATCTGGCGTTGGTGTGCGGCGATGCAGAGTTGGCCGACAGGTTGAGGGCGCGGCCAGCCTGGCGGCAGTCGGGCGACAACGCCTTTGTGGAGCGGATGGTCGCCTTTAACGGGTGGCTGCGCGACCACGCGGCCACCACCGATCCACCCATGACGCTGCTCGACACCACGGGGCGAAGCGTCGAGGAGACGGTCTCCGCCGTGCGTTCCTGGGTCGTCGAGCGCCTCGGCGAAGGCGCGTAGGGCAATGGTATCCGGGCCGCCATGCGGCGAGACGACGGCGCTCATCGCGGGGCGCCGTCACATCATCGTAAGGAGAGGGGCATGTACGTAGCATCTCAAGAGGTGTACGACGACGACACGCTGCGCTTTCTCAAGCAGATGGGCGTCGACCACGTCGACACATTGCCGAGTCGCGGCATGGGGCTGGAGGAGGATGGCTACTGGCACGCCGACGCCCTGATGCGCGCGCGGGAGCACGTCGAGTCCTTGGGGCTGACGCTGGACGCCGTCCACTTTCCCCTGACCTCGGCGGGGATCGAGCGGCAGATCTGGCCCAACATCATGCTGGGCACCCCGGAGCGCGACCGCGACATCGAGAAGGCGTGCAAGAGTATCGAGGCGGCCGCCAAGGCGGGGATCCCGCTGCTCCTCTACAACCTGGCGATCCTGCCGGTGGTGCGTGGCCAGCGCGCCCCCGGGCGCGGCGGGGTAACCTACAGCCACTTTGTCTATGAGGAGATGAAGGACGACCCGCCGCTGCCCTACGCGCCGGTGACGGCGGACATGGCCTGGGAGCGCATCGAGTACTTTGTCGAGCGCGTCATCCCGGTGGCGGACGAGTTCGGCGTCAAGATGGGCTGCCACCAGCACGATCCCGGCATGCCCGCCGGCGTCGGCTACCGCGGCATCGAGCGCGTGTTGGGCAGCATCGAGGGGGTCAAGCGCTTCATCGCCCTCTCGGACAGCCCGTACCACGGGCTGAACTTTTGCCAGGGCACCATCTCGGAGATGTGCACCGCGCCGGAGCAGGTGTACGACGCCATCCGCTACTTTGGCAGCCGCAAGCGCATCTTCTGGGTGCATTTCCGCAACATCAGGGGAGGATTCCTAGACTTTGACGAGGTGTTCCCCGACGAGGGCGACATCGACATGATCAAGGCGCTGCGCACCTACAAGGAGGTGGGCTATGACGGCGCCATCATCCCCGACCACGTGCCCCAGTCGGACCTGGACACCCGCCACGGCCACCGCGCGCGGGCCTTCTGCTTCGGCTACATCAAGGCGGCTATCCAGGCAGTTGAATCTGAAACGTAAGGGAATGGTACGCAGATTACGCAGATGGAACGCTGATCTGCGCTGATCAATCGGGCAATGATCGGCGGGCGCCGAGGCTTCGGAGTCCATGAGCCTATCTGGCCAAAACCAAGCCGTGCACAAATCCGCGGAAATCTGCGTCTCATCTGCGGAAATCCGCGTTCTATGAGGGGAGGGTCATTGTGAGGATCTTGGTGATTAGTGCGCATGTGGCTGACTTTTGCTCGCGGGCGGGAGGAACGCTGGCCAAGCATGTGCGTGACGGCGACGAGGCGCGCGTCATCGCGCTGACCTATGGCGAGCGCTCCGAGTCGGGCGGGTTATACGCGGGCGGGGCGCACCCCGCGCTGGAGGACGTCAAGGCGGTCCGTCGCGAGGAGGGGCTCGAGGCGGCGGGGATCCTGGGCGTCGAGATCGACTTCTGGGATTGGTCGGACCTGTGCTTCGAGTACACCCAAGAGCGCGCGCTGACCATCGCCCAGGAAATTCGCCGCTACCGGCCCGACGTGGTGCTCACGCACCATGGGCCCGACCCGGTGAGCGTCGACCACGACAGCGCCTATCGCCTGGCCACGCGCGCTGTGCAGTTGGCGGGCGCCCCCGGGCTCGAGTCGGAGCACCCGGCGGTGCGCCGGCCGGAGGTGTTCCTCTTTGAGGCCACCATCCCTCTCACCGAACTCGAGGGGTTCGCCCCCGACCTGTATGTCGACATCACCGACGTATGGGAGACCAAGCTGCGGGCGCTCCAGGCCTTCCATCGCGCCCAGCAATTCCTGGAGCCGTGGTACACCGACCGCGCCAAGCTGCGGGCGTTCCAGGCGCAGCGCTACGGCCTGAGCGACTGCCAGTATGCCGAGGCGTTCGAGCGCACCACTCCCTGGGCCGGCGGACGCCTGCCGGTGCGAGGCGGCTGACCGGCCGCGAGGAACGGAAAAGGGGGGCGCCCCCCCGGCATCCCCCCTTTCCCGTGGTCACGAGCTATATCGCTCACGGCACCCCCGTGAAGGGGCACCGATCGACCCCTCTATCCGGCTGCTGTCGGCGTTGCCGTCGGCAGCGTGGCCGTCGGTGAGGGCATGGTCTCTGTGGGCGTCGGTACGGTCTCTGTCGGCGTCACCGTATCCGTCGCGGTGGGTGTTGCCGTTGGTACCGTGGCCGTCGGCGTCGGCATGGTGGCCGTCGGCGTCGGCATGGTGGCCGTAGGTGTCGGCATGGTAGCCGTAGGTGTCGGCATGGTGGCCGTCGGCGTCGGAAGCGTCGCCGTCGGGGTAGGCGTCAGCGTATCGTCGTCATCTGGCGCGTCGGGGGATCTGACGGTGATCTGGTAGGCGATGAACACCGGATTTCCCTCGTCATCCAACTCCACGCGACCATGTATCTGGACATAGGCGTCGGGATTGTCCCCCAACCACGCGCTGAGGCATTCCTGTGCCGTCAGTGGACACGCCTGCGCTCCACCCACCGTGATCAGACGAACTCGGGCGCTATCGCTCACCTCCAGCGGTGGATCGGAAGGAGCCAAGTCGCGCGCCAGGCGGTTGCCCTTTGAGAGGTCGACCGCGGCTAGATTCCCGTTCTCGTCCAGCACGGGCTGTCCCCCCATCATGAAGGGCAGGGGATGTTTCTGCAGGACGCGCTGGTGAGCCCACAGGGCTCCGCGCAGTCCCTTGGCATCATCGTCGAGATCGTCGTCCGAGTCCTCGACATCGCCCTCGTCGCCATCGGTGTCGTCAGGGGATTCGGACTCGATCCTCAGCCGCAGTCGGTGCGCGTTCTCGGTAGTCTCGCCTTCATGAGTCATGCGGCTTCTGGCGGCCGTCGAGATGGCCTGGCCCGGAGGAGTCTCGGGGCGATTGCCGTTGCCCGGCCTGGGCGCCTGGTCGTCGCCCTCGGAATCGTCGTCGCGCGCAGACGCGCCGTTGCTGGTCGACTCGGCCCGCTCCCACTCCCTGGACTCCTTCGCTTCCTCTTTGGCCTCTTCTCGGGCGCGCTTGGCCTCTTCTCGGGCGCGCTTGGCCTCCTCCTGGGTGTCCTGCTCGCGCTCCTGGTTCACGCAGTCGTCACAGTCCTGGTCCCGGTCGCGCTGCTGCACCTCGTCTCCGGTGCGATCCTGCGCCTGATCCTGGTCCCGGTCCACGACACCCGACGGGCCTCGTGACTGGGACGGATTGCCGTTCCCCCCGCCGTTGCCACCGCGATCGGCGAGGACCATCGGTCCAAGCAGGGACACCATCAGCAAGAGCGCTGCGGTCACTGCGAGCGTGCGTTTCATCTAGGTCCTCCTCAAGGCTCGACTTTACGACACCTGAACGGCCGGCCGTTCACCAGGTATGACGATGGGGAGGTGGTGACGGTCACGAAAAAGGTAACGAATATTAGGATTGGTGATGCCACGCGACGCGCAACTCGTGGGGCGCTGCGTCGTATAGCGAGCAGAACGGCAGTCGATGCCATCGCTTGGCCGCCGTAGCGTGTTTGCATGTGGGGCTTGAGGTGGTGAAGCGCGAGAGGAGGTGCCACCGGTGCGTAGAGACAGGTTGCTCTGGGGCATCGTGCTCACGGCGTTGGGGATCGTACTGCTTCTGAGGCAATTGGGCATTCTTCCGGTGGCGATCCCGTGGGCCATCATCGGCCCGCTGCTCCTCATCGGGCTCGGCGCCTGGGTGCTGTGGGGGGCGGCGACGCGGCGCGAGCCGCCGACGGAGCGGCTGAACGTCCCCCTGGAGGGCGTCGAGCGCGCCCGTCTCGTGCTCAAGCACGGAGCCGGGCGGCTGTTCGTGGGCCCGGCGGCGGGGCCGAGTGATCTGCTGTCGGGCACCTTTGTCGGCGGCGTCCGGCACCGTATCACGCGCGATGGGGGCCTGGCGGAACTCGAGGTGCGCATGCCAGAGGGGGCTGCGCCGTGGATGGGGTGGCCCGCCTGGGGCGGCTCCCAGGCGTTCACTTGGGAGGTCAATCTCAATCGCGAGGTGGCCATGGACCTTCGCGTGGAGACGGGCGCCAGCCAGAGCACCCTAGACCTGGTCGACCTGGAGGTCACCGACCTGCGCGTCGAGACGGGGGCCAGTTCCACGCACATCACATTGCCGGCCCACGCGGGGCGCGTGCGGGCGCGCATCGATTCGGGCGTGGCCTCCACCATCATCCGCGTGCCTGAAGGGGTCGCGGCGCGCATCCGCGTGGAGAACGGCCTGGGTGATGTGCGCGTGGATCGCGAGCGTTTCCCGCGCTCGGGCGGCGGCTACGAGTCGCCCGGCTATGTCGACGCCGTCGACGCGGTGGACCTCGATGTCCACAACGGCGTGGGTTCTATTCGCATCGAGTGAAGCGGCGCCTCTGTTCCCTCTCCCTGTACTGGGCGTCCCAGCACTCGGGCAGAACCCCAGTACTCTGGGGCGAGGGTCAGGGTGAGGAGCATCTGACGCGCTCCGCTCGGGACGACGGTGCAAACGCGTTCCCTCGCCCCGCACCCGGGGAGAGGGCTAGGGTGAGGGGTCTCTGACGCGCGAGTCAAGGTCCCTCGCTCCGCTCGGGACGACGGCGGCGCAGTGGAGTTCCCTCGCCCCGTACCCGGGGAGAGGGTTAGGGTGAGGGGTGTATCTCACCGCTCGCGGTATATGCTCGGTTCAGGAGGTAGCGATGAATCGGACTCGGGGGGCGCAGGCCTGGGGGCTGCTGCTCGTTCTGGCGGGGATCCTGTTGCTGCTGGGCACGCTCGGCGTCCTGGGCCAAGTGGTGGCCTATATCTGGGGCCTGCTCTTTGCGGTGGCGGGCCTTGGTTTCCTGTACGTGTTCCTCAGCCGCCGCGACAATTGGTGGGCGGTGATCCCGGGTATGGCGCTCCTGGGCATCAGTGGCCTCATCATCGTCAATGAGGCGGCGCCGCGGTGGGGCGGCGCGTGGTCGGGTGCACTCTTTCTCGCGGCTCTGGCGCTGGCGTTCTGGATCATCTATCTGAACCAGCGCGCCAACTGGTGGGCGCTCATTCCCGCGGGCGTGCTCACCACCCTCGCGCTCGTGGCCGGGCTGAGCACCACGCTGCCCGGGCTGGAGACGGGTGGCATCTTTTTCCTCGGCCTCGGGCTTACCTTCTTGCTCCTCACCGTGGTGCGCACGCCCGAGGGGCGCCTCACATGGGCCATCATCCCGGCGGCTGTCCTGCTGGTGATGGGCGCGCTGCTGGTGGCCCAGTCGGTGCGCGCCTTTGCCTACGTATGGCCCATCGCCCTGGTGGTGGCCGGCGCCTACCTGCTGTTCCGCGCCGCCACGTCACGATCGACCGAGTAACACCAACGCCCTAGGTGACGCTGTGGGGTGTGCCCGCGCGAGGGGGCCACGATCTCTGAATCCCGGCCAGATCGAACGCCCCGACGCGACTTGCGTCGGGGCGTCGCTGCGGTATGATGGGGAGAGCGCCCGTCACGTCGCCGGGGCGCATCACATTACCGGGGGGTTGTGTTCGCTATGGTCGATATCTACCTGTTCCGACACTCGCATGTGGACTATGCGCCGCCGAACCGCATCACGGCGCACAACCCGCTGACCCCCCTGGGGCATCGCATGGCGGAGCGCCTGGCGCAGCGCTGCGACGGCTGGGACCTGCAGTACCTCTTTGTGAGCACCATGTTGCGGGCACAGCAGACCGCCGACGCCATCTCGGAGCGCTATCCTAGCCTCCCCCGCCAGGACCTGCCCGAGTTCGCCGAGTCGAGCATCGACGACTTGATCGCGTACGACGGCACACCGCCGCCCGAGGACATGCGCGAGTGGGAGGAGGAGCACTATGTGTACGCCAACGCCCGCCTGCTGGAGCGGGTGACGGTGGGCTTCGAAAAGGTGCAGCACGTCATCGCGACACGTGAGCTGGAGCGGGTCGCCATCGTGAGCCACGGCGGGCCGATCAACTTTCTGTTGCGGCACTTTCTCGGTGCGGTCGAGTCAGGGCCGATGCGCACCTGGTTCTCCCTGGACTGGGCGACCACCTGCTGCCTGCGCCTCTCCGAGGAGCGGCGCTGGGTGCGCTGGGTCAACGACGCACGCCACATCGACGAACTGCGCCACCTCTTGCCGGACGAGGGGTAGGCGCCGCGCGGCGCGGCTGCCCGTCTGGGATCGGGCCTCCCGTTGATATCGACAACCGGCCGGAGGTTGCCCTCCGGCCGGTCTGTCGTACGGATGCGCGGATGCCGATCAACGATCCTTGACCGGCAGGCCGTGCTGCCGGATCGAGAACGCCCCACTCATGCCGGTGTACGGGTTGTGATCCGAGATGGCGTTGAACGGCGTGACCAGGCCCGTCTCGTCGAGGTCGAGGACGTACCAGAACTGCCCCTCCTCGCCCGCGGGGATGCGGAACTCGAGCTGCAGGCCCTCGCCGTTGTAGACGTGCAGCCGCGCGCGCGAGGCCGAGATCGACGGCTCGGTCACCGTGTCCGTGGGGTCGTCGTAGCGGTGTACGCCCAGGGTATAGTACCCGCCGCCGCGCAGGTCGGTGATGGTGACCGTCTCGGGGCCATAACCGTCGCGACTGTCCTGCTCCAGGCATGCGCCCACCGGCGGAGTGGGGGGATTCAGGTCGCAATCGCCGCGCCCGCCCCAAAAGACCGCCGTCTCGTCGGGCAGCCACAGGAACAGGTCGAGGTCGGGGGGCTGGGCGTCCCACGTGAGGACAAAGCGCCACTGATCCGCCTGCAGGGGCGGCGAGAGCGCCAGGGTGCGGATGCGCGTCTCGCCGGCCACGACGTCGACGCGCGTCAGCAGCGTGTCATAGCCGGTGGCGGTTACGCGCAGGTTCGACGCCCCGACGGGAAGTCCTCCCAGACGGTACTCGCCGTTGCTGTTCGTCGTCGCGCAGGGCGATCCGTCGGCCCGGCACACCCAGGCGCCGGCGACGGGCGCATTGGTGGTGGCGTCCACGACCCATCCGGCCACGACCCCAACCCCGCCGGGCGGCATGCGCATGGCGAGGGGGAAACGCAGAGTGACGGCGGGCGTCGGCGTAGGGGGAGGTGGCGTGCTCTGGGCCAAGGGCGGCGCGGCGCCGGCGGCGCCCCCGAAAGCCAGGATCGCCGACAGGGCGATGGCCAGGAGCGCCAGGGCTGCGGCGCGACGGTTGAGAGCGTGCATCGACGCGTCCTTTCGATCGAGGGGATGGAAGCGTGCCCGCTGATGGTAGCCGAAGCGGGGCCGGTGTCAAGCGGCAGCTGCTAGCCGGCCAGCCCCGGGGCCGCCGACAGGTGGCTCAGCAGGATACGCAGGCCGATGCCGATGAGGATCACCCCACCGACGATCTCTACGCGGCCGTGAAAGATGTCGCCGCAGCGTTTGCCCAGGAACACGCCCGCCAGGGAGAGGCCAAAGGTCACGATGCCGATGACGGCCACGGGGCTGGCGATAGCCGTGTCCAGCACCGCCAAGCTGATCCCCACGGCCAGGGCGTCGATGCTGGTGGCCACCGACAGGACGAGCAGCATCCCGAGTTGCAGGGGATCGGGCGGGCACTCGTCGGGGCCGCGCCGCACCGCCTCGACGATCATCTTGCCGCCAATGGCGGCCAGCAGGCCAAAGGCCACCCAATGGTCGAACGCGGCGATGCGCTCCGCCAGCAGGGTGCCGCCGAGCCACCCGATCACGGGCATGCCCGCCTGAAAGGCCCCAAAGAACCCCGCCATGCGCAGAGCACCCTCCAGCCGCATCTGGCGGAAGCACATGCCGCTGCATACCGAGACGGAAAAGGCGTCCATGGCGAGGCCCACGGCGATGAATAGAACGGCAGCGAAATCCATCCGTACTCCTTGCCCCTTGGCCGCCGTCCGGCGAGCGCGAGAGGACCATGCGATGATGTGATCAGCTCGCCCGGACGAGCGCCTCGGGATAGGGGCGCAGATAGGTCTGCCGGGCGAGGTACGGCGCGCCGTAGCGGACAACCCACGAGGCGAGCAGGGCTCGGCAGGCGCTCAGTGGGACGTTCCCCCGACGGTAGCCGTCGAGCATCTCCAGGAAATCGGCCCTCTCGCGGCACGTGAGCGACTCGCGCAAGTACCCCACGGCATGCATCAGCGCGTTGATCTGGGTGGATGCCCGCGCCGGCTCCGCCAGCGCGGCGTGCAGGTGTCCGGCATAGGCGTCCAGCGTCTCGGCCATCGGCCGCTCACGGGCGGCGGCCACCAGCCTGCCCATCGCTCCCAGGCGGTCCTTGTCGTAGCCCATGAGGAGCAGCTTGTTCTCCGTCTGATAGCGCACCAACGCCGCGGGCGAGCCCTCGGCCCGGGCGACGCGATAGCGCGCCAGCGCGAACAGCCGCGTCAAAAAGTGATCGCGGCGGCCGGGATCCCGCAGGCCGACCTCATCCTCCACCGCCAGGTGCGGCAGGTGGGCCAGCATCCCGGCGGCGAACAGGCCGCGGCTCGTCTCGTCGAGCGCCTCGTCGGCGGAGGCCGAGGCATAGACGCGCGTGTCATACAGCCCACAGGAGGGCGAGCGCCCCTTCAGGATCAGGCCGTCGGCCGGCGCCAGGTCGGCGGCGCAACGTCGCACGACGGACTCTATGGCCTCCGTCAGGTCGCGCCCCGGGGCGGGCTGCACCAGTCGGCGCACGCCCTGGACGGAGACGATGCGGATCGGGTCGCGCGGCACCCCCAGTCCCATCTCTACCTCGGGACAGATCGGCCGCAGCTCGACATAAGGCGCCAGTTCCGCTACCTCTGGGCTCAGGACGATGGCGCCGTCCCAGCGGCAAGGGGCGAACCCCAGACAGCGGCTGACGCCCATGAGGGGGCGGACGTCCTCTGTAGTCTGATCTCTTTCGTCCGGTTGCGACTCGGTCATCGATCGACGCCTCATGTGGGTTGGGCGCGACGCACTCTCTTCAGTATACCGGAGAGAGGGATGCGCGCAACATCAGTCTGCAAGCCTCCGCGAATCACCCCACATAGCCGGAATCCTGGGCAAACCCCTCAGTCGGTGACTCGAGTCGGTTCACGCGGCGACAGGCCGTCAGGGGCGTTGACCCGTGCCCCGGGAGGCGCGGGCACCGGGCCACGCAACAGGGGATCGTCGGTGGCGCGCATCCAACGGTCCAGGCGGGCGCGCATCTCCTCGAGCGCCGCGGCGGCCTCGGGCCGGCCGGCCAGGTTGCGCGCCTCGTTGGGGTCGAACACGAGGTCGTACAGCTCCTCCTCGGCCAGCTCACGCTCGCGCCAGCCGTGCTGGAGCCACAGCGCCTTGCTGAGGCTGTCGTCGCAGTTGGGCAGCACCGGATGGAGGCGGCCGCGGGGTACGGCGGTGTGGCCGCCGAACCGGCGGATGTACTTCCAGCGGCGCGTGCGCACGGCGCGCATCGGCTCGTAGGCGGCGTGGTACGTCACCTCGGCAAAGATAGCGTCGTTCACCTCCTCCGCCTCGCCGCGGATGAGGGGCAGGAGGGAGTGTCCCGCGAGCCACGCCGGACGCTCCACGTCCAGGAGGTCGCAGAGGGTGGGGTAGACGTCCACGTGCGACACCATGGCGTCGCAGACCCTGCCTCCCGTGAACCCGCCCGGCCCGCGCACGATGAGCATGACGCCGATGCCGTGGTCGGTGAGGTTGCACTTGGCGCCTGGGAAGGCGATGCCGTGGTCGGTGGTGCAGATGACGAGGGTGTTCGCCTCGAGGCCCGCCTCGCGCAGGGCATCGAGCACCATCCCCATGCCGGCGTCCAGCAGGCGCGCGCTGGCGTGAAATGCCGCCATGTCGGCGCGCACGGCGGGCGTATCGGGGAGCGTGGCCGGCGGACGCACATAGCGCGCGTCGGCATCGGGCTCGGGGAACTCGCGGTGCGTCTCGGAGAACCCCACGGAGAGGAAGAACGGCTCGGGCGGCGCGTCCCGCAGCCACGCGGCGGCGGCCGGCGCGACGTGCTCGGCGTGGTTGCTGGCCACGGGCACGATCTCGTCATAGCCGATGACCTCGGGCCTGGCCGCGACGTGTTGCACGCCGACGAGCGTCGACCGATAGCCGGCATCGCGCAGCGTGTGCACCAGGTGCTGCCGATAGTCGTGCAGTGCGAATCCGCGGTGAGCGAGGCCGATCATGCCGCTGGCGTGGGCGCTCTGGCCGGTGAGCAGGCCGGCCCGGCTCGGTGAGCAGGTGGGCGCCACGCAGAACGCCTGGCGAAAGAGAACGCCCTCCTCGGCGAGGCGCTGCAGGTTGGGCGTGGCGACGTCGTACCCATAGGGCGCGATGCAGCGCCCCGTGTCGTGGGAGTGGAGGTAGAGGATGTTGGGTCGCGACATGATGACCTCCCTTCGGCGTCTACAGCCAGCGGTCGAACCACCCATAGGAGCGCTCGCGCATGTCACGGCGGAAGGCGTGTCCCCCGGGGTAGACGACCGTCTCGAACCGTTCGGACACCCCCAGATCAGCGGACCGCTTGCGTGCTGAGGCGTACTTGGCCTCGCGCATCTCGGCCGGTATCCCCTGCTCCCCCTCAGTCTCGAGGAAAGGGCGTGGCGCCAGGCCGGCCAGCACCTGGTCGAGGTCGCCCCAGCGCAGGAACCCGGGGATTGCCAGGGCGCCGAAACCCGTGATCGGCTTGAGGGTTTGGCCGCCGAACAACCACCGTAGCAGGAAGGTGCCGCAGGAGGAGCAGCCGCCGCGAACGCGAGGGTCCAGGCACATGAGCAGCGCCGCATAGAACCCGCCCGCCGAATGGCCGATGGCGCCGAGCCGCCCCGGGTCGACGCCGGCGAGCCCCGCCAACACGTCCACCGCCCGCTCGAGTTCCAAGAGCGTCCGGCCCGCCAGCGACCAGCCGTGCACCAGCAGGGAGGCGGAGACGCATCCCAGGTACAAGTCCTCGGTCACATCGAGTTCTTGCTCCCCATAGCGGGCGTGCACGGCAAAGGCATCGAAGGTGGCCCGATGGGGCGACCGCGCCAGGGAGCGGCTCTCGAAGGGAAAGCGATCCGGGCAGATCACCGTGTAGCCGCGACGACACAGCTCCAGGCCGTACGGTAGCTCCGGATCGCCGCCCAGGCCGGCGGGCTCGCTCTTGCCGACCTCGTAGGGGCGACGCTCACCGTCCTGGTGGATGGCCAGGATGCCGGGCGTCGGGCCATCCACGCCCCGAGGCCGAAGCAGCCACGCCTGCACACGCTCTCCCATGGCCGTGCCGTACTCGATCAGTGTGCGCGTGTGGTCGGCCTCCTCGGCCACGCTCAGCTCGGAGAGGTCGAGGTGGGCGACTGTCGGTGGTTGTCCCAGTAGCCCGCGCAACGTCTCGGGGGAGGGGGCGCTCTCAGGAGGCATGGCGCTACACTCCTTGTGCGAGAAGGCGCCCGCCGCTACGGCAGGCGCGGCTCCCAAGTAATGATGTCCGGCACCTGGAGGGTGAGCACGTAGGCGCGGCTCCCCTGCGTGGCGCGGGGATCGGCCGGCGTGGCGTTCACCAGCTTCCAGGCGAGGTCGAGGGCGGTGTCGCTAACCCACACGCCCCGAGTGGCATCGTCTAGCCGCAGGCCGGTGGCTCCCGCGTCCCAGGCCGGCAAGCGCCTGTCAGGGCTGCGGAGCGCCGGCGTCGCCACGAGCAGAGCCTCCGTCGGACGGTACGGCACCCCCGCCGCGCCGGCGCCGGTCGCCACGTGCTGGTAAAGGTCGGCGAAGGCGTGGGGACCGGAACCATCGCAGGCGCATACCTCATGGCTCGTGTCGAGCAGGTGCACGCAGAGGGAGCGGTCGTACGGGCCCTGCCGAGCGTCGGCGGGGTACCACCTCTGCATGCGAAAGAAGCCGGAACGCCGCACCTCATCCAGGAGTTGCGTCATCTCGCGCGGTTGCAGGTGGCCGATGCTGACCTTCCGGCCACCTCGGGGCCCGGCGTCGGTCCAGACGATGCGTCCGTCGCCCCAGACGAGGGCGTCGGGTATGGCATTGAGGGCCAGAGCGGGCACGCTCTGCGGCCAGGCCGATGTCGCCTGTATGACGATGGCGGCCGGGTCGCGGTTCCAATCGATCTTGGTGGAGGGGCGGAGCAGGTCGTGCGTTGCCGAGACGATGTCGCGGAATACGGTCGATAGTGAGCGTGGCACGGGTCCCCCGATGCGGTGATATGAGTGGATAGGAAGGCAGTATAGATCAGAGCGGAGCGCAGCGCAAGACATGGTATAATGGGTTAGGTAGTATGTGCGTGCGGGGATGTGACGGATCGTCGGAAAGGAGTCACTCTGTCGGCGGGGGCGCCTGCTAGCGCGCGACGCACGGCAGGTATCCTCGGCGTGGGAGGGCGATGGTGGATCAGTGTGCCAGGCGCGTTGCGGTAAGGGTTGAAACCTGGGAGACGCGCAAGACCCCCGGCGATACCGTGGCGGCGGGGGAGACGCTGGGTTACTTTTCCCGGCGGCCCATCCGCGCGCCCTACAAGGCGGTGGTCGAGAACGTCGCCTACGAGCGCGAGACCCATACGTGGATCGTGACGCTCATCGAGCAGGTACGCTGCGCCTAGTCCGGACTGCGGGCTGGCGGCCAGCGCTCACCGAACACAAGCGCGTGCCGACCACGGGTATGCCCGGAACGCCGGGTTCCTGGGTGTTCCCGGCGCTTCTCTTGTCATTCTGAACAAATCCGTCGACCACGTGCCCGTTGACGCCGCGGCGTGAACCGTCTAGAATGCGGATGAAAAGCCGTGACGGGGACATGCGGAGGGATGGCCGGCGACCAGAGAGCGGCGCCGCGGCGGGGGCAGGCCGCGGGTGCAAGCGCCGCCGTCAGGCGTCCCTCAGGCGACACCCCCGAGCCGACCGGCGAAGGGCTGCGGCGGGGACCGCCGCGCTCAGTAGTCGGCTCCGGATGGCGCCCGTTAGCGCGCTCGGCGCTGGGCCCCGCTGCGTTGCGCGGCACGGTGTCCGTCGAGGCCCTCCCATGGGGGGCGAAGAGTGGTGGTACCACGAGCAGGCCGCGCGGCCCTCGTCCACTGGTGTTAGTGGACGAGGGCCTTTTGTTTTGGCGCAGACGCCGTAGAGACATCGTTTGTAGCAACATCGCTTTCGTAGGAGGGGCTGCTATGGAGCGCGTTCGAACGAGCGACATCGGTGCGTACGTCGGCCGGCGCGTGCGTGTGCAGGGGTGGCTGCACGCGCTGCGTCTGCTCGGGGGGGTCAGCTTCCTCGTGGTGCGCGATGGGTGGGGCATGGTACAGGCGGTGACCGAGGACGCGGCGGACCTGGCGCCCCTCGACGAGGCCGGCGCGGGCCTCGAGACGGTGTTGGCCGTCGAGGGGCAGGTGGTGGCGATGCCCCAGGCGCCGGGCGGGGTGGAGCTGCACCATCCCGTCATCGAGGTGATCACGCCGGTGCGCGACGAGCCGCCGGTGCCCCTCAGCAAGCGCGAGATGAAGGTTGCTCTCCCGACCCTCCTGGACCACGCCGTGGTGGCCAACCGCCATCCGGCGCGCCGGGCGGCGTTTCGCCTGGCCGCGGCAGCCATGGCCGGCTTTCGCGCCACGCTGCAGGCCGCCGGCTTTACCGAGATCCAGACGCCCAAGATCGTGGCCTCGGCCACCGAGAGCGGCGCCAACGTCTTTCGGCTCGACTATTTCGGGCGCGACGCGTTCCTGGCCCAGAGCCCCCAGTTCTACAAGCAGATCATGGTGGGGGTGTTCGAGCGCGTCTACGAGGTGGGGCCGGTCTTTCGCGCCGAGCCCCACGATACGGCGCGGCACATCAACGAGTACGTCAGCCTGGACGCCGAGATGGGCTTTATCCGCGACCACCTGGACGTGATGGCGCAGTGCCGCGACGTCATCGCCGGCATGCTCGCGGCGCTGGGCGAATCGTGCCGCGCCGAACTGGACATGCTGGGCGTCGCGCTGCCCGCTGTGCCCGCCGAGATCCCGCGCATCCACTTTGCCGACGCGCAGGACCTGATCCTTGCGCGCCACGGCGTTGACGTGCGCGGCGAGCCGGACCTCTCACCTCAGGACGAGCGCTGGCTGGGAGAGTGGGCGCGGGAGGCGCACGGCAGCGATTTCGTCTTTGTGACCGGCTATCCCATGCGCAAGCGCCCCTTTTACACGCACCCGGATCCTCGGCGCCCCGAGTACTCGAACTCGTTCGATCTGCTGTTCCGCGGCACGGAACTGGTCACCGGCGGGCAGCGCCTGCATCGCTACGAGGACTATATCGCGGCGCTGAGCGCCGCCGGCATGTCGCCCGAGCCCTTTAGCCACTACCTGGAGGCGTTCCGCTTCGGCATGCCGCCCCATGGCGGGTTCGCCATCGGGCTGGAGCGCCTCCTCATGCAGCTGCTGGGGGCGTCCAACCTGCGGCTGGTGACGCTCTTCCCGCGCGACCTGAACCGCCTGGCGCCGTAGGCGCCCTGCGCGACCCCGCCGTCGGTCCGAGCGGCGCGAGGAACCCTGTTGAGCTGGTCGAGGTCCCTCACTGCGTTCGGGACGACGGTGGCGCCGCCGCACCGTCGTTCCGAGCGGAGCGAGGAGCCCTGTTGAGCTAGTCGAGGTCCCTCACTGCGTTCGGGACGACGGTGGCGCCGCCGCGGCGTCGTTCCGAGGGGAACGAGGGACCCTGTTGAGCTGGTCGAGGTCCCTCACTGCGTTCGGGACGACGGTGGCGCCGCCGCACCGTCGTTCCGAGGGGAGCGAGGAGCCCTGTTGAGCTAGTCGAGGTCCCTCACTGCGTTCGGGACGACGGAACTGACAGCGCCCCACCGTCGCTCTGAGCGGAGCGAGGGACCCTGTCGAGCTAGTCGAGGTCCCTCACTACGTTCGGGACGACGGTGGCGCCCGGCCGCCCCACCGTCATTCCGAGCGGAGCGAGGAACCTTGATTTGCTCGGCGAGGCCCCTTGCTCATACCGCGCGCCCTGCGGCGGCGACGCCGATCATGGATAGATCTGATTCCCCTCGTCATCCTCCAAAAAGATCGCCTGGGTGGGGCAGTTCTCGGCGGCCTCTCGGTACAGTGCGTCGGTGGCGGCCTCGGGGTTGACGACGTTGGACTTCATGTTGTCGTCCAACTCGAACACGTCGGGGGCGATGGATACGCAGATCCCCGACCCGATGCAGATGCTGTGATCCACGCGTGCCTTCATCGTTCCCTCACTCTCTGGCTATTCGCGGTCCATGGACGACGCCCAAAGCCGCGGCATGGGGTGAAAGAACAGCCGCGGCAAGCTCGGGCGGTGTCAGCGCATGCTCTTCCCATCATAGGCCAGAACGTCCACGCCGTGGGTTGGGGCGGGGTTGAGTGAGGGTGTGAAAAGAGGGTGAGGTTGGTTGGAAGCGCCGCCGCGGCGCATAGTTCGTGCGCCGCGGCGGCGCTGCTCTCACGGCACGATCTTGATCGCCTCGAACAGCTCCAGGCGCGGGACACGCACCGTCAGACGGCCGTCGGCATAGTCCGTCTCGCGCGCCGCGCCGGTCACCAGACTGCTGACCGATCGCGGCGCGGCGGCGCACGGCACCACCACGGTGAGGTCGGACATGACGGCGGGCGGGTAAAAGCTCACCCCGAAATGCCCCGAGCCGTTGACCATGTGCAGCAACTGGTGCGCGCCGTCCCTGCGCTGGAAGAGGGTCACCTCGACCATGGGCGAGAGGTTCCCGCCCACCGGCTCGATCCCCGCCACGCCCTCCAGCAGGTCCAGGCAGAAATCGAGGGTGTTGGTGTATCCCTGCCGGTAAAAGAGGGCGCCCGGCTCCCACGGCACGTGGATGGCGCGTCCCTCGCCGTAGCGGTTCACCACCAAGCCGGGCCGGTCGACGACGGTGGTATAGTAGCAGCGCTCGGGCGGGCCGAAGGGATGAGGCGGCACGAGCTTGAGTCGCCCCTCGGCGGACGCGGCATAGTGGGCGTAGACATAGTTGCCGTCCACGAACACGAGGTCGGTCTCGGCAAAGCGGCGCAGCCCCGTCTTGTCGTCGAGTTTAAGGTAGGTCGCCCGCATGTCCGACCGCACGGCCTGGACGCGCTCGATCCCCAAGCACTCGAGCGCCGGCGCCGAGCGCGGCTGGTAGTCCTCGTCGCGCATGGCGGCGCGCGACACGGCGATCACCGTGCCGCCCTGGGCGCAATAGCTGTCCAGCGCCTGGGCCAGGGCGTCGCTCACCGGCTGATAGTCGGGCAGGATGATGGCGCGGTACTTGGTCCAGGGCAGCTCGAGGGCGGTGTCCACCATGAGCGTGTCGAACAGGAAATGCCCCTCGGTGAGGACACGGAACCAGCCACGGAACTCGGCCTGGTTCGCCTCCGGCCCGTTGAGCAGCGCCACATTCGCCTGGGAGGTCAGGCCGACATAATCCTCGCCGTGGGCGGCGTGGTAGTGGAACATCTCGCGGATGCCGGCGTAACCGGAGCGGTCCTCGTGGTTGTCCAGCCGCCCGATGAGGTAATAGTCCAGTGCCCCGCCGTTGGCCAGGGCCTGCGCCAGGCGCAGCTTTTGCTGGTGGGGCGACACCGCCACGTGTCGGTAGGGAAAGTCGATGAAATCCACCGTCGTGTTGCTCGCCACCATGGACGGGTACGAGCTGGTCACCCACTTGGTGTTGTCCGAGGCGCTGTACTGCCAGTGGGGCAGCGGGCGGTCGATGGCGGTATTCGACTCTTGCCGGACGACGCCGCGACGGAACTCGGTATGATTGGCGATGCACAGGTCGGGGCGCAAGTCGTGGATAAACGTGTACACCCGCTCGTGGTGCTCGCGCAGGGTGCGCCTTTTGAACTGCACGTACTTATGGTACACCGGGTCGTCCATGTCCTCGGCCTGGGGGAGGGCGAGGCCGAACATGTCGGCGAAGCGCGCCTGGCACTGCGGGCAGTGGCAGATGCCATAGTAGTTGCCGGAATAGTCCCGCACCTGGTAGCCGCCCATGTTGAAAAAGATGCCGTCCACGTCGTACTCGGTGACCAACTCGCGGACGATCTCGAGCGCATAGCGCTGCTGATAGTCACCGTTGATGCATACGTGGATGTCCCCGTTATAGTCCACGATCTGGCCCTCGGGGCTGACGTAGGCCCACTCGGGGTGCATCTCATAGATGGGGCGGCGTACCTTGGAAAAGTCGGTGCGCGCCAGCAGGCGGATGCCGGCGCGATGGCACGCCTCGATGACGTCGCCGAGGCTATCCCCTTGCAGGAAGGGGCTTTGGTAGTGGTAGGGGAGCTTGGTCGGGTAGCTGGCGATGATGCCCGCCGTGTTGAATAGGACGGCGGTTGCCTTGAACGCCTGTAGCTCGGCGACATAGCGCTCCGCGTCCATGTCGATCATATCGATCTCGCGCAGGTTCGTCTGGATCATGCGCCAGGGGCGGTCAACCCACCAATCGGTCATTGCGTGTTCTCCTCGATGCTCGCTCGGTACTACGAAGGAGGGTGCTCTTAAATGTAGTGAAGAATTCGTTCGTTCCTCTACAGAGTAATAGGAGCGAATGAATTCGCAACTACAAAGGAGGATGCTGTCCTACGTAGTGACGAATTCATACGTTCGTTCCTCTACAGAGTAACAGGAGCGAATGAATTCGCAACTACAAAGGAGGATGCTCTCCTACGTAGTGACGAATTCATTCGTTTCTTCCCATAGAGCGACAAGAACGCATGTATTCGTCACTACGATGGATCACTCCACCAAGGCGATCTCCATGGCATGAAGCATGTCGTTGTACGTAAAAGGTTTAGCCAGGAGGGCGGCGGCGCCCAGCGTCTTGAGCTGGTCGGGGCTGATGGTCTCTCCCCAGCCGGTGCTGAGGATGATGGGGAGGTCGGGCTGCGTGTCGTGGGCGCACCGCGCCACGAGGTGGCCCGAGACCTCGGGCATCCCGAGATCGGTGATCAGCAGGTCAAAGGGGTGGCTGCGCAGCAACTCCATCGCCTCCCTGCCGCCCGAGGCCTCGCGTACGATGTGGCCATCGCGCATCAGCAGGCGCGACAGGAGCAGGCGCACCGACGCCTCGTCGTCCACGATGAGCACCCGCAGCCCCGGCCGCACGCGCACCGCCCCCTCGGCGATGGGCTGAGGGGCGGGAGAGGTTCCCTCGTCGGCGGCCGGAAGACGTACCGTAAAGGTGGCGCCGCAGCCCAGGCCGCCATCGACGATGATCGCGCCGCCGTGTCGCACCACGATGTTCTGCGACACCGTGAGGCCGAGCCCGCTCCCCTTACCCACCTTGGTCGTGTAGAACGGCTCAAAGATGCGCGCCACCTGCTCGGCCGACATGCCTCCGCCCGAGTCGCTGACCCGCACATGACACCAGCCGTCCTCTTCGCCCGTGGTCACGGTGAGACGGCCGCCCACGGGCATGGCATCGATGGCGTTCATGATGAGGTTCGCCAGCACGCGCCGCAGCTCGCTGGCGTTCCCCAAGATGGGGGACGCGGCGCGCAGGTCGCGCACTACCTCGATGGTCAACCCCCGCGATTGGGGTTGATCCTTCCACTGGGGCTGGGTGAGCGCCAACGCCTCGGATACCAGGCGGTCCAGGTGCACCAGCGCAAAGTCGCTCGTGTCGTCGGCCTGGCGGTACAGCGACTGCAGCCGGCGAATCGCTTCGGCGGCGTCCCCGGCGCCCGTGAGGATGTGCTCGATGTCGCTGCGGACGAGTTCGGGGTGGCTCGTCAGATCGAGCAGGGCGATATCGGCATAGCCGCGAATGCTCACGAGGATGTTGTTGAAATCGTGGGCGATGCCGGCGGCCATCTGCCCCAACACGTCGAGCTTTTCCGAGCGCACCAGCGCCTGCTGCGCCCGCACCTGCTCGGTCATGTCATGGAGCACGAGCAAGAGGCGCGAGCCGTCGTGGCGCGCCAAGATGGCGCCGTGTACCTCGACGGGCACCGCCTTGTCGTCGCGGCAGACGACCTCGGTCTCGATGTGCGCCTGCTCGCCGTCGGCGACCCCCTGGAGCAGCGCACGGTACTGGGCGCGCGCCTCGTCGCCGAACAGCGCCTCCGCCGACGTCTCCACGAGGGCGTCCCGCTCCCGCCCCACGAGCGAGCAGGCCGCCGGGTTGGCCTCGAAGATGGTGCCCCGCCCGTCCACCACGAGCAGGGCGTCGGTGGAGGCCTCAAAGATGCGGCGGTAGCGCTGCTCGCTCTCGCGGATGCGCTCCAGCAGCTGGGCGTTGCGCAGCGCGATAGAGGTCTGACTGGCAAAGAGGGCGATGGCCGGGACGCTGGCCGCGCGCAACGATTCCCCCGCTACCGCCAGGACTCCCAGGACGCGGTCGTCGGCCACCAGGGGGGCGATGACGGCCCTCAGGCGGGGGAGCAGGCGTACGACGGCGCGGGCGAGCCCCTTGACCGGCGCCGGCAGCACCTCGGCGATGAACGCCTCATCCACCGACACGTTCGCCACCTCACGGCCACGAACCACCCGCCGGAAGGCGTGCACATTCTCCACGGGGATGGTCGCGTCCTCCGTAGAGATACCGGTGAGGCGCTCGGCCGTGCTTAGGGCCGCCTCGGGCCCCGCGATCCGGGCGAAGCGTACGGAGCGGCCATCCTCCTCCAGCAGCCCAACCGCCACCGCCAGGTCGAGGGACCGCAACTGGCTCACGACGCTCTCCAACACGCCGTCAGGGGTGACCGCGGCGCGCTGCACGACTTGGGCGGCGGCGTTCAGTGAAGCGATCATGCGCTCGTTCTGCACGCGGTCGCTGACGTCACGGGCCATGATCTGTAGGCTGGCGGCGCCGCCAGCCTGGGCGATGGGGTTGATGGAGGTCTCCAGCCAGCGATACTCATCGGCCCGGTCGCGGGCGCGCATGAGCAGGCGCTGCGGCTCATCCTCGCGCAGGGCGCGACGCAGGCCCTCTTGCATGGCGGCCAGGTCATCGGGGTGTACGAGTCGGTCCCAGAGCGAGGCGCCGAGGGCCTTTAACTCGTCGTGCATGTAGCCGAGGGTGCCCATGGTATCGCCGGCGACGCGCACGGGCGTGCCGGCGCCGTCCTGCACGATGAGGATATCCTGCAGGCTCTCCGCCAGGGCAAGGTACCGCCCCTCCGACTGGGCGATGGCCTGCGCATGGCTCGCTCGTGCCTGGTCCAGCTCGGCGCGCAGGCGATCGACGGTCGCCGCCAGGGACCTGGCGCGGTCCTGAGCGATCCAGTCTTCGGAGCGATCCTCCGGGTTAGCGAGGGCGCTATCGTCGGGCAAGCACGTCATGGGCCCGCACCTCTCTGGAGCCGATGGTGGTGTTCAACGCGGCGGACCGAATATACAATAACCGATAGCGCGCTGGGACGCAACCGCGCCCGCGCCATCGCTTGTACCAGGTTGCCGGCAGACCGGCCGTGAATACTTCGGCCCCCGCTCAGCGCAGATCCTGCGGCGTGACGAGAAAGCCAAGTTCGCCCACCGTCGACCCGTTGAGTTCTGACCAGTCGTCCACCGGCAGATCGACGCGCGCCAGGGCGGCGGTGGGCATGCCCACCACGGTCCCGGTTAGGTGAAACACCAGTTCCTCGACGGTGGGGTTGTGGCCCACCAGCAGCACGCACTGCACCGTCTGGTCCAGCGATGCCAGCACTTCGAGGAACGGCCTGAGCCCCTCAAAGTAAAAGCCGGCATGCAGCCTCACCTTGCCCTCGGCGCCGGATGCCCTGGTCACCCGCCGCGCGGTGCCGCGCGCCCGACGGGCGGTGGATGTGACGACGGCGTCGGGGATCAGGTCGAGAGCGCGCAGCTCCTCACCCATGCGCAGCGCGTCGCTCTTGCCGCGCGCGGTGAGCCTGCGGTCGTGATCCGATACGCCCAGATCGTCCCAACGCGACTTGCCGTGTCGCATGATGAGCACGGTACGAGTCATAGCCGCCCCCTCGAAATCGGAATCGTAGCACTCACTCTCGGGAGAGGGCGGTCCCCATCGCTTCGCCCAGCGCCTCGAGGCCGGTCGCAACGTCGCCTTGGAGGTGCACTTGCACCACCCGGCGTCCCGCGTCGCGCAGAGCGAGCAGGTCTCCCAGCGCCTGGGCTCGCTTCAGAATGCCAAAGGTGTAACCGGCGTCCGGCACGGCCACATCGTCGGCATCGGTATGTGTGATCTGGATAAAGAGGCCCGTGTCGGGCCCCCCTTTGTGGAGTTGGCCGGTGCTGTGCAGGAACCGCGGGCCGAATCCCACGGTGGTGGCCAGGCGCGTTCCCGTCGCAATGGTGTAGCGCAGCGACTGCAGCTGGCCGTCGTACGTTTCGTTGCGGTCGAGATAGGCCATGATGGCCACGTAATCGTGTTCGCCCGCCTGCGACAGGAAGCCACCGAGATAGTCAGACATGCTGGCGGCGTCCAGGCTCGGCCCATGGATCTGCAGGTCGCCCTCCTGGAGCACCGGCGTCTCCTCCGGCAGCGCTCGCTCCTCGGCGTAGCGCTCCAGCGCCTCACGGGCGCGCTCCTTGGCGGCCTCCACGTTGGGCTGATCGAAGGGGTTGATCCCCAGGCGCTGGCCGGCCACCGCGGTGGCGAACTCCCAGCGATAGAACTCGGCGCCCAGGTCGTACACATCGTCGAGGCGCAGCGCCACCACGGGATGGCCCGCCTCTGCCAGGGCGGCTGCGTGCGCGTCCAGCGCGCCGTTGTCGGCGCCCGTCAGGCGCAGGTAGACGAACAGCCGATCATCGCGGTAGGCGGAGGGCTCGAGCAGTGGCTCGCCTTCCACCGGTAGGATCCCCGCGCCACGCTTGCCGGTGCTCTCGGCGATGAGCTGCTCGACCCAGGGGCCGAACGCCTCGAGCCCGGGCGAGGCGAGCAACGTGAGCTTGTCGCGGCCGTGGCGCGCGCACTCGCCCATCGCCAGCCCAAGGCGTATGCCGGGGTTGTCCTCAGGCGGCACCGTCGAGCGGCATTGCCACGCCATCTGGCCGGCGCCCCCCAGCAACCGCTCCAGGTCGGCGCCGACGAGCGCCGCGGGCACGAGCCCAAAGAGGGACAGCGCGGAAAAGCGCCCGCCGATGTCGCGCGGGTTGAGATAGACGGCGCGAAAACCCTCGGCGCGGGCCATCTTTTCCAGCGGCGTGCCGGGATCGGTGATGGCGACCATGTGCCGGCGCCAGTCGGCGACGCGCTGGCTCTCGCTCGCGTTCCCATTCGGCGCGAGCTGCTTGCCGGTGGACAACGCGTCGGCGAGGCGTCCGCTGAAGTAGCGATAGAGGGCATCGACCTCGGCCGTGGTGCCCGACTTGCTGGACACGATGAACAGGGTGCGGTCCAGCGGCCCCGCCTCGGCCACGCGTCGCACCTGTGCGGGATCGGTGCTGTCGAGCACGGTCAGCGAGAGATGATGGGGCGAGACGCCCAGCACCCGGGCCATCGTCTCGGCGGCCAGGCTGCTGCCCCCCATGCCCAGAAGCACGGCCCGCTCGATCCCCGCCGCCTCGACCTCGACAAAGAGCGCCTCCAGGCGTGGCACATCGACGCGCATGGCCGTCGGCAGCTCTAGCCAGCCCAGGCGGTCCTCGATCGCCGCGATCTCGGTGGGGCTGGAACTCCACAGGCCTCCGTCGCGCGCCCAGATGCGACGGCCGAACTCGATCTCCCGTAGGGCCTCGAGGCCGGCGTCCACGTGTTGCTGATAGGCGCCAAGGCTGAACCAGGCGGCTTCCTCCATCTGCACCAACGCATCCAACGCTTCTTGCATCGCTACAACACTCCAACTCGACTGACTGCAATCAAAGGCAGGGTACCCACAAGCGGGACGCCTGTCAAGCCATGTGGCGCCAAATCTTCGCCAGTGCGCGCCGCGGCCAGGGCCGGCGGCTGGCAGGCCCAGGGTATTGGGCGGCCCAGAGCCCTGGGCTCAGAAGCGCGCCGAGGCGCGCTCCCGCTCCTCTAGGCGCCCTGGCCCGCCATGGCGGGCCTCGTTGCGCCAGGCAGGGCTGCACCCGGCTCAACCTCCGCACGGCGGGTTCCCTGCTACTCTCTTGTCGGCCTCGGCGGTCAAAAGATGAGCCACCCTTGGCAGGTTCATAACCCACGGGTATACTGCCGGCGCCACACACACGATCGGAGGATCCATGAACTCGAGGGAGCGATTCCTGGCCTGCATGCGCTTTGAGCCGATGGATCGGGCGCCGGATTGGGAGATGGGCTACTGGGCCGGCACGCTCGATCGCTGGCACGACGAGGGGCTGCCCCGCCATCCACAGGGCCCCCAGGGCCTCGTGCCGGGCGCCGGCGTCAAGGGAGAGGGATTCCCCTGGCGGCGCGGCGAGCCGAAAGATTGGGCCGTGCACGATTACCTGGGGTTGGACAAGGGGATCGAAAAGATCGACGGCGAGTGGGGTGTCTATCCCCACTTCGAGCGGCGGGTGCTGGAGGAGGACGACGTCAACATCACCTACGTGGCCGCCGACGGCACGGTGGAGCAGGTGCGCAAGGACTCCTCGAGCCTGCCCCACGTCCTCGACTGGCCCGTCAAGGACCGCGCCAGCTGGGAGCAGCTCAAGGCCGAGCGACTGCGCATCGATATCACCGGCCGCCTCTCCCTCGAGTGGCCGCAGCAGGTGGCCGAGTACCGCGAGCGCGACTGGCCGCTGGTCATCGGTGGCCCCTTCCTCGGGGTGTTCTCCTCACTGCGCACCCTGCTCGGTTTCGAGCGCATGATGTACGCCTTCTTTGACGAGCCGGAACTCGTGCGCGACATCCTGTCGCACCTCACCGAGCTATGGCTGGGCCTCTTTGAGGAGGTCCTCTCCCAGACGGACGTGGACTATGCCTACTTTTGGGAGGACATGAGCTTCAAGAGCGGCTCGATGGTGTCGCCGCGCATCTTTCGGGCGTTCCTGCTGCCGGTGTACCAGCGCATCAACGCCTTTTTCCGGGAGCACGGCATCGACGTCACGCTGCTGGACACGGACGGCAACGTCTGGGGCCTCATCCCCCTCTTCCTGGAGGGGGGCGTAACGGGCCTGTATCCCTTTGAGGTGCGCTCGGGGATGGACGTGGCCGAGGTCCGTGCCAAGTACCCGCGGCTGCAGATGCTCGGCGGGATCGACAAGAACGCCATGGTGGCCGGACCTGCCGCCATCGACGCCGAGCTGGCCCGCGTCGCGCCGGTGGTGCGCACCGGCGGCTACGTGCCGGGGTGCGACCATTACGTCCACCCCGACGTCCCCTGGGACCACTTTGTCTACTACCGCCGACGTCTCAGGGAGATACTTTAGAACGCGGATGGAACGCGGATGAACGCAGATCATACGGATTGACGCGGATCGGGCGGAAACAACCGCAGAGATCACAGAGAAGGCAGAGAAAATGAGTCTGGGACTCCTCTCTGCGTTCTCTGTGTCTCTGGTAAATATCTCCTGATCCGCGTCAATCCGTTCAATCCGCGTTCATCCGCGTTCCATCCGCCTCCGCCTCGCGCTCGATGCGGGTGCGGTAGGCGGGCATGTCGATCACCTTGCCCTCGAGGCGTGCCTCCTCGGCGGCAAAGGCCATCAGGTGGCTCTCCAGCGAGGCGCGGGCGTTGGTGAGGGGCGTCGGCCCCAGGCCCCGCAGCGCCGCCACAAAGGCGTTCATCACCCCCGTATCGCCGCCGCCGTGGCCCCCCTGCACCGCGGCGGGCGTGACCACCTCGCGATTGCCGGTGAGATGGTCATAGATGACGATCTCGTGCGCCCCTTCGCTGGCCCGCAGAGTGGCGCGCGTGCCGTCGTAGCGCATGGTGCGCACGTTGTCGTGCGAGTGCCCCTGCATGGCAAAGGTGAGCGTGGCGTCCCCCTCGAACTCCATGGTTACCACGTGGTGGTCGACCACGTCGTTATCGCAGTGATAGACGCAACGCCCGTACGGCCCCTCGCGCAGCGCCTTGAGCCGCGCCAGGAAATGGGGGCGCATCGCCTCCACATGCTCGCGCTTCCCCGCCCCCCCGATCGGCGCATAGCTGCCCGCGGGCGCCTGCAGGTCGCGCATCTCCACTCCCTTGAGCGCATAGACCCGCATCCCCAGCGCCGCCGCCTTGTGGCACATCATCCAGTCCTCAAAGCCGTACAAGTGCCCGGGGTGCAGCACCTCGAAATAGCCCACGCGGTCCAGGAATCGCCCCGTATGCCAGACGAAATGCCCCGGCAAGAGATCGAGGATGTAGGCGTCGTCCGTCTCGCCCTTGCGCCGGCACCCGTCCGGGCCCAGCACGCCGTCATACCACGCGCCGATCATCGCCGCGTCGGGGTGCTCCGCCTCAAAGGCCGCCATCGTCTCGATCCAGCCTGGCGTGAGGATCGCCACGTCATTGTCCACCTTGACGAAGGGCTGCCCCAGCTCCCTGGCCTCCATGAGCCGGTTCAGCGCGCGCGGGCACCCGATGTTGGTCGGGTGATAGACCGCCCGGAACGCCTGCCCCTCGTGCAGCTCCCGCTCGCCCTGCC
>ENA-UOUL01000741-UOUL01000741.1-bioreactor-metagenome-genome-assembly--contig:-NODE-741-length-54010-cov-4.013202_pt1 | contig 54010 bp, 42 predicted proteins | sample MGYA00249838_ERZ747220 | MGnify/ENA primary metagenome ERZ747220 (study PRJEB28778, sample SAMN05720191) | bioreactor metagenome | isolation source: Anaerobic biogas reactor | place: USA:Washington... | reverse complement strand
ACACGTGCCCTCCGCTAGTCCTGATGGCCGTTGGTGATGTCGGCGCACTCGATGCGCTTGTCGGCGAGGGCGTCCTGCAAGGCGTCGAACGACTCGACGAACGCCGCGACGCCGTCGCTCTGCAGGCGCTCGCCCACCTCCGTGACCTCGATTCCCAATTCGGCGAGGCGGGCCAGGTGGTTGCGCGCCTCATCCAGCCCGGCGGTGACGGTGGTGGCCACGGCGCCATGGTCCAGGAAGGCGTCCATGGTGGCCAGCGGCATGGTGTTCACCGTATCGGGGCCGATGAGGTTGTCCACGTACAGCGTGTCGGGATAGCGTGGGTTTTTGGTGCTGGTGCTCGCCCACAGGGGGCGCTGCATGCGGGCGCCGCGACGCGCCAACTCCTGCCAGCGGTCGTCCTCGGCTACGGCGCAATAGTGGGCGTACGCCACGCGCGCGCTGGCTATGGCGGCCTCGCCCTTTAGCTCGTCGTGCCCGAGTTCGTCGAGGGCGGCGTCCACGGCGGTGTCGATGCGGCTGACAAAGAAGGACGCCACCGACGCCACGGCGCTCAGGTCGCCGCCGACGGCCGCCATGTCCTCCATGCCCGCCAGGTACGCCTCGAGTACGGCCTCGTACTGGGGCAACGAGAAGAGCAGCGTCACGTTCACGTTGACCCGGGCGCCGATGAGCGCCCGAATCGCCGGCAGTCCCTCGGCAGTGCCCGGCACCTTGATCATCACGTTGGGGCGACCCAGTGTGCTGTACAGGCGCTGCGCCTGGGCGATGGTTCCGCGCGTGTCGTGGGCGAGCCGCGGGCTCACTTCCAGGCTGACATAACCGTCGGCGCCGCCCGTCTCGTCGTACAGGGGGCGGAGTTGATCCGCCGCCTGGCCGACGTCGTCCAGGATCAGCGCCTCATAGATCTGGTAGGCTGATTGGCCGATGCAGGCCAGCTCCTCGATCTGGCGGTCATACTCGGCGGAGCCGGCGATGGCGCGATGAAAGATGGATGGGTTCGATGTGACGCCCCGGACCCCCTGCGCGATGAGTTCCTTCAGGCGGCCGGACATGAGATACGAGCGGCGGATATCATCGAGCCAGACGCTCTGGCCGAGTTCCGTGAGGGAGTGCAGTTTGGTCATGCGTCGGGACCTCCGAGCGTGGCGCGGGCCGCGTTACCCAGCCGTGATACAGGGTCACATGGCCCGGCGCCCTATTCCTTACCTTCCTCCTATGATAACACAACAAAAGGGATTAGGAAAGCGCGGAATCGCCCCGAACACAGGATGCCGGCGCGCCAACGGCGCAACGCGTCGGCGCTCGTCGCAGGCGTGGCGGTTACAGGTTGCAGGTGACAGGGTACAGGCCACAGCGTCGACACGCCCTGAAGCCTGTGACCTGTCACCTGCAACCTGTAACTCCCCTTACGACCGTGGTGGTGTGGCCGCTTCGAGTCCGACATGCGCCGCGCCGAGCAGGGCGACGTCGGGGTAGGTGATGACGTGCAGCGGGATGCGCGAGAGGAGGTCGCGCAGGCGCCCCTTGTCACGGAAGGCGTGCAGGAACGCCTCCTCCTGCAAGAGCGGCAGCAGGCGCGGCGGGATGCCGCCCCCGATGTAGACGCCGCCCGTGGCCAGCACCTTGAGCGCCAGGTTCCCCGCCTCGGCGCCCAAAATGGCCACAAAGGTGCGCAGCGTGGCGAGGCACAGGGCGCTGGGCTCCGCCACCTCCAGCGCCCACCGGGCGATCACGGGCGTGGCGTCGCGCGCGGCGGCCACCTCTCGCGCCAGCTCGGGGTGCTCGGGGGCATAGCCCGAGTCGCGCAGGTAGGCATAGATGCTGGGAATGGCCAGTCCGGAGCACACCCGCTCGTAGCTGATGTGTCCCTGGCGCTCCGTCAGGTAGCGCAGCAGGCCGATCTGCAACTCGCCGATGGGGCCAAAGTCCGTGTGCCCCCCCTCGGAGGGATGTGGCCGGTAGGCGTTTCCGTCCCAGCACAGGTAGCCCTCGCCCAAGCCAGTGCCCGGCGCGATGACGCCGATGGCGCCGCCCGGCATCGGCTCGCCCGCGTTGAGGGTGTGCACGTCCTCGGGCAGCAGCTCGAGCACCCCGTTGGACACCGCCTCCAGATCGTTGATGAGACGGAACGATTCCAGCCCGAGGTGGCTCGCCATGGCGTCGCCGTCCAGCAACCAGGGGAGGTTCGTCGTGGTGACCCTGTTATCGATCACCGGGCCCGCCGCGCCGACGCAGGCGCGCTCGATGCGGACACCCGTATCCTGGATGAATCGCCGGATGACGGCGTCCAGGCTCGGGAAATCGGCGCTGACGTACGTGGCGGCGATCACCGGGTCGCGAGGGCCGCGCTCCGCCGTGATGGCGGCAAGGCGCGTCTTGGTTCCACCGACGTCACCGGCGAGGAGCATGGGAGATGACCTCCTTTCTGGGCGGTCGGCGGTCGGCTTTCAGCTATCAGCGGTCGGCTATCGGCTCTTGGCCGTTAGTCGTTGGCTGTTGGGTATGCCTGCCAAGCCTCGGGCCAGCCAAAGGCCAACAGCCAAGAGCCACGTTTGAGGCCCCGCCGCCGACCGCTGAACGCTGAACGCTACTCCAACCCAAACACCTGCGCCATATTGCCGCCCATCACCTTGGCCTTGTCGGCCTCGCTCAGGTCCTGGTACCACACCTGGCGCAGGCCGAACTCGAAGCGGGTGGGGCAGAAGGGCGTGTCGCTGCCGTAGCAGACCCGCTCGGCGCCCAGGCGATCGAGGGCGACGAGCACCTTGCGGTAGTCGGCCTCCGAGTCGATGAGGTGCCAGTTGGGGTACTTGGCCGCGAACTCGATGACGGCGTCGTGGAGCGTGGGCTGCCCCGAGCCGCCCATGTGCACCACCATGATGTGCAGGTCGGGGAACAGGTCCGAGATCTTGGCGATGCGGAATGGGTGGGTCTTTTCAAAGTCGTTGGCCCCACAGTGGAACGCCTGGACGATGCCCGCCTCGGCGATCATCTGCACCAGGGGCAGGCTGATCTTGGGGTCGTCGATGTAGTAGCCGTCGCGGGCGCCGTTCAGCTTGACGCCCTTGACGCCATACTCCTCGATGCAGCGCTTGAGTTCGTCGCGCGCCTGGTCAAAGCCGGTCAGCGGGTTCACGCCGCCAAAGGGGATGATGCGGTCCGGATGGGCCTTGTACCCCTCATAGATGGCCCGGTTGTCAGAGGCCATCTCCTTGGTGTACGACACCATCGGCCAGCACACGGCGCGATCCACGCCCAAGGCATCGAGCCGCCGCAACAACTCGTCGACATCGATCCCTTGTCCCGGAGCCCGAGAAGAGATATGGCAATCCGCGTCAATCCTCATGCTTACCCTCCAAAGGTAGTGATGGTGTATAGGCGAAACGATGGTACGCTGATTCCGCTGATGGAACGCAGGTTTACGCTGATTCTATGGGTCCTTATCGGTCACCGTACGACCGTGCTTCACTAGAGCCGGGCTGGGCGGCGCGGAGGCCTTGGCGATTCGCGCCGTCTGAAAGATCTTTCTCCGGACCTCAGCGCGAGGGCCAAAGTTCAGCAGGAGTCCGACCTCGAAGCACGATGCCTTGAGATAGTTCACGAGTTGCGCCTCGTGTTCGCGTGCCAAGCCTTCGACTGCCTTTAGCTCGACCACTATGGCGTCGTCTATCACCAGGTCGGCATAGTACTCCCCGGCGACAACACCATCATACATCACGCTGATCGCCGCCTGTTGCGAGACGGTGTGCCCACGTTTGCGCAGCTCGTGAGCCAGGGCGTTCTCATAGACCTTTTCCAGGAATCCACTCCCCAACGCGTTGTAGACGTCATAGAACGCCTCGATGATTGCGCCCGTGATGTCACTGTGCATGTATTGCATGATCGCTCTGGCCTCTGCGTGTTCGAGTGATCTAGTAAGCCTACGTTCGAGGCCGGACATGCCGATCTTGTTGCGGGTGCTCCCCGCAGTCTCGGAGCCGTATCCGAATGACCTGCGGAAACCAGCGTAGCATCAGCGGAATCAGCGTACCATCGGTCTCACTCAACGCGACGCCCCGCCTCAGAAGCGCGCCACGCGTGGTTGGCCGGGGTCGGTGGTTTGCATGATGGCGTCAAAGAGGCGCTTTAGCAGGGCAAAGCGCGTCGCGGCGTGGGACGGATCGTCCCAGAGGTTGTGGAACTCGTTGGGATCCTCCTGCAGGTCATACAGCTCGCCCATGGGCTGGCCGTGGTAGACGGCCAGCTTGTACCGGTCGTCGACGATCATGTTGGCGTGGCTGGCGTGCTCGAGCGCCAGGGCGTCGTGGTACTCGCAGCGCACGAAATCGCGGTGAAACCCCGGATTGGCCCGGCCGCTGAGGATCGGCAGCAGCGAACGCCCCATCACCCGCTCGGGGATCGGCAGCCCCACGCATTCCAGCAGCGTCGGCATCACGTCGGTGAGTTCCACCAGCGCGTCGCTGCGCAGCCCCTCACCAAAGTGGCCGGGCCACGACATGATGAGGGGCACGCGCACCGCCCCCTCGTAGAAGCGGCACCCCTTGAGCAGCAGGCCGTGGTCGCCCAGCATCTCGCCGTGATCGCTCATAAAGATCACGATGGTGGTCTCGCGCTGGCCGCTGGCCTCCAGCGCGTCGAGCATGCGCCCTACCTGGTCGTCGATCAGCTCGATTTGGGCATAGTACGCTGCCACCATGCGCCGCGCGTCATAGTCCGTCGGCGAGCGCGGCGTCTCTGTCTGGTGGTCCACCTCGCGGAAATCGAGCTGACTCTCCAGCTCCTCGGAGCGAAAGAGCGGCTGCGGCATGGCGTCCACGTCCATGCGCGCCATGTACTCCGGCGGCGGGTCGAGGGGCGGATGGGGGTCGAAGGGGTTGACGCTCATCAGCCACGGCCCCTGTCGCGGTTCCGACAGGAAGGCGATCGCCTCGTTGGCGCACCACGTCATCTGGTGGTAGCGCGCGGCGATGCCGCAGGAATAGTCGTTCTGCACCTGGAACCCGGGCTGGCGATCTCCGCCGTACGCCTCGCGCCAGTCGACCCCCTGGTCGCGCAGCCAGCGCTGGTAGGCGTGATCTTCGGTGGGCCAGTACGGCTCAGGGCCGGGATGGTGGCTCCACAGGAACAGCCGGTAGCCGTCATCGGGGCGCACCTCGACGCGCCCCTCGGCGGCCGAGAGGTGCAGCTTGCCCGCTAGGCCGCAGTCGTACCCTTCGTCGGCCAGGGTGCGCGTGATGAGGCCGGTGCCCTCGGGATAGAAGGCGTTGCCGTTGCGGTTGACGTGCAGCGTGCTCGGGTACTGCCCCGTCAGGAACGAGGCGCGGCTAGGGGTGCAGATGGGGCTCTGGCAGTAGGCGCGCGTAAAGGCCACCCCCTCGGCGCAGAGCCGATCGAGATTGGGCGTGCGGATGTGCGCGTTCCCCAGCGCGTGGATGGTGTCCCAGCGCTGCTGGTCGGTGCAGATCCACAGGATGTTGGGACGCGCGTCGGGCATGGTTTATCCCTCTCGATATCGATGGTGTCAGCGCCAGTCGTCGATGCGCGCGCTACGCTGGTAGCTGCACCCCATGATGCGCCAGTAGCCATTCGTCTCGCCGCCCACCACGATGACGTGGTAATCCTCCGGGCGGTACATGGGGATCATCTCATCCTCGGCGGCGGCCAGCCAGGTGGCGTACGGCTCCACCCCATTGAGCGCCCGCGGGTAGACGTAATTCTGGATCAGCTGATAGTCCCAGTAGACGGCAGCCGGCAGGGTGGCGTTCTCATAGAGCCAGTGGAGCAGCTTTTCCTTCGTGTCGAACCCGCCGCGATCGACGAACTGCCGGGCGGTGATGGGGTCGAGCAGCAACGTCGGGTGGCTGTGGGGGTCCATGCCCCGCAGCAGGTTGATGACGTGCTCGCGCCAGAACCGCTCTCGCAGGCCGAGGGTGAACGCCGTGGAGCGGCAGCCGGTAAAGGCGCTCACCACGCTCTCTTCCGGCTTGAAGCCGTGCTGCACGTGGAAGGGCGTCCACGGGCTGCGCTCCTCGTTCTCGGCGTAGGTGATGCTGTTGTAGGCATAGTTGTTGCCCTGCGAGCCGAGGTAGGTGAGCCCCGGCACCGAGCCGCCCTGCAGGTTCTGGGAGAGCAGACCCCAGGCGCGCCCGATGGTGGCGTTGGCGTGGTTGTAGGGGCCCATGGCGCCGGTGCCCCAGTTCATGCCGATCTCCTTACGGATCGGGCCGTTCACCACCGCCATCGCCGCGGCGGAGGAGGTGGTGCTGCCCCGCGCCGAGACGCCGCTGGCCGCCAGCGCTAGGAGCACCGGCAGGTACTCGGGCCGGGCGCCCGCCATCACGGCGTTCACTGCGACCTTTTCCACGGTGAACTCCCACGCCTCGCGGGTGGACGTCGGTCGCAGCCGGCCCACCACCTCATCAGGGGCGTGGCTGGTTCCCTCGAGCATGGCCGCCACGCGCTCCTCGGTGGGGAGGACGATGGGCAGGCAGTCGGTCCAGTGGTTGTCCAGAAAGAGGCGCTGCAGGTTCTCCTCGCTGTCCGGCTCGACGAGGCGTGGCGTCGAGCGATCAAAGCTGACGCGCGCCTGGTCCTCGTCGCTCAGCGGCCTGGTCAGCGCGTCGATGACCTCGCGCATCACCGGCCGGCCGGTGATGGGGTCGTTGCCATCGACGTAGGCGCGCAGCTCCTGGGGAGATTTGCCCATCACGGGCTGGGGCACGAACACGAGGCGCTGTCGCGGCATCCCCTCAGCGTAGGCCACCGCCCGCAGCGCCTCCTCGAACGACTCGGTCTGGATGGAGGCCGTGGGTACCCCGTACTCGGCTTCCAGCGTGATGCAGTGCTCGGCGACCGCCGGCGCACAGGTGCTTCAATGCCCCACGCCGACGATGGCCGCGTCGGCGCGCTCCCGTATCTCGTTGAACAGCTCCGGGTCATCCTCGGTATAGACGCCCGACTTGTGCCGAAACACGGTGCGCACCGAGGGCATATGCTCGCTGAACCACGCCTCCATCTGGTGCAGGAGGATGTCGCTGTCGTCGAAACGGCAGTCGACGAGGTAGACGGTCTTGCCCTCCAGCGTGGTGGGCCGGGGCGCCATCCCCTTCTGGACGATCTTGGGCGGGTAGCCCATCGGATTGAGTACCACCATCTTGGCCGATCCTGACCCGCTCACGGTGTGCCTCCTTCCATGGTGGTCGCGCCGTTGCGGCGCGACCTCGGGGTGAGAGCCTAGAGGATGACGCCGTCCTCGGCGAGTTGGCTGCGAAGCGCCGCCGGGTCCACCTGGCGTGGGGCGATCCCCAGGCGGGCGGCCATGGCGGCGGCCGTGCCGGCCGCCTGGCCCGTCACCATGGCCGGCGGGATGAGGCGGACCGCCTGCTGCGCCCACGAGTCGGCGCAGATGCAGCGCCCGGCCACTAGCAGCCCGTCGATTCGCTCCGGGACCAGGCTGCCGTAGGGGATCTGGTACTGCCCCACGTCGGAAAAGCCGAGGCCCGACAGGCCGATGGCGTCGTCGAAGCGGCGTTCCGAGAGCATGTCGTCGCGGCTCAACTGGTGCAGGCCGGTGATGCGCCGGCTATCGCGCACCCCGAGCTGCGAGGCAAAGGTCAGCAGGCGCGCGTTCTCAAAGCCGGGCACGCTGCTGCGGTACAGATCGATGGTCGCCACGAGCCCCTTGCGCAGCGCCACCTCGGCGAAGGTCATGTCCTCCACGTCCAAGGCGCTCAGGTTTCCCGCAAAGACCTCGTGCACCGAGCCGTGGTCCTGTCCGCCGCCGGACCGGTCCGCCAGCCCCAGGACGTTGATCCAGTAGACGCCGGCGTCGCTGTCGGGGGTAGTGTTGGGGCGCAGGGGAAAGCCGCCCATGGCGCGCACCCGCGCCCGCAGCGCGCGAGCCTCCTCGGGACGATCGCGCTCAAAGGCCAGGAAGCGCTCGCGATCGATGCCGCCCATCTTGAGGTTCAGGCCGATGCGCTGGTGGCCCAACGCGAAGGCAGCGCCCGCCAGGGCGGCCACGTCGCCGTCGCCGGTGGCATCGACGACCACGCGAGCGCGAAGCGCCTGGCGCCCCGCCTTGGTCTCGGCGATCACGCCCTGCACACGGCCCTCCTCCACCCAGGCGTTGGCGACCCAGGAGTGCAGGCGCAACTCGGCGCCCGCCCCGGTGCAGAGGGCGTCGGCCACCACCTTGAGCAACTCCGAGTCGACGTGGATGCGGGTGGGCGCGTCCAGGCCGAGGCCGTTCATGGCACGCAGGCGCTCCATAGCCTCCCAGGGGATACCGCCCATGACGCGCTCGCCCGCCTTGTCGAACAGGCCGTCCATGTAGAGCACCAGGCCGCCGGTGGCCAGGCCGCCCAGGTAGCCGTAGCGCTCGATGAGCGCCACGCTGGCGCCCAGCCGCGCCGCCGCCGTGGCCGCGGCAAACCCCGCAGGGCCGCCGCCGGCGACGACGACGTCGACCTCACGCACGATGGGGGTGTCCCGGGTCGGCTCTCGAACGGATGCCATAGGTGCGTCCTCCTCCGCTGCGATTCGGGGCCGCCGGCGCGGCCGTGGCAGCATTCTAGCATCCTCCCGCCGGCCCCGGCAAGCGCGCGCACCCGCCCTCGTTTGCCGTCCGGCCCCCCTGATGCTAGACTGCGCTCGCCCCGCTGCAGTGCCCATTCCCGCATCCCTGGTGGAGAGTGATGGCCATTCTGCCGCGCTTTGTGCGGCGCAGTCTGCGCGCCAAGATCATCGCCTGGTCCTTCTTTCCCACGGCCGCCGTCTTGGTAGTCGTGGCGCTCGTGCTGCTGTACGCCTATCAGCAGGTGACCGAGGACCTGGTGATGACGCGCGACTGGGAACTGACCCGCCTCACGGCGCAGCAGCTCGGGGATGAGCTGGAGACCTATGCCGATCGGCTGTCCACTGCGGCGCGTCCGGCAGGCGACGTCGACTCTACCGTACTCGAGGAGGAGATCCTTGGGGGACGGGGGGGGCTGCTGAGCGTCTTTGACGCCGGTATCGTCGTGCTCGATCCGCACGGCGCGATCCTGGACGTTCGGCCCGAATCGGTCTACACCTCTCTCTCGCGGTGGCTGAGCGAGCAGGTGTTGCGCCAAGCCGCGCAGGGGGCGGAGCCGGCCTTTACCAATGCGCTGCCGGTCGCGCCCGACGACGCGGCGGTCGTGGCAGTAACGGTGCCCGTGCTGGTGGGCGGGGAGCCCGCCGGCGCCGTCATGGGGTTGTTCCGGGTCGGGTCGGTGGGGGCAAGCCACTTTTACGGCGACATCGAGCGCGGTGTGCGCAGGCGCTTTAACCTTCCCGAGGGGGTACTCCACACCGGCCGCTCGAGCGCCGCGACGGAGGCGCGGCCTCAGGGGCTGGAGAGGCTGTTCGCATCGCCCCGCGACATCCTGACGCGACTCGGCGGCGAGGGCAACACGTACATCGTCGACGGGAGCGGGCGGGTGCTCTATCACAGCGACGCTGCCTGGATCGGGCGCGACATGAGCAGTTCGTTGCCCGTGCGGCGGCTCATGGAGCAGCACTCGGGCGCGCTGCACACCCGCGACGCGCGGGGCCGCCGCATCTTGGCCACCTACGCCGCCATTCCCGGCACGCCATGGGGGCTCGTCACCGAGGAGAGTTGGGCAGCCCTGTTGGAGCCGGGGCGGCGCTATCAGCGCTTTCTCTGGGCGCTGTTGCTCCTGGGTGTGTTGGCTCCGGCCGCGGTGGTCACCGTTGGCGTGACTCGCATCGTGCGGCCGATCCGCTATCTCGCACAGGCCGCGGCCGAGGTGGCGGCCGGCGACTTTGACCAGCGTATCAGCGCGCCGACGGGGGACGAACTTGACGATCTGGCGCAGCAGTTCAACCGCATGGCGAAGGAGTTGGACGCCTCGTACGCCAACCTCGAGCGCCGCGTGGGCGACCGCACCCGCGAGTTGGCGGCTCTCAACGCCATCGCCACCGAGTTGGGGCGCTCCCTCGACCTCCAGCGGGTGGTGGAGGATGCTCTGGACCGCTCTATCGACGTCATCGGCGCCTTTGCGGGCGAGGTGTTCCGCCTGGCCGACGAAGGTGAGCCGCTCGAGCGGCTGGGGTACCGCGGCCTGCCCGTCGACGTCATCGCCGGCCGGGAGCGCCTGCCGCTCGACGCCTTTCCGCTGGCGCGCGTCGAGGGCGCCTGGCGGCCGGGGATCGCCGACATGCGCCAGGTCCCGGAGCGGCTGTGGCAGCAACTTGCGTGGCACCAGGGCCTGCGGCGGATGGTGACCGTGCCGCTCATCGCCCAGGAGCGCCTGGTGGGGGCGATGAACCTCTATCTGCGCGCCGATCGGGGGCCGAGCGCCGAGGAGGTCGAGCTGTTGGCGGCGGTCGGGCACCAGGTGGGCATGGCCATGGAGAACGCCCACCTCCACGCCCGCGCCCGGCAGCTTGCCGTGGCGGAGGAGCGCGGCCGGCTGTCGCGCGACCTGCACGATTCCGTCACGCAGACCCTGTACGGTGTCACGCTCTATGCCCAGGCGGCCTCGCGCCTGCTCAAGGCGAGCGACACCGCGCGCGCCGCGGAGCACCTCGAAGAACTCGAGCGCGGCGCAAGGCAGGCCCTCCAGGAGATGCGCCTCCTGGTGTTCCAGTTGCGGCCCCCGGTCCTGGAGAAGGAGGGGCTGGTGGCGGCGCTGCAGGCGCGCCTCGACGCGGTGGAGGGGCGGACTGGCGTGCAGGCCACTCTGCACGCCGAGTGCCCGGGTGACGACCTGGATCCCGCCATCGAGGAGGGGCTGTATTGGGTGGCACAGGAGGCGTTGAACAACGTCCTGCGGCATGCCTCCGCCCGTGGGGTGTGCGTGGCCCTGGAGTGTGACGCGGCGCGCATCGTGCTCGAGGTGCGCGATGCCGGCGCGGGATTCGACCCCCAGGCGGTCGCCGGCCGGGGCGGCGTGGGCTTGCCGGCGATGGCCGAGAGAACGGCACAGATGGGCGGAACGCTCACCATCGAGAGCGCGCCGGGGAAGGGGACGTGCGTGCGCGTGGAGGTGCCTGTATGATGGATGCCATACGTGTGCTGGTGGCGGACGATCACGCCATCGTGCGCAAGGGGATCGCTGCCCTGCTGGCGACGGTCGCGGACATTGAGGTGGCGGGCGAGGCGTGTGATGGAGCGCAGGCGATCGCCGAGGCGCGGCGGCTGGAGCCCGACGTCATCCTCATGGACCTGGTGATGCCGGGCGTCGATGGTATCAGCGCCATCCGCGAGATCACCCGTGTGCGTCCGGGGGCGCGCATCCTCGTCCTGACGAGCTTTGCCGCCGACGATAAGGTGTTCCCCGCCATAAAGGCGGGCGCCCTGGGGTACCTGCTCAAGGACTCGACCCCCGCGGAGCTGGAGCAGGCGATCCGCGACGTCCACCGCGGGATGTCGTCGCTGCACCCCACCATCGCGCGCAAGGTGTTGCAGGAACTCGCCAGGCCGGCCACGCGGCCCGACACCGGCGAGGCGCTGACGGAGCGCGAGTTGGAGGTGCTGCGCTTCGTGGCGCTGGGGCGCAGCAACCGCGCCATCGGCGAAGAGCTGGTGATCAGCGAGGCGACGGTGCGTACCCACGTGAGCAACATCCTCGCCAAGCTCCACCTGGCCAGCCGCACCCAGGCGGCGCTGTACGCCCTACGCGAGGGGTTGGCGCCGCTGCGCTCGCCCGACAGCGACCCGGAAGGGGACGCCGGCCCGGACTGAGGCCCACGGGCCGAGGTACGACATTTGGTGTAGGGAACATACGCCACAAGCTGTAGAGACCGCTTCGGCGGTCTCTCTCTTTGTGGACGATGCACGCGACGATTGCCCGATGGCGCGGCGTCCGCGGTGTGGTATGGTGGCACCATAGCGTCCGATGTACGGTCGGCGGGGCCGATCCCCAGGACCAGGACGATACGGACCGTGGCAACACACTCCTCCTCACACAGGGGCTCGGAGGCTGGACGGGAACAGCCCTCGAGCCCCATGTCTTCGGGGAGCCTTTGCCTGGGCCGCCGAACCGACCCGACCGTCAACGTATCTGAGAGATGCATCCCGCGCCGGAGGAAGGAGAAGGACCGTGAACCACACATCGAGGCGGCTCATGCTGCTGGTGGCGCTGCTCATACTTGGCAGCCTGGCCCTGGCCGCCTGCGAGCCCAAGACCGAAATCGTCGAAAAGGTCGTCAAAGAGGCCGTAGTTGAGAAGGAAGTGGTAAAGGAGGCCGCGCCCGAGGCCGTCACCGAGGCCCCGCCAGCGTCGGGTGAGACAGAGAGCGCTCCGACCGCCGCGCCGCAAGGGAGCGGCGGGGGCGCCATCATCCGCGGCGACTTTGCCGATGCCGAGAGCCTTAATCCCATCCTGTTCACCGACAACGCGTCGGACATCGTCTGCCAGATGATGTACAACGCGCTGGTGCAGGTGAACCCCGACGACACCACCGTGATGCCCGACCTCGCCGAGCGCTGGGAGGTCAGCGACGACAACCTGACCTTCACCTACTATCTGCGCAAGGATGTCACCTGGCATGACGGCGAGCCGTTCACGGCGCACGACGTCAAGTTCACCTATGAGGCGATCCTCAATCCCGAGATCAACTCGCCGCGCCGGGCCGATTTCGTGGGCCTGCTGAGCCCCGAGAACATCGTGGTGGTGGACGACCATACCATCCGCTTTACGCTCAACAGGATCGACGCCTCCTGGCTGTGCTGCAAGGACATCTATGGCATCCTGCCCAAGCACATCCTGGGCGACCTCACCCCGGCTGAATTCAACGCGGCGGCGTTCAACACCTCCGAGCCGGTGGGCACGGGCACCTACATGTTCCACGAGTGGGTCAAGGACGACCACGTGGCCCTAGTGTCGAACCCCAACTATTTTGACGGCGCGCCGCAGCCCGAGTACTGGTACTACAAGGTCGTCGAGAACGAGACGGTGGCCTTTGCCCAGTTGCAGACGGGCGAGGTGGACTATGCCGTCGTCTCGGCGGCCCTGTGGGAGCAGGCGCAGCAGGTGGAGCACCTGGATTGCACCAGCTATCCGCGCTTTGCGTTCACCTTCTACACCTACAACCTCGACCCGGAAAAGACGCCCCTCTTCCTGGACGTGCGCACGCGCCAGGCGCTGCTGTACGCCCTCGACCGCGAGGCGATGGTGGACAGCATCGTCTTTGGCCTGGGCGATGTGGCGCACTCGACGGTGCCGCCCGTCTCGTGGGCGCACAACCCGGACAACGAGCCGGTCTATCCCTACGACCCCGAGAGGGCCAAGAAGCTCCTCGACGAGGCGGGGTGGAGGGATGAGGACGGCGACGGCGTCCGCGAGGCCCATGGCGTCGAGGGGGTGACCGATGGTACCAAGCTCTCGTTCGACCTGGAGACCAACGCCGGCAACCAAGAGCGCGAGCAGGTGATCCAGGCGATGCAGCACTATTGGGCGCAGATCGGTGTCGAAGCAAGGACGGCCGGCGTCGAGTGGAACGCCCTCCTGGCCAAGCTCACCGAGACGTTCGACTTTGACGTCATCGTCGTGGGGTTCAACTGGGACATCGATCCGGACCAGCGCACCATGTGGCACACCGACTCGTACCAGGCGGGTTTCAACGTGAACCGCTACTCGAACCCCCAGGTGGACGAGCACCTCGACGCGGCGCTGCAGACCGTCGACATGGAGGAGCGCAAGGTGCACTACTCTGCCATGCAGCGCATCCTGGCGGAGGAGGCGCCGTCGCCCATCCTCTACTTCCGCCAGGGCACCGAGTGCTGGAACACGCGCCTGCACGAGTACCACGCCAACGACATCAACCCGTACTACAACGCCCATGAATGGTGGGTAGGCCGCTGAGAGATCCTGCCAACCGGGGGCGGCGCCGCCCCCCGGTTGGCACACGCGCGCTACCTATGAGGCCCGTGCCTGGGAGGGCGATCTATGGGGCGAGTGTTGATTCGCCGCCTGCTGCAATCCATTCCCGTCTTTTTCGCCATCACCATGATCACCTTTGGCCTGATCCACGCGGTGCCGGGCGGCCCCACGGCGCGGCTGGAGTTGGACCCGGATATCAAGCCGGAGGACATTGCCCGGATCCGGGCCAACATGGGGCTGGACAAGCCCGTCTGGCTGCAGTACCTCATCTGGGTGGGGCTGGCGGAGGGCGGTGAGGGGAGGCGCTCGGGGCTGCTGCAGGGCGATCTGGGCATCTCGTACATCGACCAGACGCCGGTGGGGCGCAGCATCGTCGACCGGCTGCCCAATACGCTGCTACTCACCGCGACCTCGCTCGTGTTGAGCCTCCTCGTCGCCGTACCCCTGGGGGTGATCTCGGCCATCCGGCGCAACTCCTGGGTGGACAACGTCGCCACGGTGGCCAGCACGGCGGGGGTTTCGATCCCCAGCTTTTGGTTCGGGCTGGTCGCCATCCTCGTCTTTTCGGTGCGCCTGCGCTGGCTGCCGTCGGGCGGCATGTACACCTTGGGGCAGGAGCGCAACGTCCTGGACCTGGCACGGCACCTCATCCTGCCGGTGGCGATCCTTTCGATCCTCAACGTCGCGGGGTGGAACCGCTACGTACGGGGGAGCATGCTCGAGGTCATCCGGCAGGACTATATCCGGACGGCGCGCGCCAAGGGGCTGAAAGAGTGCTGTGTCATCGTGCGCCACGGCTTGCGCAACGCCCTGGTGCCCGTGACGACGCTCATGGGGCTGTCGCTCCCCGGGCTGGTCGGCGGGGCGCTGGTGACCGAGACGATCTTTGGCTGGCCGGGAATGGGCCGGCTGGCGTACCACGCGGCGACCAAGCGCGACTATCCCGTCATCATGGGGGTGCTCGTCATGAGCGCGGTGCTGGTGCTCGTGGGGAACCTCCTGGCAGACCTGTCGTACGCCCTCCTGGACCCGCGCGTCAAGGCGGAGTGATGGCGCGAGGCACGCAGGCGCGTTCCTGCACGTCCGCCCACGCTCGGTCCCATCGATATCCGAGGCGAGCCCGCCCGTCAGTCCGCCCGAGCCGGAGAGATCGCCCATGACCGCGAACGACCGCGGCGTCAGCGCCGCCCACCGCAAACGCGCCGCCGAGGCACTCATCGATGCCGACGCCCATCCGCGTTCACCCGGGCCGCTGGAGATGGCCTGGCGGCGCTTCCGGCGCGATCGCTTGGCCCTGACCGCGGGCGGCGTATTGCTGCTGCTGGCCCTCATCGCCGTGCTGGCGCCGCTGCTGTCGCGCCAGGTCATCGGCCTGACGCCCGAGCAGATCGAACTCGGCGCCACCCTCAAGGCGCCGGGATACCAGCGGACGGCCGACAGCGCGATGCACTACCTGGGCACCGACGAGTTGGGGCGCGACGTACTGACGCGCATCCTCTACGGGGGGCGCGTGTCGCTCTATATCGCCTTTCTCACCGTGCTCATCTCGCTGACCGTAGGAACCCTCGTGGGCGCCACCTCCGGCTACTATGGCGGGCTCATCGACGCGCTCCTGATGCGCTTCGTCTACGTGGTGCTGGCCATCCCGGCGCTGTTCCTGCTGATCCTCATCGCCGTCGTGTTCCGCCCCGGAGTCACTGGGCTGGCGGTTGTTCTGGCCGCCCTGGGCTGGACGGGTGTGGCGCGGCTGGTGCGCGGCGAGTTCCTGACGCTGAAGCAACGCGATTTCGTCGACGCCGCGCGGGTAGTGGGCGTGAAGGATGGGCGCATCATCCTCCGGCACATCTTGCCCAACGCCAGCTCACCCATCATCGTGGCGGCGAGCCTCTCGGTGGGCAACGTGATCCTCACCGAGACTGCCCTCAGCTATCTCGGGATGGGGGTGCAGCTGCCGCAGCCCAGCTGGGGCAATATGCTCACGAACTCGCAGCAATACCTCTATCGAGCCCCGTATTTGATCGTCATCCCCGGCTTTTTCATCTTTGTCACCGTGCTGGCCGCCAACCTCCTGGGAAACGGCCTGCGCGACGCCCTCGACCCCAAGGCCGGCGACTAGGGCAGGATCCATCGCCCGCCCCCTGTGAGCGCCTCCCTGCGCGGAAACGAATACCTCTGCTACGGCTCGCAGGGGTCGGCGCTGGGGGGCGTCGTACGGCCATACCCGACTCAGATTCTCTAGTTGCCCCGCATGATGACTCGTGATACACTCCGCGTGGTGTACGCTCGTCACGGCACCGTATGGCCCCTGATGGAGGTGGCGTTCGCTTTGCGCGGCGCGCCCTCCCCGCCGGCGGCAGGTGACGTTCGCTGGCGCGCGTCGCCATAGGACACAACGCACCTCGCCTCCGAGCCCGCGTCGGTAGCGGTGTGGTCCAGTCCGACAACATCAAAGGAGACGACATGGCCGAAAGGGCGGGGCGGGGGGCTGCGACGCGTCGGGAGCGCTGGGCCTGGTATCTGTACGATTTCGGCAACTCGGCCTATGCCGCGGTGGTACTGCTGGCGGTCTACTCGGCCTATTTCCAGGGCCAGGTGGTGGGCGGCGCTGAGGGCTCGCGGTTGTGGGGCATCTCGGTGGGCATCGCCATGCTGATGGTAGCCGTCACCTCGCCGGTGCTGGGCGCCATCGCGGACTATTCCGCGTCCAAGAAACGGTTCCTCTTGCTCTTTACCGTGATGGCGTGCGTCTTTACCGGCGCCCTCTTTTTCGTGCGCGAGGGCGACATCCTGGCCGGCATGGTGTTCTTTATCCTGGCCGAGATCGGCTATCGCAGCGCCCAGGTGTTCTACAATGGCCTTCTTCCCGAGATCGCCTCGCCCGAGGAGATGGGCCGCGTCTCGGGGAACGGCTGGGCCATCGGTTCGGCCGGTGGCATCCTCTGTCTGATCCTCATCCTGCCCATGATCGTCTTGGTGGGCGGGACGACGGTGGTCCGCCTCTCCTTGCTCGTCACGGCGGCCTTTTTTGCCGTCTCGTCGATCCCCATCTTTTTGTGGCTGCCCGAGCGGGGCAAGCCCCAGCCCCTCCCCGAGGGGGAGAGTTACCTCTCGGTGGGCTTTGGCCGCATCTGGCGGACGGTCCGTTCGGCGCGCCAGTACCAGGAACTGGTCAAGTTCCTCGGGGCGTTCCTGGTGTATAACGATGGCGTCATCATGGCGCTCAATTTCGCCGCCATCATCGGCGCGGTGCTCTTTGGGCTGAACCAGCAGCAGCTCATCATTTTCGTCATCATCGTGCAGGTGACCAACGTGGCGGGGGCCTGGGCCTTTGGGGCGGTGGCGGATTCCACCGACTGCAAGCGCTCGCTGAGCGCCTCGATCCTGCTCCTCATCGGCTCAGTCGTTTGGATGTACCTCAGCCGGACGGTGGTCGAGTTCTTTATTATCGGCGCGGTGGCGGGCTTTGCCATGGCGGGGATCCAATCGGTGAGCCGCACCATGGTCGGCGTGATCACCCCTGCGCGCCAGAGTGCCCAGTTCTACGGCCTGTTCGCCGTAGCGGGGCGCACCTCATCCTTCATTGGCCCGACGGTGTACGGCTGGGTGGCCGCAGAGGCGGCGCGGGTGTATCTAAATCAGGGGATGGCGCCCCTGGCGGCCGAGCAGGGCGGGCAGCGGCTGGCAATCCTGACCATCTGCCTGTTCCTGGCGGCGGGGCTCGGGCTGCTGTGGACGATGAACGAGGCGCGGGCGCGCGCCACGGTGCGCACGCTGGCGGTCGAGCCCGGGGAGTAGCCATCGCAGTGGTATCGTTCCGGTGATAGTATGCCGCTGGTGCGGCGTGCCCGCCGATACGCCGGTCGTGTCGGCGGGCTAGGGGAGTATCGATGGTCACTGCCGTAGCCCGCTATGTCTACCCTCGTCGTCGCGTGTTGCGGTGGGCGCTGCAGCGCGCCGCGTGGGCGGCCTTTGGCCTGTTGACGGACCTGAACGTCATCGGCCGTGAGAACCTGCCCAAGAGCGGCCCGCTCCTGGTAGTGGCCAACCACTTTTCCTTCGTCGACCCGGCGCTGATGGTTCGGGTGGCGCCCTGGCCGCTCGAGTTTGTCGGTGGATTCCGCATGCCCAACGCGCCGGCCCTCGCTACCCTCATTCCGAAACTGTGGGGGTTCTATGCCGTGCATCGGGGCGCCGCCTCGATGGAGGCACTGCGCGCCGGCGAGGCCGTCCTGACGCAGGGGGGCGTGCTGGGCATCTACCCCGAGGCGGGGAGCTGGGCCACGGTGCTGCGGCCCGCCCGTCCCGGCGCGGCGTTCCTGGCGGCGCGCACCGGGGTGCCCATCCTGCCCATGGGGTTTGACGGCGTGCCGAACATCCTCCCGCGCCTGGTGCGTGGGGAGCGGGCGCCCGTGACCGTGCGCATCGGGCGTCCCTTCGGTCCCTTCCGGGCCACCGGCCGCGGCCGGGAGCGTCGCGAGCAGTTGGAACGGATAGGACACGAGATCATGGGGCGCATCGCCGAACTGCTGCCCGTCGAAAAGCGCGGGCGCTACTCGCCCGACCCGGGCGTGCGCGAGGCGGCCCGCGCGTTCGAGGCTTATCCGTGGGATGACGCGCCCGAAGTCTAGGGGCCTCGTCCCGTCGGTCGCCAGCCAAGAGCAGATCAGGATCCTGCGCCATGCCCGCTCTTGCCGCGATCGTCAAACGCATCGATCACATCGTGGTTCGGGTCGATGACCCCGAGCCGCTGTTCGATGTACTGGCGGGCCCATTGGGGCTCCCCATCTCCTGGCCGATCCAGAGTCGTGGCTGGTATGCCAGCGGCGGCGTCTGTGCCGGCAACGTGTGTCTAGAGATCGCCCGCCTCGGCAGTGCTCGGGGCCGCGCCTCGGGCAGCGCTCGCCTCTTTGGGATCGCCCTCGAGCCCTATCCCCTCGAAGTGAGCTTGGGCGAGTTGGAGACGCGCGGCATCCCGCACAGCCTGCCGGTGCTGTCCTTCGGCGAGCGGCCCGATGGGACGCGAGGGATCTGCTGGACGAACGTGCTGCTGGGCGGGCTGGCAGGCGAGGGGCACGGGATGCTCCTGCGCAGCCGGTGGTGGGGCGTGGGTTCTGTTCCGCGGCGGGCGCTCTACCCCTTGGCGCGCATGCTGGCTGTGGGGCATTGGGCGCGCGCGGCATCTCCCCGTGCCGGGCGGCACATCGTGTACATGTGCAAATACGCGCGCGAGGTCGATGAGGTGCTGTCGGCCGGCCGGGCGGCTCTTGAAGAGTCGGGTGGGGGGCCGCTGGGACTGGTGAGCGTCGCGGAGATCATTCTCGGCGCCGTCAACCCGGAGCGGGCTCGCCAGCGCTGGCAGAACCTCCTCGCTCCGTTGTTGCCTGTGGAGCGCGGCTACTGGCAGCCCGCCTCGGGGCCCGGCATACGGATCGTGCCCCACGACGAGAGCACGCTGCTCGCCCTCGTATGGAGGGCGCGGTCGCTGGCGCGCGCCGAGGCCTGGCTGCGCGAGCGGCGCATGCTAGGGAGCGCGACGCCGGCTCAGGTGACCATTGACCCGGTGGCGATTCACGGGCTGGACTTTCGCCTCGTGGAGTGACGGCCGTGGCCTGCCCGTTGGAATGCGGCCACGCGTGCTGCCCCTACCCCTCAGTACGTCGCGCGATATCGTGGTCGGATTTGGCGGCCGGCGGGAATTGTGGTATGATTCCTCTCGTTGCGGAGGCGTGGTGTAGTGGCCTAACATGCTGCCCTGTCAAGGCAGAGATCGCGGGTTCGAATCCCGTCGCTTCCGCCAGAGAGAACGGGCCATGGCTTGCAAGCCATGGCCTGTCTTGTGTTTCCGAGTCTCGCTCATTCGCCGCGCCCTGATCGGTGGGAGTGGGGAGGCGCAGCCGGAAAGCGCAAGCATCGGGCCCTTGTCTCCCATGGAACGGCGTGCTATCGTGCGGGCATGGATGATACCTACGTGTCTGCAAAGACAAGCGTGGGGGGATGATGAAAGAGCGCATCGAGATCAATCCGGATGTAATGCTGGGCAAGCCGGTGATCAGAGGGACGCGTATCCCGGTGGAACTCATTCTGCGCAAATTGAGTGAGGGCGCCACCGAGGTCGAACTGCTTGATGCCTACCCGCGACTCGAGTCAGCCGACATACGGGCGGCCCTGGCCTACGCGGCCGACGCCGTTGCCCACGAGATCATTCTGTCGCAGACGGCCTGATGGGCGCCTCAACTCTGCGGTTCCTGGCCGATGAGAGCTGTGACTTTGCCGTGGTGCGAGCCTTACGGTCGGCGGGCTATGATGTGCAGGCCGTGAGCGAGTCGATCACGCGCTCGGTCGATCGGGATGTCATCGAGTGGGCCGGACGCGAGCGGCGTGTCCTGCTAACGGAGGATAAGGACTTTGGCTGGTTGGTCTTTGCGAGTCATGTCGATTCGCCGGGTGTAATCCTGTTACGCTTTCCCGGCCAAGCGCGTCAGACACTAGCTGCGGCCGTGGTCAAGCTCGTCCAGGAGCAGCTCGAAGCGCTGATTGGTGCGTTTGTGGTCGTCGAGCCGGGACGGATCCGCATCAGCCGTCCGCCTGATGAGGGGCTGTAGCACCGCGTATGCCCAAGTTGGGGGCGTGGGCTCACATCCTGTCGCTTCCGCCGGAGAGAAGGGGCGTGGCTTTAGGGCTACGGCCATCTTCTGTGTCCCCGCGACTCGTACACGCGGTGTGGATCGGGCGGGCAAGTCAGCGGTGGCTGTTCCGTGGACGACGGGCGCTGCGGCTCGGGACATGCAGATCACTGTGGAATCGAAAAGTCCTTTACGCTGTCGTAGTGCGAAAAGTGGTACTCGCCCCCGTTCTCGCCCATGACCTCATAGCGCGTCAGGCCTGACGACTCGACGCCCTCACCGATCAGGGCGCGGTCGACCTCTGCCCACACCGAGAGCATGAACTCGGCGTCATCGACCAACACCGTGCTGATCGTCTCGTCCTCCATCGCCACGTGGATGGTGAACCGTAAGCCCAGCAGGTTGGGGTAGCGCTCGGCGGCGTACTGCTCGACGAGGCGTGCGCCATCCTCTTGCCCGTACAGGAACCCTAGGTCGGCAAAGCCGGCGGGCCCGCGCAACCGATACCACTCGGGGTGCTCGAGGACATAGATCGCTTCGCCGTCACGCTCGCCGACGAACTCGGCCCGGTCAGAGTAGGTGGGCAGTGTCTGGTAGATCGCCGGCCAGCGGCTCGGTGCGCTCCAGGCTCGTCTCACCCTCTGCCCCGGCGCCTGAGGCCTCGACGAGTCGACTGTAGTACCTGCCGTTCCTCTGATACGTGTATGCTTCGACCGCGGCAAATGCTGCTTGTGGGTCGTACCGGTACTCGTGGCGAGCGCGGATTTTGAGGGCTGGGCGACGGATGACGTCGTAGCGCGTGGTGAACTCGCCGTAGACGAGGCGGGTCTCCCCGTCGGGCTCGATGGCCCGGTAGGCTCTGACCTCGCGCGCCGTCAGGGAGAAGCTGGCGGCTTGCTGCAGGTTATCGACCGCGCTTATGAGTAGCTGCCTGCGATCGGCCGGGGTGGGCGACGCAGGCGGTTCGGAGGTCGTACCCGGGGTCGCTCGCTACCCGGCCGCCGTGGGGTCTGCGATGGCGGCAACCGGAGAGGGAGGCACCGTCGCGCGCGGCGTGGCGACGGGCGGTGCCGGTTCGCGCGTGGCACAGCTCGTCACGAGCGGGGCCGCTAGAATGAGAGCCATGCATTCGGGCGCCCGAAGCGCAGCTCGACGTGTGCATTGCGGGCCTGGCGAGCCGACAGTCCCAGGAAGTTCAGCCATGTCTCATACCTCTCTATCTGCTGGGTGCGTTCGGGGGAACGGGCACATTTCGCCCTCGCGCGAGTTGCTCTATAATGGCTCCACCACAATGATGCATCTCCGGCGCAGGCCGGCCCATAGAGCGAGGTGAGCCTTGAGCGAAGAGATCAGCCCGCGCAAGCTCGAAATCGAGATCGTCCGCGCCGAGCGTCACTACTCGCGGCTGCGGCGCAAAGTGGCCGGCTGGCTGGAGCGGCGCCACGTGCGGCCGGCGGTGCGCGAGTACCTTTTACTCCTCCCGGATCTGTTCACGCTCGTCATTCGTTTGCTGCGCGACCCGCGCTTGAGCCCCGGGCTCAAGCTGCAGTTGCTCGGCGCGAGCGCCTACGTCATCACGCCCCTCGACTTCATCCCTGACTTTATCGTCCCCTTTGGCCTGACGGACGACACGGTGGCGCTGGCATTCATCCTGAGCCGCGTGGTCGGCCTGATGGGGGTCGCCGGGGAGAGGGTGCTGCGCGAGCACTGGGAGGGGCGCGGTGACGTCCTTCACCAGATCGAGTTGGTGCTGGCCGCCGCCGACGAGGTGCTGAACCGCCGCGTGGCGGGTTGGCTCTCCCGACGGTTCGGGCGCCCCCGGGAACGGGAGCTGTCCATCGAGGTGGGCCCGAGCAAGGAATAGCCCCGTTCGCCGACGCGCCTGGTCGCACCAGGGCGCCCTCTATGTCCTGGGTGTGTCCAGGAATTCGGAAGGGCCCCCCGGGGGCAGACACGTCGATCTGCCCCTACACCTGCGCACGACCCGTAGGGGCGACCGGCCGGTCGCCCGCCGCACGCCCACCAAAAACCCTGGACAGACCCCTAGGTCTCGATGCGCTGGCGGCCGCGCCCGGCTCCGGCCTATAATGTGTGTAACGAGCAGTCGCCGGGCCACCACGAGCCACTCCGTCCATCGGGCGCGGTCTCCCGCGCTCCCGCACCACCGCTTCGCACCCCACCCCCGGCCAAGTTTCCACAGGTACGGATGCCATGACACACTATGACCGCGACAGCGATGTGCTGACCGTGTCCCTGGCGCCGCGCAGCCGCGCGGTGACCGAGTACGAGGGACAGGGGGTGGTTGCCGTCGTCAACGACGCCGGCCAGTTGGCGGAGGTGCGCATCGGCGCCGCGGCGCGCTTCCTGGAGCAGGCGCTCGACGCCGGGGTACCCATGCCGCGGGTGCGGCGCCCCGGGGCGGAGCCGGAGCGCACGGTGTGGGTGCAGGCGGATTCCACCATGATCAGCGCCTTTGGCTACGATGAGGAGGCCCGCGCCCTCGAGGTGGTCTTTCGGCGCGGCGGCGCCTATCGCTATTATGATGTGCCCTCGGAGGTATTCCACGGGCTGCGCCTGGCCCCCTCCAAGGGGCGCTACATGCACGATCACATCATCGGCGTGTACCCCTGGGTGCGGCTCACGCGCAGCACGGCGCCGCTGGGGGAGAGATAGGCTTTTGGCGGTCGGCGGTCAGCTTTCGGCTGTTGGCCGTTGGCTGTTGGCCATTGGCTAGTCGAGCGGGACTCGATGGCACGGAGAGAACCAAGGGCTAACGGCCAAGCGCCTGTTGCACATCCTGTCTCCGCCGAGTGCCGACCGCCGACCGCCGACAGCTACCTCGACCGCGCGCGAGCTGCGGCGGGCCGCTGCAGGCTGTCGCGGGCGTGCCCCGTGATGATGCTCAGCAGCAAGAAGCCAAAGGCAGCCGCGATCACCGTCGCTATGACGGTCGTGTTGTCCATGCCATAGTAATAGCTGGCGATGTTCACCCCGGGAAACACGAGCAACCAGACGAGCGCGCCGATGCCCACCGACCACGGCCAGATGGCGCCGAGCACGCGCCGCACGTTGGGAGAGGTGCAGTCACACCACCACCTCAGCGGCGCGTTGATGCGCGTGGCGGCGATGCCCAGGATGATGCCCAGGACGGGTGGGCCGAAACCTCCTCCCACCAGCAGCAACACGAGCGATAAGGCCATGAGCACCAGCCCTCCGTGCTCTCGCTGGACGAACATGGTGGCCCACAGGAAAAAGGCCGCCGTCGCCACGATGGCCAGGATGCCCGTGACCAGCAAGTTGGGGATGACCGTCATCGCCGGCTCGCCGCTCAGGGCACGGAAGAACGCCGAGTTCGGCCAAGACTGGATCACTACTCCCGGGGGCGCCGCGTTGCCCTGCAACACCTCGCCGATGCCGTGCTCCACGCCGGCGATCGCCGCTATCGTGCCGAACACCGCTACCGTAACCTTGGTCGCGCTCTTCATCCCTCACACCCCCTCTCGTACCGGCTCGGGGTGAAGCCGGGCCACGAGGGCGCCCGCCCAGGCACGGATCGCCTCCCAATCGCGCAGATCGGAGGCGGGCATCCCCTTGAGAGCCGGCAGCCAACTCCACGGGAAGCGCAGCGCGGTGGGGTCGAACCTGCCGCCGACCACCTCGACGGACACGGGCGAGAGCCAGGCGAACTTGGCCAGCTCTTTGTCTAGGCTGGCGCGTACCTCTCGCCATACTTCCTCGCCGGCCTCGCCATAGGGGCCACCGGCAAAGACGGCTACGGGCATCTCTTCCAGCGCCCGCCGATGGCGCGAGAGAAAGCGACGCGCGTCGGCGTGGAGGTGGAACATGTACAGCGGCGCCCCCAGCACCACGGCGGTATACTCGTCCAGGGAGCGCACGCCCTTGACGGGCAGGGCGTCGGCCTCCAGCCCATCCGCGCGCAGCGACGCCGCCACCGCCTCGGCGATCTCGCGGGTTGCCCCATGACGGGTGGCGTAGGCTACCAGAACGGACACGAGCGTCTGCTTTCGGCAGTCGGCCTTCGGCGTTCGGCGGTCAGCAGTCGGCGGTCGGCTCTTGGCCGTTAGCTCTTGGCCATTGGCCATATGGCTGGTGCGCTGGCATGATGCGCCCGCCAAGCAGAGCCGACTGCCGACCACTGATCCCTATGCCATCGCCACCAGCGCCGCCTCGAGCTGCTCCACCGCCCTCGCCTCATTGGCGCCGGCGACTCGGATGTGGGCGGCGATGCCACGGCGCAGGGCCGGATCAGCCAGCGCCTGGCCGACCTCCGGGCCCATGCTGCCCCCCCAGTGCCAGATCCCGGTGACGTCGGACACGGCCCGATAGAGGTCCGCCGCGGCGTGCAGCGGGGCGGCCGCTTCGGGAGCGATGCTGGCGGCGCGCCGCAGGTAGACGGCCGCGTTGGCGCGATCGCACAGCATGGTGGTCTGGTCGCCGTGCACCATCACGCGTATCCCCATGACCTGCGCATCGTCGGCCGGATAATCGGCGTCTACCTCCATGGCGTCGGCCCAGGCGTCGTAGGCCGCCAGCCCGCTGACGTGATCGGGCACTCCCGGTCGCTCGCGCGTCCGCGCCAGATCTACCGCCCACCGCAGCGTCGAGACGAGCAGCTCGCGCGGCGACGGCCCCGGCTCGGCGCGCTTGTCGCCGATGACGATCAGCGCGTACGCGCCGCCGTCACCCTGCGTCTGAAACCAATCGTCGGATGCATAATACCCCGCAATGGCGCCATCTTGAAAGTAGGAGTAGCCGTAGAGCACCTCGCCGTCGCGGTCGTACCCCGCTACGATGCCCGCCTCCGGCGGTCCGATGATGCCGAAGGAGATCACAGGCCGCCCCCTGGCGATGCTCTCGCGAATGGCGGTCACCATAGCGTCTCTGTCCCAGGGCACGACGTGGTAGGCATAGTTCAACGCCGCAAACGCCCGCCGGTCGGGCTCGGGCGCCAGGTACATCAGGTCGATGTTGCCGCCGTCGTCACGGTTCCAGAAACGGCGGAAGGCGCCGCCGGTGATGGCCATCAGGTCGTCATAACTGCAGGGGTCGCCGAGGTACTCCATGCAGGCGTAGAGTGCGCCGGGAAACGGGCACAGGTGCTTGTGATAGCCGATCTTGGGCACGCCGTCGAGGACGAGGCGGGGTGGATGCGAGGCGCTCATAGGGACCTCCTTTGCTTGGGCCGTCAGCTTTCTGCGGTCGGTTGTCGATGGTCAGGCGTTGGCGCAGAGCCGAACGATGATCCGACCTGACGAATAGCCCCACTCGGAGGCTGATAGGTTTACGGGTGCGTGGCGGGTGGCGCGTCGATCATTCGGTGCCTGGATCACCGCGCCGGGCCGCACGCCCGTGCGGCCCCGACAAGCGCCACGATGCTGGCGATGTACGGTGGTGGCCTCAGCCGCATTGCGGCGCGATGGGGATGTATACCGACACCGGGCTGTCATCGTGCCCGGGATGAAATTCGGCGCCATAGTACTCGAACTCGGGTCCGACGGCGCGGCGGTAGCCGGAGCGCGGCAGCCAGACGTGTTCAAGGCGATCGTACTCTTGTCTCAGCGTGGCGAGGGTGCAGGTGAAGACGGCATAGGCCTGCGCCGGGACCTCCCAGCGCGCCATCCCCTCCGGCACGGGCACCGTCGGGTCGACCTCGACGCCGGCGAGATAGCCCCACGCGCCGGTGTCGGGGTCGACCGGGTCCTCGACGCCGTACGCGCCCGGGCCGAGGGCGCGCACCTCGCCGCGCCGGGCGTTGAACCGGTCCCACAGCGCGGGGATGTCGCCCTGCTCGTGGCGGCTGTGAGATCCGATCCCGACTACCGTGAACGCAGGACGCGCGACGATCCGAGGCTCCACGCCGCGCCCCTCACCGCGCCCGCGCGGCGAGAAGGACCTCTCGCAGCCTGGTCCCCACCGCATGTACTTGCCATTCGTCGTCCAGCAGGAGCACGGCCACCGACACACCCTCGTCCGTCTCCCCGATCACGATGGACGGCTCGCCGGCCAACATGGCCTCCCTCACCTGGCGCCCGGTGAGCGGGAAATCCGGCGCCAAATCGACATACACCCGCGGCACCACGGGGCGCGCCCTGGGGTCGGCCACGAGAGTACGCGCGCAGATGCCGGGCACGCCATCGAGCATGGCCACGATCCGGTCGGCGCGCCGCTCGTACTCGGCCATCTCTTCGGCCTCGTCGCGAGCCACGAACACCTCGATGGCGGCAACCAGGGCGGCAATGTCCTCCTTGCCCACTTTCATGGGACGCCCGATGGCGCTGTAGGGGTTGGCGTTCAGGCGGCAGGCCTCGATGAGGTCGCCCCGCCCCAGGATCAGGCCGGTCGCCTGCGGACCGCGAATCCCCTTGCCCCCGCTAAAGACGACCAGGTCGGCGCCATCGGCCAGCGGCTGGCAAAAGTTGCTGCGCGGCGGAAGTTCGGCCGCCGCATCGACGATGATGGGCACGCCGGCGCGCCGGGCGATGGGGGCAACCGCGCGAATCGGGGGCTGGCAGTGGATGTCGAGGTAGAGCATGATGGCCGCCGTCTTGTCCGAGAGTCCGCCCGCGATATCGTCGAGCGTCATCTGCTGCGGGCACCCTACCTCCACCAACCGGGCGCCCGTATGGCGCATCCCCTGGTAGACATAGTTGTGGCCGCTGCTCCGCTGGACGATGATCTCGTTGGCGCAATCGCCCGTATTGGGCAGGGCGCAGATGCGCTCGGCGTCGGTGCCGGTCAGACAGGCGGCCGCGGCCAGCACCATGCCGCCCGCCGCGCCGGAACAGATGTGGGCCGCCTCCACGCCGAGGAGTCGCGCGATGTACTGCCCGGCCTTCTCGTTGAGTTCGTTCAGCCAGACGTAGGATCGGCCTGCCTCCTCCATGGCCCGAAACGCCTCGGGCGGCATGAGCGAACCGCCCACCGTGGTGATGGTGCCCCAAGCGTTGATCACCTTGCGAACGCCCAAGCGGTCATAGATGTCCATAGCGACTCCTCGCGTGTAGTGTGGGCGTGCCGTCGGGTTCGCCGAACCGACGAGACGGGCACGTCCGCGGCATCCTGCTCTAGCGGCAAAGCGCTGCCTCGATGTGCGCCGCCGCCTCGATGTCTCTCTCGCGCGCCTCCACGATGACCGTGGCGATGGCGCGGCGCACCTCGCCATCCGCCAGGTTGAGATGCGCCTTGGGGCAGCGGTGGCCCCCGGCCAGACGCCAGATACGCTACATGAGATCGTGCTCGGCGCTGAAACAGGCGGCCGCCGCCAGGAGGTCGGGCGCCATGGCGGGCTCCTCCTTGGCCATCTCCGTAAGGAACTGGGAGGCGTACCAGCGCCCCTCGGCCACGGTCCCCACGGCGGCTTCGTGGACGCCGTGACGCCAGCGCAGTACGTCCGGCTCCTCGACGGGGAAATCGCCATCGCGGCGCAGGGCGTCGGCCCAGGCGGTGTAAGCGGCGTGGCCGCTGGGGCATCCCTGGACCGTCGGCCGCCGCATGACGTCCAGCGCCCAGCGGAGCGCCTTGCGGTTGGTGTCGGCCTGAGGTGGGCGCGGGCGCTTGTCGCCAAAGACGATGAGCGCCTGCGTGTCGCGTGCCCAGTCGCGCCGGCGAAAGTAGCCGCTCGGCTCTCGACCGGACTCTTGCCCCCATTCGCCGTCGTCCTGAAAGAAGCTCCAGCCGATGACGACGTCGCCCTCCTCGTCATAGCCGGTGATGATGCAGCACTCCGGCGGGCCGAGCACGCCAAACGCCATCGCGGGGCGTCCCCGCCGCACGCTCTCGGCGATGCGTCGCCGAAAGAGCGCCCCGCGGTCGGGGCCATCTTGGGCGAGGACGATCTCGTAGGCGTAGCCGACGGCCTCGAAGGCGCGGTCGATGATCTCGGCAGGGTCGTCGGCGATGCGCATCATGTCGACATTGTCCTCGTGCCAGCCGGGCCGCCAGAGGAGGCCGTACGCGATGCCAGAGACGCCCATGACGTACACCGTGGCATCGTTGAGCCGCCAGGTACGGCCGTGGGCCTCGATGGGCAGGTAGGGATAGTCCTCTCCGAGGTAGTGCAAGCACGCGGCCAGGGAGCTGGGAAAGGGCACGTCCTCGGGACACACGTCGCCACCCCGATAAAAGCCCACCCGCGGCACGCCCTCCAGCACGTGGCGCACGCGCTCGGGAAAGCCCTCGTCCGGCGCATTCCCGTGGAGCGTCTCTTGCACGAGGTCCACCATGCGGTCGCGCATGTGTTTGCGGGTAGAGTGCAGACGGTTCTTGACCGTCGACACGGGTATATCGAGGAACTCGCCGACCTCGGCCAGGGAGTACCCATTGATGTAGAACAGGGCCGTGGCGGTGCGTTCGTGCTCGGGGAGGGCGTTGACGACGCCCAACACCGCCTCCTGCAGCTCCCTGCGCTGCACGGCCTCCTGCGGATCGGGCTGCGGATCGGCAATCTCCATCGTGGCCTCCAGGGAGAGCGTGGGGAGGCGCTTGCGGCGGGTTCTCCGGTCGCAGTACTTGAACACGATGCGCCGCAGCCATGAGGGGAACGCCTGAGGTTCGCGGAGTGTGCCCAGATCATAGTACGCCTGGACGAACGCTTCCTGAGCGGCGTCCTCGGCCAGGCAGAAGTCGCCCAGGACAGAGTAGGCGTACCCGACGGCCATATCCATGAACCGCCGCACCACGGCCTCAAAGGCGGCCAGGTCTCCCGCGCGAGCGTCGGCAACCAGCGCTCTCCAGTCGTCCACGCCGTAGACCTCCCGACGAAACGAACCTCTGTACTAGAGCCCCACCTGGAGGCTGAAAGGTTTGTGCTGTGGAGCGGTGCGTCGGCGGGGAGCCTCGCCGTTCCGTCGGGAGTGTGATGTGCTCGATGAGGGAACAACACCTCGTGGGGTCTGGACGACGCATGCCTTCCTCCTCAGTCCGCCGGGCCGCCCTCGCCTCCGCCGCCGGGGACGTCTTGCTCGCGCAACTCGTCGTACAGCGAGAACCACTCGGACAGCTCGGAGCGTCGCCGCTCGGCCTCGCGTCGGCGCTCCGCCTCGCGAAAGGCCTCGATGCGGCGAAAGATCTCGGCCTGAACCTCCCTGGGGCTCGGGACGCGATGGAAGGTGAACTCGCCGGCGCCGGCCGTCTGCACGAACACGTCACCATAGTTCAGCATCGCCGCCCAAAAGGTGGGCATGTGAAAGCGCACGTTCTGGATCATCCCCAGGCTCGCCTCGCGGCGCTGCTCGGAGAAAAAGAAGGGGCGCTTTTCCACGTCGATGATGCGCTCGTTGGTGACGGTGTACAGATCGTTCGACCAGTCGTCGGCCTGCCACCAGAACCAGCCCAGGCACACCACCAGGAGAAAGAGCGCCACAAAGGGAAAGGCGGGGATCAGCGCCGCCAACCCGCCCGACCACCCCCAGAAGCCGAGCAGAGACACCACCGCCAACGCCAGGCTCAGCGCCGCCGGCGTGGCGACGTCGGCCAGCAAAAAGATCCAGTGCTTGCGCCAGGTGACCGTGTCCGCGGTGACAATGCGCACCTGTGGCACGATGCCGCTGACGGCCAGCCATGTTAGGAGCCGCACGAGCCGGCCCGAGACGACCTCTCGCGCGGGCAGTTCCTCGACATAATCGATGGGCCGCGCCGCCGAGGGGTCGGCCACCGGCAGCGGGCGATCGTGCTCCTCGTGCAAGCGCGAGGCGAGTTCATCGCGGATCAGGTGTCGCTCCGCCGCCTGGCGCGTGGCGCGCACGCGAGAGAGCTGGGCAAAGATGATCTCGCGCAGCTCGTCGGGGTAGGGGAGCCGGTCGAAACGCAGGCTGCCCACGGCCGAGGCGGTCTCGATGGTGACCGTGCCGTACTTGCAGACTGAGCCCCAGAAGCGGCGCTGCACGTGGATGTTCTGGATGCGGTCCAGCGGCGCCTCGCTGCGCGACTCGTAGATGAACGCCACGCGCTCGTGGTGGGTGACGCGCCAGGTGGTGACGGCGATATAGTCGTTGGACCAATCGACCCAGCGCCACACCACCAGGCCGGCGGCGACGAGGAGCGCCACGGCGCTCCAGAGGGGCACGCTCACCGGCAGGGGGGTCAGGGCGTCCAGCGCCGCGACCACCGCCTCGATGGCCAGTCCCGCCAGGATGCCCCGAATGAGGCCCAACACCAGGCCGATCCAGTGGCGCCGCGAGTGGAACAGCACCACCTCGCCGGGCTCCATCCAGGCAAAGCGCGGCGCCTCGAGCCGGTCCAGGATCTCGGGAGGGATCCACAGCTCCGCCTCGAGGTCGGGGTGGCGCTCCAGGAGGTCCTCAAAGGCGGGGCGGGTGATGGTCCAGAGGTGCATGGGGGTGACGGCGGTGATGGAGGCGTCGCGGGGCTCACGCAGGAACAGCGACGTGACGCCGAACCACTCGCCCGCCCGCACCATCCCCACGGGCCGCTGCACGCCGCGCTCGTCGACGCGGTGGATGGTGGCCTCGCCGCCGCCGATGACGAACAGCGCACCTCCGAAATCCGCCTGGCGTGTCAGCCGCGTGCCCGACGGCACCTGGCGCTCGACGGCCACGTCGGCCACCAGGTACAGGTGGTATTCCGAGAGGTTCTGGAACAGGGGCACGCGCCTGAGATGTTCGATGAGGTCCATGGGCGTCCCTTGGCGGCGCGATGGTAATCGCGGCGCGATTACCATCGCGCTGCGATTGCCATCGCGCACGGTCACAACCGGGCGCCATTCTACCAGTGATTCCGTGCGTGGACAAGGGGAATGGAACGCGGATGCACGCGGATCGGACGGATCAACGCGGATTTTCCGATTTGATCCGCGGAAATCCGTTTGATCCGCGTCGATCCGCGTTCCCTCTAATGTGTGTATCGGCTTGCTTCGCTTTGTCGGCGGGAGTGGGGCCGGTATAATGGCGGCGGAGGGAGCGAATTTGAGCATCTACGTTGACGTGTCCAGTGCCGTCCATGGCAAGGCCGGGCTCAAGCGCTACGCCGAGAGCCTCGTCCACGCGCTGCGCCCCCTGTTGGGCGATCGGCTCAGGCTGTTCCAGAACAGCCTGGGGCGGCGCGGGCCGCTGCCGGGTTTTGAGGACTGGCCCACGGCGGGGGTGCGCTGGGGCTACAAGCCGTGGCGTTCCCTCGTGGCGGCGGGGCAATGGCTGCGCCGGCCGATGGACGGCCTCCTGCCTGGCGCGGCGCTGTTCCACGCCACGGAGCACCTCCTCCCGCCGCTGCGGGACATCCCCACCGTGCTCACGGTGCACGACCTCATCTTTGAGCACCTCCCCCAGCACCACAAGCTCCTCAACCGCGCGTACCTCGGCGCGGCGATGCCGCTGTTCTGTCGGCGCGCCTCGGCCATCATCGCCGTGTCCGAGGCCACCAAACGCGACCTGGTGGCGCTCTATGGGCTACAGCCCGGGCGCATCACCGTCATCCCCGAGGCGGCGGACCCGCGCTTTCGGCCGCAGCCGGCGGAGGCTGTGGAGCGCGTGAGAAATCGCTATGGCCTGCCGCCCCGCTATGTGCTGGCGGTGGGCACCATCGAGCCCCGCAAGAACCTGTCGCGCCTGGTGGACGCCTGTGGCCCCCTGATGGACGAGGGGCTGCTGGACGGCCTGGTGCTGGTCGGCAGCCTGGGATGGCTGTACGAGGGGTTCCTGCGCCACGTGGAGGCCTCGCCCTGGCGCGAGCGCGTCATCCGGCCCGGGTACGTGCCCGATGAGGACCTGCCCGCCGTGTACGCCGGCGCCGTGGCCGCGGCGCAGCCCTCCCTCTATGAGGGGTTTGGCTTGCCGGTGTTGGAGGCGATGGCCAGCGGTTGCCCGGTGTGCGCCAGCGACGCCTCCAGCCTACCGGAGGTGGGCGGCGACGCGGCGCTCTACTTTGACCCCAACGACACCGAGGCGATGACGGCGGCGCTGCGCGCCCTGGCCGCCGACGTCGACCTGCGGGCTGACATGGCGCGGCGCGGCATCGAGCGCGCGGCGCGCTACTCCTGGGAGCGCACGGCGCGGGAGACGCTCGCGCTGTACGAGAGGGTCATCACTGGCGGGACGCTCTAGAGAGGGGCTCCGGCGCCAGTACGCCGTCTGGCACGGGCAGTGCCCGCCGAGGCGGGCCTCGTCCCCGAGGAGTGCGCCTCGGCGCGCTTGACGTGTATTAGACGTGGGCCTTGGCCCACGGTGCATGCCGCGCTGTGCCGCCACTCCATGCCGCCGGGCCACCAATGGCCGGGCTACGCCAAGGAATGCCTTCCAAGGCGGGCGCCCCGTCCGCTACGCGCCTCGGCGCGCTTGGGGTGCGTCAGCCGAGGGCCTCGGCCCCGGTGGGCGCTTGACGCCCCTCTCCCCCGCCGGTATCATGGCCCCGTTCTGCTCGTGCGGATGTTGGCTCGTACATCCCAGGAGGTACCGCAGCATGGCGCCAACGTATAGCGGCCAGGAACGTCGCCGCCACTATCGCATTCGCTACCCCATCATGCGCCGACCCTCGGTCGACGTGTGGGGCCGGCGCTACGAGGTCATCGACGTCTCGGAGGGAGGGGTGAGGTTCAGCTGCCCCGATTCGCACGACGTCGCGACGGGGGAGCCGGTGCAGGCGGTCATCACCTTCGATGACGCGGGCAAGGCCGATGTCGAGGGGACGGTGGTGCGCATCGAACGGCGCCGCGTGGCCGTCGCGCTGACCGTGGGCGTCCCGTACGCGCGCATCGTGCGGGAACAGCTGCACCTGCTGAGCCAAGCGGCGGTCCGTCCCCGCTAGCGTCTCCCCAGCACCGCGCGCCCAAGGGGCGACCGGTGCGCGGGCAGGGCGTATTCCCCGACGGTGTGGAAATCTCGCGGTGAATAACGGCGCGGCGCTAGGCGCCGCGCGTGTCTGCCGTGCCGCCCGTGGGCCATACGGGTCGGCCGGTGGCGCTTTGTGGTGGGTCAACGCTGAACGAAAGGGAGCAAAGTCATGCGTAAGGTTCGGCTGGGCAAGACGGGACTGATGGTGTCGGAGGTCGGGTTCGGGGGGATACCCATCCAGCGGCTCACCGACGACGACGCCGTCGCGTTGGTGCGACGCTGTCTCGATCTGGGTGTCACCTTTATCGATACGGCCTATGGCTATGGCACCAGCGAGGAGCGTATCGGCCGGGCGATCCAGGGGCGGCGCGAGGGGCTGATCCTGGCGAGCAAGAGCCCGGCGCGCGACGCGGCCACCTTCAGTCAACACCTGGACCAGAGCCTGCGGCGGCTGGGGGTGGACCATATCGAGCTGTACCAGTTCCACAACGTGAGCACCCAGGAGCAGTTCGACCAGGTCGTCGGGCTCGGCGGCGCGCTGCAGGCCGCCCGCGAGGCGCAGGCGGCGGGCAAGATCGGCCATATCGGCGTCTCGTCCCATTCGCGCGAGATCGCCGTGATGATGGCGGGCTCTGGGCTGTTCGAGACGATGATGTTCCCGTTCAACTTTGTCACGTCCGAGCCGCTGGAGCGCCTCATCCCCATCTGCCGCCAGAACGACGTGGGCTTTATCGCCATGAAGCCCATGGCGGGGGGGATGCTGGAGAACGCCACCATCGCCTTCAAGTGGCTGCGCCAGTACCCGGACCTGGTGCCGATCCCGGGCATCGAGGCCCCGGAAGAGATGGAAGAGATCGTGGCGCTGATGCAGGGACCGGCGGCGCTGTCCGACGCCGAACGCGCCGAGATGCAGCGGCTGATGGACGAGTTGGGCACCGAGTTCTGCCGCCGCTGCGACTATTGCCAGCCCTGCCCGCAGAATATCCGCATCTCCACGCTGATGAATATGAAGAGCTTTTTGAAGCGCTTTCCCCCGGAGCGGTTCTTTGCCATGATGGGGGAGGTAGTGGCGCAAGCGGAAGAGTGCCAGGACTGTGGCGAGTGCGAGGCGCGATGCCCGTACCACCTGGCGATCCGCGCCGTCATGCGCGAGAACATGGCGCTCTACGCCGAGCGACGCGCGCAGTATCGGCCGGCCTGACGCGGCGGATTCGGAGCGGCGTCTCAAGTGACAGGTTACAGGTGCAGGTAACAGGCTGTAGCGAGACCATTCGCTACAGCCTGTTCCTTGGCACTTGATACTTGCAGCGCACCTAGCGCACGCGGCGCGCTAGTCTTCCTTCCCTGGCGGCGTCTCAAAGGGCCCCGACTGGGTCCTATCGCGTGACGAGGTGGTGAGGAGGCCGCGCTTTACCAGGAGATACACCCCGATGGCGATGAGGGCCAGCGACCAGAAGTAGCTCCTCAGCCCGCCGCCCCCGATGCCGATGATGACCTCAAAGAACACCGCCGCGGCGACGAAAATGATCAGCCCGACGAGCACCATCTGGCGCCCCTCGCGCACATCATGGGGCCTCTCATCCCACAGCCCCTTGATGATCAGCCCAAGGCCGACGGAGGTGGGAAAGATCAGTGCCCACGCGTAGGCCCAGGTAGACCAGGCGTCAAAGGTGTTTTGATAGAGCAAGATGAGCCCGACGGCAGTGACGATGCTGCCCGGTATGGCGAGCCCCCCCGCCTTGCCCTTGCCCGAGGCCACCATCCCCGCAAAGAACATCAGGCCGGGGACGACGACAAAGAGAGGCCAGCCCAACGACCACAGGTTGATGCGCAGGAACTGGGCCACGAGAAAGAGCAGCCCCAGCCCCACCAGCACGATGCCCATGACCACGTTGGCCGCATTGCGCGAATCCCTGTTCATGTGAATCCTCCACGTGTACCGAGAGTGTCTACCTCTATTACGTCTCGGCGCGCCCCGTGTTGCGCGCCCGGCCGCTCCATCGCCTTGGGTTGAGTATGCGCCTGTATCGCGCGAGGCGCATCGGGCGGAGGGGCGGCCTGCGCCCCCGCCGAGAGGCGGGATCGGGGACTGGTCGGAGGGATAGGACGAGTTCGCGCGCGAACTTGCGCGCGAGTTTTGCACGCCCGGTTGACGCCGACTGTTGCTGCCGCTACAATGGGGCAGCCAACCATCCACCATGGGAGCTTGAGAGGAGTACACGGGTGGCGAAAGCGGCTCACAAGTGGGCAAGGAACGACGATAGGGTTCGAGGCGACCCTGCGTCGGTCGCGGGGGCGGCGCGGCGCCTCGAGTCCGCCGAGACGGCGCTCCGCAAGGGTGATCGGGAGACGTTGCGCCGCGCGCCGGCCGTGTACTTGAACGGTGAGGAGCTGGACCGGGGTACGCTGCGTCTCACGAACTATTCCCTGCGCTTCGACGGGTGGCAGGGCAGCATCGTGATCCCCCTTCCTGACATCCTGGACGTGCGCCTGGGCACCTCTGTGCTCCCCCGCCGCGCCGGTATCCCTCTGTTGGGCCGGATCTGGCCCGGAAAGCCCCGGTATGCAGAATCGATCCTCATCACCGTGCAGGCCGGCACCGCCAGGGAGCCCCGGGTCGCGACCATCGCCGACCTCCGGAACGGAATCCAGTGGCGCGATGTGATCTTGCGGGGCCGTGACGAGTTCGAGGCGTGGACCGAGGAGCGCTCTCGCCTCGTGGAGGGCATCGGGCAGGCCGAGGGTGACCTAGAGCAGGCGCGACAGGTCAGCGCCGGGATCGCAGTGGACGACCAAGCACGAGATACCGCCTAGGACGCACGACGCGTCCGGGCTCCATGGTCTATGGCGAGGGGCCAGTGCCGCAGCAGACGAGCGCGCGCGCATCATCACACTTTCAGACACACTGCAGCCATTGCGGGTATCCCCGCGATCCTGGGTTGTCGGCCGTGTTTGTGTGCCCGCTCTGCGGCGGCGCGCCCGGCGACACCCCCAGCCCTCCCGTGCTCGAACTGGTGGGGCCAGGACGCGTGCGGCGCTGGCTGAGCGGCGGCGGCGAGTCCGTGTGGTGTGCGCACTGCGGGCTGGGCCGCGACCCGCTGGAGCCCCCTGAACTCGCCTGCCGGGCGTGCGGCTCCCACGCTTGGACAGAGGATCCGCCGCCGGCCCTGCGCCTGCGCGCCACGCGACGGATATACTTTGCCACCGCGGGCGTCGTGCTGGGCTGGGCGGCGCTCATTTGGCTGCTGGCGAACCCCGCCACGGCGCAGCGATGGGCGACGGCGCTCGCCGAGCGCCCGGCGCCGGTGGCCGAGGCCACGCCGGCGACAGAACGGCCATCGCCCGTGGCGTTGGCGTCCACCCCCGAGGATACGCCCACGTCCGCCCCGCCACCGACTGAGGCGGCGAGCCCCACCCCGGTGCCGCCCACCGGTACGCCGGCGCCCCCGCCCACGGAGACGGAGCCACCCGTGGCGCCTGCCACGGATACGCCTCTCGCTGAGCCACCCACCGAACCCCCTCCGCCGACGCCGGAGGGCGAGGCGACGGAGGCGCCGCCCCCGCCCACGGCGCCGCCAACGCCGACGAGCGAGCCGACGGACACGCCCACGGCGGCACCTACGGCGACGAGCGAGCCGACGGCGACGCCGACGCCTCTACCCACGTCCACCGCGACGGCCACGCCGCCCCCACCCACGGCGATGCCGACGATGGAGCCGACCGCGGCTCCTACAGCGGCGGCCACAACTGGCTCCGCGGCGACGCCGACGCCGGAGGCGACGGCTGCGGTCCCACCGACGGTTGCGGCCAGCCCGACGGAACCGCTCCCGACGGCTACCCGGCCGTCGACGGCCACCGCGCGGCCGTCACCCACCGGGCCGCCGACGGCCACGCCCACGCTGACGCCGGTGCCCACGCCATTACCGGTGACGGCCGAGTCACTACGGGTCGTACGAGTAGCGGTGGAGGGGGCCCTGGGGGAGAGCAACCGCCCGAATATCGCGCGGGTGCGCACCGTCGACGCCCAGGGGCGACCCGATGGCATGTTGCTGTTCGTGGACTGGGCCATCAACCGGGGGAGCACAGCTTGGCTGACCAGGACCGGCGCACAGATCGACGTCCTGCGCATCCTGCGCGCCGTGCAGGAGACGGGCATGATCGGGGACGTGCTGGCGGTGCAGGGCACCTACGCGGTGCTCGATCTGGAGGGCCAACCCCAGGAGACGATCGTGCTAGTGGCGCGCTACCCTCGCGACGTGGTGGTCGAGACCGACTGGGAGCGCGTGTCGTACGACGGCGTCGCGTCGCGCGCCACGATGTTCTGGCTGCACGAGACGCTCAGACCCTGAGGCCCGCTCCGGCAAAGCTCCAAAGGGCGGTTACAGGTTACAGGTAGCAGGTTACAGGCCCAAGCGAGTTGTCACGCTTGGGCCTGTAACCTGCTACCTGTAACTAGAGACCCCTTCGGGCCTATGACCCGCTGCCTGCAACCTGTAACTGCCGCCCCCCCCCTCGCCGTTAGGACGCGGCGTCGTCCAGGGGGTGGAGCGTCCAGTCGACCGGCTCCTCGCAGTCGTTCTGGGGGCAAGGGTGCTCGTTCTCCTCGACGCGCGCGATGGAAGCGCCCAGGCTGCGCAACTTGGCGTCCATGTTCTCGTATCCCCGATCGATGTACACCACGTTGCCGATGTGCGTCGTCCCCTCGGCGGCCAGGCCGGCGAGCACCATGGCGGCGCCCGAGCGGATGTCCAGGGCGGTGACCGGCGTCCCGCGCAGCGGCGTGGGCCCGTGGATGATTGCCGTGCGCCCCGAGGAGAGATCGATGCGCGCCCCCATGCGCCGCAACTCGGACACGTAGAGCAGGCGGCCGTCGAACATCGTCTCGTGGATGGCGCAGGCTCCTTGCGCCTGCGTCATGGCGGTGGCAAAGGGCGCCTGCAGATCGGTGGGAAAGCCGGGGTACGGGTAGGTCTGTACGTCCACCCCCGTCAGCGGGCGCGTGACGCGCACGCGGTAGCGCTCTCGGGTCGCCTCCACCTCGGCGCCGGCGTCGCGCATTTTGCTGGTGAGCGCGCCAAGGTACGGCGTCACAGCCCCATCCAGGGTCACATCGCCACCGGTGATCAGGGCGCCCAGCGCAAAGGTGCCGGCCTCCATGCGATCGGGCATCACGCGGTAGGCGGCGCCGTGGAGCCGATGTGTGCCCTCGACCTGGATCACGCTGGTGCCCGCCCCCGAGATGCGCGCCCCCATGGCACACAAAAAACTCGCCAGATCCGCCACCTCGGGCTCTACCGAGGCGTTCTCGATGATGGTGGTTCCCTCGGCCAGGCACGCCGCCATGAGGAGGTTCTCGGTGCCGGTGTGGCTGGGGTAGTCGAGGATCAGGCGCTGCGCCTTGAGGCGTGGCGCCTTGATGGTGTACCCCTCCTCGCCGCTGGCGATGACGCCGCCCATGGACTGGAAGCCCGCCAGATCGACGCTCACCGGCCGGTTGCCGATGGCGCATCCCCCGGGGTGGGGCGCTTCGGCCTGGCCGAACCGCGCCAACAGCGGGCCGGCGACAAGAAAACTGGCCCGCATCTTTTGGGCCAGTTCCTTCGAGATGTACGACTTGCTGATACGGGTGGCCTTGATGCGGAGGCAGTTCGGCCCCTCGAAACGGGCCGCCACGCCTAGATGGTGCAGCACCCGCATCATGTTGCGGATATCTTCGATGTAAGGGACGTTCTCCAGCCAGCACTCGTCGGGGGTCAGGAGGGTGGCGGCCATGATCGGCAGAGCCGCGTTTTTCGCTCCGCCGATCTCGACCGCACCCACCAAGGGCCGTCGTCCCTCAATGACGATTGGCATGGCTCCACCCTATGCGCAGTGATGTATCAATTGGCGCCATATTACATCGTACGGTGCAAGAAGGCAACAGCGGCAGCGGTCAGTCGTCGGCGATCGGCTGTCGGCGGTCGGCTGTCAGTCGTCTGCGAACGGCGCTCAGTCAAGGGCTCTTGGCTGTTGGCCATTAGCTTCTGTCGCGATGCAGTGTACACCCATCACCGGGCATCAAGCCAACAGTCAACGGCTAACAGCCGACCGCCGACCGCTGAGAGCCGACCGCCGCCGGCTACTTGGCCATATTCTTCAGCGCCGTATACGCCGGACGCGGCACGAACTCGGGGTAGCTCGGCTCGGTGATGGCCCACCAGTACTGCTCGTGCTCCGGCGTCCAGTCGGGATCGGCGATGTAGATGAGGCTCATCAGCCCGATCCACGGCGACCAGTTCTCCCTGGCGAACTGGTAGGCGCGCACCAGGTACTCGGCCTTGGTCTCCTCGCTCACGGCGTGCCAGTTGTAGGGCGACTCGGGCCGGGGATCGCTGGTCCAGCCAAACTCGAGCAGGGCGATCTGCTTGTCGGCATCGCCGTAGCGCACCATGATGTCGCGCAGGTCCTCGACGCGCCGGAAGGAGAAGGCGCGGTGGCCGCCCAGGTCGGGGTTGGCGGCGACCTCCGCCGGATCGCGCTCGGGCGGGCTCTTGTACCCCGCGCCGTGGGCGCCCAGCACGTCAAAGTGGCCATCGCTGCTGTTGCCCATGGCGATGTACATGCTCTCCAGGTACCAGTCGTCGGGGCGCGATTCGTCGTTCCATGTACCCGTCGGCGAGAGGCCGGCGCTGATCACCATGGCGTTCGCGTCGGCGCGCTTGATGGCCGCGTACGAAAGGCGCAGCAACTCGGCGTACTTGCCCGGATCGGGGAGCTGTCCGCCCCACTCGCGGGCCAGGTTGGGCTCGTTCCACACCTCGTAGGCGCGGATGCGGCCCCGGTAGCGATCGGCCACGGCATAGAGGAAATCGGCCAGATCCTGATAGTCGTCGGGCGGGCCGTTCACGGGAAAGCTGCCGCCGGCCCACTGCGGCTGATGATCGATGCGGGCGACGATGTCGAGGCCCGTCTCGTTGGCGAGCTGGACGATGAGGTCGGTGCGCGACCAGTCAAAGGCGCCCTTGGCGGCACCCTCGATATCGCGCCAGCCGAAACCCACCTTTACCCATCCGAACTCCGCATCGCGGATCACCTGCAGATCGCGGCTGGCCACCTCGGGTCGCCACCAGAGGAACGCCTGCATGCCGTACTCGGGCGACTCCATGCGCAGTGGCTTGGGGGCCGGCACCGCCGGCTCGGCCGGCTCCTCGGTTGGATCCTCGGTGGGCTCCGCCTCCGGGGTGGCCGCACCGGGCGCAACGGTCTCGCCCTCGGGCTGCGACGTGACCGCCGGCGCCGCGGTGGGATCGTCCTGCGCGGGCTCGGTCGGCTGGGGCGTAAAGGTCGGGCGGAGCGTGCGCGTCGGATCGCCCTCGGGCGAGCCCGCGGCGCCCGGCCCCGGCGCATTCGACGGTGTGACGGCCGGACTGCACGCCGCCAACACCACCATGATCAGGGCGAGAACGCCCATGAGGGTCCGTTGTGTGCGTGATGGCTGTATCAATGGCTGACTCCCATCCAGAGGATGTACCACATGGTAGAGACGCCGAAGCCGGCAGGGGGGTTCCCACAGAGTGGCCCGACGCCCAAAGAAAGCGACGTAGAGCACTCTCATTGTGCTCTACGTCGCGGCATTCTCCAAACGTTGGCTACTTGGGCATGTCGCGCAGCGCGGCATAGGCCGGGCGCTGGCTCCAGTCGCCGCGGACGATGCCAAAGGCGGAACCCTCCCAGGCGTTGCCGGCCACCGGGGCAAAGTTCAGGTTCCAGAGGAACATGGGTCCCACCCTGCCAAAGTGCCCGGCGCGGGCGCGCTGGTAGGCCTCCACGATGAACTGCGCCTGCTCACCCTCGCTGTTGTCGGCGGCGTACTCGTACCCCGGTGCCGGCCCGACGCCGAGGTTCTCCACCGACGCCCAGCCAAACTCGGTCACCCAGATCGGCTTGTTCGAGTCGCCGTTCTGGTTCATGATGGCGCGATAGCCGCCCATGGTGCCCTGGAACGCCCAGCTGTGGTGCCCGGCGCTGCCGCCATCAAAGGGGCCGCGGAAGCCGGCATGGGGGTCGTTGTACCCGGGCCAGGGGGCGTTGGGCGGGACGTTGTACCCGCTGGGGTGCGCGCCCACGGCGTCGCAGTAGCTGCGCAGGCCGTGCGCGTACATCTGCCGCAGGTAGTCCAAGTCGTCGATGGCCCACGGGAGTGGCGCGCCGGTGGGGGTCAGCGCCCCGCTCACCACGATGGCGCCCGAGTCCGCGGCCTTGATAGCGCCGTAGGCCCGCTTGAGCAACTCCATGTAGCGCCCGGCGTCGATCTGCTCGTTGCCCCACTCATAGTGCAAGTTCTGCTCGTTCCAGATCTCGTACGCTTGCACTCTGCCCTTGAAGTGGGCGGCCATGGCGCCGATAAAGTCGGCGTACGTCTGGGGGTCGGCCGGCGGCCCCTCGACGCCAAAGTCGGTGTTGCCGGGGCGCGCCCAGTGCGGCGCCTTGACCACGCTGAACATCACCTTGATGCCGCGCGCGGCGGCGGCGTCGGCCACGGCGTCTAGCGAGCCCCAGTTGTACTGGCCGGGCGCCGGGTTGAAGCGGAACCACTCTACCTGCTGCTTGATCCAGCCGAACCCGATCCCCTGTACGTTGTCCAGGATCTGGCCGTGATTGCCCTGATCGACCATGTGCACCTGGATGCCATAGCCGAAGGAGCTGGGCGCCTGAGGACGGGCCGCCGGAGGCGGCGCCGCGGGCGGCGCTGTGGGCTCCGCTGCGGGCGGGGCGGCATCGCTCTGACCGGCCGGCTCCGCCGGCGCCGGGGTGTTGGTGGGCGCCGGCGTGTTCGTCGGTGCGGGCGTCGGCGTATTGGTTGGCAGCGGCGTGGGGGTGTTCGTCGGCGTCGGCGTCATGGTCGGCACCAGCATGGCCAGCTTGCCGTCGCCGCCGAGGTTCGTCTCGCCACCGTCATCCGACACGGCGGCGCTGATGACATAGTTGCCGGGAGCGCTGGGAGCCGTCCAGGTATAGTTCGGGTCGGTGAGGGGCACCACTTGCTGCGCCAGGCGCTTGGATGTCGCGTCCTCCACCGTCCACACCAGCGCGAACGTGGGTTCGGGGACGACGAGATCCGGACGGTAGCTGCGCGCCATGGCGGCGATATTCTGATCGTTCGCCGCGTCGAGGGCGCCGTCCAGCACCGCGCCGCCCAGGGCGTAGCGCGATGCGGCGGCCAGCTTGGTGGCCACGCTCGCGGCGGTCTCGAGATAGATCGTCTCCTGCGCGCCACCCTCGTCGATGGCGAACGAGTAGACGCGCGATTGCGCGTCGACGTCGATGGGCGTCGTGGCGAGATCGGGCAGCGACACCTTGACCGCCTGGCCGGGCAGCACGGGCTTGCCGGCGCGATCGGCCGAGATCTCTTGCGTGAGAAGGCCCAGCGCCTCGCGATAGGTGAGCGACGCGCTCTCTCCGCCGGCCTTGCGCCGGGCGTAGGTGTCGATGACCAGTTCCACCTTGCGGCGGTCCACCTCACGGGTGACCTGGCCGAGGAGCGCATCCATGGCGTCGGCGGTATGCGCCTCGGCGGAGGCGGGCACGCGCACCGCATCGGCCGCGGCGCCGATGGCGCGCCAGTCGTAAGCGCCCTGGCCCCAGTCCAGCGTGTCACTGGCGAGAGGCGCGATGCGCACGGCCAGCTGCTGGCCCGTGGCGTGCAGCGCCGCCGCCAGCTCTCGCACGAACGCCGTCAGATCATCGCGCGCGCTGGCGCTCAGCCCCTCGTAAGCGATCTCGATGCCTGCACAGCCACCGGCGGCCGCCGCGGCAACGATGGCATCGGTATGGGCCTGGCGCGTCGTCGCATCAGAGATGGTGTTCTCGACCCAGTCGCTGCGGGCCACGCCGTCGACCACGTTCGAGATCGACAGGGAGCAGCCCTGCGCCAGGGAGGACAGAGCGTCGGCGGTGGGCAGGTCACCCACGAGGTTGCCGTCGCTGTCGATGACCAACCCGCGCAGCACCACCGGTGCCTCGGCGCTCGCGAGATCATTGGCCTCGGCTGCGAACGGGGCGCCAAAGGCGATACCGAGGTCAGTGGGCTGTGCCTCGACGAGGGCCAGCATGGAGGGCACGCTATCGAGTTGCGCGGCCATCTCGGTGCCGCCCGGCAGCACCTGCGCCGGCAGCCACCGCCACTGGGCGCCGTCCCAGCCATAGAGTTCGGCCATGGCCAGGGTAGAGAGGTCATAGGGGACCGGCAGTGTGATCGTCCCCTCGCTGGGCGGCTCTCCGAGGGCGTCGAGCCGGTACAGGGGGCCGTGGAGCGTCACGTCCGCCGGCAGGGCCTGGGCCGCGACGGCCTCGGGCCGATCCGGCTTGAGCGCGGCCACGTCGTCGGCCGTTAGGGCATCCATGCGCAGGCGCAGGCGCTTGGCCACGGCGCCCGCGGGCACCTCGAGACGCGCCCCTTCGGGGCCGGCGACCAGGCCACCCTCGTTGGGGGTGACCTGCGGATAGTCTGTATGGAACAGGCGAGCGCCGAGGCTCGCGGGGGGAAGCCACAGTGCGTACAGCAAGAGGGCGGGGACGATGATGAGGTAGACGATGCGCTGCGTCCATTTGTTACGGACCAGCGCCGCGAGCCCACTCTGGGGCTGGCTTCCTTGATGCTCCATGACTGGCCTGTGCTCCTTTCGATGGATCCGCAAGTGGTGGTTTGGATGGTCCGAGCGATATTCACCAAGTGAAGCGTAGCCCGGTGGGGCGTCCCCAGGGGCGCCATCCGGCGAGGAGAGCGAGTGCGGCCGGTAGCTCAGGGGAGCAAAGTGGGCGGAGCAGCTTGTTAGCGCCCATTCTAGCATAGGAGGGGGCGTTTGACAATCGCGGCCTGCGGGTTTGCGGGTTGTGGGTTGTGCGTTGTGAGTTGCTGCGCCAGTCACAGGTTCCAGGTGACAAGTTACAGGCTACAGAGAATCATCACACAAGAGTCTGTAACCTGCCACCTGCAACCTGGAACCGCCGGGGGAACCGGCAACTCCAAACGCACAACCCATAACGCACAACGCGCACTGCCGATTGCCGCTGACGGCGTTCATCGGTATACTCTCACCCACTCGCGCCGATGCCACACCCAGGGGGAGCCGCCATGCACCGGACCTTTGCCACCACTACGATGCGCAGGCAGATCGATCTACAGGGTTGCTGGGACTGGCTGCCCGATCCGAACGACGCCGGTATCGCTGAGGAGTGGTACCGGCGCTTTCCTGCGCGCGGACAGCAGGTCTGGGTGCCGGGCGTGTGGAACACGTGTCGCGAGTACCTGCATTATGAGGGCGCGGCGTGGTACCGCACTCGCTTCACCAGCGGGCCATGCGCCGCGGCGGTGGTGCGTTTTTCGGCCGTCACCCACCAGGCCAACGTCTGGCTCGACGGCGAGCCGTTGGGCGAGCATTACGGCGCTTTCCTTCCCTTTTGCTTCCCCGTTCCGGCGCTCGAGTCTGGTGAGCATGAACTGGTGGTGCGGGTGGACAACACGCATGACATGACCAGCACCATCCCCTCGGCGAACCTCGATTGGTTCCGCTACGGCGGCATTCACCGGCCCGTGTGGGTGGAGGAGCTGCCGGGGCCGGGATACATCAGCTGCGTGCGATTGACGCCGGTGGTATCGGGAGCCAAAGCGACGCTGCGCGTGCGGGCGGAACTGACCAACGTAGGTGACCGCGTGATCGACGAGCGCTGGACCCTCTACCTCGACGGCCGGCCGGCCAAGCGCGGCCAGGTGCGCCTCGACCCCGGCGATGCGCAGGTGCTCCTCTTTGCGGTGGACGTCCCCGACGCCCGGCTGTGGTCGCCCGGCGACCCGCAGCTCTATACGGTGCGCCTCGAGTTCGCGGGGGATGACGTCATCGATCGCACCGGCTTTCGCAGCCTCGTCGTGCGGGGCACCGACGTCCTGTTGAACGGCGAGCCGCTCCGCATTCGCGGGGTGAACCGCCACGAGGACCACCCCGACTGGGGGTTCGCCCTGCCGCCGCACCTGATGCTCAGAGACCTGGAGTTGCTGGCCGATCTCGGCGCTACGAGCATCCGCGGTGCCCACTATCCCAACGACCAGCGCTTGCTCGATCTGTGCGACGAGCGCGGCATCCTGTTCATGGAAGAGATCCCTTTGTGGGGGTTCAGCCGCGAGCAGATGGTGCAGGACGTCATCGCCAATCGCGCCTCGGCCATGGTGTGGGCGATGATCGAGCGCGACAGCAACCATCCCTGCATCTGGGCGTGGAGCGTGCTCAACGAGTGCGCCACCGACACCCCCGAGGGGCGGCTGGTGGTGGAGCGCCTGGTCGACACCGCCCGGGAGGCGGACCCTACCCGGCCCGTCACCTATGCCACCGACCGTCATCTGAACGATATCTGCCTCGACCTCGTGGACGTGGTGTGCGTCAACGCGTACCACGGCTGGTACACCCACGACCTCTCCTGGCCCGAGTTCCTGGACCGCATGCGCGCCAAGATCGGCGCCAAGCCGATGGTGGTGACCGAGTTCGGCGCCGGCGCGATCTATGGCAACCACGCCCTGGAGGACGGCGTCATCTGGTCGGAGGAGTATCAACGCCGGCTGCTGGCCGAGTGCGTGCAGCACCTGCACCAGCGGCGCGATCTGGCGGGCTACTATGTGTGGCAGCTCTACGACACGCGCTCGGACGCCGGCGCACGCGCCCTGCGACGCCCGCGCAGCTACAACAACAAGGGCCTGCTGGACGAGTATCGCCGGCCGAAGCTGGCGTACTATGCGTTGCGGGAACTCTTGCGCGACGAGGGGCGCCCGGATCGGCTATAGACGGCGCGCGGATCGGCAGGTAGGGGCCGCACGCCGTGCGGCCCGGCGCGCACAGCGTGCGCGCCCTACAGTGCGAGGGGCGATCGGATCGGCAGGTAGGGGCCGCACGCCGTGCGGTCCGGCGCGCACAGCGTGCGCGCCCTACAGTGCGAAGGGCGCCGGGGCGGCGGGGGTAGGGGCCGCACGCCGTGCGGCTCGGCGCGCACAGCGTGCGCGCCCTACAGTGCGAGGGGCGATCGGATCGGCGGGAGTAGGGGCCGCTCGCCGAGCGGCCCGGCGCGCACAGCGTGCGCGCCCTACAGTGCGAAGGGCGCCGGGCCGACGAGGCGCCTTTCGCCCCTGTCGCGCTTTCGCGATCCAAACACCCGCGCGAGCCCGACGCTTACGCGCCCCGGATGCGCGCCTACGGCCTCGGCGAGGGCGCCCGGCGGTACACCAGCGGCAGGATGAGCCGGTGGATGTTCTGCGTTGCGCGCACGGCGGCGTAGGCGTCGACCCGACCATAGCCGTAGGTGTTGTCGGGGCCGGGGTCGCCGAGATCGACGGCCGTGTCGCGCAGGATGCTCTCGGTGGTGGTGATGGTCATGGTCGGCACGCCGAACGCCTGGCGGTCGGCCTGGAGCACGAGGGCCAACGTCCCTGCCGCGTGGGGCGCCGCCATGGACGTGCCGGAGAGGGTGGCGTACCCGCCTCCCGGGGCCGTCGAGACGATGGAGACGCCCGGTGCCACCACGTCCGGCTTGATGTGGCCCCAGGGCGAGGGACCGCGACTGCTGAACTCGGCGATGAGGTCGCCGGGGTTCGTGGCGCCGATGGCCAGCGTGTCCGTGTAGCTGGCGGGGGAGTCGATGGTGCCGACGCCGCGCCCCGAGTTGCCGGCAGAGAACACGGCCGCGATACCGGCGGCTCGCAGGGCCGCGACGCTGCGCGCAAAGGTCATCGATGTCCCCCCGTCCTCGTCGTCGCCCCAGGAGTTGCAGACGACGTCCGGGGCCTTCGAGGGGTCGGGGTTGCGGCCGTTCAGGTCTGTGGGCGCCAGCAGCCACTGGAACCCTGCCAGGAAAGCCTCTTCCGTGGCGGGCTGGCCGCCGTCGTCGAACACTTTGACAGCGATCCAGCGGGCATCGGGCGCGACGCCGGTGATGGTGGCGTCATCGGGCGATGAGCCGACCATGGTGCCCATCACGTGGGTGCCGTGCACCTTGGCGACATAGTTGCCGGAGGTGTCCCGCGGCCCCGGCGCGTCGGGGTAAGTGCCGGTGAGATCGACCCAGTTATAGTTGTGGTCCGACGCGGCGGGATTGGCGGCGTCAAAGCCGCGATACTTGCGCTGGAGGTCGGGATGCGTCCAGTCGACGCCCGAATCCATGTTGGCCACCACGATCCCCCGGCCCGTAATGGTGCTCTCGGTCCATACCCGCTCGGCGTCGATCCGATCGACGCCCCAGGCGATGTCGGGGGCGGCCTGCGATATCGTCTCCACGCGCGGCTGCGCCATGGGGATCGAGCGGTTGGGCGCGACGGCCACGACCTCGGGGAGAAGCGCCAGCGCCACGGCGGCCTCCAGGCCGCCCTCGACGATCAGCACGTTGGCGATCCAGTAGCTGTAGTAGCGGGCCACGCGCCCGGATGCCAGGCGAGTCTGCAGGGCGCCGAGAGCGCCGCGCTGCGTGTGCTCGGCGTGCTCCTGCAGCCGTGCGACCACCGTCCGCAGGCGCTCCACGCGGTCGCTGGGCAACGTGAGGTCGCCCAGGGACGCCTCCTCCAGGTAGACGAGGTAGGTGACGGTGCCCTCCGCGGCGGGCTGCGCGTGCGGTTGCGGGGTGGACGGGCCAAGCGCATCGTGGGCCGCGAGGAGTGCATCGAGGAGGGCGGGATCGATCTTGGCCAACGCCTCAGGGGGGAGGTCAGTGGGATCGAGCATCATGGGGGTGGGGGGGGCGCCCTCGTCGCCCGCGCCTGAGGCCGCTGCTGGCTCAACCCCACCGATGGGCGCCATCAACACGACAACAATCAACACCATTAGGGCCACGCGCTGAACCACACGCCGCGCGGCCGCGCCATCTCGAACGAACGCTACCAAGCCGATAACCTCCTCACTGCAGGCAACGTGCGAAGCAGGCAACGTGCGTTGCAGGCGACGCACGCAGTGGCAGTCTGGAAATTGTACGCCGTGCCGCATGGAGGTGCAATTCCAGACGGCTTGGGTACCCGATAGAGCAATCAAGTCGACGTAACTTTACGCGATCTTTACATCTTCATGCGTAGAATATGCTAGAATTGGCTACACTGGAGAGGCAGCGCGGAACTCACCGCGTTCCGTGGCGGAGGGGACTTTGTTCCGCGTCGGAACCAAGTACGTGCCGTGGCGGATTGAAACGCGTTCCGCGACATCGCTGAAGGAGCCCGTGAACGAATGGCCGCTAGCCCCAAAGTCTTGGTCGTCGACGATGATCCGGGGATCCGCGAAACCATGCTCGACATCCTCTCGCTGGAGGGGTACGAGGTCGAGGTGGCCGACAGTGGCGAGCGCGCGGTCGAGCTATCTGCCAAGGGGCATTTCGATTTCGCCCTGCTGGATATCCGCATGCCGGGCATGAACGGCGTGCAGACGCTGCACGAACTCAAGCGCCTGGACGACGCCGTGCGCGTCATCATGATCACCGGCTATGACGAGGGTGATCTCGCCGCCAAGGCGATGGAGGCGGGGGCCGAGGCGGTGTTTCGCAAACCGCTGGACGTGGCTACGTTCCTGCCGCTGCTCATGTCGTCGCTGCCGGGGTGAGGGGGCGGCAGTCGGCGATCGGCTGTCGGCTCTCAGCTACTGTCGGACGCCGATCCACGAAAACGCGCCGCTCACCGAAGACCGATCACCGACCAGGTGCTGCCGACAGCCGATAGCCGACCGCCTCAATGCATGGGGGACAGCGTGACAGACTCTTTGACCATACTCGATACGCTGAATGCCGAATTCCAGCGGCTGCAGGAGCGGGGCACGCGATCTGCACCTGGGATGCTCAAGCTCGTGGACGAGTTGCGCTGCGAGGTGGCCGATCTCCGCCAGCAGGGGAACGAACTCGCCTCGCTGTATGAGGTGGCGCAAGAACTCGCGGCGGCCTCCGAGCTGTCCGACCTCCTGGAATCGATTATCGATAAGGCCATCGTCCTCGTGGGGGCGGAGCGCGGTTTCGTGGCGCTGGCGCGGCCCGATGGTGGCTACTATACCGCCATCGCCCGCAGGTTCGGCGAGCGCGAGGTCGAACAGACGGACGAGGCCTTTAGCTCGAGCCTGGTGAACCGCGTCATGGAGCGGCGCGAGCCGATCCTTACCACCAACATCCAGGACGACGGGCGGTTCGAGCTGACGCAGAGCATCATCGTGCAGCACATCCGCTCGGTCCTAGCGGTGCCCCTCATCGCGCGGGGCGAACTGCAGGGCGCTATCTATGTGGATACCCGCATGAGCATGCGCCCCTTTGACGAGGCCGAGCTGCGCCTGCTGCAGGCGATGGCCAGCCAGGCGGCCATGGCCATCCGCAGCGCGCGCCTGTACGACGACGTGCGCGCCAGCAACGCTCAGCTTAACCAAACCGTGACGGAACTGCGCGAGACGCAGGCGCAGCTCGTGCAGGCGGAGCGGTTGGCTGCGGTGGGGCGGCTGGCGGCCAGCGTGGCCCACGAGCTGCGCAACCCCCTCATGGTGATGCGCACCGCCGTCTACTTTCTCGACCGCCTAGTGGCGCAGGGCAAGGCGGCCGAGTCGGCCGACATGCTCAAGCGCTACTTGACCAAGATCGACCGCGAAATCGACCGTCAGTCCAAGATCATCAACGACCTGCTCTTTTTCTCTCGGAACAGGCCGCGCCAGCTGGGCGATGTGGACCTCAACGCCATCCTCGACGAGACGCTGATGCGCGTCATCATGCCCGAATCGGTGGAGGTGCGCCGCGAACTGGACCCTGCCCTCCCCTCCATACGGGCGGATGCCGACCAACTCCAGCAGGTGTTCGTCAACCTGGTGACCAATGCCGCCCAGGCCATGTCCGACGGTGGGGTGCTCTCCGTCCACAGCCACCGCGACGGCGACGACGTCGTGGCGGAGGTGTCCGACACGGGGACGGGCATCCCGGAGGAGAACATGGCGCGCCTCTTCCAGCCGTTCTTTACCACCAAGGAGAAGGGGATCGGCCTGGGGCTGGCGGTGACGCGGAGCCTGGTGGAGGGGCACCGCGGCGCCATCGACGCCACATCGCGCGAGGGCGTCGGCACCACCTTCACCGTGCGCTTGCCGGTCGAACTCGTCGGCTAGGGGCCACGGCGGACGTTCGCGACGGCATCGCGGGATCCCTGGCCCCCTGCCGGCCGCCTCATGCAGCGCCGGCGTCACAACCCACATTCGGTAGGCACGGGCCGACGGCCATCGTCGTAACGGCCTGCCCTGCCCCGCGCCACGGCGGTCACGCCGTGTGTCGCGGCTCGAGCATGACGCCATGATCGGACGGACTGTAGCGAACCTCGAAATCCTCGAGCTGGTGGGCCTGGGGGGCGCCGGCGAGGTCTACCGCGCCTACGACCCGAGTCGTAAGCGCGAAGTAGCCCTCAAGATCCTCTCCGAGCGCGCCGAGCCCGACATGGTGCTGCGCTTCGCTCGCGAGGCCCAGGCGCTGGCGATGCTGCGCCACCCCCACATTGTCGAGGTGTACGGCTCGGGGGTCGACCAGAGCCTGCGCTACATCGTCATGGAGCTGATGTCCGGCGTCTCGCTGCGGGAGCGGCTGCAGCAGACCGCGTTGCCCTGGCGTGAGGCGGTGAGCATCGCGCGGCAGGTGGCGTCGGCCCTGGCGCTCGCCCATGCTCGTGGTGTGGTACACCGCGACGTCAAGCCCGGCAACGTCATGTTCGATGCCGAGGGCAACGCCAAGCTCGCCGATTTCGGGCTGGCGCACCTCAGCGAGGCCTCGGCGATGACGCGCACCGGCACCGTCATGGGCACTGTGCTGTACCTCGCCCCCGAGCAGGCCGTGGGTAGGCCGGTGGACGCGCGCAGCGACCTCTATGCGCTGGGCGCCGTGCTTCACGAGATGGTTGCGGGCCAGCCGCCGTTCCCCGGCCCGACGGCCGTCAGCATCATCTACAAACACCTCAACGAGCAGCCGCCACGCCTGCGTGAGGTGGTCGCCTCGCTCCCACCGGCGCTGGACGCCATCGTCGAGCGCCTGCTGCAAAAGGACCCTGCGCGGCGGTTCCAGAGCGCCGACGAACTCGTGGCGGCCCTCGATCGCCTGCTGAGCGGCGAGACCGACGCGAACCTGCCGGCCGGCGCGGCGCCTGATGCCCTTTTGAGCGGCCCCGGCATCGACCCCGGCTCCCTCCCATTGGCGGGGCGCGACGCGGAACTCGGCGCCCTCACCGACGCCCTCGATCAGGCGGTTACCGGGCTCGGCCGCACCGTCCTCCTGGCGGGTGAGGCGGGCATGGGCAAGACACGCCTCGTGCGTGAACTGGCCCACGCGGCCGCCGGCCGCAACGCCCTGGTGCTGGCCGGCGAGTGCCTCTATGGCGACGCGCCCAACCCCTACGCCCCCTTTGTCGAGATGGTGCGCGCCTACGACGAGCGGCGCCCGGTCTGGTCCGAGGGGGATGCGGAGGTCGAGGCGGCCTTCCAGGACGTCCGCGAGATCTGTGACGCCAGTGCCGCCCGCGTCGGCGCGGGTGGGCAGCCGAGCGAGCGCGCCCGGTGGCTGCGGAACGCGTCGCCCCAGGACGCCCAGGGGCAGGCGTTCGAACTCATCAGCCGCTTCTTCTACCAGATCTCTCGGCGGCGCCCGCTGGTGCTGGTCCTGGACGACCTCCAGTGGGCCAGCCCCACGACGCTGCAGCTCTTTCACTACCTGGCGCGCGGCGTGCGCGGGACGCGCATCCTTCTGGTGGGCACCTATCGTCCGGAAGACATCCTCCCGGGCGCCTCCGGCGGGCGTCACCCGCTGCGCGAGGTGCTTCAGCGCATGGGGCGCGAGCACCTATATGCCGAGATCGCTCTCGATGCCGTGAGCGCCGAGGCGGTGGGCGAGTTGGCCGCCGCCATGATGAACGTCCCGGCGCTGGACGACGAGTTCTGCGCCCTGCTGCACCACGAATCGGCCGGCAACCCCTTCTACCTCCTGGAGACGCTGCAGCTGCTGCAGGCCGAGGGGATTCTCGAGCGCGTGGAGGACCACTGGGAGCTGGCGGCGGCGCTGGAAGATGTCGAGATACCGGGCAGCATCCTCGATGTCGTCATGCGGCGCGTGGAGCAGGCGGAGGACGACGATCGCGAGACGCTCGACTGGGCCGCAATCGTCGGCTATGACACGGTGACACGGCGCGGCTACGGTGGCGGCGTCGATCTGCCACACCGACACATCGACGCGCCACTGTTGGCGGCGGTGCTGGGGCGCTCGCGACTGGAGGTGATGCGGCGCCTGTTCGCCCTGGAACAGCGCCATGGCCTAGTCATCTCGGATGAGGCGGGGTTCAGCTTTGCCAACGCCAAGATCCGCGAGGTGCTCTACGATCAGATGCCCGAGGGGCTTCGGCGCGAGAGTCACCTCATGGCGGGCGAGGCGCTGGAAGAGCTGGTACGGGAGCAGGGCGTGGGGCACGAGGAGGGGCGCATCTATGACTTGGCGCACCACTTTGTGCGGGCGCGCCACGCGGAAAAGGGCTATCGGTATGCCCTGCGCGCGGCGGAGCGCGCCGAGGCCCACTTTGCGCCGGCGGAGGCGCTCGCCTTCCTCGATGACGCACTGTCCCTCGTGGAGCGGCTCCCTGAGACGCGCGAGCTGGCCATCGAGCGCTTGGCGCTCGACCATCGCCGGGGCCACCTCCTCTCCACCGTCGGGCGCCTGGACGAGTCGGTGGCGGCGCTCGAGTCCGCCCTGGCGGCCAGCCGCACCCTCGGAGAGCGACACAATGAGGCCGAGATCCTCCTCGACCTCGGCTCGGTGCACGGGCGCTCGGGCTCCTGGGAGCGCGCCGTCGCGCTCGCGGGCGAGAGCCTGCAGCTGGCGGAGGAGTTGGGTGACGGCGAGCGGCGCGCCAGCGCACTGCTGAGCATGGCCTTTTTCGACTTTGAGCGCGGCGACTGGGAGGCGGCGGTGCGGCGACTCCAGGCGGCGCTGGACGTGGCGCAGACTGACGGGCTGGAGCTGCTGCAGGCGCGCATCCTGGGCAACATGGCCATCATGTACAACGCCCGCGGAGACCGCGCCAGAGCGGTGGAGCTGTACCAGGGCAGCATCGACACCTTTGAGCGCCTGGGCCAACCGCTCGACGTGGGGCGCGGCCTGAGCAACATGGGGTTCTCTTACTTTGGGCTGAACGCCTACGACGAGGCGGTGACGTGCTACCGCCGGGCGCTGGAGCTGTTCGAGAAGGTGGGCGACGTGCGCGAACAGGGGCTCGTCCACCTGCACCTGGCGGAGGTGGCCCTGGCGAATGAGGCGCTGGACGAGGCGCGCGACCACTGCACCCGCGCCATGCGGCGTTTCTCGCGCCTGGGATTCGAGTTGGGCATGGCCGACGTCGACCGCATCTATGCCGGCATCGCGCGGCGCGAGGGGCGCTGGGCCGTCGCCGAGCGCTATCTCCGCGAGGCGCTGGCGGTCTATGGCGACTATGGCGACCAGCTGAACCTGGCCGAGACGCATGAGGAGCTGGCCGGGCTGCTCGAGGAGAGGGGCGACGCGCTCAAGGCCGCCGAGGAGCTGGAGCGCTCGCGCATCATCTTTCACGCCCTCACGGGGGCCGCGGGTTCGGCGGGGGCGTGAGGGGCATGGTTGTGTGAGTCCGATAGAACGCGGATCCCGCGGGTCGTGCGTTGGGTACAACGCGCGGGTTTCCGCGGATCATCTGGGCATG
>ENA-UOUL01000739-UOUL01000739.1-bioreactor-metagenome-genome-assembly--contig:-NODE-739-length-54038-cov-4.016141_pt1 | contig 54038 bp, 47 predicted proteins | sample MGYA00249838_ERZ747220 | MGnify/ENA primary metagenome ERZ747220 (study PRJEB28778, sample SAMN05720191) | bioreactor metagenome | isolation source: Anaerobic biogas reactor | place: USA:Washington... | reverse complement strand
AGCGGCAGGGAAAAGAAGAACGTCGAACCCTCGCCGAAGTCGCTGTCCACCCACACCCGTCCGCCGTGGCGCTCGACGATCCGTTTGACCAAAGCCAAGCCGATGCCGGTCCCTTCATAGTCGCCGCCGGGTGAGAGTCGCTGGAAAATGTCGAAAACCCGGCCGAAGTATTGAGGCTCGATGCCAATGCCGTTGTCGCGGACGAGGAACACCCACTCGCCGTCCTGCCGCTCGACTCCCACGTGCACCACCGGTCTGCGGTCGGGATGCCGAAACTTCAATGCGTTGGCCAGCAGGTTCTGAAAAACCTGGAGCAACTGGACCGGGTCGGCCCGCACGACCGGCAGCGGATCGGCCGTCACCTGGGCGCCGTTCTCCTCGATCGTCAGGCCCAGGTTGTCGATCGCCTCGTCCAGCACCTTGCCGGCGTCGGTGGGCGCAGCGGGCCGAACCTGCGTACTGACCCGCGAGTAGGCCAGCAGACCGCGGATCAGAAAGTGCATCCGCTTGGCCCCCTGCACGGCGAAGTCGATGTACTGGCGGGCCTGGTCGTCGAGCTGATCGCCATAGCGCTTCTCAAGCACCTGCACGTACGTGGCCACCGTACGCAGCGGCTCCTGGAGATCGTGCGACGACGCGTAGGCGAAACTCTGCAGGTCCTGGTTCGACCGCCGCAGTTCGCGGTTAGCCTCCTCCAACTCAGCCGTTCGCTCCGCCACGCGACGCTCAAGCTCTTCATGCGTCCGCTGAAGAGCCTCTTCCGCCTTCCTGTGGTCTGTGATGTCCTGGCCGAAACACACCAGGCCTTCGACGTGCCCCCGTTCGTCCAGGACCGGATAGCTCCGCACCCGCCAGACTCGCCCGTCGGCCGTCTTCACCTCCTCCTCCTGATCCCTCCCGGTTTCGATCGCTCGGACCATCGGGCACGGCGTACAGGCTGCAGCCCGGCCATGCCAGACGTCGTAGCACCGACGCCCGACTATCTGCGAAACCGGAACGCCCGCCGCCTCGGCCGCCGCCCGGTTCACCCACAGGATACGCAGATCGCGGTCGTAATAGGTGAAAAGCTCAGCGGTTGCATTCAGGACCAGGGATTTGATCCGCTCCGATCTCGTCAGCGCCTCCTGGGCTTCCTTCAGGTCCGTGATATCGGTCGAAACGCCTAATACGCGATTGCACTGCCCCTGTTCGTCCGCCAGCGGGACCTTATAGGTGGTCAGCCATCGTCTTCTGCCTCCGGCGTCCGTGACCTTCTCCTCCGGAATGTGCAGCGGCGAGCCGCTGCCGATCACCTGAAGGTCATTGTCTCGGAACCGCCGAACCTCCTCCTCGCTGGCGGTGTAGTCGGCGTCCGTCCGTCCGACTATGGCCTCCACCGTGGTCCCGTAGGCTTCCGCCACGGATCGATTGGCCAGTTCAAAGCGGCCTTCGGCGTCCTTGACAAAGACGAATCCCGGCACCGCGTCAATCACCTGCCGCAGGAATGCCCGCTCTCTCTTGACAGCCTCCTCGGCTTCCCGTCGATCCGTCACGTCGTGCGCGATGCCGATCAGGGCCGGAGCCCCCTTCAGCTCGATCCGCGAAACCGACAATTGCATCCACCGCGCCTCGCCGGTGCGAGTGACCATCTTGTACTCGTAGTGCGAGGGCAGCGGCTCGCCCATCTGCCGGCGGCGAGCCCGGTCCATCACCAACGGCCGGTAGTCGGGATGCACCAGCTGCGCAACGTCCATCGACAGCAGTTCCTCGCGGCTGTACCCGCTGAGCCGTTCGAGAAACGGATTGACGTAGGTGAACCGGCGTCCCTGAACGATCCCGATCGGGTCGCTGGCCCCGTCCGCCAGAACCCGGAACTTCTCCTCGCTTTGCCGCAGCGACTCCTCCGCCCGCTTGCGGTCGGTGATGTCGGTGAACAGGCCCAGAAACCCCACGTTCCGCCCGCTCTCGCCGGCCACCGTGGTAAAACCGACCCGCACCCAGATCGCCGACCCGTCGTGCCGCCGTAGCCGCAGGTCTATCTCTCCGTCAGCCCCCGTTCGGGTGAACTCCATAATATCCGCCCGAGCCTTCTCCTGATCGTCGGGAAATAGAAAGCCGAAGAGGGAGTGGCCCACCAGTTCCCGCGGCTCAAGACCCAGCATCGCCGCCATCCGCCGGTTGGCGTACGTCGTAACGCCCTCGACGTCGATCATCCAGACCCCTTCGCGGGTGTTCTCCACGATCCAGCGGTAATGCTCAGCCGCCGTCCGTCCAACCGCGACTCGACGATCATCCGCCACCCTGTGCAGCCGCCAACGCAGGCCGTCCAGCCGCCGATCGTGGTCGTAAACCCCCTCCAAATCGATCATCGTCTCCACGATGTCCTGCGACGCGCGAACCATTGCGCTTCGCCACTGCCGGTGCGGCTCGGCGACGTCGAGATCCCTCAGCTGCGCATCCAGAACCTCCCGTCCCCGTTCGTCCAGAAAGCCCTTGACCGATTCCCCCAGAAGCTCCTGCTCGCGACGGCCCAGCATGGCTTCCGCTTCCGGATCGGCCGAGAGAATGCGCCCTTCGGCATCGGTGACCAGATGCGCGTCGACCTCTCTCGCCATTACCAGTGTACCGAACCCGTTCTCCATGGTAAGCCCGCTATCCCCGAATTCCCTGCTCCCGTGTGCCACAGCGATGGTATTGCATCATAGACGTCCGCAGGCCGAAACCGAGCGGGAGACGCGGGCAAGCTCGCTGGTCTCTAGCTCCTTGGCCTCCCCTCCGTTCTCCCCCGAAAACACCTGCCAACGTGAACTAATCTTCCTACTCAATCCTAGGCGCGGGGATCAACAAGTCTAGGAGGGGAATAAACCGCCTGCCGCCCATGGAGAAAGGTGGTGCCGGTGCGGCCTCGACCGGATGGAAAGCCGATCCCCTATCGGGAACCGGCCCAAATCTGCGTCTGCGTGCCCGCCCAGTGGCGCAGGTTGCTCAGCGGCATCTGCCGGCCGGGGCAGGCGGTCCGCCCGACCTCACCGTGCCCGTAGATCTGTCCAGCCCCCAGATCGTAGCGGTTCATCAGGAACAGCAGGAGTTTCCGCAGCGACGCCAGTTGGGCCTCACTCGGCGGGTGATTCTCGAAGTTGCCCACCAGGCAGATGCCGATCCCGTACTCATTGTAGAAGTTGTCCGGCGTCTTGCAGTGCGCCCCATGCTTCTGCTTCCGCCATCGGGAACCGACCTCGACCACCCCATTGCCGGTGTCCGAGCCGTTTCCGATAATGAAATGATAGCCCAGTTCATCCCAGCCGCGGTTCCGGTGGGCCTGATCGTAACGCTGGGCTCCCCCGTTCTCATCCGCGCTGTGGTGAATCACGATGGCCCGCCACCGGCGCTCAGCCCCCGGCGGATACCAGGCCGCGGGAATGTCGCGGAAACCCACCGTCCGGACCGGAGCTTGCACAACCGGTTGGGGTCTCAGGGGTTGTGGTCGTGGCTTGGGACGGGCGGCCCCGAACACGGGGTCCGGAAGCTGCGTGCAGACCCCTTGGCGGGTGTCACAGCCGGACCCGAATACCAGCGAAAACAGGCAGATTACCGGGGCGATAAGCCGGAAACCGGGCATGATCCAACCAACCCTCCTCAGTGTCACCAACGCACGCATGTCCGCTAAGGAAAATATCGGATAAAACGAGCGACTCTTCAAAGTAAATCTGGTTTGTCAATCATGGCGGCTCATAATCAGGCGATTCTCGGACTACTCCAGGTAGCCCAGATCGGTCAACCGTTCGGTCAGCATCTGCTGCTCCTTCTCCGAGTAGACCTGTTCCGGAGCCTCCTGCGCCTCCGCCTTGCGCGGCGGTTCGAACGTGACCTCCAGCCGGGGCTGGAAGACGTCGGCCAACGCCTTGCCCTCCATGTCCGCTGGGACCGCCAAACCGAGCATCGCCAGGATGGTCGGCGTGATGTCGGCGATGTGCGCGTTGCGAACCAGGCCCGACGCCACCGACGGACCGTTGACCGCGTACAGGCCCTCGATGCGGTGCGTGCCGCCCAACCGGCCGTTCAGGGCCCACTTGACCGCCGAATTGCCCCGAATCTTGCGGACCACCGCCAGACCCGTCGCCGGCACCAGCAGCAGGTCGGGCAGGAACCGGTTGTCCTCCATGCGGCAACCGTAGGCCTCTTCCGGACGCAGCACCTCCTGGAAGATCGGCTTGTTGTACTTCTCATCCCGCGCGGCGAGAAAACGTTCGACCAATTCGGTACGGAAAGTCTCGTATTCCTTGGGATCGACCGTGCCCTGAGGCTGGCGCCCCTTGAGGTTGATGTAGAGGAACCCGTAAATCCCGGCGTGGATGACGCACGCCTTGGTGCTGGCCCAGTCGACCGCCAGGTCGCGCTCGATCCCCAGGTTCGGCTGAACGAACCGCCCTCCGCGCTTCTGCGTCAGACGGTACCAGATGTACCCCGTTCGGGTCTTGAACTGCGAAAAACCGCTGATCAGCTTCAGATGGCCCCAGCGCTTCAGCAGCAGGTTGGGCTGGGCCTTGCCGTCGAGCGACCCGTGCCCGTGATCCGACATGACCACGATCGAGGCGTCCTGATCCTGGGCGAGCTGAAACATCTCGGCCAGGCATTCGTCGAGAACCTGGAAGCAACTATGCACCATCCGCTGCTGCGTCGGATACCGCCGCCCGGCGTCCGGACCCAGGAACTTCCAGCACTTGTGCTGGATGTTGTCCACCAGCTTCAGCAACACCATCATCACGTCCCAACCGTAGTGCTCGGTGCACAGGCGGGCCAGCTGCACGCCCTGGCGGAAGCTCCGCTTGAAGTACTCCAGATTCTCGCTGAACATCGACTTGCCGCCGAGAATCCCGCGCTGCCAGTTGGTCGAGTAGCTGTAGTCCGGAATGGTCCGCAGGATCAGGTCCTTCAACTCCGGCGGGTAGGTGAAGTCCACGTCGATCGAGGGCGTCTCGAACCCGCTGACCAGAAACCCGTTGACCGGTTGCGGCGGATACGTCATCGGCAGGTGAATCGAGCCGATCCGAAGGTTGTGCTCCGAAAGAATCTGCCAGATGGTCTTCTCGCGGATGTCGAAGCGGTGGTTGAACGAGAGTTTGTTGGCCGCCGAGTCGTAACGCTCGAAGTCGATCACGCCGTGCCGGCCGGGCCCTTTGCCCGTCATGAACGTGGTCCACGCCGCCGGCGTGATGGGCGGTTTGGTGCTCTGCAGGATCCCGCTCGCTCCCGTCCGCACCAGTTCGTTCAAAGCGGGCATCAGCCCGCTTTCCATCAGGGGCCGGAGTACGTCGAACGTGGCGCCGTCCAGGCCGATGATCATCACCCGACGCGCCACTCTGTTTGGGGCCTGATTGCTGGTCAAACTATCGCTCCCGAATCGAACCCGTTGAAGACGGACGTGACATCCATCCATCACGGCTCGCAATGTGCCGACCGTCTCTTCGGAGACGATTTCACGATGAGCCCAACGGCCCAGCCGATGGCGGCGCAAAATCCCGCCGCTGCGTAATCGGTCAGTTTACGTCCACACGCCGCTGGCGTCAAAGAAAAACCGCCGTCCCTCAGAGGCGCAGCTGCAGGCCGTCGTAAGGAAGGTGGACGTTCTCGGGCAGGCGCGGAGCCAGTTCGGCGTGCCTGATCTCGTGGGCGATGTGGGTCAGGTACGCCGTCCGGGGCCCCAGACGCTCGATCTGGGCCAGGGCCTGATCGACGTTGAAGTGCGTTGGATGCGGAGTGTAGCGAAGCCCGTCCAGAATCAGCAGATCCAGGCCGTGCAGTTGTTCCGCCGTCTCGGGCGGAATGCCCGAGCAGTCCGTGCAGTAGGCCCAGTTGCCGAACCGAAAGCCGAACACCGTGTCCCGACCGTGGGCCAGCGGCAGCGGCGAAACCGTGCGGTCCAGCAGCGAAAACGGCCCGCTCACCACCATCGGAACCAGACGCGGACGCTCCGAATATGTCTCAGCCGGGTCGCTGAACGCGTAGCTGAAGACCTTCTGCAGCGACCGGATCGTCTTCTCCGAGCCGTAACAGGGAATCGGCCCGGATTGCATGAAACAGAACCGCCGGATGTCGTCGAGACCGAAAATGTGGTCCGCGTGCGCGTGCGTGAAAAGCACCGCGTCCACCCGCGTCACCCGGTGCGCGATGCACTGGAGGCGGAACTCGGGCGGCGTGTCGATGATGATGTTGCCCTGCGGCACTTCCACCAGAACGCTGCAGCGGGTCCGGACGTCGCGGGAGTCCTCCGACGTGCAGACCGGACAGAAACACCCGATCATGGGAATTCCATGCGAGGTGCCGGTGCCCAGAAACGTGATGCGCGTCTCGCCCTGGCCCCTCACGTCACGTTTCCTCGCCCTGTCCCTCCTGCTCCTTCTTCACATCGTCCTTGGCGGCCTCGCCCTCCTTGGGCATGGGCATCGTCTTGCGGCACTTGGGGAATCCCTTGCAGCCGAGGAACGGCCCGCGCCGCGAACGCCGCACGAGCATCGGCTTGCCGCAGTTGGGACACGTCACGCCCGACTCCTGCGGCTCCGGCCAATCGATCGCGATGTCGTCCGGGATCGGCTCGGTCTCCTTGCACGCCGGATAGCCCGTGCACGCCAGGAACCCGCCTCGCCGCCCGCGGCCTTTTTTGGCCACCATCGGCTTGCCGCACTCGCCGCACGTCTTGTTCACTTCCTCCGGCTTGACCTTCCGAAGCGGATTGCCTTCCTTGTCGCACGGCACCGTCGTCTTGCACTCCGGATACCCGGAGCAGCCGAGGAACGGGCCGTACTTCGACTGCCGAAAGGCCATCGGCTTGCCGCATTTGGGGCACGCGTGCTCGGTCATCCTCACTTCATTCTTGACCGGCTTGCCCTCCTCGTCCACCGACATGGCGTTGGTGCACTCGGGATACCCCGAGCACGCCAGAAACCGGCCCGTCTTGGTCCACCGGTATACCATCGGCTTGCCGCACGTCTCGCACGTATACGGGCTCTCAGCCGCCTGCTTCTCCATCTGCTCGCGGGCCTGGTCGAGGGACTCGTTGAACGGCTGATAGAACTCGTTGAGCACCTTCACCCAGTCCAGGTGGGCCTCCTCGATCTTGTCGAGCTGCTCCTCCATGTGGCTCGTGAACTTCACGTCCATGATCCGCGGAAAATGCTGCATGAGCTGGTCGGTCACCACCTTGCCAAGGTCCGTGGGCAGGAACTTGGCGTCGTCCTTGACCACGTAGCCGCGGTCCTGGATGGTCGAGATGATCGCCGCGTATGTGCTGGGACGCCCGATCCCAAGCTGTTCCAGCATCCGGACCAGCGACGCCTCGTTGAACCGCGGCGGCGGCTGCGTGAAGTGCTGAGTCCCCCGCACGTCGATCCGGTGGAGCGGCTGGGCCTTCTCAAGCCGCGGCAGCTCGGCGTCCGCGTCCTCCAGGCGGTAGGGCAGCAGCGATAGAAAACCCGGAAACGCCAGCGTCCGCCCGATCGCCTTGAACACGCCGGTCCGCTCGCCCGCCGCCGCGTGGACGATCGCGTCGGTCACCAGCCACTGGGCCGGTGGCATCTGGCATGCCACGAAACGCTTCCAGATCAACTCGTAAAGCCGGTATTGATCCGAGGTTAAAAACGATCTGACGTCTTCCGGACGGCGGTTCACGTCCGTCGGCCGGATCGCCTCGTGAGCCTCCTGGGCGCTCGCCCGCGAAGCGTAGAAGTTCGGCTTCTCCGGCAGGTATTCCGCGCCGAAGGTGGTCTGAATGTAGCCGCGCACCGCCGTGAGCGCCTCGCCCGCCAGGTGCGTCGAATCCGTACGCATGTAGGTAATCAGGGCGATCGACCCGTCAGGACCGAGCTCAACCCCTTCATAGAGCTGCTGGGCCACCCGCATCGTGCGCGACGTGGTGTACTTGAGCCGCGAAGCCGCCTGCTGCTGCAGCGAAGCCGTCGTGAAGGGGGCCGGCGGACGCTCCAGACGCGTCTTGCTGGCCAGATCGGCGATCCGGTAATCGGCGACTCCAAGCCACTCCAGAAGCTGGTCCGTCTGCTCCTTGTTGTCGGACTTGAACTTCTGCCCCTCGACCTCAATCAACTCAGCCCGAAAGAGCTGGTGCTTCTCGAACAGGCGCTTGAGGCCCTTGCTGTCGGGCTTCTCCTCGTACTCCTGGCGGTGGGTCTCGAAGGCCTCCATCGCCGCCTCGGGAGCCTGGCCGGCGTGCAGTAGGGCCGCAACCTTCCAGTACTCCTCGGGCACGAACTTCTCGATCTCCCGCTCACGCTCCACGATCAGCTTGACCGCCACCGACTGGACCCGCCCAGCCGAAAGCCCCTTGGCGATCTTCTTCCACAGCAGCGGGCTGAGCTGGTAGCCCACGATCCGGTCGAGGATGCGCCTCGCCTGCTGGGCGTTGACCTTGTCCATGTCGATATCGTGCGGGTGCTCGAACGCCCGCTGAATCGCCGGTTTCGTGATCTCGTTGAAAATGACCCGCTGTGTGCGACTCTCCTGCAGGCCCAGAGCCTTGACCAGGTGCCAGGCGATCGCCTCGCCCTCCCGGTCCAAGTCGGTCGCCAGGAAGACCCGGTCGGCTTTGCCCGCTTCCTTCTTCAGGTCGGTGACCACCTTCTTGCGGGTGGGCAGCACCCGGTAGGTCGGATCGAAGTCCTTCTCCAGATCCACTCCGAACGCCTTCTGGGGCAGATCCCGCACGTGCCCCATCGAGGCCTTCACCACGTAGTTCTTGCCCAGATACTTGTTTATGGTCTTGGCCTTGGCCGGCGATTCGACGATGACCAAAGCCTTGCCGTTCTTCTCCGATGCAGTCCGCGAGGTTTTCTCTTGATCCATAAATATGAACTCGTAAAGGCGGTTATCTCCAAATAATCCCGTTGCCGAGGGGCGGTTCGCCTCCCTTCAGATACATCTACTGTAGGCAACCTAGGTGACGTTATCAACCGGCCTGGAGGTTGTCAAGGAGCAGAACAAGGCGAGTTAATATTGGTGATTATAAGTACGGGTGATGATGTGCGGCCTGAACACCCGCTGTGCTCTATGGCTGTGCGACCCAGACGGTCATCTGAGAGACCCCGCGGTTGGCCCAGGCAAAGTAGGGGATGGCGGTCATCTCGACCGGGCTGTCGGTGACCTTTCGCTCCGCAACCGGGGCGTAAAGCCGATCGGAACTCTCGATCCGCCGGCCTGCCAGCCGCAACGCGATGACCCCACAGCCGGCGATCTGAAGGCCTTCCGCCACCGCCTCGTCGATATCCTCCGACGTGGTCGACAGTTGGTGAACCGGCAGGTCCGGCTGATCGACACTCTCCAGGCAGTACACCAGCGGACCCCGCATCACCGCCAGCCGCTGATGGTTGTTGATGACCAGCGGATGGCTCGTCATCGCCCGCACGTGCATATCCAGTTCCAGTTCCACCCGGTCGCACGGCGACCACACCCGGCGCACACGCAGATAGCCCGATTCCGGCGATGAATTGCCCTGCGGCTGGCCGTTAATTCGTATTACCGCGTCCCGCGACCAGTGCGGAACCCGCAGAGCGAGCGTGAACTCAACGGATTTGTGCGGATTCACGGTGATTTCCACCCGGCCGTCCCAGGGGTAATCCGTCTTCTGCTCCAGCCGGATCGGCGTGCCGTCCTCAAGCCGCCAGTCGAGGGTGTTGCGGTCGTAGAGGTGCACGTAAACCCCTGGGCGTCCGTGGAATAGAAGAACGCGGGCAGGGAGGCCATCAGGCGGACCATATTGGTCGGGCAGCAGGTGGTATCGTACCACGCCTGTCGCCGATGGTCGCCGAAGCTGGCCAGCGGGTTCTGATAAAAGTAGGTTTCTCCGTCTAGGGCGAGGCCGGAGATTACCCCGTTGTAGAGGCTCTGCTCGAGCCAGTCGGCGAACGTGCCTTCGCCCGTGGCCAGCAGATTGTGATGCGCCCAGAGGACAAATCCGATCGCCGCGCAGGTCTCCGCGTAGGCCAGACGATTGGGCAACTCGTAGTCCGGGCCGATCATCTCGCCGCTGTACCGCGAACCCACGCCGCCGGTGATGTAGATCTGGCGGCCGACCAGGTTGTTCCAGAGCCGCCGGATCGTACGGCCGTAGTCCGCGTCGCCGTTTTCCGACCAGACTCCGGTTGCGCCGATCGCGGTGTACATGTTGCGCACCGCGTGTCCAAAGAGCGTCTGACGCTGGGTGAAGGGCAGCGGCTGGCATCCGCCGCTGCTTGGCGGTATCCAGGCCGTTTCATAGGGCAGGCGTTCGAGCAGAAGTTGGGCGAACTCCAGGTGCTTCCGGTCGCCGGACTGCCGATACAACTCGACCAGGGCCAGTTCGATTTCCGGGTGGGTCGAGGCCCAGTGGGTCTCGCCTTTGGGCCCGCAGCGGCTGTCGAGATAGTCGGCAAGCCGCAAAGCCGACTGGTAGGCCCGGTCGTCGCCGAGGCAGCGGAGGACGGCCAGAGCGGCTTGGAAATAGTGGCCGGAGCAGTAGAACTCATGGCTGTCGTAAGCAGTGAACCGCTCAGCCGGGTCGCGGTACATGGTGTTCAGATACCCGTCCGGATCCTGGGCGGCGACAATTTCGTCGATCACGCCATCGAGGCTCTTTCGCACCTCGGGCACATCCCGCTGGGCCAACAGATAGGCTGCGCCCTCCATCCACTTGTAGACGTCCGAATCGGTGTAGCGGGGTCCGCGGCGCGGACAGTCCTTGCGGCCGGAGACCCGGCGGAAGTTGTCCACGACGCCCTTGGATTCAAAGAGCCGGTAGAGCCCGGGAATGCTCCGTTCGGCGGTGATGTCCAGGTAATGCCGCCAGAACCCGCCGGTGTAGCGGACCGCGGTCACCGGGACCGGGTGGAGTTTGACGTGCGGGCTCCGGCTGGTATCGACGACATAGGCGGTCATGGGCAATCTCCATACGAGAGCGCAAACCGATGACGGCATTGTCGCCCAGGCGCCGAATTCCCACAAGATGGCGCGGACGTAGAAAATGTGGACAAAACCGACTTGTTCCGACGGGTGGGCCGCTATTGCGGCGGCTTGAGCTCCAGGTCGGCCAGGTAGGCCAGCGTCCGCTCCAGCTCCGACTTGTAATGCCGCAGCCGCAGCAGTGATTTGACCCGGGGCAGCAGCTCCAGCTTGTTGACCGGCTTGGTCAGGAAGTCATCGGTCCCGCTCTCGACGCCCCGCTCCATGTCGCTGATCTCATGCAGGGCGGTGATCATGATGATTGGGATGTCGCGAGTGGCCGGGTTGGCCTTGAGCTTCTTGCAGACCTCAAAGCCGCTCATTTTGGGCATCATGATGTCCAGCAGGATCAGATCCGGCCGGCTCTTCTCGACCATCTCCATCGCCGCCAAGCCGTCGGTGGCGGTGACCGTCTCGACCGGCAGCTCCTCGAGGTAGGCTTGGACCAGTTCGAGGTTCTGGAGGTTATCGTCCACGATCAGCACGGTGCCGCCGACCGCTTCGTCTTTGCTCTCGGGGGTTTCGTCCATCACGATCTCCTTGCCGTAACGGCAGGATTATACAAGCTCCGATCGAGGTGCGTCCACGATAAACCGCGTCGGATGGCCGCCCCTATGGCAAGGTTGATAAAAGTTAAGCTAATTGACACGCCGGGCCGGTGAGGTTATCGTTTCTCATACAGGGGTATGTCATCATCTCGTGGCACGAAGGGAGGACGATCATGGTGGCAGTCAAATCGACGATGTTGCCGTTGGGAACGCGGGCGCCGAGCTTTTCGCTGCCGGATACCGAAGGAAACACGGTAACACTGGAGGACTTCGACGGCGCGCCGGCTTTGTTGGTGGTCTTCATGTGCAACCACTGCCCATACGTCAAGCACGTCCAGTACGGCCTGGCCGACCTGGCCCGCGAGTACATGGACAAGGGCGTGGCGGTGGTCGGAATCAATTCAAACGACGTGAAAAACCACCCGGACGACCGGCCGGAGAAGATGGCCCAGGAGAAGGAGCGGGTCGGCTATCCGTTTGCGTACCTGTTCGACGCGACGCAGGAGGTGGCCAAGGCCTACCGGGCGGCGTGCACGCCGGACTTTTTCGTTTTTGACGCCGATCGCAAACTGGTCTATCGCGGGCAGATGGACGAGAGCCGGCCCGGAACGAGCCTTCCGGTGACCGGGCACGACCTGCGGATGGCCCTGGATGCCGCGCTGGAAGGCCGGACGATCCCGGAGGACCAGCAGCGGCCGAGCATCGGCTGTAACATCAAGTGGAAATTCCACAACGAGCCGGACTACTTCAAGTAGCGGTTGGCGTCCGCGTCACTATGGGTACACCTTCAGGATTCGGCACTCGCCGGGCAGAAGGGCGGGAAACTCCACTGCCTGACGGTTCTTGAGCCGCAGTCGCGCCCGCAGATCGGCCACGTCGTGCGCGGCGTCGAAGGATAGCTTCGCGGCGTGGACTTTCTCGTGCGATTTGTTGGTGATGAAGAACAGGCGGTAGTCGTCGTTGTATCGCACGAGACAATCGATGGTGCCGGGCGCGGCGTCGAGGGTCCAGTCGCAGAAGGCCTTGCGGTCAATCACGGCTGGAAAGACGCGGTCGGCCATGAGCTGCGGCGCGAGGCTGGCGGCCCATCCGACCAGCACAACGCGGCCGTTGCCGACCGGCGCGTCGACGACGGCGGCTCGCCCGTCAGTGTACTTTGCCAGGACGTTGACGCCGTCGGTGACCTGGTAGGCGTAGACGACGGCGTGAGGAAGCGTGGTTTGCTCACCGTCGATGGTCAGGCCGTGTTCGCCGATGGGCAGGGCTTCGGCCGCCACGCCGAGTTTTTTGAGGAACGTCCCATCCGGGCGGCTATGCTCGTCGTACAGACCGGGCGCGAGGGTGGCGATCACGGTTCCGCCGGCGGCGGCGTAGTCGAGGAGTTTGCCAGCCACGTTTTTTTCCAGGCATAGCGACGAGGGCAGGAAGACGTAGCGGTAGGGCGAGAGGTCGGCTGACGGAGGCTTGAGGTCCGGCTGGACGCGCATTTCGGCCAGCACGTACATGGTCGACTCCAGTTCGGAGCGGATCGAGACGGTGGTCTGTTCGAGGATCGACCCGTCAAGGTGCAGGCGCGAGGCGATCGGTTCGACCAGGGCGATCGGGGATTCGGTGTGCGAGCCCTGGATTTCGCCGCCGAGGGTGTCGTAGATGTGCGGCATGAACTTGTGGGCGTAGACGGATCGCTTGAGCGAGAGGTCCGGCCAGAAGATCGTACAGGGGCCGGCCCAGGTCTTGTCCCACGCCCAGGTGGCGACGTAGCTGCCGTAGAGGGTGAACGCCTCGGCGCCGCGGGCAATCGCCATCCAGAGGTTTCGCTCCGACGCGGCGAGGTTCATGGCCTCGATGTGCGATTCGGGCAGCATGAAGGAGCCATGCAGGCGGTAGCGCAAGCCGCCCCACGGGCCGCCGTAGTAGTTCCAATAGAACTCGGTCAGCCACAGGGTTTTGCCGTCGGCGTAGCCGCGGGTCCGCTCGAGGTCGTAGAGGCACTGGGCGTGGGTGCCGAGGTGATCGTGCCAGCGGGCGAGCCGTTCGAGCCGCTGCGGAGCGGCGCCGTTGTTTTCGGGGATGGGGGAACTGCGGTCATTGATCGGCAGGGACGAAACGCGTCGGATGGTCTGGTAGTTGTCGCGATAGCATGCCTCGACGCGGTCCATATCGAGCAGGCTTCGCTCGTACCAGAGGCCTCGCTCGACCGATCCGAACGGCGTGTCGGCTGCCTTGTCCGCCTCGGGCACTTCGATCTCGGCGAAGTCGGCGAAGGATGCGCCGATGGTCTCGTTGAGCTTGCCGATTTGTCCGTATTTGTCCTTGAGGGCGTTCCGGAAATCCTCGACCGTCAGCGCCTCCCAGTGAATGCCTTCATTCTGCGGTTCGAGGGCGAAGATTTCCTGTCGGCCGTCGTAGTAGGCGGCGACCTGTTCGAGAAGCGGCAGCCAGAGGCTGTGGTCTTTTGCCGCGGCGGTGTCGAGCATCGGGATCAGGCGGACGTTGTACCTGCGGCAGATATCGAGCAGCCATTCGGTGTTCGTCGGGTCGATAACGGTCTGTCCGTCGGCGTCGGTCTTGACGTAGGCATCCGAGGGCATGAAGTAGCTGATCAGGTTCCAGTCGAGCTTTTTGACGCGGGCGATCATCGCCCGCTGGTTGTACCATCCGAAGACGTAGGGGCCGGATCGCGAGTCGCCGCCGAGCATGTAGCCGATGGGCAGTTTGCGGCCGACTTGCGGCTGGTAGGGCAGGACGTCCGACCGGTCGCGAAGGGCGAGGGTCAGTTCTTCGTTCAGAGCGGCAACGTCGACGAAGAGCTTTTCGATATCCAGGCGGACCTGCCCGTAATCGGCGGCCAGATCGGTCGAGAAGTCAAGTGTCAGCAGGCGGTCGTCGAGTCGGTCGATCCGGTCGTCGGCGGCAAGCAGTGATTCGTAGGCACCGCGCAGGGCGTTGCAGATTTCCACGTTGCCGAGGAGTTGTCCGCGGGCCTGGACGTCTTCGATCAGGGCTTTGGCGGCGGCATAGGGTTCGGCGATGGTGTTGCGAGCGATCCTGGCCTGAGCCATTCGGCCGAGTTTGATCGCGTCCTGATCGTGACCGGTGAGCCAGTAGTAGAGTTTGGCGTAGAAGTAGCCGGTAAAGCCGTTGATCGGGTTGGTCGGGCTCGGTTCGAGGCTGATGCTGGGCGCCGCCAGATATAGAACGCGTCCTTTGCCCAGCGGGTAGAGCACGAGGGCCGGGTCGCCTCCGGTCCAGGTCGCGATGACCTGCGCGCCTTCCTTGAGCGATCCGAAGGTCACGCGGTGCGAGACGGGCGAGACCGGGTAGTGCTCCAGGTCGTTCTGCCACGGCAGGCCGCTGAAGGCGGGATGCCGGCGGTCGGCGGGCACGAGGGCGAGGAATTCGCCGGGCGGCGATGCGACCAGTGAAGCCGTGGCGGCTTCGAAGGGCAGCAGTTCGTCAAGGTGTTCGTAGGGCGGCTCGTAGGCGAGGAAGACGTTGCCGCCGTTTTTGACGTAGTCGGCCAACTGGTTGGCGATGTGGGCTGGGATGGGCTGGTCGATCAGGGCCAGGGGCGTATCGGGCTTGACGGTGTGCAGCATGTACTGGGTCTGGATGGGCACGCCGGTCGGTCCGGAGATCGTGTCGGTCAGGAGGTGGCCGATCTTGCCGTACTCGCGGACGACCATAATGGGAGTCAGCGGCAATTCGGCCCGAGGCGGCGTGACCGGTGCGCCGGTGGCCTGGTAATCGCCGTTCGAGACGGTGAGGGCCAGGATTCCGGGCACGCCGTCGCCGGCGGACTCGAAGGTGATCGACTCGACCGTCTTGTCCGGGTTGGGGTTTGACCATGTCATGACGAAGGTGCGAACGCCGCCGATGCCCGACTGGTTCTTGCCGACCCAGGCGACGGCGGCCCGCGGCTCGCCGTCGGGGATCAGGTGGTCCTTTTCGATCTGCGCGGTGCCCCACCATTCGAAGACATCTCGTCCGGCAAGGACCGGGTAGTCGGCTTGCGTTCCGTCGTCGTAGTGGAACTTGTAGTGGGCGACGGTTGCTCCGGCGTCGGGCGTCCAGGCTGAGGCGTGCAGGACATATGCGGTGGCGAACTTGCGGCCGACGGCGACGCTGGCCTCGCGAGCGAAGTACATGCGATGCTCGCCGCGGAGCATGATGACGGCTCTGTCGTCGTTCTCGGCTGGGTCTATCACGTCGAACGGGACGTTGAGGAAGTACTGCGGTCCGACGGGAAACTCGCGGAGGTCGTTGCCTCCCTGGTCGGTCCATCCGCCGGTCCGGTCGTCGGCGACGTCGTCGCGGAGGCCCATGTTGACCGCCGCTCGCAGGTCGATCGGGTGAAACTCGCCCGCGTTCTCGACGGTGACGGTGAACTCGCGGCGCCACGTCTGCGGTTCGGCGATGGCGGCGGCGAATTCATACTGCCCGGCTGTCGGATGCTCCTTGCGGACGTCGACGAACTCCCAGACCGTCTCGGCGGGCGCGAAGCGGACGGGGGATTTGGGGCCCTGGATGGTCAGCGCGGCGAAGTCGCTCTTGGTCTTTTCCGGGTTGAGCGGATCGAAGGCGACGGTTCCCGCGGCGGTTCGTCCGCTGGGAGAGGCGATGGCGTAGTTGAATCCTTCGCCGGTGCGGTAGATTTCGTCCTTGACCCGCACGACCGGCCTCGCCGCGGTTGCGGCCTGGGATTCCCAGACGATTCGGGCGTTTCGCCCGTCAATGCTGACGGTCAATGAGGCGACGTCGTCGGCGCGCAGGAGAAGGGTCCGAGTCTCCAGGGCATCCTGCTGTTCGACGAGCGCCCATTCCAGGGACGTTGGCTGATCGCCGGGAATCTGGAGCGGCGCGACGGTGAAGATTTCGACTCCGTCGAAGGTGGCGGTAACGCCTCCGCCGCCGGTGGCGACGGTCATTCGGCCGACGGTGGCCTGTTCGGCCCGGAGGGCGGAAAACGAAAACAGGAGGGTCAGGAGCGTCGCGGCAACGGTCTTGATCGGCATGGGAGTCTCCTTCGAGATCGTTTGCACCGGGTTAGTATACCCGATGCCGCCGCGGCGGTTCGCGGGAAAACGACGGTCTGGAGACGACTTGAATGGGTTACCGTTACCGTTGACGTTAACGGTGACGGCCGTCGGCGAGATCGAGCAGGAACGCGAGGAGGATTTCGGCTGAGCGATGGAGTTGGTCGATCTCCAGATACTCATCGGCCGAGTGGGCCTTGTCGATCCCGCCGGGACCGAAGACCACGCAGTGGGCGCCGGTTTCGGCGAAGTTGGAGGCGTCGGTGAGGTACGGCAGGGCGGCCGGCGCGTCATCTTCGCGCAGGGTCCGGCAGGTCTGGAGCAATCCCTGAACCAGCGGCGACGCCGAGTCGGTGTCGAGGGGCGAGCGGGACTTGATCACATCCACCGACGCACCGTCAACCGTCGAGATCAGGCTGCGGATCGTTTCGAGGAACTGCCGCTGGTCATGGCCGGGAATGGTGCGGGTGTCGAAGACGGCTTGGCAGCGGTCGGGCACGATATTGTCTCGCCGCCCGCCGCGAACGAGGGTCAGGCTGGAGGTGGTTGATCCGAGCTGCTCGTGGCGTGGCCGTCCAAGCGTCGGCAGCCATTTTTGGCGCAGGACGTTAATGGCGTCGTTCATCCGGTAGACGGCATTGACGCCGCGGTCGGGCACCGAGGCGTGAGCCGCGATGCCTTCGGTGATGATTTTGAACATGACTCTGCCTCGGTGGCACGTGGCGATCCGGCAGCCGGTCGGTTCGCCGACGATCATGTAGTCGGCCGAGACGCCCTGATCGACGAGCCATCGGCTGCCGGTGCAGCCGGTCTCCTCGTCGCAGACGGCCAGGAATTCCAATTTCCAGGGCAGTTCCAGCTTCAGTTCGCGGACCTTCGAGAGGACCCACAGGTACGCGGCCAGGGCGCCCTTGGTGTCGCAGGTCCCGCGTCCCCAGATCCTGCCGTCGCGGACGTCGGCGGCGAACGGGTCGATGGTCATGCCATCCGGCTCGACGGTGTCCATGTGGACGGTCAGGACCAGGCGTTTTCGGTCGTCGGCGTGGTCTTGCGGCCACGAGGCCAGCAGGTTGGGGCGGTTTGGCGGCATGACGATCCGCTGAACGTCCATGTCCAGCCGGCGGAAGTACGTTTCGAGGTAGTCGGCCACGCCGGCTTCGGGACATCCGGTCACGTCGTCGGCGCTGACGCTGGGAATGCGGACCAGGTCCTGGACGAGCTGGACGAGCATGGCTTTTTCACGATCGCTGAGCCGGTAGAGCGGCATGGTATCTCCTTTGTTGTCGGTCCGATCAGGGTTTCGCTACTGGAGTTTAAGCCATCCCTGCAGGCGTCGCAAGGCGTGGTCCTTTTCGTTCGGGTTGATCCGGCATTTTTGCACGGTCTGTTCGAGCAGGGCGATGTTGCGGTCGTACATCCGGCGTTCGACCGGGAAGGGGTAGCCGTCCTTGCCGCCGTGGGCGAAGCTGTAGCGGGCCGGATCGCGATGTGAGGCCGGCGCGTCGAAGATCAGTTCGGAGAGCAGGGCCAGCGAACGGACGGTCTTGGGCCCGACGTCGGGCGTGGCCAGAAGCTGCTGGTAGCTGGTGACCGGAGCATCGCGGGCGGCGATGAGCACCTTGCGAAGCTGTCGGTGTTCGCTGGGCGTCAGGATGACCTCGTGGCGGCGCGGCATGAAGAGGTTCTCCTCGGCGGGCAGTTCGGCGAGGATCTTCTCCGGATCGTATCCGAACAGGTCCACCGCCGCCTGTCGCGAGCGGTCGGCTTCGGAGGCGACCATGTTCAGCACGTTGTTTCCTTGTGCTTCGGTGATGATTCCGGCGTGCGGTTCGTTGACGAAGTCGATCGGCTGATCGGCGAACCAGTGGTAGCGCCGGGCGTAGCGGTTCTCGTCGTTCATGCCCTGTTGGACGACCGTCCAGCGGCCGGCGTCGTCGAAGAAGAAGCTGTGGTGGTAGAGCTGATAGCCGTCCTGCACCGCCGCCGAGTCCACCTTGGCTGAGAGTTTTGAGGCGTAGATCAGGTCGCGGCCGTTGGCGATGGCGCGGGCGTCGGCGATTTGGTCGATCTCGTGCGGCGTCTTTCGCGAGACGCCGCCTTTGCCGCCGGCGGCGTGGATGCCGAGGTCCGGTCCGATCCGCCGGTAGGCCTGCTTGATCGCCCCGCAGGTCACCGTGGTCAGGCCGCTGGAGTGCCAGTCAAAGCCGAGGACACAGCCGAAGGCCTGGAACCAGTGCGGGTCGGCGAGGCGGCGGAGCATCTCGACCGATCCGAACTCGAGCACGATCAGCTCGATGATGGAGCCGGCCAGCTTCTCCATCCGCTGGAACAGCCACGGCGGGGCGTTGCCTCCGTGAAGCGGCAGATTGGCCGTCGATTTGCGAAGCATGTCCACCTCGTGTGCCGTGATTCCAACGGGAATTATAGGGCCGCTGACGCCTTCGGCCAACGTCAAACCGCCGTCACGAGGCCGGGTTCACTCCGCGCGCACCAGCCCGAGCAGCAGGGTGGTGAGGGCGACGACGGCGGTGAAACCGTGGATGATGATCAGCGAGGCGGCGAACGGACGGGAGCGCAGGTGGCGGAAGAACAGGACCATGCCGATCCCGGCGGCGAGGGCGAAGAGGATCAGCGCGATCAGGGGAAAGGGGTTGGGTCTGAGCATGGCGATGGCCAGCAGCAGTATCGCGGCGCCGGTGGCGGCGAGCGTGCCGTGTCCGATCGACAGGGCCATCGGCGGCGTTCGGCCGCTCAGGATCAGAGCGGCCAGAGTAGCGCCACCGGCGGCGGCGAGGAGAAACGCGATGAACGCGGCAATCAGCATGGCGGCTGCTCCTGTGAGTCAAGCGGGTCAGGCGGCGGCTGGGCGGAACGTCATCACCAGCAGGATGACCAGCGAGATCGCGGCGATCAGGCCGTGCCCTCCGATCAGCAGCATCGGCAGCGGCCGATGGCCCAGATGGCGGGCGAACAGCACGAACCCGCCGACCGCGGCCAGCACGAACAGCACCAGCGAGATCACCAGGCCGGTTCGCGCCAGATCGCCGACGGCCAGGATCAACAGAACGATCCCGCTTCCCGCGAGAGCCCCGTGAAACAGGGCCAGCGGGATCGGCGCTCCGCGGCGCTGCCGATGGAGCGTGGCCAGAACGATCCCCAGCACGGCGGCCAGTGCGAATACGATCGATGCGGCGATCAACATGACGAGTCCTCCCTCAAACGACGTCGTGCCGACTCGACCCCCCGATGCGTCCACAACCTGCTATGTCAGCCGGCCGGCCCGGCCTAAAGGGCGAACCGCTCGTAGTGGATGCGCGAATCCGAGACCTTCAGATCGAGCAAAGCGCCGATGATGTCGCGCATCATCGTCAGGGGTCCGCAGACGTAGAAATCACGGGCGCTCAGGTCCCCCTCGACGCGCCGCCGGATGAACTCGCGATCGATGTGGCCGCTCGGCCCGTTCCAGGCCTCATCGGGCCGACTCAGGACGTGCACGACGGTCAACCGCGGATGGCCGCCGGCGGCGATCTCGTCCAGCTCCCGGCGAAAGACGATGCTTTCCTGCGTGCGATTGGCGTAGAGCAGGATGACCCGGCGGGTCGAACGGGTGTCGCGCATATGGCGGAGCATGCTCATCAGCGGCGTGATGCCGATCCCTCCGGCGATGAACACCAGATCGCCGTCCGGTCGGCCGAGCGTGTACGAGAAATGGCCGAACGGGGCTTCGACGCTCGCCTTGTCGCCCGGTTTGGTCCGGCCGATGGCGGCGGTGAAATCGCCGACCTCTTTGATCGTGGATTCGTGGTACTTTTCCGCCGCCGGGCTCGAGGAGATCGTGAAATGATGCTCCTCGTCCGGCAGGTCTCGGCCGCGATGGAACCGGATGAACTGGAACTGGCCGGGCAGGTGATCGAGCGGGCGGCGGCGTTCCGATATGAGCGTGATCGTCCAGACGCTGTCGGTTTCCCTCTGCACCTGATCGACCACGAACATGTTCCTTCGCCGCCGCCACGGGACGATGACCATGTGGTGGATGTAGGCGGCCAAGGCCGTCGCGAGCGCGGCGATCCACGCCGCCCGCAGCGGCCAGAGCTGCAGGTCGCTGCCGACGGCGATGCTGTGGGCGAAGCCGGCCGCCAGCAGGGCGAGCACGAGGACGTTGTGGGCGACCCGCCACTGTTCGAAGGTCAGCCGCAGGAGTTCGTAGAACAGCGAGACGACCACCGTCGCCCACAGCAGCAGCAGGGCGGTCTTGCCCAAGAGGATGTACCACGGCTGCTGAACGTTCGTCAGCAGCGGCCATCGGTCCAGTGCCGCCGCCAGCACGAACGGATGGGCGCTGAGCAGCAGCAGCGCGACCAGCGGCATGACCTTGTGCACGATGAACAGCATATTCAGGCCGAAGGGGCGGTCGAGCCAACGCAGCCGGGCTGAGAGGACCGGCTGGAAGGCCAGGATCATGAAGCCCAGCAGCGCGAAGATTTTGGCCAGGCGATAGTGAAGCGGCTGCGGGCCGGTCAGGGCGATGGCCAGAGCCGCCGGCAGGGCGATCAGCAGGCCGTAGAGAAACGCCAGCGGCAGGCGGTAACGCTGGGCTCTGCGGTAGGCTTCGATGATCGCGGTGGAATTCACAACTGTTACCTCGTGCCTCAGGATGCTCCGTGAGAAAAAGCGATCACCGCCAGGACCACGGCCAACAGGGCCAGTCCCGCGTGCCACGCCAGCAGCCATCGCGGCAGCGGCCGCCCGCTCAGGTCGGCGGCGAACAGCACGAATCCCGGGGCCAGGGTTACCATCACCAGCCCGAGAGCCGCCACCGAGAGGTCCGGAATATCCAACGCCGCCGACGAGACCAGGAACAGGACGAACGCTGTTCCCGCCGCCACTCCGTGGAGGAACCCGAGCCACGGCAGATCGGCCCTTCGCGCAAGGTGGAGCGACGCCAGGATCATTCCCAGCCCCGCGGCGATCAGCATTGCGACCAGTGTGCCGGTCATCATGGCGGTTCCTCCCGGCGTCGATCGGCTCCCGTCACGTCCGCTCTTCCTGCATCCACTCCTGCAGTTCGGGCAGGAACGTCAGCAGGTCCTGGCGCTCCTGCTCGGTGAGCAGCAGGTAGCTCTCGCGGTCGGGCATGATCGAGACCAGAAACGGCTCGCCTCCCGGACGGACCAGGCACAGGTCCTCCGGCAATTCCGGGCGAGACCAGTCGTAGAGGCCTTCGACCGCGTATTTGAGGATCTCAGCGGACTCGGCCTGATAGGTGTAGTACATCACCGTCGCGTATCCGCGGGTCATCCTCGCGCCGGGCCACTGGTTCGTCCGTTCCCGCGCGATCATGAACGGTTCGAGCTGAAAGAGCAGGTGGTTGCCGTCCTCGTCCAGCGGCGTCGACGCCTGGGGCAGAACGAGCAGCATTTCGCTGCACTGCTCGAGCGCGTAGTCGAGCAATTCGCGGTAGAGCTGGCCTCGCGGCTCGATCAGCAGCAGGAACGCTTTGCGGTCGATCGCGATGTCTTCGGCCTCGGCGGCCAGCGCCTCGGCGGAAAATGTTTCGTCCATCTCGTCGTCCGGGTCGTACTCGTCGCTGAGCAGTTCCTGTATCTCCGGCATGTGGGCCAGCAGTTCGCCCTTCTCCTCGTCGGTCAGCAGAAGGAAGCTGCTCTTTTCGTGGGCGACCGTCACCAGGAGCGGGTCGCCGTCGTGGCGGACCAGGCACAGATTTTCCGGCAGCCGCGGATGCAGCCAGGCGTAAAGCCGGCGCGAGACCTCGGCCAGGATCACCGCCAGATCGCGGCTGTACTGGTACCGGTAGATGGTGGCGTCGTCGGCCCCTTCGCTTCCGGTGATCTCCGCGGCGGATTCCTCCCGGATCAAAAACGGCTGAAGTTGCGACAGCACCCGCCGCCCGTAGTCGTTCAGCGTCGCGCGGGACGAGTTCTGAACCACGAGCAGGGCTTCGCTGCACTTGCCCACCGCGTAGTCGAGCAGCCCGCTGTAGAGATACCCTTTGGGCTCGGCCCGAACGGTGTACGATTTGCGCTCCATGTCCTTCATGACACCCCCCGTGTCCGTTTGCGGCTACTGTATTATATCAGAGCGCGGACGCGGTTAACAGCGCGTAATTGCGTGCGGCCGGCCAGCACCTCTCCGGGCGTGCCGGCGGTGCTACGAGGCCCTAACCGCTGACAGGAAGAACAGGTCGTCGCGGTCGATTACCTCGATGCATTCAAGCCCAGCGTCGCGGAGCAGCGCGCGAAAGGTCGGGTCGTCCGGCAGGTGGTCGCCGGTCACTTCGCCGCCGACCTGATCGTGGAAGGCGTTGATCTTCGCTCTCGCGGCCAGGTGCATCACGATCAGCCTGCCGCCTTTGCGCAGCGATTGCCCAAGTCGCCGGACCGCTTGGGACTGGTCGCGAAAATGGGGAAAGGCGTGGAAGCAGAGCACTACGTCAAATTCCTCGCGGCCCAGGTCGTCCTGGCAGACGTCGCGGCACAAGAGCGTGGCATCGAGCTGTTTTTGGCTGGCTTGACTAAGCATGGATTTAGAAAAGTCAATAGCGGTGACTTTGCCGGGGCGAATTCGGTCGGCGAGCCAGCCGGTGATCTGTCCGGTGCCGCAGCCGACCTCGAGGAGGTCCTGTCCCGGCTGGAGTCCAAGCAGGTTCTGGAGTTCGTTCAGTCGGCGGATCGTCTCGACCGGATCGCGTCCGTCGCGGTCCCAGGTGATCGACTGGCGGTCGAAAAACGCGATTCGCGGGTCGCGATCGCGGTCCTGCGGGTCTTGTGTCTTCATGAGTGCTGACCTCATTGGCTGGGGGGGTAACGGTGGTGGAACTCGGCTGTCGTACAAGCTGGGAGGATATCCGATCCGAGCCTTCCGGTCAATGTCTCGAATTCCTTGAATGGGGCGTCCGGGATGGGTATTCTTATGAGGGTTATCCGAGGACGGTGCGATGGACGGCCCGGCGTCGAAACGTGGGAGTTCAATGCGAAAAAAGCTTTCGGAGAATCTGACGAGAGTCCGCGAACGGATCGGCGAAGCGGCGGCCAAGGTCGGCCGCGAGCCGCAGCGGGTGACCCTGGTCGCGGTCACCAAGGCCGTTGATCCGGAGACGATCCGTGCCCTGATCGAACTGGGGCAGTTGGACCTGGGCGAGAGTCGCGGACCCCAGTTGATCCAGCGGGCCGCCGTCATCGAGGAGCACCTGTCGCGCCGCGCCATGCTGGAGCAGGACAAGGGGCTGGCGATGCCGCGGTGGCACATGGTGGGCCATCTGCAGCGCAACAAAGTCAAGCCGCTGATCCCGGCGGTCTCGATGATCCACTCGGTCGATACCCTTCGTCTGGCCGAGGAGGTCAACGCCCAGGCGGGCAAGGTGGACCGACGGATGGACGTGCTGGTCCAGGTCAACTGCGCCGGCGAGTCGCAGAAGTACGGCATGCCGGTGGCTGCGGCGGGCCATTTCATCGAGCAGGTCATGCCGCTTTCTCGTCTGCGGGTGCGTGGGCTGATGTGCATGGCCCCGCTGGTGGACGACCCGGAGAAGGCGCGGCCGGTGTTCGAGCGGCTCTACGAGCTGTTCCTCGAGATCAAGATGACCTATCGCCTGGGTCGCGACTTCGAGCACCTCTCGATGGGCATGAGCCAGGACTACCACGTTGCGGTCGAGTGCGGAGCGACGATGGTGCGGGTGGGTTCGGCCCTGTTCGAGGGATTGGAGACGGCGGGCGTGTGATGAACTGGCTGGCCGGCGGGATAGAGGGGTTCGATCCGTTTTTCTTCTTCCGCCGCATACTCGTGATCTTCGCCACGCTCTACTCGGGCCTGATTCTTGCTCGGGCCGGCTGGCGGTGGTTCAAGTACCTGTATTTTCCGGACCGGTCGCGTCAACTGCTCCGGCGGTATCTGTTCATTCAGTTGATGCGGGTGCGGCTGCGGCGGTTCGGCGGCGACCTGCTCCAGATCGCGGGACTGCTGGCGATTATGGGTCTGGTGATCTGGCTGCACCGTTTTGTCCCGGGGGCCTGAGGCCGATCGTGAACCAGGAGCGAATTGACAGAGCCGCGCTGAACCTCGATCAGATGCCGGCGGAGGAACTGCGGGTCCTGGCCGGCCACCTGATGGTCCACATGCCGGCGACGGCGGACCGCGACTCGGTGGCGGCGGCGGTGACCCGGCAGTTGGTGATCCTCGACGGGATCGAGCGGGAGGCCCTGCTAGACGTGGTGGTCTGGGCCCGTCGGCCGGTCTCGCGGTCGGCGGGTAAGCTTGAACTGGTCCGGGAAATCTCGCAACTGCGATTCGTCAGCTACAAGGGGCTGAGCCTGCGCGCCCTGGCGGCCCTGGCCGAGTTGCGGGGCCTGCGGGTGCCGGATGCGGTGACCGACAGGATGCTGCGGCACCTGCTGTACCGGTCCGACGGCTGGAGCGGGTGGTTCGCCCGCAAACGCCGGGCCCTGGTCGGCGGGATGATCGGCAAGCTGCTGGACGAGGACGAGCGCGACGAGGAGTACCAGTTCCTGCCCGAGCGGCCCGTTGAGCCGAGTCTCCGGCGGCACATCGAGCAGCAGGGCGTGATGAGCGGCATTGCCACGCGGCTTCGCAGTGCCGCCGACGACTACCTGAACACCAAGCTCGATGAGATCGAGACGCGGATCGACCGGAAGCTCGACCAGATCGACCAGAGGCTGGCCGAGTGGCGCGACCAGGAGATCGCCAATCGGCTTCGGATCATCAAAATCACCTTGACAGCCTCTATAATTATTGCGCTGATCAGTCTGGTCTACACGTTGATCAGAACCAACCTGTAGGCCGGCTGACCGGGGGACAAAAGGGGTTTTGGGCCAGGGAGGCAACGATGTACGAACGATTGAGCGCAGACGCCCAGAAGGCGATGAAAAGGGCCAAGGGCATTGCCGACGAGATGGGACAGGAGTATATGGGGACCGAGCATATCCTGTTGGCGTTGGCGGTCAGCAAGGCCGGGCAGACTTCGGATATCCTGCAGCGGCACGGGGCCACGCCCAGCGCGTTGCGGGTCAAGATCGAGGCCCTGATCCGGGAGCAGCTTTCGGACTCGGTGGTGACCGGCTCGCTGCCGACCACCCCGCACCTGCAGAAGGTGATGACCCACGCGATCGAGCATGCCCGCCGGGCGAAGCGCAAGACGGTGGAGACCAGCGACCTGCTGACGGCCCTGATCGAGGCCCGCGGTTCGGTGGCCCGGGTGGCTCTCGAAGAGGTGGGCGTGGACCTGGAGCAGTTGAAAGAGGAAATACCGGAATGACCTGTGACCGTAAGGGAGCGGGGTCTTCTTCGTAATTTGGAGCTGATCGCCGCAAACGCATATGGCCAGAAAAGGCAGAAAAAAAGGGAAAATCCGGATCGACTGGCGGCCCAACGTCGAGAACCCGACGCGGGAAAGCTCGTCTGATATCACCAAGAAGCACCGCGAGGACAAGGGCGGCTCGCTGGAGGACCGTCCAACCCACGAGGCCTTCAAGGGCAAGGGCCGGCTCGCCCGCCGCAAGACCGTGGATACTTCCCGGACGGGCGGCCTGGTGGACCTGGAGCGATACGCCGACGAGCCGGCGCCGGCTGACGCCCAGTGGAGCGACGGGGTGGTGGTGGCGATTCACGGCCTCTACGTGAAGGTGGACGACGGCCAACGGATCCGCAACTGCGTGGTCCGGCGGGTGCTCAAGTCGTTAATGGTCGAACAGCGGAACGTGGTGGCGGTCGGCGACAACGTCAGCTTCACCCCGATCGACGATGAAACGGGAGTGATCGAGCGGATCGGCGAACGCTCGACCCTGCTCAAGCGGCGCTACCAGAACCGCGAGCACCTGATCGTGACCAACGTCGAGCAGGCGGTGATCGTCTCGGCGGTCGCGGAGCCCGATCTGCGCATCCACCTGGTCGATCGGTACGTCGTGGCTGCGGCCTCCGGCGACCTGAGACCGGTGATCGTGTTCAACAAGATCGACCTGCTCTCCGAGGAGGAGTTGGCGGACCTGGACGAGTACGAGAGCGTCTATCGCAGCCTGGGCTACCCCGTTGTCCGGACCAGCGCCGCCCAGAACGTCGGCATCGAGGCCCTCCGCGAGGCCATGAAGGACAGGAAATCGGTGCTGGCCGGGGTCAGCGGGGTCGGCAAGAGTTCGCTGATCAATGCGGTCCAGCCGGGCCTGAACCTGACCGTCAAACCGGTCAACCGGGCCACCAAGCGCGGCCAGCACACCACGACCGTGGCCCAACTCCTGCGCCTCGATTTCGGCGGCTACGTCGTCGATACGCCCGGCATCCGGCAGTTCGCGTTCTGGAACTTCGACCGGATGAACCTCGAGGCGTACTTCGAGGAATTTGTTCCCTATGTCCCCCAGTGCCGGTTTCCCAACTGCAGCCACATCGAGGAACCCGACTGCGCGGTCAAGCAGGCGGTCGAGGAAGGCAAGATCGCCTGGTGGCGCTACGAGAGCTACTTGAAGATCTTCGAGGACCACGAAGAGTTCATGTCGCCGTGGGAGCGATGATGGCCGCCGGTTGCTTTCCCGTCGCCGATCTGTTTCACACCATTCAGGGCGAAGGTTCGCTGGCGGGCGTTCCTTCGGTCTTCGTGCGTCTGGCCGGTTGTCCGGTGGGTTGTCCGTGGTGCGACACGAAACAGGCGTGGTCGGCTGAGGGTTTTCCAAGGTTGACCGTCGAGCGGATCACCGAGCGGGTCGCCTCATACAAGTGCCGGCACGTGGTGGTTACCGGCGGTGAGCCGCTGGTGCATCCGCGGATCGGATCGCTGATCGATCGGTTCCACGACGGCGGCCTTCACGTCACGATTGAAACCGCCGGCATCGTATACCGACGGTTGCGCTGCCAACTGCTGAGCCTCAGTCCCAAGTTGGACGGCGAGGCGCCGACGTTCGGCAACTGGTTCAAACCGGCGGTGATCCGGCGCCTGATCGCCGCCGCCGCGGACTACCAGCTCAAGTTCGTTGTGCGCAGCCGGCGTGACGTGCAGCAGGTGCTCGATGCGATCGAACGGATGGAGTTCATCGACCGCGACCGGGTCATGCTCATGCCGCGGGCCGCGACGAAGGCGGCGTATCTGCGGCTGGCGCCGGCCGTCGCCGGATGGGCTCTCGCCCACGGTCTGCGGTTCTGTCCGCGAATCCATTTGACGCTGGGCGTCAGGTAGACTACGGGAATGGCCATGATCGAACCGTTGCGAAGACTCCTGGACGAACTGGAGACCACCCTCGACGCCGGTCAGCAGCAGCGGGTGCACGACCTGCACGCGGCGTCGCTGTGCTACGAGCCGGTTCCGCGGCTGCCCATCGTCATGCAGTATCCGCTGCCCGACGCCGCCGTCTGTCAGCCGTTTCCGCACCGCGAGGCATGGCGCGACCCGCAGAAGATGCTGTTCAACGAACTGACGGCTGGGTTCGACGCCCGAATCTGCTGTCAGCATCTGGTGGGCGACGACCTGCCGTTTACCGTGCGGGCCAATCTCGGCACGGTGATCGTCGCCTCGATGTTCGGCGGGCGGGTGGAGATGCTCGAGGACAATCCGCCGTGGGTCCGGCCGTTCGAGTCGCGGGAGGCCTTTGGCGCGGTGCTCCGGATCGATCCGACAGACCTGTCAGCCGGCCTGTGCCCGAGGCTGATGGACTTCTACCGGAGCTTTCACGACCTGCTCGCCGGTTACCCGAATGTCCGCCGGTGCGTCCGCGTGGTGATGCCCGACCTGCAGGGCCCGTTCGACAACGCCGAGCTGCTGCGCGGAAGCGAGATCTACGTCGATCTCTACGAAGAGCCGGAGTTCGTGGAGGCGGTGCTCGCGCGAATGGGAGAGGCCCAGGTCGCGGTGGCGACGGCCGTGCAGCCGCTGCTGAGCGACGGGCCCGACGGTTTCTGTCATCAGCACACGGTGGCGCTGCCGGGCGCCATCCTCATCCGCAACGACTCGCCGACCAACCTCTCGGCCGAGATGTACAGCCGGCATATCGCGCCGCACGACCGGGCCGTCCTCGACCGCCTCGGCGGCGGCGTCCACTTCTGCGGCAAGGGCGACCATCTGGTCCCGCGGCTGCTCGAAATCCCCTCGTTGACCGCCCTCGATCTGGGCCAGCCGCAGATGAACGACTTGGAGACCATCTATCGCCAGGCTGCGGCTCGCCGCGTTCCACTGATCCGCTACCGCACCAATGAAGAGCAGATTCGCACCGGCCGGGTCTGCCGCCGTTTTCCCACCGGAGTGACCTTGATGCACCAGGCCGGCTCGCTGGATGAGGCGCGACGGTTGATGGATGAGTATCGCGCCCGCACGGAGTAGCTGCGCCGCCCTCGGCGAGATCTTTGCTACGACCGATCAGATCACCAGCATCGCATCGCCGTAGCTGTAGAACCGGTAGCCCTCACGGACCGCGTGTTGGTACGCTTTTCGGGCCGTTTCCGTGCCCGCAAAGGCGTAGACCAGGGCCAGCAGCGTCGTCCGCGGCAGGTGGAAGTTGGTGATCAGCACGTCGACCATCTTGAAGCGGTAGGGGGGATGGATGAGGATGTCCGTCCACGTCTCGCCCGGTTGCAGCGCGCCGTCCGCGGATGCCGACTCCAGCACCCGCACGGCCGTCGTGCCGACCGCGACCGCCCGTCCGCCCGCCTGGCGGGCCGCGTTGATCCGCTCGGCCGCTTCGGACGAGACGCTGTACCATTCACGATGCATCGGGTGCTCGGCCAGGTCTTCGACGGCGACCGGCTCGAACGTTCCGCGGCCGACGTGCAGCGTCACCGTCGCCGTCGCCACGTCGCGCGACCGCAACTCGGCCAGCAGCCGGTCGGTGAAATGCAGGCCGGCCGTCGGAGCGGCGATCGCGCCCGGCGCGTTGGCGTAGACCGTCTGATAGCGCCGGCGATCATCCGGCTGCTCGTGTTCCCGCCGGATGTACGGCGGCAGAGGAACCTGACCGTGCTTCTGGAGAAACGCCAGCGTGTCCACTTCGGTCTTGACCGCCACCAGGCCCGTCTTGTCGGTCAGGCGTTCCATGAATTCAAGTTCGACGTCCGATCCCGCGAGCCGCAGACGCGATCCGGGCCGAAGCCGGTTGATCCCCCGGATCATCAACTCCCAACGTCCCGGCGCGTGCTCGCGGACGAACAACCCCTCGGTTTCCGCCCCGCTCGGGCGGATCAAAACCAGGCGGGCTGGGATCACCTGGGTATCGTTGAGGACCAGCACGTCGCCCGCCCGAAGGTACTCGACGAGATCGAAGAATCGCCGGTCCGCCAATTGGCCGTTTGTTCGATCGACCACCAGCATGCGGCTGTGATCGCGCGGCTGGGCCGGCGACTGGGCGATCAGTTCCGGCGGCAGCTCGTAGTCCAGTTCGCTGAGTCTCATTGGCCGCCGTTGAGGAATCGCAGCAGGAACACCAATCCGACGACCGCGGCCAAAACCAGCCGATACACCGCGAACGGCCGAAGAGTCCAGTGCTGCAGCAGCCGGATGAACCACTTGACCGCCAGCATCGCCGAGACGAACGAAACCGCCGATCCGATGAGAAACACCCAGAGCAGATCGCCCGACAGGTACTCCCAGCTTTTGATCAGCTTGAAACCCGACGCGGCGGTCATCACGGGAACCGCGGCGAGAAACGAGTACTCAGCCGCCGTTTTGCGGTTGGCCCGGACGATCATGCCGCCGATGATCGTGGCGGCCGACCGCGAGACGCCCGGCCACATCGCCAGGCACTGGAAGAACCCGATGGCCAGGGCCTGCGGCCAGGTCAGGTCGTCCAGCGTCTCAGCCTTCGGGCGAAACCGGTACCGCTCGATCAGGAGGATCGCCACCGCTCCGGCGGCCAGACCGATCGCCACCGTGCCCGCGTTGAACAGGTGCTCCTCGATCAGATGGTCCAGCGGCGCGCCGATGATCACCGCTGGGATGGTGGTGACGATCAGCAGCTTGATCCCCCGCCAGCCGTTAAAGCCCGTCGCGTCCCGCTTGAACGTCAACAGGCTCCGGAACCGTTTGCGATAGAGCACCACCACAGCCAGGATGGCGGCCAGTTGGATGACAATCTCGAAGCACACCGCCGCCTGCGGACCCACGCCGCCCACGGTGTCCTTGAAACGAAGGAGCAGGTCGTCCACGAGAATCATGTGCCCGGTCGACGAGACGGGCACGAACTCGGTTAGGCCCTCCACAATGGCGATGACCACGGCTTTGAGAATCAACCAACCATCCATGCACGGATCTCCATCAGCGTCGGCGAAGTCGGGGAAAGCCCCTGCCTCAAAGCACCTGATTGTCATGATAGGCCCGTCGCAGTCAAATGAAAAGCCGCCCACCGGTCACGCCTACGCCGCTCGGAACGTCCACGGACCAGGCCAGGTACGCAGACACTTCTGTCCGCGTGTTCCGCGTACTCCGTGCCACTCTTCGGGCTTTTCACTTTGGTGTCAATATAAGTCATTGATATATAATACGTTATGTCTTTTGTGGACGACCGGCCCGCTGGCGTTGCAAACCGCCGAACGGTTGATATAATATTTGGTTTACTCTAAGTCGGTTGCGGAGCGAGAGTAGAGACGGTATTGACGGTACGATCCATGAGAGGAGACGATAGTCGATGAATCCGACCGCCGGAAAAGTGGAAGAGGTAATCTCGGGCAGCTACGACGGCTTCGATCAGGCATTCAAGGCGGTGCAGAAGCTCGGTTCGAGTTCGGCCTCCGATCGGGAGCAGTTGGGCAACTATGTGGACGCGCACGCGGAGTCGCCGTCGGCCGATCAGGCCCTGAAGCTGGCGATGGGTGCTTTGGTTCTGGGACGCTTTGAGCAGGCGGTCGGCATCCTGCGGAACGCGCCGGAAGGGCAGGACAAGCGCTGGATGCTGGGTCTGGCCTTCAAGGGTCAGAGGGACTGGGAGCGCGCATTGGCCGATTTCGATCGCGCGTTGACCCGCGGCTTCGACGCGGTACGGGTGCTGGCGGAGACGGCTGAGACCCAGCGGCTCGCCGGCGACCTGGCCGCAGCCAAGGATGCCCTCAAGAAGCTCCAGAAGGCGCGGGCCGACACGCCGGAGTATTTCTACCAGTCCGCAGCGATCGCTGAGGCCGAGGGCGACATCGACCGGGCCTTTGAGTTGCTCGAACAGGCGGTGGAGAAAGGCCCGGACTACGTTCCGGCGATCTTCCGGCTGGCCTATCTTGAGGATCTCAAAGGCAATGAGGACAACGCCATTGAGCTGTATACCCAGGCCATCCAGCACGAGCCGGCCCACGTCAACGCCCTGATCAACCTCTCGGTGATCTACGAAGATCGCGAGCAGTTCGACCGGTCGCTGGCCCTGCTCAAGCGGGTTTTAGAGGTCTATCCCAATCACCCGCGGGCGCGGCTCTTCGCTAAAGATGTCAGAAGCTCGATGACGATGTTCTATGACGAGGAGTTCGAGAAGCGCAAAGACAAGTTCCAGCAGGTCCTGGATATGCCGATCAGCGACTTTGAGCTGTCGGTCCGGAGCCGCAACTGCCTCAAGAAGATGGGCATCCGCACGCTGGGCGACCTGACACGGATCACGGAGTCGGAACTCCTCTCGTACAAGAATTTTGGCGAGACGTCGCTGAACGAGATCAAGGCGATCCTGGCCTCGAAGGGATTGCGGCTGGGCCAGGCCCTCGAGGATCAGGCCTCGAGGCGGGCCGCGGCGGTTTTGCCCGGCGCTCTGGCCGAGGACGAAGAGGAGCGGCAGCCGACCGCCGACCAGGCGCTGCTGAGCAAGTCGATCGACGATCTGAACCTGTCGGTGCGAAGCCGCAAGTGCCTGCAGAAACTCAGCGTCGAGACGGTCGGCGACCTGATGGATTACACCGAGCCTCAGCTCATGGCGGTCAAGAACTTCGGCATGATCTCGCTGAAGGAAGTGAAGGAAAAGCTGTCCGAGCTGGGCCTGGAACTGCGGAAGTCGGAAGGCTAGGAAGCCGTCCGTCGCGGCGAGATAGGCGGCCGAAACGCCAGAAAGGGATGTCTGGTTTGTCCGAGTCTCTCAAAGCGGGCCCGTGCGGGCTCAAAGGCGGCTGGTGGTTCAGGTGCGTGTTGTTCGCGGCCGCGCTGACGATCGGTCTGTCCGGTTGCCGGCAGGAGCCGCCGCCGATCAAGGAACGCCGTTCCGGCAAAGAGCCGGTGATGCGGGTGAAGGTCGCCGGACCAGCCCAAGCCGTCTCTTTCGGCATCAATGGGGCATTCACCGTCTTCGACTCCAAACGGCATCCGCTGGCCCAGGGGCCGTATCTTCCGGAAGGCCAGGTGCGCCCGCAGGGCCAGAGCATCCAACTGGGCGGCGCGACGGTCGCCGTCTCCGATTTCATCGACATTGTGCCCAACCGCAACGGCGATCTGCGAATCAACCAGGCGCGCTATCCCGGCAGCCTGCGGCTGCACCGCCTGGGTGACGGGCAGCTGATGGCGGTCAACCACGTGCTGGTCGAAGAGTATCTCAAGGGGGTCATTCCTGGCGAGCTTCCTCCGCGATTCCAGGCGGAGACCTGCAAAGCCCAGGCCATCGCGGCCCGCACCTACGCCCTCTACGAGAAGGCCACGCGCTCGGGGCCCTCGCGGCAGTACGACGTCACCGACGGCGAGAGCTCGCAGGTCTACAAGGGCCTGGAGGGCCGGACCGATCGCGGCAACAACGCGGTGGACCAGACCCGCGGCATCGTCCTGACCGGATCGACCCGCAACGGCTGGAGGATATTTCCCGCGTTCTTCAGCAGCACGTGCGGCGGATGGACGCAGGGGGCCCAGCATCTGGCGGCCATCGATCCGGAGTTTCGGCCGCTGCAGGGCGAGGTGGAGTGCAAGGGCTGCACGATCTCCAAGTACCGCCGATGGGACGAGATGCGCATGCCGCTGGCCGACTTGACCCAGCGGGTCAACGAGAAACTGGGCAAGTCATTTCAGCGGATCGTGAACGTCCAGGTGGCCAGACGTTCTCGCTACGGCCGGGCCATCCAGGTCAAGGTGACCGACGTCAGCGGAGCCGCCGTGCTGGTCCCGGGCGAAAAGTTCCGCCTGATCGCCGGACCTCGCGTCATGCGGTCCACCTGCTGCAGCCTGCGGGTCGAGGGGGATGAACTGGTCATGTACGACGGCCAGGGCTTCGGCCACGGAGTCGGGATGTGCCAGTGGGGGGCTGAGGGCATGGCCCGCCAGGGCCATACCGCCGTCGAAATTCTCCTGCACTACTACCCGTCGGCCAACCTCGTCAGGGCCTACTGACCGGCTCATCGGCCAGCCCTTCGGGTGGGTCCACTGTCCATTGCCTCTGTCCGGCAGTCATGGTACATTTTGGCGGCCGGACTGTCATGCGATGGCGGACGCGAAGGAGCAGGCGTTTTGAATGCACATCATTCACAGGGCGTGCGGGAGATCAAGCGGGTCACGTGGATCGGCTTGGTCATCAACATCGCCCTGGCGGCGCTGAAGCTGACGGCGGGCATTCTGGGCCGAAGCCAGGTGGTCGTGGCCGACGCAGTACACAGCCTCTCCGACTGCAGCACCGATATTGTGATTCTGGTGGGCGTTCGGTTCTGGTCGCAGCCGCCGGACGAGAAGCACCCGCACGGGCATCGTCGGATCGAGACGCTGATCACCATGGCCATTGGCGTGGTTCTGGGAGCGGTGGCGGTGGGTCTGGCCTACCACGCGATCGTGACGCTGCAGGAACGCGACGAGCACGTGCCGGGCTGGATCGCGTTTGTGGCGGCCATCATCTCGATCGTGGTCAAGGAGAGTCTGTACCGCTGGACGGTGGCGATCGGACGGCGCATCCGTTCATCGGCGGTGGTGGCCAACGCGTGGCACCACCGTTCCGACGCCTTCTCTTCATTTCCCGCCGCCTTGGCGGTGGCGGCGGCTGCGCTCTACCCTCCGTGGTGGTTTGTCGACCACATTGGGGCGGTGGTGGTTTCGCTGTTCATCCTGCAGGCGGCGTGGAGGATCGTCCACCCGACGCTGGGCGAACTGGCCGACGTGGGCGCTTCGCCGGACGACCGCCGACGGATCGAGGAACTGGCGATGGCGACGGAAGGGGTGCGACTGGTCCACGCCCTGCGGACGCGGTTCGTCGGGCCAGGGCTGCACGTGGACCTGCATATCAAGGTCGATCCGCAGATGACGGTCTGGGAAGGCCACGAGATCTCCGAACAGGTCAAACGGCGGCTCCTGGATGACGGGCCGGACGTGTTGGATGTCGTGGTGCACCTGGAGCCGTACCGCGGCCCGGAGTGATCAGCCGGCCAGCAGTTCGATCTCGTCGAGACTCGCTACCGTCACATCTGGCTTGAACAGCGGGTCCTGAGCGCGGTGGTGGACGTAAATCGCCTCGGGCCGCTCGACCTTCACCGTGTGCCAGCCGAGACGGTTCGGCCCGGCGAAGTCCTTCTTCTCGTTGTCCGCGACGTACACGCAGCGGTCGTGTGGGCATCCGAGATGGCCGGCCAGCCGCTGGAATCCCGCCGAAGACGGCTTGAAGCACTTCTCGCCCGCCTCGGCGGTGTAGAACACCAGATCGACCCGGTGTTCCAGTCCGAGCAGGCGGACCTTGGTCTTCTGGCCCGCCAACGGACCGTCGGTGAGGATCGCCAGATGTAGGCCTGCTCGGCGGGTTCGCTCCAGCATCCGCTCGGCGTCGGCCAGCAGAGCCAGCGGCCGGTCGGCTGTACGGTAGACCTCGATGAGCTTCTGGATTTCCCCCGGATCGGCCGACCCGGCCCGGCTGTCCAGGATACGCTGAAACTTCTCGCGGCATCCAGCCTTGTGCAGTTCCAGCAGCTCCCGCTCCAGGTCCTGGGTTTGGCCGCCGAAACGCTGGGCCAGATGCTCCGCGACCGCCCGAAACCCGCCCGCCATGAAATCCCGCTCCAGGCACAGCGTGTCGTCCAGGTCGAACACCGCCAACTTGATCGGTCGCAGAACAAGGGGCATGAAACGTCCTTTGCCGGTTTACCTGCCGAAGCCAAACTGGTATCGTATAATTCCGGTGATGTCGAGGCAAGTGCAGATGGTCGATTTGGCTCGTCGTACGATGGATGTGGCAGGGGCGGTGGCCGGTCTGATTCTGTTCGGACCGGTGATGGCCGCGATCACGCTGCTGGTCCGCCTCGACTCGCCCGGGCCGGTGTTCTTCCGGCAGAACCGCGTGGGCCGACACGGCAGGGTCTTTCGGCTGATCAAGTTCCGCACCATGCGGACTGACTGCGATCCGTACGGCTTTTCGCCCAACGCCGCCGACGATCCGCGGGTCACCCGAACCGGCCGGTTCCTCCGCAAGACCAGCCTCGACGAGCTGCCGCAGCTCTTCAACGTGCTCCAGGGCGAGATGACGCTGGTGGGCCCTCGGCCGCTGCTGCCGTGGCAGTACGAACTCTGGACGCCGCGTCAGCGACGCCGTTGCGACGTCAAGCCGGGCCTGACCGGTTGGGCTCAGATCCGCGGCCGCGGCGCGGTGACGCACGAGGATAAGATCGAACTGGACCTGTGGTACATCGAGCGCCGCTCGCTGTGGCTCGACCTGCGGATCATCGCCGAAACCGTGGTCAAGGTGTTCCGGCGGCAGGACGTGTTCGAGGTGCAGTACTCGCGGGCTTCGTCGCCGCCGAAGGCTCATCCGTCGGATTCGACGGCAGGAACGACTTGAGGACCTCCCAGAGGTTGTTCTTGAACTGCACCGGAGCGGGATTGGCCAACATGTCGGGAGCCTCACGCGGCGGGACGTTGCCGGATGCGATCACGCCGACCGTCATTTCGCCGTCGGTATAGTACCAGTCGCCGCCCCCGTTTCGCCCATCCAGCGTCGGACCGACGCCGGTCACCTGGAAGACCTGCACAAGCTGGTCGGCGTCCCGCAGATCGGCGATAATCCGGTCGCGCTCCGCGTCGATGTCCGGTGCGATGTGGTGGGTGATCTGGCCGGTGTGATGGCTGAAGCCCACGCTCCGGTCGTACGTGGTCGCGCCGAGCCACACCGGCCGGCCGTCGAGGCTCAGCTCCTTGGATTTCCAGAACCGCACGTGGTGGCGATGGCGCGGGCTCTTACCGGCTGGCTGTTCGAACGCCATATCCTCCTTGCGGCCGAAGAGGAACAGCTTGCTGACCGGAGCCTCCGGATACGGCCGGTCGGCCAGCACCGCCGCGGCGATCTTCAGACCCGACTTGAACGTCTCCGGATCGGCGGGAAACCACCCGGCCGCGATCATGGCCCGGATCAACTCCTCCCGCTCGCCGGCAAGAGCGACGTTCAGTGGATCGCCCGGCGAACCGGTCCCGGTGAGCGTCGTCTTGGGCGCAGCCTGCATCGGTGGATAGTGCTCGTAGTGCCGCCACAGCGCAGGGGCAACCACGTAGGCGATCAGCAGATACACCCCCACCAAAAGCACAACGACACCCAGCGCTCTTCGCAGCCGCTTGCGTCGCTTCTCTGTTGCGTTCATAGACCCCGCTGTACCGGGGCAGGCCGGCTATCGGGCGAAGCGTCCTGCTCCAGCCGGTCCGCGCCCGCCCACTCTGGGATCGTTTTCCCGCGGTTTGGCCTCATTGACGGTTAACGCCCGGCCGTCATATTCCTTCCCGCCGAGCTCCTCGATCGCCTGGCGGGCCTGGTCGTCGCTGGCCATCTCGACAAATCCGAACCCGCGCGACCGCCCGGTCGCCCGGTCCATCACGATCGACGCCCGCTGCACCTCGCCGAACGGCTCGAACAGCCCGCGCAGATCGTCTTCACTGGTGGCAAACGGCAGATTCCCCACAAAAATGTTCATGAACCCGGCTCCTCTCGAAAACAAACGTTGCCCGTCGGCCCAAGCCCTCAGCTTGCGAGACGTTGCCCCGCTCAAAGCCGATACCTGCCCGACTTTGGCCGGGATTATACCCCCACCCGTCGCTCGCGTCAAACAGAAAGTAAGACCGGCTTGCCGGCCCGTGCCCGCACGCTCAACCGTCTGTCGCGGCGAGCCGGCCGGTATTGGGCCTTCTCTCACAACGTGGGAGTTGGGCCGAAAGTAGGCGTCGGCTCCAGTGTAGGCGTTGCGGTGGGTCCGATCGCGTTCGGGTCGAGGGTGTTGGGGTCGACCTGTCCGCCGCATCCGATGAATACAAGAACACTTACCACGCAGACCAACAAGGCAAGAAGACCAACCCATCGTACGTTCATGGCCCTGCTCCTGAATGAAAGATCGTTGGTACGATTGTCATTCTACGAAATGGCAAGTGGAGCGACAAGCCTTTCGGCCATTCCCTACACGATGCCGACGGAGTCGCCGGCCAACCGGCCGGTGGCCAGCGCGACGTGGATATTGTATCCGCCGCACGGTCCGGCGGCGTCGATGACCTCGCCGGCCAGGAACAGACCGGGAACCGCGCGGCTCTGCATGGTGCGCGGGTCGATCTCCTTGAGCGATACGCCGCCCTCGGTGACCATGGCGGTCTCCCACGAGCCGGTGTCGGCCACCGCGACCATATTGGCTTTGACCAGTTCGACCAACCGGTGACGCTGCGGACGGGTCAGTTGGAGCGTCCTGGCCGCAAGGTCGGCGCCGGCCAGTTCCAGCAGCCGGCGGACCAGGCGTTGCGGCAGATCGGCCAGGACCGCCAGATCAGGCGGCTGATCGCGCAACGCCGTCTCGATCCGCTCTCGCTCCAGCCCCGGCAGCAGGTCGATCCGCAGATGGGCCTTGTGGCCGTCGCGGAGCTCGCGGGCCAGAACCAGACTCGCGTCGAGCACCGCCGGACCGGAAAGCCCGGTATGGGTAGTCAGCATCGCGCCGGCGAATCGCCCGCGGACCTTACCGTCGGCCAACACCTGACACTCGACCCGCGGCACGCTGACCCCGGCCAATCCAGCGAACACGCCCTCAGCCAACCGCACCGGCCCGAGTGCGGGCATCGGCGCAACGACGCTGTGCCCCAGCCGCCGAGCCAGTTCGAACCCGTCACCGCTCGAGCCGGTTCGCGGATATGACCGTCCGCCAGCCGCGATCACCACCGTTGCCGCCTCAAGGTCGCCCTCAGCCGTTGATACGTAGAATCCGCCGGACGACTCAAATCGAACATTCTGCACCGGCCGGCTCAAGATCAGCCTTGCCCCGACCTCCCGGACATGACGAACCATTGCTTCGGTGAACGCCGCCGATCCGCCGCGGACCAGCCGCCGGCCCTGGTCACATTCAAGCCGAAGGCCCAACTCCGCGCAGAACGCCTCAAGCAACTCCGATCCGAACGCCGCCAGGGCGCTTCGCAGAAACGGCCCGCTTGGCCCCATCTCGCGTATGAATCGATCAAGCGGCACATCCGGGCTGATATTACCGTTGCCGCCGCCCGAGAGCCGCAGCTTCCGGCCTACCTGATCGTTCTTTTCGAGCAGGGCCGTCCGCAGACCGCGAGCGGCAGCGGTGGCGGCGGCCATCAGTCCCGCCGGGCCCGCTCCAATTACCATGCAGTCATATCCAGTTTCCAGCTTCATAACGACCGCAATTCTATCGCGAAACCGCCGACGGTGCGCTTGCTTTCGGCTGCTTCTCACGATTGCCTGCGCCAAGCTGATTGTACAGGCATGCCGGTGGATATCTCGGCGACTTCGGCGAAAAAGGACCGTGGCAACTGTCCGATCAGTCGACCGGCGGGCGTCGCTCCCACAGCCGGGGATTCGCAAAGAGGCCGGGCCGCTGGCGACCGTAGATCGGCGGCGGGTCATCCTGCAGCCGATCCCAAAGCGCCAGCCAGTCCTCACGCCCCAGGGCCCGTCCCGCCAGGAGCAAGGCGGCCGGCGGCGGAGGCGTGTCAACAATTCCTTCGGGTCTTGGATAGGGCCACACCTGCGATCCGCTCAGGTACGGCAACAGGTAATCGAGCACGCGAACCAGCCCGCGGCCGTCGTCGGTCTCAAAGCGGAAGAGATCTTCACCCGGTCCGCTCAGCAGCAGGCAGTTGGCGGCCAGGCCGTTGAGGCCGAGGATCGCATAGGAGAATGGCCGGGTCCGCGCCAGCTCCCGCGGCATTCGCCCGTCGGGTTCGACCTGCTGTGGAATGATGATCTCGCGGTAAAGTTGGCGACACTCCGGCAACCGGTCGGTCTGGCCCGAGAATCGCGAAAACGCCGCGGCCTGGGCCAGCCACAGAATCGAATGATTGTTCGGCTGATCCTTCTCGCTGCGGCCGTGATCGCTGGTCAGCAGCCACCGGTTGTACCGCCCGAACCACTCCCGCAGGCCGCTCACAAGCCCGGCGCTGAGTCTGTCTTTCAACTGCTCGACCGCCAGCGTCAGCTCGATCAGGCCCGATGTGTCGATGATTCCAATGCCTCGCCCGCGACAGACGCCGTGGATCGCCTGTCCGTACTCAAGGTGCGGAGCCATCGCCGTCCGCTCGTCGAGGAACCACGTTGCCAGCAGCCGTTCGACCTTCTCCAGCCAGCGCCGCTCCGCGGTCAACTCATACGCTACGGCCAGCCCGCCGACCGCAGCGGCAAGGTCGTGCATGGCGTTAAGGTGGGCGAGAAATGCATCTGGATTGACGAATCCGTCGCGGCGGATGTGCGGGCCGTCGGGATCGTCCGGATTGGGCCACCAGTAGGGGCCCTCGGAGTAATAGTCGTGCTCCGTTCCGCCGCTTCGCGGACAACGGAGAAACGTCACGCTGTATTCCGGGCCGGCCAGATACCGCTTGGCCTCGGCCAGTAGGCGTCCGCGTTCCGCTTCCGTCGGGTCGGTCATCGTTCCGGCGCTACTTGAATTTCGGCAGCATCTCGCCGTGGGCCTCGATCAGGTCGTCGCAGAGCCGCCGGATTTGATCGAGCGGCAACTCATCCGCGGTGTGCGGGTCCAGGTACGCCGCCTGGTAGACCGCATCCCGCTTCTTTGTCAGCGCCGCCTCGATCGTCATCAACTGCACGTTGACGTTGGTCCGGTTTAGCGCCGCGCACTGCTCGGGCAACTCACCCACGTAACAGCCCTGGACGCCGTTGCGATCGATCAAACATGGTACCTCGACGCACGCCTTGGCCGGCAGGTTCGTGATCAATCCCGTGTTCAGGATGTTCCCGTGGATGCGGAACGGCCGATCCGTTTCCATCGCCTCCATGATCCCGGAGGCGTATTCGCAGGTCTTGGTGTGGGTGATCTGGCGGTTGTTGACCAGTTCATCCCGCTGCTTCTTCCAACCTTCGATCTGGTTTACGCACCGCCGCGGGTACTCGTCCAGCGGGATGTTGTACTCCTCGATCAGCTCCGGATACCCGCTCTTGATCCAGTACGGGCTGTACTCGGCGTTGTGCTCCGACGACTCGGTCACGTAGCAACCGAACCGGCGCATGATCTCCAGGCGGATCATATCATGGTGCTTCTCGCCTTTCTTGCGGGCCTGGTCGAGAATCTTGAACGCCCGTTTCTTGATCTCGGGATACAGGTCCTTGTTGCCGTCGCGGATCTCCAGCAACCACGCCATGTGGTTGATCCCGGCGATCCGCCACTTGAGCGTCTTGACCTGGTCATTCATTCCGACAATGTTCAGCAGGTGTCTCGCGCAGCCCTGCACCGAATGGCATAGCCCGACCGCCCGAACCGCCGTCGCCTGCTGCATCGCGCCGGTGATCATCGCCATCGGGTTCACGTAGGTCAGGAACCACGCATACGGGCAGACCTGCTCCATCTCGCGGGCGAAATCGAGGACCACCGGGATGGTCCGCAAGGCCCGGAAAATCCCGCCGATGCCCAGCGTGTCGCCGATCGTCTGCCGCAGCCCGTACCGCTTGGGCACCTCAAAGTCGATCACCGTGCCTGGATCGTAGCCGCCGACCTGGATCGCGTTGACCACGTAGTCGGCCCCCTTCAGAGCCGCTTTGCGGCTCTTGACCCCGCAATGCGCGGTAATCCTCGCCCGGCCCTCGTTGATGTTCTCGTTGAGCCGGTCGAGCATGAGCTTCGACTCTTTGAGCCGCTTGGGGTCGATGTCGTACAGGGCGATCTGAGACTCCCGCAGGGCCTCCGTAAGCATGCAGTCGCCCAGCACGCTCTTGGCGAATACCGTGCTGCCGGCGCCCATGAATGCGATCTTGGCCATTCCTCATTCTCCTCAACGTAAAAATGGCGTCCAGCCTGGATGCACAAAAAGCGGAATTCTAGCAGCACGGCGAGCCCATTGCCAGAGGCATTTGCCAGAGCCGAGTGAGGAACCGCCGGCGGCCAATTCCGCCGGCAGAGCGACCGCAGAACGCCGCCGCTCTCAGTAGTCCCGTTCCTTCAGCGGCTGGTAGTCCACCTTGTTCGACCCGATGTAGACCTGACGCGGCCGCGAGATCCGGGCCCCGGGCTCGGCGTGTTGCTCGCGCCAGTGGGCGATCCAGCCCGGCAGACGCCCGATCGCGAACATCACCGTGAACATGTTGACCGGGATATTCAACGCCCGCAGGATGATCCCGCTGTAGAAATCCACGTTCGGGTACAGCTTGCGCTCGACGAAGTACGAATCCTCCAGGGCCAGTTCCTCCAGGCCGCGGGCGATGTTCAGCAGCGGATCGTTGACGTTCAGCTTGGCCAGCACCTTGTCCGTGGCCTCCTTGATGATCCGCGCCCGAGGATCGTAGTTCTTGTACACCCGGTGCCCGAACCCCATCAGGCGGAACCCGCTGTTCTTGTCCTTGGCCAGCTTGATGCACTCGGCCGGGCTCATCCCGCCGCGGTGGATCTCCTCGAGCATCTCGATCACCGCCATGTTGGCCCCTCCGTGCAGCCGTCCCCACAGGGCGCAGACGCCCGCCGCGCACGAGGCGAACACGTTGGCCTGGCTCGATCCGACCATTCGCACCGTCGACGTGCTGCAGTTCTGCTCGTGGTCCGCGTGCAGGATCAGCAGCAGGTTCAGCGCGTCCTCGATCTCCGGCTCGATGAGGTGTTGGTCGTACGGCATCGAGAACATCATGTGCATCATGTTCGCGCAGTACCGCAGCCGCGGGTCCGGGTAGATGTACGGCAGGCCCATCGACCGGCGGTACGAAAATGCCGCGATCGTGCGAATCTTGCTGATAAGCCGCGCCGCAATCTCCTCGAACGCCTCCACGTCGCCCGGCACCAGAAACTGGTAGTGGAAGCACGAGAGGGCGTTGAGCATCGCCGAGAGCATCGCCATCGGCGGCGCGTCCACCGGAAACCCCTCGAAGTGGTGCTTCATTGCCTCGTTCAGGTGGGCGTTGGCGGTTAGACGCTCGCTGAACCGCCGCAACTCGCTGCGGCTGGGCAGCCGGCCGAAAATCAGCAACCACGCCACCTCGACGAAGTTCGGCTTCTCCACGAATTGCTCGATCGGAATGCCGCGGTACCGCAAAACGCCTTTCTCCCCGTCGATGAAGGTGATTGTGCTCTGGCACGATCCGGTGTTGCCGTATCCGGGATCCAGGGTGATCACCCCCATCTGGTTGCGAAGCTGGGAGATGTCGATCGCCACTTCCCCTTCGGTCCCGCGAACCACGGGAAGCTCAATCCGCTTATCCCCGATAGTCAGAACGGCCATTTCCGCCATGGTGACTCCTTTCTTCGCATCCGTGAACAACCAGCCTACCGCCAGCCCGATTACTATACCATGAGCACCCCTGTGCGGCAACCCTGGCGGGCCGTGCCAAACGCCTTGGCCGCAAGACCCTGCAAAAAAGCGCCGAGGGCCCTTGACATCGCCAGGGTTCTCGTGGTACGATAAATCTATCTGAACCGGTTCAGATAATCATGGACGAGGGCTTCGTCGAATGGCGCCCCGTATCATCGACATCGCGAACAAAGCTGGCGTGGCCAAAGCGACCGTTTCGGCGGTGCTGAACGACAAGGCCGACCGGATCGGCATTTCCCAGAGCACCCGCCTCCGCGTCCTCCAGATCGCCCGGCAGCTCGGCTATCAGCCGAACGCCGCGGCCAAGGCCCTGGCTACCCGCCGTACCGGCCACATCGGCTTCATATTATCGGACACCGTGGAGGACGGTTGGGCCAACGTCTACTATGCCCATTGCCTGCTGGGCGTGGAGCGCGAGTGCCGCCGCCGCGGGTACGGGCTCACCATCAGCACGTACAATCTGTCCAATCTGGACACCTTCGTCTTCCCGCCCAAGGTGGGCCAGCGGAGCGTCGACGGGTTGATCCTGGCCGATTGCGTCGGGGCCGAGGTCCTGGCGCGGTTCCGGGAGTTCGGCATCCCACTCGTGTGCATCGGCGACGACGTGGAGTCCTCCGAGCACATCTGCGCGGTGACATCCGACTTTGTCGGCCATCATCTGCAGGGCATTCGGTATCTGGCCGGGCTGGGCCACCGGCGGATCGGATTCCACATTCCCGACCGGCGCCGGGCGCGGGAGCTGGCGGAAAAACTCATCGACATTACGGACCGCGACCCTCAGACACGCCACTGCGAGGTCACGCTGATGATGACCGCGGGCCGGGCGGCGGGATACCGCGAAGCGGACTCGGTGATGGACCTGTGGCTTCGATTCCCCGACGATACAAGGCCGACGGCGCTCTTCGGCACCTACCAGGTGATCCTCGCCTTCATGAAGAACCTGCGCAAACGCGGCCTGCGGTGTCCGGACGATGTGAGTCTGATCAGCGGGTACGACGCCCCGTTCTGTGCCCTGGCTGAGCCGGCAGTTACCTCGGTGCGGCAGGACATGGCCGGTCTGGGCGAGAGGGCGGCGGCGATGATCCTCGACCACGTCGAAGGGGAACGCGAACTCGAGCCGGGTTCGCATCCCTGGGAAGGGGTCTCGGAATTGGTCGTTCGCGAGACGTGCACGTCGCCAAGGAGCAAACCATGACAAAGAATTCGAAATCGCCGGTCACGGATTGCCGGACGCCGACGCGGACCGCGTGGTTCGCGGACGATCGCAAGCGGAGAACGCCCACGTCCTTTACGCTGATCGAACTCCTGGTGGTGGTCGCGATCATCGCGGTGCTGGTGGCCATTCTGTTGCCTGCCCTCTCAGCCGCGAGGGAGCAGGCCAAAGCGGCTGAGTGCGCGTCAAACCTTCGCCAGCTCGGCCTGGGAATCTTGAACTACGCCGAGAACCACAACGGCGTCATGTACAAGGCATACGTTGACGAATACGACTGGCGGGTTCACCCGTCGTCCTGGTGGACCTGGGCGCTGTATCTGACCGGCTACCTTCCTCACCCGGAGGCCGCCGGTGGCGACAGTCGAAGCCGGATCTGGCGATGTCCCACCGCCGAAACCGACGCCGCGGGCAACGGCTGCAAGGCCGCGGTGAACTACACCTACCTGCGCATGTATAACGAGTACTGGTGGGAGACGACGACGACCGCCATGTGGTGTCGACTGGACGGGATCGACAATCCGAGCCGGCAGATATTCCTGATCGACGGCGTCCTGAGAGGCGAGGACCTCGGAGGCGGCAGCGCGGGATGCATGTCCGGCGCCGGGACACGCTTCGGGATGATCATACCGGAGTACTTCCTCAGCGGATCGGCGGGATTCGTCCACGGCGGAAACGCCAGTATGCTTTTCTCCGACTGGCACGTCGCCGGCTGTTTCCGCCACGACGTGACCAGGGACATGTGCGACAATCCGGATTAGGTGAAGCGATCGAAGTCGGCGGTTTTTTCAGAACGGCTTCCTTGAAGAGAATGACCTCTTGTGACGGGAGTGTGCGCTGATGGTGCGTATCGCGGTATTGGTATGTGTGCTGTGGACTCTCGGATTCGCCGGTGAAGCGGTCGCCGCCGCGACCGCGCCAGTCGAGGAGATGATCGGCGATTCCGGATTTGAGGGAACGCTTAACGCCGACCACTGGTACTTCGCCCAGGATGGTACAGACTGGGATGGGTTCAAGGCGTGGAAGGAAACGAGCGAGGCCGCGGCGGACGATCGGATCAAGACCGAAGGAAAGCGGTCGCTGCGAATGACGGGCCCGGCCACGGTGGTGAGCAAGGCGTTTCCGTACAACGGAGAGAAGCTGATCTTGAGTGGCTGGATTCGCACGCAGGACATCAAAGGAAGCGGATGGTGCGGAGCGGGGATCCAATTCGTGGGCCTTGACGCGGATGGGAAGCACTTCTGCCATCACGACCTATGGATCGGTTTCGGAACGAACGACTGGCGGCATCATCGAGCGGAGCACTCCTTCCCAGCCGCGGTCAAGAAGGTCCAGGTCTGGATTCGGATCTTCGATACGGCGACGGGCACGGCGTGGTTCGACGACGTTCGTCTCCAGCGGATTCCCATCGGTACGGTCCGCCCTTTCGACCCGACACAGGCCACGGTGACGATCGACGCGGGCAAGCCGGGCGAACCGATCCGCCATCGGGTCTGGGCCGGAGTCGACGCGGCGTTCGCATGCTGGCTGGTCAGGCCGGACGTTCAGGAAATGCTCCCCTGGCTGCAGCGGGCGGGTTTCGAGATGATCCGTATCCACGAAATCTCCAACGGTCTGGAGATATACCCTTGCGACGACGATTCGGGAAACCCGGTCTACAACTGGGAGCGGTTCGACCTTGTCTTCGACGCGCTGCTCAAGCACGGCCTGCGGCCGAATATCACGCTCGAAACGACGCCGCAGGCACTGGACCGGCCGGGGACCAAACGTCCCAACTTCCAGAATACCGACCCGCCGCGGGATATGGCCCAATGGGGCCGGTACGTCGAGGCCATCTTCGATCATGCCGTCGGGCGCTACGGCAAGGACGAAGTCCAGAAGTGGTTCTGGGAGATATGGAACGAGCCGTGCTTCCCCAGCGGGTATTACACCGGAACCCGCGACGAGCTGGTTGAGATCATGGACCGGTGCTACCTCGCCGCCGAACGGATCGAAGAAAAGTACGACATGAACCTGATGATGGGCTTGACCAGCAGCGGCGACCGCTCGGGCGAGGAGGCGTTCCTCAAACGCCTCTCGCAAATGGGCCGTCTGGGCCAGGTCGATCACTACTCGCAACACTACTACGCCGGTGGCTCCTCATCGCTTCGCATGTTCCAGGAGGCAATCCCGGCCTTGTGGGATTTCGAAAAGCAGTTTTCGGGCCTGAAGTTCAAGCAGGTTGGATGCACGGAATGGAACTGCAACTCGAGGCAGAGTCCGCTGTTCGACATGCCGTGGAACGCGAGTTTTGCGGTCAAAACGGTGCGGATCATGCTGGACGAAGGGCTGGACTATGCGACGTACTTCGGCCTGGTGGACCATCCGGAGATCCCGCTGCCGCCGCCGCTGTTCGTCCCGGGCGGCGCTATGGGCATGTTCACGCGATTTGCCAACCCGGTGCCCAAGCCGGTCTACAACGCCTTTGTATTTCTCAACGAACTCAAGGGCGGCCGGCGGCTTGGTTTCGAATCGAGCAACGACCCGATCGACGGCCTGGCCGTAGTCATGCCGGACGGATCGGTGCGGATCATTTTGGCCAACTTCGACGAGGACACCTCGCGCCAGCCGTATCAGACCAAGGTGACGGTGGCGGTAGGGGGGCTCGACGGCGGCGACTACCGGTGCACCCGCCACTGGGCCGCGGATGAAACGCACGGCAACACCTGCGGCAAGTGGGCCGAGATGGGCAAGCCCAACGTGGACGATGAGAAGGCCAAACTCCAGGTGGCTGAGGAGATCAAGAACATCGCGATCGAGCCTGCCACGGTCGTCCGCGAGAACGGCGAGGTCACGCTCGTGCTGGACGTGCCGAGCCCGGGAATTCGTTTTGTGGAACTGCGGGAGACGCCCAAATGAAAACAATCAGAATCATCCTGTTAACGTGCGTCATCGCTGCGATGCTGGATCAGGCCGCCGCGGACAACGCCGACGGCGCGCTGGCCACGGAGCATTGGCCGGCGACGCTTCCCGCGGCCTTCGCCGGGGATTCGATGACGATCGACCGGATCACGATCAGTCCGAAGAGCGGCGAATCGCGGGCCCGGTACGACGATCTGATGATCGGACCGGACCTGAGCATGGTCGATGCGCCGCATTCGTCCATGCTGATCACCGCTGAAGCGGTCCTGAATCCGGACTCCCAACTGAGCAAGGGTTTCGTCGAGAGCCTGCGCGCGACCGGGTCCAACGCGGTTCGCCACTGGGCGGACGGGCCCTGGTGGAATCCCCTCGGCGCCGAAGCCACCATCCGCACCCTCGTGGACGAAGGCCATGAATGGGTCAAGTACGATACGGAGCAGAAGATCGCCGATTGGCCCAAGACCTGGCCGGACGGGTTCCAGGTGATCGATTTCTTCGCCTCGCGCGGCTTCGACCAGTCCCTCACCGTGGCCACCAACTACGTCGATCCGGACACCGGAAAGGTGTACCGCACGCGACAGGTGTGCAACGACGTCGACGGCGTCCTCGCCAGGGCGGCCCAGGCCAACGCGGGAAGCTTCGCCCGCCATTTCCGCGACAAAGGCTACAAGACACGCCTGGTCATCGAGATCGGCAACGAAGCCGTTGGATACGACAAGGACGGCCAGCCCAGCGAGCTCGAGTACGCGCGGATGTGTCGGGCGTATATCGACGCGGTCAAGTGGGCGAACCCAACGGTCGAGGTCGCCGCCGTTGGTGGCAGAACGGGTATGGAAGGGGTCGACCCTTTGTACTCAGCCGCGTCGATCGGAATGGGCAGCCGGCGGTTCTTCCGCGCACTGGGCAAAGACATGACCGGTAAGCTCGATCATTACGTACTGCACATCTATGATGGCTATCACTATCGCGACCTCAGTAACGCCCGCGTCAGCGATATCCCCGACATGCTGGACAACTGGCGGTCGGACCTGGACGCCGAAGGTTTCGCCAAAACCCGGATTTTCATCACCGAGTACCGGTTCAACCTCTGGAACCGCTCGTGGCAGACGGTCGGAGCCGCCCTGGCTGAGGCGGCACGAATGATGATGCAGGTCGCGAATCGACGGGTCTCGGGCGTCTTCATCTACTGTGCGCCCATCAGCGCCCTGTTCAACTACTCGGACGGCACGACCTGGACCCTGGTTCAGCCGCCGGGAGAGAGCATCCCCGTCGAGACGAAGAACGGCCACATCGTCGACACCAAGCCGGACCTTGGCCCTCGCTACCGCATCCTTCCCACCGGCTATGTCCAACAACTCCTCGCCGAAACCTGCCGCGGAGAATTGGTCGACGCGATGGCCGTCGGCGACTACGGTGCGGTGACGTATCTGCTGACCCGGGAGGGTCCGACCTGTCGCCTTCTGGTGGCCAATCTTCAATCATCGGCGGTTCAGATCAACGCACCCGGCCTGACCGCGGGCAAGACCTGGGTCTTTCAGGGAACCAGCCTCTCAGCGGAGCCGGCCGACACGATCGACCAGCCCTATGGGATTAAGGAGACCGTATTCGACGGCAACGTGCCGCCGTCCTCGTTGACGCTGATCCTGCTGCACAGTGGGAAAGAACAGTAATCCCCTTGGAAAAGGCTTGTACTTCACCCGCCGGACGCTATAAACCTGCGGTTTGTGCATAGCTTCTCCGGAATGACGGCGACTGCTTGATGACGTTGAGTTCAAAAAGAGGTTCACATGGCCAAGTATAATTTCAAAATCGGGATCATGCTGGATTCGTTGCGGCTGCCGGTTGACGAGGCTTTAGCTGAAGCCCACCGCCTCGGAGCCGAGGGCATCCAGGTTTACTGCGTCGGCGGCGACCTGCACCCGGACCGGCTGACCGGCCAGGCCCGCCAGGACTTCCTGGCCAAGGTCCGCGACAACGGCTTGGTCATCTCCGCCTGGTGCGGTGAACTGGGCGGCTTCGTGGTCGATCGGCCTGAAGCCGAACACCGCGTCAGCGAGACCCTCAAGTTCCTCGAACTGACCGCCGCCACGGGTATCAAGGTCCTGACCGCCCACGTCGGCTCGTTCCGCGGTCAGCCGCAGGACAAGGTGGACAACTGCCGCTGGGCCCTCGAACAGGTGGGCAAGCGGGCCGAAAAGCTCGGCGTCACCTTCGCCACCGAGGACGCCGACGCGACCGCCGCCGCGTCGGTCGGATCGTCGACGACGGTGCCGGTCTCGCCGTCGGCCACCGCCTCGGCGGCGCCCCCGCTGCGCCCGGCGACCTGGGCGACCCCGCACGCGGCCGCCTCGAGGAAGACGATCCCGAAGCCCTCCTGCTCCAGGCCGAGCCACCGGTCGCGGCACAGCATCGCGAAGACGTCGGCCGCGCCGTACAGCGAAGCCTTCTGCTCCTCGGCGAAACGTCCGATCAGCTCGACCGGCGCTCCCCGACGCCGGATGCGGGCGGCGAGACGACGTTCGTCGCGGCCGCCGCCCCCGATCAGGACCCGCAGCCGGGGGCGCGTCGGCGCCAGCCGGGCGGCCGCGTCGATCAGCACGTCCATCCCCTTGCGCGGCACGAGGCGGCTGATCGAGAGGACCAGTTGGTCGTCGTCGGCGACACCGAGTCGGGCGCGCGTCGCGGCCCTCTCCTCGGGCGTCGGCGGCCGGAACCGCTCGGTGTCGACCCCGGGGGGCACGACGACGACCGGCAGACCCCGCCCGGCCGCCCGCTCGGCCTCGTCGGCCGGGTACCCGCCGGCCGCGACGACCAGCTCGGCGCCGACGAGGACCCGCGCCAGCATCCGGCGGGTGAGCGGGGTGCGGCCGGGGACGGTCACCTCCGCGCCGTGGACCACGACCCCGTAGGGACGGGCCAGGTCGGGGCCGAGGTGCCCGACCGGCAGGGCGGGGTCGAGCAGCACGAGGCCGGCGTCGACCTCGTCGGCGAGGGCGTCGATGCGGCGCGCCAGGGCCCGCGTCGGCAGCATCACCGGCCGACCGATGCGCTCGATCCGGAACGGTTGGGTCGCGTCCCACGCGGCGGCCTCGGGGTGGGGGGTGGTCAGGACGGTGACGTCCTCCGCGGGGAGGCGTCGCCACAGCTCCCACAGGTACTGCTGGATGCCGCCGTCCTTGGGTGGGAAGTCGTTGGTGACCAGCAGGTGCCTCACCGGACCGCCCCCGGGGCGGGCGGCGGGGCGGGCGCGGCCAGCTCGTCCGCGGTGGCGGGTCCGGCGGACGTGCGGCCCTCGAGCAGGTCGTCCCGGCCGAGGCGCCGCGCCGCCCAGGCCGCGTGGGCGGCCAGCAGGTCGTCGTCGCCGTCGAGGACGGTGCGGAGGGCGGAGGCGACCGCCGGGTCGCGCCCGTCGCCGACGTTGCCCAGGGCGACCAGGGCGTTGCGGCGCAGCCACCGGGGATCGCGACCGGCCAGGTACCACCGTCCGTGGCGGGCCAGCAGCGTCTCGTCGTCGGCGGAGAGCAGGTCGAGCAGGTCGACCCACGCCCCCGATCCCGTACCGGCACCCTCGACGTCGGGTCGAGGTCGAGGGTGGAGGGTCACCCGCGACGGAGGGCAGGCGTCCTGGCACTCGTCACAGCCGTAGATGCGGTCGCCGAGGGCGACCCGGTGCTCGCGCGGCACCTCGCCGGGGGCCTGCACCAGCCAGGCGAGGCAACGACGGGCATCGACCACCCCGGGCTCGACGATGGCCCCGGTCGGGCAGGCGGCCAGGCACCGGCGGCACGGCCCACAACCGTCGGGCACCGGCTCCGCGGCGGTGGGGGCCAGGGGGGCGTCGGTCAGGACCGCCCCCAGGACGAACCAGCTGCCGGCGCCCGGCAGCAGGAGGAGGCTGCTCTTGCCGTAGAAGCCGAGGCCGGCGCGGTGGGCGACGGCCCGGTCGACCAGGTGGTTCTGGTCGGCGACGACCACCGCGCGCCACCCGTCGGACCGCAGCGAACCGGCGACCGCCTCCAGCGCCTCGCCGAGGCGCTCGTAGTGGTCGCCGCGCGCGTAGCGGGCGACCCGACCGTGCACGCCGTGGGGCGGCCGTTCGGGGGCCGGCCCGCCGTAGCCGAGGGCGCCCGCGACCAGCGCGCGGGCCGACGGCAGCGTGGCCCGCGGGTCGGTCGACCGGGCCGGGTTGCGGTAGGTGAACTGCATCCCCGCCGCCAACCCGCGCTCGCGCCGCTCCAGCAGGACCCGGGCGACCTCGGGGAAGGCGTCGGCCCCGGTGACACCGGCCGCGTCGAGACCCGCGGCGCGGCCCGCGTCCAGGGCGCGCCGGCGGACGGCGGTGGGGTCGGAGGTGGTCGCGAGGGCCATGGAGACAGCTTCGAGGGGCGCCCGACGGACGTCGGTGTCACACCCCCTCTTCATGATGGCCCCGGACCCGATCGTCGACCGAACCACCGGGAGCTGCCGTGACCCCCTCGCCCGACCCCCTCCGCATCGACTGCGCCGACTGCGCCCTCCAGCACAGCGCGGCGTGCGACGACTGCGTCGTCACGTTCATCTGCTCCCGCGAGCCCGACGACGCCGTCGTCGTCGACCTGGTCGAGATGCGGGCGCTCGAGTCGCTCGGCGCCGGAGGGCTCCTGCCCGCCCTACGCCACGAACCCCGGGCGGGCGGCACGCCGGCCGGCTCCGCCGCCGGCGGATGACCGCTACGGTCGGCCCGCCCCGGCCAGGAGGACGACGCCGTGCCCACGCCCCACATCGCCGCCGCCCCGGGCGACTTCGCCCCGGTGTGCCTGATGCCCGGCGACCCCCGCCGCGCCCGCCACATCGCCGAGACCCACCTGGACGACGCCCGGCTCGTCACCGACGTGCGCAGCATGGAGGGCTTCACCGGCACCCACGCCGGGCGGCCGGTGTCGGTCATGGCCCACGGCATGGGCATCCCCTCGTGCTCGATCTACGCGACCGAGCTGGTCGACCACTACGGGGTCGAGGTGCTGATCCGCATCGGATCCTGCGGGTCCCTGCGCGACGACCTGCCCCTGCGCAGCGTCGTGGTCGCCCTCGCGGCGTCGACCGACTCGGCGGTCAACCGCATCCGGTTCCGGGGTCACGACCTCGCCGCGGTGGCCGACTTCGAGCTGGCCCGCCTGGCGGTCGACGCCGCGGAGGACCTCGACGTCCCCGTGCGCGTGGGCCCTGTCTTCAGCTCCGACCTCTTCTACGCCCCCGACCCCACCGTCAACGAGGCGGCGGGTGCCCTCGGTTGCCTCGCGGTCGAGATGGAGGCCGCCGGGCTCTACGGCGTCGCCGCCGAGCGCGGCGTGCGGGCCCTCACCCTGCTGACCGTGTCCGACCACCTCGTCACCGACGAGCACCTCTCCCCCGCCGAGCGCCAGACGACCTTCGACGACATGGTCCGGATCGCGCTGTCCACCGCGGCGGCCTGCTGACCGTGCGCATCGCCGTCTGGCCCTCCCCCACCGCCCCGTTCGAGGCCACCGCGGCCGTCGTCGCCCACTGCGACCGGACCGGATGGGACGGCGCCTACGTCGTCGACCACTTCATGTCCGACACGCCCGACGGCGCCGCCGACGACGCGCCCGTCCTCGAGGCGCTGACCCTGCTGGCGGCCCTGGCGGGGCGCACCGGGCGGATCCGCCTCGGTCCGCTCGTGCTCGGCAACACCTACCGGCACCCGGCGGTCGTCGCCAAGAGCGCGGTCACGCTCGACCAGGTCTCCGGCGGGCGCTTCGTGCTCGGCCTCGGCGCCGGCTGGCAGGTGAACGAGCACCGCGCCTACGGCATCGACCTCCCGCCCGTCGGCGAGCGCATGGACCGCTTCGACGAGGCGTGCCGCGCCATCCGCGCCCTCCTCCACGAGCCCCGCGTCGACCTCGACGGCCGCCACTACCGGCTCACCGACGCGCCCTGCGAACCGGCCCCGCCGCCGGGCCGGGTCCCGATCCTCGTGGGGGCCAAGGGTCCGCTCCGGGGGCTGCGCACCGCCGCCCGTCACGCCGACGAGTGGAACTCGTGGGCCACGATCGAGCAGTTCCGCGAGCGCTCGGAGATCCTCGTCCGCCACGCCGAGGAGGCCGGCCGCGACCCGGCCACGATCCGCCTCTCGACCCAGGCGTTCGTCCACCTCGTCGACGAGCCGGCCGCCGCCGAGCGGGCGCGGGCCTCCGCCGCGGGTCGCCCGGTGCTCGCCGGGACCGCCACCGAGATCCTCGACCGGCTCGGCGAGTACGTCGAGGCGGGGCTCGACGAGCTGATCGTCCCGGACTGGCGCGACGATCCCGTCGAGCGCCGGATCGAGCGCCTCGACCGCTTCCGGGTCGAGGTCGCCGACGCCCTGCGCTGACGACACCCTGCGCTGACGACGCCCTGCCCTGAAGCCACCCGGTGCCGCGACCGGCGGACGGCGCGATGGTGGGGGCGGCCGGAATCGAACCGACGACCTTCCGGGTGTAAGCCGGACGCTCTGACCAGTCTGAGCTACGCCCCCTCGGGCGGTGGGTCCCACCGCCGGGGGACGGCCACGCTACCCGTCGCCCGGGCACGGGCGAGTGCCACGAACGCCCCGGCCGTCTCGTGCTGGAGCTCGGGCAGGTCCTCGGGGGCGAACCAGCCGATCTCGGCGATCTCGGGGCTCACCGGGCGGGCGTCGCGCCAGTCCGTCCCCGGTGCGATCCGTGCCCGGAAGACGACGTCGATCCGCTGGGGGACGG